>Ga0228536_1001362_pt1 | contig 24069 bp, 22 predicted proteins | sample SJ1Smetagenome_FD_168611 | JGI IMG/M metagenome (GOLD analysis project Ga0228536, IMG submission 168611) | Enriched culture of PCE-dechlorinating microbial communities from Ithaca, New York, USA - SJ1.S | ecosystem: Engineered > Modeled > Simulated communities (microbial... > Unclassified...
TTCCTTCCGAGATGAAGGCCGATCTCGCCGTAACGATCGTCGGTCCCCGCATACGCCGCCACCCAGGCGGCAATGGCGTATTTCCCGCTCTCCACGCGCACATCGAGAGGGGCAAGCGTTTCGGGGGCAAAGACCACATCCACCCTGGCACGAGCGTTCCGAACGGTATTCCTCTCGGAGAGAACCTCTCCCGCCCATCTCTCGACATCGTCGCGATGGCGCTCCACCCACGGCACGGGCAATCCGGCGAGAGAAGAAAGATCCATCAGGAGCTTCTCGTGAAGATCTTTCCGCAACATGAGAGGCAACGTTGCCGAACGGAGCCGCGGAACGAGGGCGAGCACCAACGGAGGACGTGGAACGAGTTGTATCTGAAGCTGCGCCCCGCGTTCCCGCAAACGGACCAGAGGAATAGCGTCCCATCCCGGCAATGCCTCCCGGGCAAGATCCCGAACAAACTCCCGAAAGGCCTCGTCCCCCCAGGAAAGCGCTTCGAGGGGAACCCCCTCCAAGGCGCCTGCAACGGCGGGGACAAGAGCCGCAGTGTCCTCAGCAAGCCATTCTGCGGGAGGTGAAGGAAGGTTTCCGTAGGCGAGAGCCACACTCCACTCGAAAGGCAACTCCGCCGCTGCCTGGAACACAATGCGTGCATCGTTTCCGTGCACGCGGGCACTCCGAACGACATATCCCTGAAAGAGGCGGGACGCGACGAGAGAAAGGACTCTTTCCTTCTCCACTGCCTCCACCGGGCGAGGGACGACTTCGTCCCACACCACCGTGAGACTCCGGAGGGCCACTCGTTCGAGCCACTCCGGAAGCCCCTCCAGGGCCACGCCGCAAAAGGCGGGCCCCGTGAACACCACGAGCAACAGAAGGGCTGCGAGCCCAGATGCAGCCGCAGCCCTTCCGTTTTTTGCGGCGGAGAAAGCGTTCTCCCTCACTGCGGAACGGCGCCGTCCTTTTTCGGCGACGTCATTCCGCAGCGACCTAGAACAGCTCTCCGAATCCGAAATGCGTTCGCGTTTCATCTCCCTCGGCGATGTCGAGGCGAATGTTTCCCAGGGGCGTCCGAACACGCACGCCCACCCCCCAAGAGTTCTGTAGGTCGGAGAAACTGAAGCTCTTGTCGTCCTTCCAGGCGTTCCCCGTGTCGTAAAAAACCGCCAGGGAAAAGGTCTTTTCCATGGGAACACGGAGCTCGAGATTCGCCAAGAACATCTCCGACCCCTCGAACTCGTCGTCCTTAAAGCCTCGGAGCGTGTTGGATCCACCGAGGAAATACTGTTCCGCCCAGGGGATTTCTCCGGAGGAAAATCCAGCCCGGACTCGAGCGGCGAAGATCACCGGGTTGTCCTCCGTAATGGCACCGAACGTGTCGATGTATTTCTCGAAGCCTTTCACGGGCGTGTAGTACTTTCCCTCGATCCAGTACTTGGTGTAGCTGAATTCGCCACCGAGCGCCTCCATGGCGTGCTCCACGTTGAGAGATTCGATGTCCCCCTTGGGATAGGACAGGTAGGAATCGACGTTGTTCCGCTGGAGCGTTCCCGTGAGAGAGAAGTTCTTTCCCGCGAGGAGATGCCCCCGGATGTAGTCCGTGTCATCGAAATCGCCGGAGATGACGCGGATCTCATTCTCGTGCCAGTCCGCCGTGAGATACCAGCTCAGCTTGGAATCATGGGAGAACTTCTTGCCCGCTCCAACATAGATCCCCTGCTTCTCCTGGTCGTAGCGAACCTTGAAGGAGCCGTCCTCTTTATTATACCGGTCCTGATCGATCCATTTGCGCTTATAAACGCCCACGCGCCAAGCGTAGTGAGACTCGTCCATGTAAGGCTCCTCGTAACTGAGCCAGTACTGCTCCCGGTCTCCCGTCTCGAACCCCACCGAAGCACGGTGCCCCAATCCCTGCCAGTTGTTGTCCTCGTAGCCGAGCCCTCCGCTCCAGCCACTCTCGGATCCGTGGCCGATGGAGAAAGTGACCCGCCCGGTCTTCTGCTCTTCCACGGTGAGGACGAGCGTCACTTCGTCGGGCGTCTCCGAGGGCTCGAAGCCGACGTTCACATCCTCGAAGTAACCCATTCCCTGAAGCTTGTTGAGGGAATGCCGAAGTATCGTGGAGTTGAAGAGATCACCCTTTTTCAGCTTGATCTCCCGCTCGATGACGTAGGTCTTGGTCCTCTTGTTGCCCTGGATAATGATGTCCCCCACACGCGGTTCGAGGATGCGGACCTTGATGATTCCATCCTCGATCTGAACATCTTCCACCCGCACGAGGACATAACCGTCCTTCTGGTATTTCTCCCGGATGCGCTGCAGGTCGTTCTGGAAGAAGACCCGGTTGAAGATTGTCCCCGGAGCGGTGAAGACGACGCGCAGGAGTTGTTCCGACGAATAGATCGTATTCCCCGAGAAACGAATGTCCTTCACCATGGGGTTTTCCCTGACCACATAGACTACCTGAACGCCATCCGCCTGGGGAACGAGCTGGACATCCACCACGGCAAAGAACCCCAAGCCGTAGATGGCCTCCACGTCCTTCCGGAGCTGCTCCCGATCCAGCGGTTCGCCGATCCTGGTACTCACCGTGGCAAGGATATGCTGGGAGACCACCTGCTGGTTTCCCTCGACGGAAAGCCCCGTGACGATAGGCTCCGCCGCCCACCCCGCGCAAACCTTCAATAGCAGCAGCATTGTCATGAGAAAGACGTATGGCGTTCTTCGCCGCACCCGAAACCCACTCCCCCCAGAAAAATTCCCTTATCCCGAACGACGGGGCACACTTCCGGAGAAATCCCTACGGGCCCACACTCAAGGGGCCAAGGTCTCTCCGCTCTCCTCCACCACAGGGACCGCCGTTTCCCGCAGGGCACGTTCCCCTTTCTGCACCAGAGCCAGAACATCCTCCAGAGGAACAGTCCCTCTCTTTTCCTTCTCCTCTGCGCGCTCCCGCACGACAAGAAGCGTGGACGGCGGGGAAACCCGCGTCGTCCCCCGAGCTGAGACAGATCGTTCCGCCCCTTGGGGAACGGCGGCAACCGTGCTTTCCGCCCGAAGAGGCACATCGGTCCCGCTTGAACTTCCGCTCCGCTCCGCCCACTCGCTCAGGGAAGAACGCATCGCCCGAAGAAGATCTCTTTCGTCGGGTGTTACGAATTCCAGCACCGTCACGGAGTTCCTCGCCACGGAATACGCGGAAAATCCCGGATCCTCCGTGGAAAGGGGAAGGGCCGCGCACAAAAGCAGCATGCCTCCCACCAGAGCGACCCGAAAGGGGAACACCCATTCCCGCGGAGAAACACGCACTCCCCCGAGAGACTCTTCTTCGGCACGCTCCCACAGACCGCTTCTGACCGTCTCAAGTTCTGCCCTGGCACATTCGATCTCCAGCAGCGCTTCGGGCCATTTCTTGAGCCTGCACGCGAGAGCACACCGCTCGATCCATTTGGAAATCCGACGTACGTTCCGTTCCATGGCTACCACTCTCTCGTCCGTTCAGGGGAGTCAGGAAGTATATCCTGCTCTGAATTTATCCCCTTCGAGAGTCCGTTTGTGGTTCGTCGATGCCGAGAAGGACACGCAATTTCGCCATCGCTTTTCGTTGGATCTTATAAATGTGACTCACATCCACTCCCTGATCCTTGGCATAGATCCGCGCCTTTTCTCCCTCAACAAGGAGCGCTTGCACCACCTCGGCTTCGCGCCCCCGAAGTCGTGCCAGCCCTTCCTCAAGGGAGATCGCCCAATCCAGCCGATCCTGATCCGTTTCCTCGACCTGGACATGTTCGTCCTCATCCACCGGAATAGGCGCTCTGGCCTCCACCCGCTGCAGAAAGTTCACCATTTTTCCCCGAATGCGGTAGTACGCGAAGGTAGCGAAACGAAAGCCTCTTTCAGGTTCGAAACGGTCCACCGCATCAATAAGCGCCAGCATACCCTCCTGAATCATATCCGGGAAAGAGGCTCTGGACACGTGAAATTTCTTCGCCAACCAGAATACCAACGAGCGATAGGTGAGAATCAAGCGTTCCCGCGCTTCGTCATTACCGGCCTTCGCCAGGACCCACAATCGGGCCTCCTCTTCCCGAGAGAGGCGGAGAGGCGCCCCCCCGGTACTTGCGTCATCTCTCCGATACGCTTCATCGTTCATGCCGCCACTTCCTTCTCGGGGCGCCGGAAAACAGCGTCGTCGTCTCCCGGAGATTGTAGCAGGAGAACGCGCGAAGCGCCATCAGTCATTCCGGAATGGGGAGGAGGATCTCGTCCCCGGTCCGCACATGCAGCGCATCGTTCAGAAAACCGAGCATCACGTGATCTCCCCACACATCGACGCCGACCAGACCACAGTTGTCGAGACGCATACGCCAGGCAAAGGACGAGGGGAGTTTGAGGAGAGCGGTGACGGCAGCCCTGATGGTTCCTCCGTGACAGACAAAACAGATGCGGGAAAAAGTGCTCTCCAGAAGCTCCTGCATCACGTCTCCGACTCGCTGCAGAACATCCTCGAAGGATTCTCCACCGGGAGGAACCACTCCGACGGGATCGTCCCTCCATCGACGATAGAGCGCACCGTAGAGCTCCCGCACCTCAAGAACGGACAGTCCCTCCCACTCGCCGAAATGAATTTCCGCAAGTCCATCGCGGACCAGAAGTGTCGTGTCGCTCCCGCACGCCTCCTGGAGAAGGCGCGCCGTGGTGAGCGCTCTGTCGAGAGGACTTGCGACGATCACTTCCGGCTTCCAGGCGGCAACCCGACGTGCCAGGCGACGTGCCTGCTCCCTCCCTGTCTCGTTGAGCGGGATGTCGCTTCTCCCCTGGTAACGAAACGAATTGTTCCATTCCGTCTCCCCGTGGCGGGCGAAAAGCAGTCGTTTCTGGTGCAATTCGGTCATGGCGTCAAACCCTTTCTCTCACGTCGTGTTGCATTCCCCAGGCCGGGAATGCACCGGCGAAGCATTGCCGCGAGCGCGCACACTCCATTGTGGAAACACGTCCCTTACTCCAAATCCGACCGCAGGCAGAGCGGCTTCGAAAAGGGCTTTTCGCGCAGGAACGGATTCGGCAACGGGCGCCGGCTCCGTAAACACGAAAACCCCTCCGGAAAGGAGGGGTTTTTCCATGCGCTCACGATGCACCGCTAGCTACACATCTGCCAAAATCTTCCGCCGCGATCAACGGCTTGAAGATGGAGCCGGCGGGCGGACTCGAACCGCCGACCTGCGCATTACGAGTGCGCTGCTCTACCTGCTGAGCTACACCGGCAAATGGCGGTCCCAACGGGATTCGAACCCGTGTCGCAGCCTTGAAAGGGCTGTGTCCTAGGCCACTAGACGATGGGACCTCTCCTGGTGAGTCGTGTGGGAGTCGAACCCACGACACCCGGATTAAAAGTCCGGTGCTCTACCTGCTGAGCTAACGACTCGCGATACACGGCGGGGAGCATCATACACGGGATTCGAATAAGTGTCAAGAGATCAGGTATTGCAAGCGTTTTCGCGAAAAAGAGACAATTCCCCCTTGAACGACATCAACGGTTTACTCCTGATCTGGTCCGATGCTCAAAATTCGGCGGTTTCCGTCTCCGGAGACATTGACATTCCGAGGAGGCGAGACCATGCAAGACGCAAGAATCGCGCACATTTCACAAAAAAACCGGAAACATGGCAAGATGCTATGGAACGCTTCCTTCGCTGGGAGACCGCGAGGGATGCGCACCGAGAACGCTTCGATGGTACAGAGAGATCGTGGAAACCTTCTTCAGCCGCTTCCCCACGGCGCGGAGCCCCGCATTGTGGACCACGACACGGACGATCCAGTGGCGATCAGCGTATCCTTTCGCACTTTCTCATGCTCCGGAGCGTTACACAACCTGGAAAACAGCTACCCGAGCGGCGTGCCCGGCAGCTCTCGAGGCTTCGGCGAGAATGCCCCAGAGCAGATCCCCCTCGCTGTGCACGTAGGCGGGCTGCCTCCACCGTTCCAGGAGCGCCTCGAGCACAAGGAGTCCCGCAGCGAAGACCGGTATCCGTCGGGGGTCCATTCCGATCATGTCTCGTCGCTCTTCCCGGCTCATGGTCGCGTAGTGTTCCCTCAGGGCGACGACATCCCCCAGGGAAACACGATGACCGTGAAGCATCTCCGGAGCATAGGCGGCAACGGGGATTTTCCGGAGAACCATGCACAGTGTGGAGGATGTTCCACCAATGCCTACCGGGCAGGAAATCCTTGAGAAACCAGAGGTGGAATCAAGAATATCGAGAGCACTCCACACATGGGCCTTCATTCGGGAGTGATCCGCTCCGAATTGATTGGTGAGACGCACTACGCCGAGAGGAAGGGAGAGGACATCCCGGGAATCGACAATCTCCAGGCTTCCACCCCCAAGATCGAACACGGGCGAGGCATCCGGAAAAGCGGTTCTCGCCCCGAGAAAACTATACCGCCCCTCCTCCGCTCCTGAGAGGATGCGCAGCGGTACGCCGAAGCTGTCTTCGAGCCGCTCCCGGATTTCCGCCGCGTTGGTGGCGGCACGCAATCCCTCGGTGGCAAAGAAAAAACGCCGCAGCCGGGGAACGTCCATCGCATCGAGACGTCTTTTCAGCGCTCGAACTTCCCGGAGTGTTCTTTCGAGCACCTCCGGAGAGACAATCGCCTGCTCGCCCCGAAGTCCTTCGGCAAGACGGGTAATTTGTGCACTGGAGTCCACACGGACCATACACTCGTGGCGCACGTCGACGACAAGGGACCGGACGGAATTGGATCCCACATCCACTGCGGCGAAACGTTCCATATCACCCATGACGCTTTTCACCCAGGCAGGAGAAACGGGCGGGGGAGGGGCAGCTCACGGGGGAAAAACGCTCTCGGAGCCACGCCTCTCCCGGATGCTCACCGAGACCGAGCCACGAAGCCACCTGGAGATGAAGGCATTTCACCGTTGGAGTGCTTCCCAGGCGCGTTCCACCTACGCCCCCTTTCCGGAGAGAAGCCAACGCAGCACGTCTATGGATCAAGGCAAAACGGCGCGCCCCTTCGGAAAGGAGCGCCAGTCGAATCAGGGAGGAGCGGAGATGGTAAGCAACCCACCGGGGATACCGTCTGCGGAGAAAAGCCTCAAGGGCAGGGACGCCCTGGTGTGATTCTTCCCGGGAACAGCGCTCGCGCAAAGAGGGACAGGTAAGCCAGAAGGTTGTGGGAAAGGGAGCGACACCCCGAAAAGGAAGACAGAGCGCCACCAGAGGCGCACCCCAGGCGCAGCGCCGCGAGAGTGCGAACACCGCCTCGGCATTGAAGCGACGGTCCTGCATCTGCCTTCGCAAATACCCCACATCCCCGGGAAGAAGCCTTTCGAAAAAAAGAGGGGGGCAACCGCCCCCCACTCTCAAAAACCCGCTTCCGGTTACCGCCAGTGATGGACTCATTTTTTCCCGACCCGTTTCTTGGTACCTTTCGGGTTTTTCATCTTGCTGTTGAGATCTGCGATTTTTTCGTCGCTCTGCTTGAGGAACTGGGAAAGGCGTTTTTCGAAATCCTCCGTCTTGGGCTGCGGGCGAGCCTCTTTCGGCTGCATCGCCTTGAGGGAGAGATCGATACGCCCCCGCTCGTCGATCTTGATGACCTTGGCCCGAACGGTCTGTCCAAGCTCCAGAACATCCTCCACTTTCTTCACAAAGCCGTGGGAGAGTTCCGAAATATGGATCATCGCCTTTTGTCCCGTTTCCAGCCTGACAAAAGCGCCATAGGGAGCGATGTGCTCCACGGTGCCCGCCACTTCATCGCCTACGTTCACAGCGACGACATCGGTGCTCTTTTCCTCTGCCATGCGCGTTCCTGCCCCTCCGTGTTCTCGATTGAGAGTTGTCACAAGCTCTTCCGGCTTCCCCAAGCGCGAAGCCACCATGTACGAATTCTTCGTATCGCCACCTATCTCAGGATATCGAAGAACCACCCCCAGAGTTCTCCCGGCGAGAGACAGGAAGCCACACCCAGGATACGGATGGAGGCCCTGAAAGGCGCCGTACAAGAAGAAGGTGAAATGGCTGTTCCGCTTTCGTCCTCGGGTCCATCCAGACACAGAGGCGCCCCGATCCTTTGTCGAGGGCACTCCGCACTACACCATCCTTGATTATAGGCGTAAACAGGGCAAGCACGCTAGCACCCTCAAAGACGGGTTTCTCGCGAAAAAATGCGAGTTGGTTCGCTCTGTAGTGAGGAACCGAGCCGAGTAAAGCACCACCATTCCGGGCCGAAACAGTCAGACCGGTCAGAGGCACGATCCGAAGATCGGCATCAAGGGCTGAAAACGGAATCACCCTGATTCCTGGTTTTTCAGAAAAAACGACCCTGTGCGGAGTTTGGACGGCCTTGTTTCTCCAGCGAAAACACTGGGAGATCACGACCCTATCGGCGGGAATTCCACCCCGCAAAGCCGGCCTCCTCGAAATGTTTCGGATCTCCGGAGAGCGCCCCGAAGAGACGGGGAAGCGGCGCACGGCAATCCGTCCCATGAAAAGACGTTTCAGCGTTTCGAGGAGATGCCCGCCATCCCCCCGGTTCACGCGTTTTCCTGTCCTTCTCCAACGATCTGAAGGGCTTTTCTCATTCGGGAAAAGGGTTCCAGAGGATCCATCGTTTCCGTGATCTGCTGGAGGGTCGACGCCATGTCCTGTATCCTCGCCCCATCCTCCTTGAGCAGCTCCACCCGAAGCGGCGCGGCAAGCGGCGACGCCTGCACGAGAAAAACCGATCCCTCCCCCTGGGGAAGCACCTCACCTACATGGTCCAGAGGCGCGTGGGGACTCTCCTGGAGAACGAGCACGGGTGAGGAAACCCTGCTGCGAAAGGAACGCAACAGCTCCCGATCGCGACAGAACCACAGGGCCGGGCGAAGCTCCACCGCACCGAGGAGGCTCCCGAGAATCACTTCCTCTTTGAGATAGACGTCGAGAGCACCTCCGTACAGCACTTTTTCCACCCGAGAAGGAGAAATGGGATCCGTGTAACGAAAATCCCTCGGAATGCCTCGGTGGTCGGTGAGAAGTACGGCACCGCGGAAACTGCCGCTCTCCTCTTCGACAAGCACATATCCCAGAACGACATCCACGGATTTCGCCACAAGCATGTCCCCTTTCGATTTCCCGGCACCTCGATCCGTCGTCAAAACCTCAGGCGTAGAAGTCGAGACCGTCCGGCCCCCCTTGAGGCGTCTCCTCCTCTTCTGCCCCACTCCGGGGATTTCGAGGATTTCCGCCCTTCTTTCCGGATCTCCCGCCGCTTCGTCCCTCCTTGCGGGACTTCACTTTGTCATCCGTGCCGCTTTCGTCGCTCTCCGTCACCTGGTTGTCCCTGGCCTCGGCCTCGGCGACGATCTCCGCTCTCTGTTGGTTCTGCAAGGGCGCGGAACCAGGATCTTTGGCGTTTTGCGCCTGTTGCTCCGTCTTCCAGATGGACGACACCGCATCAAGAGGTCGAATCATCCGGTCTTCACCCCCTGCCTTTCTTCACGTCAGTTGTAGGGGCGCGCCTTAACCTCTCCGTCAATAAAGGAGAAGGCGATGAACTGCATGGTCTCCCGCACCAGATAGGTCAATCCACGGATCGTCACGGAAACACCGGGATAAACGACTTTATGTACAAGGACACGCCCTTCAGTCTTGGTCTTGTCCATCTGGGATTCCAGGGCAGCCAGTTTTTCCTTGGCGATCTTGAATTGAGCCTGGAGTTGAAACTGGGCTCTCGTAAGCTTCAGAAGAACCTGGCGCTTCGCGTCGTCCAGCTTGCCCAGGGATTCGACCTTCTTGAGATAGGACACGTTGGAAAGGATCTCCTGGAGTTTGGCGTCCAATTCCTTCACACTCCCCTGGAGAAGTGTCCTTTCTTCGAGCATTTCCGGAGGAAGCCCCACCACGACTTCCGTTCGGGTTCCCATCTCACTGCCGAGGATTTCGCACCGTACTTCCTGCCCTGCCTGGATCTTGCCGCCCACGATGAGCCCCTTCTTGCCTCCCATGGCATCCACGACACCCCGGGCGCCCACGTCGCTGTGCATGATGGCCTCATTCACGCTGATGTCCTGGGCACTGCGGATCCAGCTCTGATCGATGTATCCGGCTTCGATCTTTCCCTTCGCCTGAATTTTGCCCCGGTTCATGCCGCGCACACCGCCCCTGATGGCGATGTTTCCCTCGGCGGTGAGAAAGGCACCTTCCACAACGCCGCCCACGACAATATTACCTCCCGCGGTGACCTCGAATCCTTCCCGGACAGTGCCCTTCACGTGTACATCCCCGACGAATTGAATGTTTCCCGTGCTGTAGTCAACATCGCCGTGCACTTCGAAAACAGGGAGCACGGTGAATTTATTGTCCCGTACCGTCACATGTCCGTCGATTCCGGCAAAAAGACGCAGGCCATCCTCGGCAAGATACGTGTTCGTGCCCGAGGGGATGTTCTTGTCCTTCACCTGACGGGCCTTGATGAGTTTCCCCAGAACACTCTGCCCGTCCTTCTGGGGGACGGGGGGAATTTTCTCGAGAAGCTCCTGCCCCTTCACCACGTTGACCACCGTACCGAGTTCCTTCATGTCCACCCGGTTGTCGTCGATCTCTTTGGGCTTCGCGCTGTGCAGCTCCACCTTGTAGACGAATTCCGCATCCTTTCCCTCCACCGGCGCGGTACCCGTGGCAGCTTCGGTCCATTTACCGTCGATTCTGGAGGAAACGAGGCGCTGGAGAACATCTTCCCTGATTCCGTGAACGACACCGTACTCCTTGAGCGTCGTCTTCAGTTCCTCCACCGTAGGCCAGGGCTTGCCCAAAGGCGGAAGGATTCTGATCTCCGCCGTGAGCGCATCTTCAGCGATGCGCACGCCCACCTGTGCCGCCTTGTCCAGTTCCGGGCGCCGGTCGGCAATGCGAACCGGTTCGCCGGGCTTCTCGTTCACGGCGCGCAAGACCGCATCGCCGTCGTACTCCTCGATCTCCCTGGAACGAATGAACGCGACCACGTCCGCAAGCGCAACTTCCGCCGACGGCTCAATCAGAAGGTACACTCCGTCGGAAGCTATTTTCAACCGATATGGACGTGTTTCCACGTTCATCCCTCCTCAGAATGTCGCGAGAATGCCGCGAAGATACGCCAGCGCCTTGCCGTGGAGCTGGGAAACCCTGGATTCCGTCACCCCCAGAACAGCCCCGATCTCTTTGAGGGTCAAACCATTCCCATAATACAACGACAGAAGCAGGCGCTCCCGTTCGGGAAGCTTTTCCAGGGCACCCACCACCATTCGGAGCTCGTCCTCCTGTTCCAGCAATGCCTGTGCGGACAAGGCGTCATCGGGAAGAGAGGCTCCTCTTTCCACATCACCATCCTCCATGGGAACGACTTCGTCAAGGGAGACCACGTAACTCCTGCTCGCCACATCCAGGAGTTCCCTGTACGCCGTATCATCCATGCCGAGTTCTCTCATGAGAAGACGGTCCTCCGCACGACCGTGCGCCTGCAGAAGCTTCTCCGTCGCCCTCTCGAGCCGCTGGAGTTTCTCCCGCCCCGTCCTGGAGATCCAATCGTATTTTCGCAGTTCGTCCAGGATGGCGCCGCGAATTCTCGGAACGGCAAAAGTTTGAAAAGAGAATCCCCTGGACAGATCGAATCGGTCAATGGCGTCGAGAAGCCCAAGGATTCCGAAACTGTAGATATCCTCGTAGTCGAGACCGGGAGGCGGCGTCACCGCCATACGTCCCGCGACGAAACGCACCAGGGGAAGATATCTCGCGACAATGGCCTCCCGCAGAGGGGGTGTCGGCGTCTCTCTGTATTCTTTCCAAAGATGCGCATCGGTCCGCTGCTGTGCCTGTGTCATGGAAAAAGCCACCTATTCCAGGAAGAAAAACCAGTACACGCCGAAGAGCAGAAGAAGCACCGCAGCGATGAAGAGCCCCACCTGAATAAAGAGTTTCATTGAGAGGATCGAACGGCGAAATACATTGTACTTCGAACTGTGAAGACGTATGCGATACGTGGGGGAGAGCTTCATGGCTCCCACGATCCCCTCGGAGATGCTCAGACGGACCGAGATATCTCCCGTGGGAAGGGGACGGACTTCCTCCACGGCGAACGCGGGTACGAGACCGCTCCGGGAGATGAGGCGCCCGATGAAACGCCCCAATCCCTGAGCCTGTTCGAAAGAGACCTCCACCACATCCCCGACGCGAAGCGCCGAGACTGGCTTGCCGCGCACCGGATCGAGAACGGGAGCACAGAAGATCTTGATCTCTTCGATGCCGGTTCGGCTTTCTTTGGGCGGTGGGCTCTCCTTCGGCTCCTCCTTCCGCTCTTCCTGTTTCTTCCCCAGGGGAGACATGTCGAGGCGAAGCCGGTTGAAACGCTCCATGTGAACGTCCACGATGAATTCCACCCGGAACTGATCGCTCAGGGACTCTTTCAACCTCGTGACAAAGGTCGTCATGGCGTCGGAGGACTGAAAGAGAACGTTCATCGCCGTGGGAGTAAGAAGTGGCTCGAGAATGGACTGGGTCTTGCGGTACATCAGGCGATCGGGGAATGCGGAAATGCCGGTGAGAGCCGCCCGGACCGATTCCCAACTCGCCCTGGCGGTAAATCCCTGAGGAAGTTCATAGGTTCCGACCCAGACGACGCTGTCTACAAGCGTTCCCGCATGTCCGTCCGCGACGATGCAGAAACCACCGTTCACCTCGCCGCGACGTCTCGCTTCGAACCGTCCCTTGATGGCAAGATAAGCCGGCGCGAGGGATTTGAGCATATCCCTCGCCTTGTCCGGATCTTTGTCCAATGTGGCCGCAGCAGCCTGGACATCCTCCGGGGAACAGCGCAACAGACGCGCCAATTCCTCGAAAGAGATGCTTCCTCCTCCTCCCCGGGCGTTCGAACCCGGGGTGACCATAGGGCTCTCTGCGGGGAAAGCGACCTCTGCCTCCGTGTCAACCGGCGGGGATGTAGCAGCTGCGTCTTCGCTGTTGTGGGCGGGCGTGGCGTTTCTTTCCGCATCGACCATACCACGGATCCTCCTGGCTGTCGCCTCGAATGCGTCGATTTCGTTCAGATTTCTTTCGTACCGGTGCCGAGAACCTTGACGGTCAGTGTCCACTGAGGCACCGCGAACTCAATGCTGCGCCCCTTGTTTCCGCCGGTGTCCTCGGCGATGAGAGGGATTCTGTGCTGTTCAAGCCATTTTTTCGTCGCCTCGATGTTTCGTGCACCCACGGCAAGAAGTCCCGACTCCTTTCCCGGAACGGAGAACATCTGAGCCCCTCCGGCGATCTTCGCCTGAAGATTCGTCGGGAGAGCGCCGAGGGAAAGCAATTCCTGCAGCAATTTCGGAACCGCCGTGTCGGCGAACTTGCCCGGCTTCGGAACGCTTTTGCTCTCCCTGCTGTCGGGAAGCATGATGTGCGCCATTCCCGCCACCTTGTTCTTCGGGTCGAAGATGACGAGACCGATGCAGGATCCGAGTCCCAACGTCACGAGTACGGAGGGGTGTTTGACGGCAACAAGATCCGCCATGCCGACGTGAATGGTCTGAGCCATTCTCAACACACCCCCAGCTTCTTCAGGAGCACGGCAAGTGCTCCCGGATCCGGCACCATGATGACGTTGCCTCGGATCTCCTGCTGCACATCCATCACCTGAAGCGTCGTCTTCACGATGACGGCGGTCTCTCCCATGACACCGAAGATAGAGGCCACTACATCCATGATGGCCCCGAGCATGTCGTGCGCCACCGAAGGCACCGAGGCCGGGAGAACGTAACCGGTCATCATGGAGATGGCGTTCAGAAAAGCACCGAGAATGATATTCCCCACCTCGGAAAGGGCGCTGTCCCGCATCTGTATCTGCACGTCAGGATCCATACCGCTGATGTCCATGGAGAGCAACAGGTCCGCAAGGCCCTGTGCTTCCCCTTCTTCCATGACGAAAATCAGATTGCAGGAGAAATCCCCCTCCGCACGGATGAGCACGGCACAGACCTGGGATTCCGGAGAGCCGTACCGAAAGGGAATATCGTAAATCGACACGAGATCCGCCACGGGGACCTCCATGTCCACCGCTCTCCCCAGGAGCTGGGAGAGCGCGGTGGCGGCGTTCCCCGCTCCAATGTTCCCCACCTCCCGAATCGCGTCGAGCTGTAGTGTGGAGAGTTCGAGTTCTTCCCACTCCATGGGGGTTCTCCCGCTCAACGACCGTGCAGAGATGCCACGTCGAGGATGAGAGCAACGTTTCCGTCGCCCAGGATCGTCGCCCCGGCCATTCCCCGTACCTTTGCCAGAAGCTTTCCGAGGGGCTTGATGACGATTTCCTGCTGCCCCACGAGTTCATCCACGATGAAACCGATCCGGGTCCGCCCAGACCGGACCACCACCACAGGATGTTCCTCGATGGCCTCGCGGTTCACTTCCGTTCCGAGGATACCCGCGAGATCCTTCAGTGAAAGGATTTCACCCCGTACGTTGGTCACGGGAGTTCCGTGCACGTACTTGATGTCATCCTTGTTCACCAGAAGCGTCTCCTCCACGTTTTCCAAAGAGATGGCGTAGGTCTCGTCTCCGACGCGGATCAGCAGGGCGAGAACGATGGCCAGGGTAAGGGGAAGGCGGATGAGGACTCTTGTTCCCTCTCCGACCTTGCTCTCGATCTGGAACTGTCCTCCAAGGGACTCCACCTTGCTCTTCACAGCATCCATGCCGACACCGCGACCGGAAAGATCCGTCACTTCCTCGGCGGTGCTGAAGCCCGGTAGAAGCACAAGGCGGATAAGCTCCTCGTCGGTCATGCTCTGCGCTTCCTCGCGGTTGATGATTCCTTTTTCCAGGGCCTTGGCGCGGATCTTCGCCGGGTCGATACCCTTCCCGTCGTCACGGACCTCGATGATGACGCCGTTGCCTTCCTGATAGGCGGCGATGTAGACCTCACCCTCCCGAGACTTCCCCATGCGCTTCCGGTCTTCGGGACGTTCGATGCCGTGGTCCAAACAGTTCCGGATGAGGTGCACCATGGGATCGCCGATCTCGTCAATGACCGTACGGTCGAGTTCCGTCTCCTTCCCTTCTATGGTGAGACGGACTTCCTTGCCCATGTTTTTCGACAGATCCCGCACGAGCCTGGGAAAGCGATCGAAGACGAAGGAAACAGGAACCATGCGCAACTTGGTCACCAATTCCTGAATCTCCCCGGAAATGCGTCCCAATTGCGAAAGCGGTTCCTCGAAAGCCTTGAGTTTTGCCTCCATGGCCAGGCGTTCGATGCGGGCACGACCGATGACAAGCTCTCCCACCAGGTTCATGAGCTTGTCGAGACGTCCAATATCCACCCGAACGGTTCTTCCCGTCCTCTTCACCGCCTCCGTCGCCTGGGCCCTCGCCGTTTCCGTCCCGGAATCGCGCTCTTCCGGTCCGCCCTCCGCCTCCTCGCTCCGCACCGGCTCCAGGAGGTTTTGAGAATCCGACGCGGCTTCCAACGCCTGGTGCCCTTCCAGCCTGGTCATCTCCACCGTTCTCACCTCGCTGATGTTCGAGAGGGCCTGTTGCACCTTGTCGGGAAGTTCATGCGTGGCCATGCAGAGGATGAACGCCTCGTCGAAAGCCTCTTTCTCCAACTCCTCCACAGGAGGAACCGTTCTGATGATCTCGCCAAGCTCACCGGCCCGGGAGACGACCATGTAAGCCCTGGCCGCCTTAAGCATGCACGAATGATCCAGGACTACCCGGATTTCGAAGACATCCATCCCCTGCTCCTTGGCCTCGAGAACCCATTCCCGCTCCTGGTCGCTCATGACGGCACGCTTCTCCTCCTCCCTTCTCGGCGCGGTCTTTCCCCTCTCTCCCACAGCGGAAATTCTGGCGTGAAGAGCCTTTGGAAGAGACTCGCCCTCGGGGGTGTGGTCGTCACCTCCTCCGCGAACGGCCTCCACCATGGCGGTCAAGGCGTCCAGACATTTGAAGAGGATGGAAATATCCTCGTCGCGCAGCGCGAATTGCCCCTTCCGGACCAGATCGAGCATGTCCTCCATGGCATGCGTCAGATGAGCCATGACCTCGAACCCCATGGTGGAGGACATGCCCTTGAGCGTATGAGCTATCCGGAATATCTCGTTCACGCACCCGTCATCGCTGCGTGATTTTTCCAGCGAGAGAAGAAGGTCGTTGAGATTCTGGAGATTCTCCGTAGACTCGTCGAGAAAGGCCCCCAGATACTGACTCATGTCCATGTTCGTCATCGCCATCGTCCTCCACCCGGAAAGAATTTGCGGATCATTCCCTCACCATTTCCTTCAGCGCACCGGCGATATGATAGAGCGGCAATTGCCGGTGGACGATGCCCGCTTCAGCAACCGCACGAGGCATTCCGTAGACGACACACGTCTCCTGGGATTCAGCCAGAATCGTTGCACCCTTGCCGTACATGGCCCTGGCGCCGTCCGACCCGTCCCGTCCCATTCCCGTGAGCACGACCCCGATAGACGCTCCTCCGAAAACATCCGCAACACTCAGGAACAAGAGATCCGCCGCAGGTTTCACGGATTTCACCGGGGGTCCGTCGGAAAGTCGGCACACCGCCTGACCCGGTGCTCCCTCCAACAACAAGTGCTTTCCTCCGGGAGCGATGACGGCGCACCCTCCTTCGAGACGAAGGCCGTCATATCCTTCCATGACCCGAAGAGCACTCAGGTCGTTGAGCCGCTGCGCGAACGAGGCGGTAAATCCCTCCGGCATGTGCTGCACGATCACCAGGGGGATAGGAAATGTCGCCGGAAGTTGCGGAAGAATTTCCTGAATCGCTCGGGGCCCCCCCGTCGAGGAAGCGACGGCCACAATCTGGGGCGACCGAGATCGGGAAGATATGGGTTCCTGAAAAATCTCCCTCTCCCTTCTGGAAACGACCGGCGTTTTTCGAACAAGCGTACCCAAGTTCGCCTCGCTCGCCCCGATAACCTTCTGGCAGAGTTCCGCCGCCACTCTGTGCATATCCAGCGAGATCGTTCCCGAGGGTTTGGTGACGAAATCCACCGCTCCCGCGGACAACGCTCTCATGGTCACATCGGCGCCCTGTTTCGTGAGACTGCTCACCATCACCACAGGAGTCGGACGCACGCGCATGAGTTCCTCGAGAAATTGCAGACCATCCATGCGGGGCATTTCCACATCGAGCGTGATGACGTGCGGCGTGAGGTTTCGGACCTGCTCGAGAGCATCCCTCCCGTCCCTGGCACGCCCCACTACTTCGATGCGGGAATCCGCCGCGAGAAGGTCTCCGATCACCTTGCGCATGAAAGCCGAATCATCGACGACAAGTACGCGTATCCGTCGCTCGCTCATGTTTTCCTCACCGTTTGACCAACTCCTGCTGACGAATGAACTCCTGCAGATGCTTCTCCACCAGACGCGGCAGGAAATCGAATTCGATCCCCATTTCGTGCTGCCCCGGCTCCTTGGACGGAGGCAACCACACGACCTTCCCGATCATGTGGAACAGTCCCTCCGGAAGAGGAAGCACGAAGACACAATGTTCATCTTTTGTGATAGCACGTTCTCCGACGTACTGCAACCTCGCACCGCCGAGACTCACGTCAAGGATCTTGCCCTGCCGCCATATCTCCCGCAGAGGAGACGCTTCCTCCCTGTCGAGGTTGAAAAAGGACGTCCTCAGGAGACAGGAAACGCGCAGAAACCGCCGTCGCTGCACCCTTTCGAAATCCCCGAAACATCTTGCCCAGAGAATCGGCAACGATCGGCTCAAATCGCTCCGCAACGCAACGACCCTGGCAAGGAGAGGAGCGCGCTCGTGTTCGAAATAGACGGAGAAGACAAGATCCCGATAAACCGGCAACAGTCCTCCTTTTCGGAGAGGGTGGGCGAGGCCTATGGAGCCGTCCTCTTCCACATGTTCGAGAAGCGACGCGTAATGACCCTTGTAGAGCCCCGCACCGATCCGGATGTCCGCCCTGCACCCCACACGGTTTTTCAGCAGTGCAAGGAGCTCCGCCAGACCGTTTCCCGCATCGCCCACGCTAATCCCTCAATCCGAGGCGACGGGTCAAACGGAAGAGAAATGCCTTGACACCTCGCCCCTGGCGTCCTTCCTCGGAATCTCGGACAACCGTTTCGACACGTGCGAGGCGCCCCGCAATTCCCGCCAGAGACAGCGAAGCCTTGCAGGTCGGAAACGCTTCGAAGAAAGGTTGTCTCAACTGCACCGCCTCCCGAACTTTCTTGTCCCAGGGAATATAGCCCACATAGGGAACGGGGATACTCAGGAACTGATTGGCCGCCATCTGGATGCGTTCCGCCACGGCGGCCGCCTCTTCCTCGGACATGGCCATGTTCACGAGAAGATTCACGTCGAGGCTGCCGGCGGCGTTGAGCGCCAGGGACTTGAGGACACCGTAGGCATCCCGGATCGCCGTCGGCTCGGGCGTGGTCAAAAGCACCGTCGTGTCCGACGCGAGGGCAAAGGAAAGAATGTTTCGGTGAATGCCCGCACTGGTATCCACGAGAAGGACATCGACACGCCCCTCAAGGCCGTTCAGTTTGTCGATGAGCGCCAATTGTCGCGTCTGATCGAGGTCGGCGAGCTCCTGCACGCCGGCACCTCCGGGAATGATGAGCACGTCGTCCTTCACGGTGACGATGACATCCTCCAGCTCCCGCATCCCCCTGATGACATGACTGAGATTATACTTGGGCATCATGCCGAAGAGAATGTCCACATTGGCGAGACCGAGATCCGCGTCGAGAATGGCCACCCGAATCCCCATGCTGTTCATGGCAAGCGCGAGGTTCACGGAAATATTGGTTTTTCCGACTCCTCCCTTGCCGCTGAGGACGGCGATGGTGCGCATTCCCTTACCTCGGGATGCCCCGCTCAACTGGCCAGAGACGAGAGAACGCAATTCCGTCGCCTGATCGAGAAGCTCTCCCCGGAGAGGCGGATTTCCGCTCGCCCCCTCCTGAAGGAGAAGGCCTCCCGTCGTTTCCCGTCGTACCTGTTCCATGCGGGGGGAACTTCCCGAAAGAGGCGGCATCTGTTTAGCGGCCAACACGATCACCTCCGACGAGGAGCCTTGCGATCCGCTCCGGTTGCGCGACCTCAATGTCGTTGGGCACATTCTGTCCCGTGGTGACGAAAGAAATGGGGCGGTCGAAGTCGAGAACGGCATTCATCAGATTTCCGTAGGTCAGCGTTTCGTCAAGTTTCGTGAAGAGAAGGCAGGAAACGGGAACCACACCCATCCGGTCGATTACGTCCAGCATATCTCCGTACTTCATGTTCGCGGACATGACGAGGTGTACCGCCTCGGGACGATAGGATTCGTAAAGGCCGCAGAGTTCATCGAGACGCTTGCCATCCCGCTGACTTCGCCCCGCCGTGTCCATGAGGATGAGATCCATCTCTTCATGTTTCTGCAACAGCGACGGAATTTCCTCCGGTTCGTAGACGACCTCTATGGGAATACCGAGAATGCGGGCGTAGGTGCGTAATTGCTCCACCGCCGCGATGCGGTAGGTATCCGCCGTCAGAAGAAGCACACGCTTTTTCTCCCAGAGGGAATGGATGGCGGCGAGTTTGGCGATGGAGGTCGTCTTTCCCACTCCCGTAGGACCGATGAACATGACCTTCTTTCCCGACATGGCCGTGAGAGGATCCGACCCTACCACGGGAATCCGTTTCTCCAGCCAGACCGCGAAGGACTTGCCGGATCCTTCCTTTCTGAAGGTCCTGGCGAGCGTCCGGGCATGCTGGATATCCACATCCATATTCGCGAGGAGCCGGGCATTCTCGTCCCCCTCCTCTTCGCCACCCGGGAGGGGCGCACGGCTTTCGCGCCGCTCTTCAAGCCGGGACAGCACCGTCTGCAGGGACGCGTGGATCGCCTCCACCTGCTTTCGAAGATCGGGATCCTCGGAAGGAACCGTCTCCGGGGACATGGGGGGGCGCACAAGAGGCTCCGCACCCCTGGAGGCCGGACCATAGGTGGCGGCGGCAAGTGTCCTTGCCTGGGTGGACAGGTCCAGGCGGACATTTTCGTTCGCAATACCGGCAAGGTGCGTCACCTCGGAGGCGACAAAGGGATCCGCCGGAGAGGAAGCCACATTTCCCTGGGATTCCCTGGCGAGCGTCCCCTTCACGGCCTGTTTCACTTCGAGAAGTCGCTGGAACGCCAGAATTCGCTCCTTGGCGTCCTCCGACGCGGAGGGGTCCGTCCGCTCGTCCTCGAAGAGGCCGGCGGTGACCGAGAGCATCTTCTTTCGGAAGAGCCCGAGGAAACCTCCCCGCTTCACAGTACGGGTGGAAAGGATGACCGCATCCCGTCCGAGCCGTTCGCGTGCGATGGCGAGGGCTTCCGCATCATCCTTGGCATCATAGACGATTTGCCGTATCAAGCGCACCCACTCCACCATCCCCACAGATTTCAATTGCACCCCCTGAGCCACTTCATTATAGGATACCACAGCTACCTGCGATAAGGTTCCCTCAAGAATTCTCCGAACCACAAGCCGTACTTCGGGATGTACAAGCAACACCGGAACGTGCCCGGAAAGAGCCTGCTGCTCCGCAAAACGGGAAACGGCAGTGATGAGCTGCTGCATTTCCTGAGGATTCATGGCAAGGTTCCATCCCTGCACGAGGTCCCCGTGAATGGACTCTTTCACCCGCTTTTCCCACCGGGGTGAAAGAGTTCCCACCGTGAGCGTCCCCTCCCTGTCCTGAAGCCGGAGGGTGATGACCCGGGCAAGGGATTCGCGAACCCTCTCGGTGAGGAAATCCACGCTCCGGGAGATTCTTCCGAAATCCGCAAGAGCTTCGAAAATGCTCACCAGGTCCCGAATGGGGATCTGTTCCCGGATGAGATTCTGCAACACTTTTTGAATCTCGCCCAGCCCGAGGGCACTCAAAAGCTCCTCCACCGCGGCAGGATGGGATCCCTTGACGAGATCGACGAGCTTCTGCACTTCCTGTCGGGTGAGCAGGTCCGCCCCAAAGCGCTTGATGCTCTCGGAAATGTGGGTAGCCAACACGGAAGGCGCGTCAACAACCGTGTAGCCCGCCATCTCCGCCTGATCCCGCAGCTCCGGCGTGATCCACACGGCGGGAAGACCGAAGGCGGGCTCCGTGGTGGGAACACCCACTAATGTCTCTTCGCTGCCTCCGGTATTCATGGCGAGATAGTGGTCGGGAAGCAGTTCACCCCGCCCAACCTCGCCCCCCTTGACGAGAATGAGATATTCCGTGGGTTTAAGCTGGATGTTGTCCCGTATGCGGATGGGGGGCACCACGAGTCCCAGATCCATGGCCATCTGCCGCCGAATCGTGCCGATCCGCTCCAGCATATCGCCACCCTGGGCGGGATCCACCAGAGGAATCAGGGCGTAGCCGATCTCCACTTCCATGGGGTCTACCGTCAGCAGAGGCAGAACGTTCTCGGGTCCCGGAGTGGGGCTCGTCTTTTCGCCTCCCTCAGGGGCGGGTCCTCCCGAAGCCGGAGCCCCCCGCCCTCCTCTGCGGGGAGAGGGTTTTCCCGCTGTTTCGGCCTGCACCAGATCCTCCCGGTAAATCCGATACCCCAGAAACGCCAAAGCGATTCCCAGAAACCCGAAGGGAACCGTGGGGAGCCCGGGGATGACGGCAAGTCCAAGCAACATGGCGGACCCGATCCAGAGGGGGCGGTGGTAGCGGGTGAGCGTGGCCACGATATCCTGGCCGAGATTGGATTCCCCCGCGGCACGGGTGACGATGATGCCCGTGGCAGTTGAGAGCAGAAGCGAGGGAATCTGGGCGACCAGTCCGTCTCCGACGGTGAGGAGGCTGTAGGTGCCGAGGGCCTGGGCCGTGTCCATTCCCCGCTGGAAGACGCCGATGCCCAATCCTCCGAGGATGTTGATCACGGTGATGATGAGTCCCGCGATGGCATCCCCCTTCACGAACTTGGAGGCACCGTCCATCGCTCCGTAGAAATCGGCCTCCCGTTGGATCTCCGCCCGGCGCTTCCGGGCCTCTCCCTCCTCAATAAGCCCAGCGTTGAGATCCGCATCGATGGCCATCTGCTTGCCCGGCATGGCGTCCAGGGTGAAGCGCGCCGCCACTTCGGCCACTCGCTCCGCACCCTTGGTGATGACGATGAACTGGATGATGACGAGGATAAGGAAGACGACACCGCCCACGACATAGTTGCCGCCCACTACGAAGTTTCCGAAGGCGGAGACCACTTCCCCCGCGTAGCCCTGGAGAAGGATGAGCCGCGTGGTGGACACGTTCAGCGCAAGGCGGAAGAGAGTCGCCATGAGAAGGATGGTGGGAAAGGCGGCGATCTCCAGCGCCCTCTTGACGTAGAACGTGGTGAGAAGGATCACCACACCGAAGGTGATGTTCATGGAAAGAAGGATGTCCAGCAGCGCCGTCGGAAGCGGAATGATCATCATGCCTACGATGAGCACGACAAGGAGCGCCATTCCTATATCCGCGTACTTCAGCATCGTCTTGAGTCCCGCTTCCTGTTCGGAAACATTTGCCATGGCCCGCAACTCCCGTTTGTCGGATTGGTATCGCCTCTTCTGTATCCGTGCCCCGCTACTCGTTCCCCTTTCTGTTTTCGCCAGTCTCCCGCGGATTCCTTACGGCATATTTTCGGAGAGTGCGAAAACAGGAGCACTCCTGACAGCTTCATCCAGGGGACTGTCTGTTCTTTTTCAGAGTTCCCTTCATTTTTTCGCCTTCAGTTTATAAACGAATGCCAATACTTCCGCAACGCCCTTGTAGAGAGTTTCCGGGATGATCTCCCCCACATCCGCCGCCTCGAAGAGAGCACGTGCCAGAGCACGATTTTCCACGATGGGGACGTTGTGTTCCTGGGCAATTTCCCGAATGCGCCTCGCCAGAACACCTTTCCCTTTGGCGACCACACAGGGCGCATCCATCACCTGCCGCTCATACTGGATGGCCACGGCGAGCGTCGTGGGGTTCGTGATGACCACATCCGCCTTCGGCACCTGTGCCATCATGCGTCGCCGGGCCAGTTCCCGCTGCCTCTGACGTATACGCTGCTTGACCTTGGGATCGCCTTCCATCTGCTTGTATTCGTCCTTGATCTCCTTCTTGCTCATCCGGATGGACTTCTCGAAATCCCACCTCTGGTACGCGTAGTCGAAGGCGGCGATGACAAACAGCAGAAGGGCCATGCGCAGCGCGAGCCACCAAATCTTCTCCGTCACCACGTTCAGTCCCTGAAGATAGGGAAACTTCATCGCCAGAGCGATGCCCTCCAGTTCCTTCCTCAGAGCGAGATACAGTACCAGCCCGAGGAGCAACGCCTTGAGAATACCCTTGGCAAGTTCCACGAGAGAGCGGAGCGAGACGATCTTTTTCAGGCCCGAGATGGGGTTCAGGCGACTCAGCTTCGGGATCAACGGCTTGACGAAGAGAAAAAGCCCCACCTGGTAAATCGCCGTAGCGGCCCCCGCAAGCCCGCAGAGCAACCCGAAGGGCAACCACGTGAACAAAAAGACCTTGAGAAAATCCCTGGCGAGTGCCTGCACCCATCCTTCCCGGCCGATCTGCTCCCCCGACATGAACCGCCAGGTCTCCACGAAAAACCCTTTCAGGGAGGCGACCCACCAGAGCGAGAAGGCGAACACCGCAAGAAGTCCCACGAGGATGACCACCGCCGCACCCAGATCCTGACTGCGGGCGACCTGCCCTTCCTCGCGGGTCTTCTGCCGCTTCCTGGGCGTCGCCGGCTCGGTTCGCTCTTCGGCAAAAAGCTGCAGGCGAAACGTCCGCATGCGTCGAAGCCCTACCGCCAGACCTGGAGTATTTCCAGAGCGGTCTCCACCACACGCTCCACCTCTCCGTGGATGAGATCGATGGACATGGGAAGCACCACCATAAGGAGAAAGAATCCGAGCCCCACCCTCAGCGGCAGCCCGAGCACGAAAATGTTCATCTGCGGCACGGTCCTCGCCACGAAGCCCAATCCCACGTCGGCCAGAAGCAGTGCCCCGAAGAAGGGAAGGACCATACGCATGGCAAGGACAAGCG
>Ga0228536_1001368_pt1 | contig 23969 bp, 19 predicted proteins | sample SJ1Smetagenome_FD_168611 | JGI IMG/M metagenome (GOLD analysis project Ga0228536, IMG submission 168611) | Enriched culture of PCE-dechlorinating microbial communities from Ithaca, New York, USA - SJ1.S | ecosystem: Engineered > Modeled > Simulated communities (microbial... > Unclassified...
ATGATGTTGTGGACCCACATTAGTGTTTACGGGCTCTTTGTCCCAGGCAACTGTTCGGGTACCACGTGCACTGGACACGGCGATCTACACTGCGAACCGGTCTCTATGACCTAATGACAGTCGATCTGCCGTGTCTTTTATTGTATATCCCCGGATTGTTATCATACTAATGACAAATTAAAGACACTCTGACTCCTGGCTTTGGGAATGTTATCACCTGTAAACCTGGTTGCGCAACGAACAGTCAGCCGTAGATCGGAATGAGCCTCAGTTGCTCACTCCGACAAAGCAGCTTTTTCACAATGAAAGATACTCCGGTTTATCTCCGAGTAGTTACGAGATTGCCATACCATGATTGGCTGGCACAGGCTTTTTTGCTCGCGATGACGATGTTACCGGGAGATCGCCACGGTCGCTGATGCTCCCTCGCGATGACAAGTTTACGCAACTGTCGCTATTGCTCCCTCGTGATGACGCCTATAAACTCACCCCATCCTGGGAGGGGGAATTAAAGGGGGTGGGTCAGGTGAGGTAGCCCGAAAAAACGACGTGCATCAGAAAGAAACCTTAATATCAGCGTGGGTTGCCAGCGTTAGCGCGATACTGATGACCCTGTCGCTTTCCTGGATCCAATACACTTCCTGCTTATTAACTGCTATCGTGGTTGGGGTTGATTGACAGTAAAGGAATATTCTGCCTTCAGCTTCCCGCCCCAAATCCACCTTGAATGTAAGTTTTGAACGTGTTGCCTTCCAGGTCTGGAGTTCAAGACCCTGCGAGATGTGTAGATCACTTCCGAGGTAGGCTGTTTTCTGCAGCGGGGTGAGGGCTAAAAGCCGGACGCCATGCGCTGGCACGTCATGGAAAACGTAATCTGCTTCCACCTCTGCCCATTCGCCTGTCCAGAACTCCCGCATCAACCAGGGCTTCTGCTTAAGCCCGAAAGCCTGCAAGTTGAGCTTCAAGTCCTGCGGTTCGTCCGACCAATTAAACAGTGCGATCACCTGCCGCTCCCCAGCCGGGGTCTGCAGCACCTGGCGCATTTTGGAGGGCATGGTCTTCTCAAACAGATCAAGCACTTGTGGATTCGGTGGCAACACCGGCAGCAAGCTCTGAGCGATCCTCAGCCGGTCCTCGCTGAGCTTGCTCATATCGTCCGAGACCAAGATCGCGCCGCCGCTCAGGCCGATGGCGCTCGCCAGGGACTGAACCTCGGACAAGGTCAGCTTTGAATCCGCCCGCACCAGCAAGCAGTCTGGATCATTCACCCACCAATGGGGGTCCATTGAAGCGCGCGTGATGATGTTTTGGATGGCGTTCCTGGCGCAGGGCATGTTCGGTTCATCCCGTACAGGTCCTCGTATGCCATAAGCGTTGGGCTCCCATTCCGGGCTGACGTCCGCGCTGATGCGCATCATGTCAAAAATCCCTATGCCTGTGCCAATAGGGCAGCCGCAACCTAAAAGGATCGTCTCACTGCCAGCTTCCTCGCGGATCAGCTCCAAAGCCTGGCGCAGGATCTGTGCGCGGGTTTTGGTGGGATCATGATGCTCTCCCGGTAAGGCAGCCGCATAGAGAAAGTCCAATTTCAGGTAGGGAAATCCCCATTCCTGGATGGCTGTCCGGATCACATCGCGGAGGTAGCCAAGCGCGTCTGGATGAGTCAGGTCGAGGGCGCGACCAAGCCCACCCCAAACAAAACCGCTGTTGACAGGGCGACCATTAGATTTACGCAACAACCAATTGGGATGCCTGCGGATCAGCTTGGAACGCGGTTCCAGGATGAAAGGCGCCAGCCAGATCCCGGGAGTGAGACCTTCGCGGCGAATATCCTCTGAAAGAGCAGTTACGCCGGCAGGAAACTCCGAATCGAACTCAAACCAACTGCCAACATCCTGCTCGAAGCCGTCATCGATCTGGAAGAACTTCAGCGGCAGTTTGGGCTTCAACTGGCTGACAGCCTGGAGGTTCTTTCTGATCTCCGCCGGGGTGATATCCTGGAAGTAGTAATACCAGCTGCACCAGCCAATCGGCGTTTCGATGCGTTTCCTGACTTTATTTTCCCTGGCAACCGCTTCAAAATAAACTTTGAAAGGCTCCGGGTCCGTGCTCTCGATGAACTGCCATGCCAGCCAGTCACTGGCAAGCGTTGCCCCTTCTCTGAGTTCGATCTTGTCGGCATTAGCCCAAACTTGAAGATCGGGTTCGGGGTGGAGCGTGCAAGCAAGCGCTCCAAACTGCTGCTTTTGGGATAAAAATCCACACACCAGCCCAACTTTGGCTTCGTGATCAATGATCGCGGCAAACATATCTGACGAAAACTCTGATTGCCGCTTTGTCACGGGCGTGCCCGCATCGTAGAGCATCGGGGTTGAAAGACCCTTCAGCCAACTACGCGTCTGCTTCTCACCGGACTGCCAGGTGCCGCTGGGCGACCAGCTTTGCCAGCCATTGCTGTAAAACGCGGTCTTCACCGGTCGGTTTTCTGATAAGTGCAGCTCGCCTGCCCGCAAGATGCCGCAGGTCATCCTGTCGGGGTGGAAGATCTCCTCAGAGTGATTGTGGATCTCCATGCGCTGCAGGAGCAGGGGTTGATCGGCAGGCAGGGCAAACTCCACCAACCATTCCAGGTCAACAGACTCGTCGCGATAGATCGCAGAGATGACTTCCAAAACACCATGTCGAAGGTCCTGGCGATGTTCCTGGACAACCCTCTCGAGCCTGACAGATAGATGGGCGTCACCACAAAAACTCAGGTTGTAGCGCGCGTTTTTAATGCTTGCTTCCGGGAAGCGCAGACTTTCCAGGAAAAAAGCACCAGTTTCAGGGTTGAGAATGAAATCCAGCCAGGCATTAGTCAGTCGGGTCATTTGGCATTCCACCTTTCCAGGATCGCGCTAAATGGAATCGGGCCTTCACGCAGCAGTTTTGGTTCAATGCCCAAACAATCGATGATCGTCGAAGCCTGCCCGCCTGCTAATTCCCCGCCATCCAACACCAGGTCCACCAACCCATTGAGCTGTGCCACCACCCCCTGGGCGTCCCGCGGGTTTTCGTGGTCAGAGAGGTTGGCGCTGGTGACAGCAAGCGGACCAGTTTGATCCAGCAGCGCTAATGCCACCGGGTGGTCCGGCATGCGGATAGCCAGCCCTGGGTAGGGCGTCAGGTCAAGGGGCAAATCGGGATCTTTAGGCAGTACCAGGGTCAATGCGCCAGGCCACCAGCGTTCAATCAACCTGCAAGCTCCTTCAGGCATTCCGGTTGTCAGGCTGTCCAATTGATCGGGATCACTGATCAGCACCGGGATTGCCTTGGCAGCCGAGCGCCCCTTGGCGGCATAGATTTTTTGCAGGGCAATGGGTGAACGGGGATCGCAGCCCAAGCCGTAAAGCGTGTCGGTGGGGAAGGCGATCAATCCACCAGAGCAAACCACTTCACCGGCTAGGGCGATCGCGTCCGGATCGGTGGCGGAAATGATTTGTGTCTTCATAAGATCTCGATCCTCACCAGGCGGTCCAGCCCAGCCAGGTCTTTTAGTAGCTTTACGTCTGCTTGCGGAAAAGTCGTTTTCGCCAACACCAAGGTTTCCGCGCCGAGGGTGGCTTCGGTCTCGAGCAGCACCAAGCCTGGGCAATTTAACCGATGGGGGAGCTGCTCGAGCAGCCGGCGGATCAGGCTTAGGCCATCTTCGCCGCCATCAAGCGCCAGGGTCGGCTCAAAACCGAGTGTATTGACTCCCGCAAGTTTTTGGGTGGGGATGTAGGGGAGATTGGCACAGACAAGGTCAAAGGTCAGATGTCCGGAGGGAAGCAAATCCGCTGGCTTAAAATCGATCTGGTCTATAACCTGGTGGGTTTCAGCGTTTTGTTCAGCAATTTTCAGGGCATCCAAAGAAATGTCAGTGGCGGTGATAGCGAGCCACGGCTTGCGCGTAGCCAGCGTCACTGCGATACAGCCGGAGCCGGTGCCAACGTCCAGCGCGTTTCTTGCATTCGGGTATCCTTCCAACCAGTTCAAAGCTTCTTCCACCAACAACTCAGTCTCCGGGCGGGGAATCAGCACAGCCGGGCTGACGGCAAAATCCAGCCCGAAAAATGCCTGCTTACCAATGAGGTAGGGCAGAGGCTCACCTTCCTGCAAACGCCTGACTAATCCCTCCAAGTGGGCTTTTTGGTCAGGATTAAGATGGGTCTCGGGGTGAGCCAGCACCCAGGTTTTGGGTTTCTGGAGCACATGCGCCAGCAAGATCAGCGCCACCTGGTAAGGCTGCTCGGTGCAGTTAATGGCAGATGGCAGGCCGTTTTCAATCATTGGTTTCGAAATTTGCCAGGCGTTCGGCTTCTTCGGCGTGTTGCAGCTCCTCGATAAAAGTGTCCAGTTCGTAGCCATCCATCACACCCGCTATGTTATAGGAAGAGACGTTGATGCGGTGATCGGTCACACGCGACTGCGGATAGTTGTAAGTGCGGATCTTCTCGGAGCGTTCGCCGGTGCCAATCTGGGAACGCCGGGTGGCGTCCAGCTCGTTCTGGCGCTTTTCCTGCTCCATCTCATACAGGCGAGCTTTCAAAACGCTCATGGCGCGCAGACGGTTCTGCAGTTGTGAGCGTTCGTCCTGGCATGCCACGATGATGCCGGTTGGCTTGTGATGGATGCGGACGGCAGTCATGTTCTTCTGCACGTTCTGCCCGCCTGCGCCAGCCGACTTGAAGACGTCAATTTCTATATCGGAATCGGGAATGTCGATTTCAATGTCATCTACCTCTGCCAACACCGCCACGGTCACAGTGGAGGTGTGAATGCGTCCCTGTGATTCAGTTTCGGGCACGCGCTGCACACGATGCACGCCGGATTCGAACTTGAAGCGCGAATACGCTCCGCGTCCTTTTACCGCAAACGTGACTTCCTTGAAGCCGCCGATGCCAGTCTCGTTGGACGAGATGATTTCGGTTTTATAACGGTGAATGTCGGCATACTTCAGGTACATGCGCAGCAGATCTGCCACGAACAAACCGGCTTCATCACCGCCAGTGCCAGCGCGGATCTCGACGATAACGTTACGGTTATCGCGGGGGTCCTTGGGGATCAGCATCCCTTTCAGTTCGGCGTCCAATTCCTGCAGGCGCGCTTTAAGTTCTTCCAATTCCAGATGCGCCATTTCAAGCAACTCACCTTCGGAGACGCTGATCAACGCTTCAGTTTCCTCGGTCTTTGCCAGGTTGTCTTTGTACTCGCGAGCTAGGTTGACGATTGGCTCAAGGTCGGAACGTTCTTTGGAAAGTTCCGCTACGAGTTGAAAATCCGTTCCAGCTTCCGCCAGGCGGCGGTCAAGTTCTGCAAAACGGTCGAGGATTGCTTCAAGTTTATCTAGCATAGTGGTCTCAATTATCTTATTAAATTCGGAATGAGATTATATCATCCCGCGGGAGGTCTGTCATTCCTAACCGGAACCTAACCGGAACCTGTCAGTCTGAATATCTGTTGTGCAGAGTATTGGGTCTTGCTTCTGCGAGTAAGATCCTTCGTTCCTCAGGATGACATATTCCTCAGGATGACATGTTCCTCAGGATGACAGACAAAACGAATACCGACCGTGTATAATATCGCCGAGGAGCCATCATGCAGCTTTATCTCATTCGTCACGGAGAATCTACCAATAACGCGCGTTGGGAAACGGTGGATGGTGTTTTTCCTCCGCGTACGTCCGACCCACAACTGACTGAAAAAGGCATAAGGCAGACAGAGGTCCTGGCTGATTTTTTGGCACTCTTCAAACCAGGGGAAGAAGATTTCTGGCGCGACCCTCAAAACAGGCTCGGTTTTGGGCTCACCCACATTTACTGCAGCCTGATGCTGCGTGCCATCCAAACTGCCAGCATCCTCGCCAATCGGCTCAATCTGCCTCTGATCGGATTGCCCGAGGTGCACGAAGTTGGCGGGATCTACCTTGAATCTATTGTCAACGACGTCGTCGAGATCAGTTACGAGCACGGCGTGACCGAAGCATTCCTTGCGGCAAATTATCCTTCCCTCAAACTGCCAACGCCGATTGACACGGAGGGATGGTGGCGGGGTGGCAAGGAAGATCACAACCTGCCTCTTAAACGGGCACAGGGGGTGCTGAATTGGCTCAAGGAACGTCACATGGGCTCTGAGGACCGTGTGGCGATCGTGACCCATGGCGGTTTCTTCAATTACCTTTTACGCGCCATGCTCCAGATCTCTCTCGAGCAGCCCGATAATCGCAAACTGGAATACAGTTTGATCTATAACAATTGCGCCATCAGCCGGTTCGACTTTGTGGGTGATCGCATCCTGTTGGTCTATCACAACCGGGCTGACTTCCTGTCCGATGACCTGGCCACCTGATCTGTTTCCTGGCATAAATTTTCTAAACGAACCATTTAAGGACTGTCTTCCAAGCAAATTCTCTTTTGGTTGTTTGTAGTTGATGAACTATACCTGAAGGATGGCACAGCTCCAAGGTTTGGTAGCGGCTTAACCTCTGGTAAAATTGCGTCATAGAGCCCAACGGGGCAGAAAGCAATAGTTTTACAATGCCTTTTTACGTCAATATCCTCATTATTTTTATCCTCTTTCTGTTTAATGCGATTTTTGCGATGTACGAGATTGCCATGGTCTCCTCAAAAAAGACCCGCCTTGTTGTCCGCGCGGAAGACGGCTTAAAAGGAGCATCTGATGCGCTGGAGCTTTTGCAAGACTCTGACCAGCAGTACCTCTCTGCAATCCAGATCATGATCACCCTGATCGACACGCTTGCTGGCGGTATTGGAGGTGCTCAACTTTCACGACCTTTGGCGGAGGTTTTCAAGCGCATCTCCTGGCTTGCGCCTTTCGCTGAAATTGTCGCGCTGATCCTTGTTGTGATCGTCATTACCTATTTCTCGATCGTGATCGGCGAGCTCATCCCCAAGCGCATCGCCGTCAGCAAACCTGAAGATGTCGTGACCAGGCTTTCCCCCATGATCAAAGGCATGTCCCGCGTGATGCGTCCGCTCACCAAGCTTTTGAGCTCCTCGACCAATCTCGGTATCAAGCTTTTCAATATCGATGTCACCAAGGAACCAGCCATCACCGAAGAAGAACTCAAAGGCTATATCCAGGAAGGGCGTCAGACGGGCGTGTTTGATGAAGCCGAACAGAGCATGGTGGACGGCGTCTTCCGCTTTACCGATCGGCGATTGGATGCCATCATGACCCCCCATACGGAATTGGACTGGATCAACCTGGATGATGACAAGGAAATCATCATTAAGAAAATGATGGAGAGTAATTATTCCCGTCTGCCTGTTGCACATGGCGACCTCGACCGATCGATTGGTATCATCGACACCAAGGACCTGCTCGGGGTTGACATCCACAATCCTCAGTTCAACCTTGAGGACTATATCAGCGAGCCATTATTTTTCCCCGGTAACATGCAGGCTGTCAAGGCTTTTGAGCAATTCCGTGAAACCGGAATTCATCATGCTCTGGTCCTGGATGAGTACGGCGGCGTGGAAGGGTTTGTCACCCTCTACGACGTGTTGGAATCGATCGTCGGCGACATCCCGCTCGATGAACATGACAAAGACCAGGACGTCGTTCAGCGGTCGGACGGCACCTGGCTTGTGGATGGGTTGATCCCGATCGATGAGCTCAAAGAGATCATGGATGTTGACGAGTTACCTGAAGAAGACAAGGCTGGTTTCCAGACTTTGAGTGGTTTTGTGATGAACCAGATGGGGTGCATTCCTAAAACAGGCGCGATCTTCAACTGGGACCATTGGCGCTTCGAAGTGGTGGACATGGATGGTCACCGCGTGGACCGCGTTTTGGTGACAGATATTTCCGCTGAACAGAATCCTTCAGTCGAGATTTAGATTTACGGTCGCCAGCGGGTGAAGATGGCGTGCGAAAGCACGTGTCCTGCGCTTTCCTCAACCGTCACCAATTCGCCGGTGGTGAACTCGCCGCGCTTGCCAACAATCTCTTCCATCGCCTGTTTCGTAATTATGGCCGAGGCGGTGATGGCATAGGCAGTCAGGATCACGAAGCCCGCATCTTTTGCCACCAGCGAGCGGCAGGCTTCGATCAGTTCCGGCATGCGCTTGAAGAAATCCCACACCTCGCCACTTGAACCGCGCCCAAATTTAGGTGGATCCATGATGATCCCCTGGTAGGTGTTGCCGCGCCGGGCTTCGCGCTTGATGAACTTCAGTGCGTCCTCTGCGATCCAGCGTACGGGTTTATCCGCCAGACCAGAGAGTTTCATGTTCAGGTTTGCCCAGCTGATGGCGTGCTTGGAAGAGTCCACATGCGTCACTTCCGCGCCGGCTGCTGCAGCTGCCAATGTTGCCAAACCCGAGTAACCGAAAAGATTCAACACCTTGAAGGGCTTTTTCGAGGCGGTGATGCGTTCCGTCATCCAATCCCAGTGGCTTGCCTGTTCAGGGAAGACCCCGACATGGCGCGAACTTGAAAGCTGTGCCTGGAATTGCAGTTTTCCGTACGAAAGCTTCCAGCTCTTTTCCATCGGATTGAGGATGGTCCACTTCCCTCCGTACTCCTGCTGCTCTTCCACCAGCAGGGCGTGAGCTTTCTTCCACTCCGTGGCTGGCAGGCTCTTCGCCCAGATGGCTTGCGGACGAGGGCGAATGAGCAGGTAGGGACCAAAGCGTTCAAGCGTCTTGCCATCGCCGCTGTCGAGCAGCTGATAATCCTTCCAATTGGGAGAAGCTTCAAGGATGAGTGGGGTTAAGTCAGTTTTCATTTTTATTCCATTTGGTTAAAAGAATTCCTGAACCAGGTAACTGATGATCAGGGAGACAGCAGTTGCAATTGCCAGCGAATCAAACAGGATTTGCGGCAGGCTTTGCTGATGGGGATTGAAACGGTGTTTGATCAGCGCAAGTGCGGAACTGATTAGTACGATCAACAGCAGCACCCAGGCTGGGATGACCTCGAGCACGATGAAAAGCACGTAGGCGGAAGCCGAGGCAAAAACCAGAAGAAGGATCAATAATGGTCTGCTGAGCGGTCTGCTCGTCTTTTCGGCAGTCCAGGCGTTAAAAAGGAAGCCGAAAGCCAGGAAGAAGATCGTCAGCAGGATCGTTTCGAACTTGACCTTTTGCGCTACTGCCAGGTAACCTGACAGCCCAAAGATCACCGATAACAGGGGTTGTTGTTTCCCCAGGTGCATTAAAGCGGAGCTGCCCAGGTTGAGGCTGCGGTGGGAGAGGGCAATGGCGATCAAAACGCCCAGCAACCCCAGCACGATGTTCAGTGGTCCAAGCAGCGCTGCCAGTGCCAGGCTTAGCAGAACCAGAACCGCACAGAGCGTGCGGGAAAACCTGACGGAGACCTGTCCGGCAGCGATCGGATTGCGAGTCTCACAATTTGGCTCTGTGGCGGCTATCGGAGCATTTTTGATCTTTTGATAGATTACCGCCAAACTGAAGAGTAATAAGTTGCTCAGGATCGCGATCCCAAGGCGCGGCAGGGAGCCCTCACCGCCGGTGGCGCCACCGAGCAGCGTTGCAGCTAAAGTTGCGGGGAGGTAATCGGCGCAGCCGACCAAGTTGTAAATGGATTGCAGGATTTTCTTCACTCGTAAAGTATACCAAAGTAACCCGGCAAGAAAATCCTCAGGCACCGAAGGCAGCAACCTTAACCATTTCCCCGGACTCGGGTTTAGAATAGCGGAGAGGAGAAACCAATGGACTTTAATCGCGTAATTGACCGCCGTCATTCTGAATGCATCAAGTGGAATCGTTTTGATGAAGATGTTCTGCCCATGTGGGTTGCCGATACGGACTTTGAGTGCCCCGACGCTGTCATCCGTGCCTTGCATGAGAGGGTTGATCACGGCATTTTCGGTTATGGCGCACCCCCCAAAGAGTTGGACCAAACCGTCATTCAGCGCCTGAAGCACCTCTACGATTGGGATGTTCACAGCAACCAGATTGGTTACATCCCTGGCATCGTCACCGGCTTTAACGCGGCAATTCGCTCATTCTGCGAAGCCGGGGAAGCAGTCATCTACCAAACTCCTGCTTACCCGCCTTTTATCAGTGCACCCGATTCTGCGAAATTGAAGGGCATCCAAAATCCACTCGTTGAATCACAAGATGGTCGCTTCCTTCTCGACTTTGACCTATTCGAGGACCAGATCATCCGCGAAAGAGTCCAGGCGTATATCCTCTGCAATCCCCAGAACCCCACCGGCAGGGTTTTCACCCGCGAAGAACTAACCCACCTGGCGGAAATATGCCTCAGGCATAACGTTTTGATCATTTCCGACGAGATCCATTGCGATATTCTCTACGATAACCGCAAGCACATCCCGATCGCTTCGCTTTCCCCCGAGGTGGCAGCCAACACCATCACTTTCATGGCGCCGAGCAAAACCTACAACATTGCTGGCTTGCATGCTTCGGTGTACATTGTCCAGAATCCCGACTTGCTGGAAAAATTCCAGTGCTTCTGCAGCGGATTGGTTGGCTGTCCGGGGGTCCTCTCCCTCACCGCTGCCCATGCTGCGTATGCTGAAGGGGATGAGTGGCTTGCAGAACAAAACCGCTACCTCCAGGGGAACCGCGACTTTCTGGATGAAGCGCTTCGCACCCAACTGGCTGGAATCCGCTGGAATAAACCCGAAGCGACCTTTTTGGGTTGGTGGGATTGCAGTGCATTGGATCTGGAAGAGTCCCCCTACGAATTCTTCCTGCGCGAGGCGCGCGTCGGGCTGAACGAGGGCATCACCTTCGGTCCGCAGTGCGCGGACTACGTGCGCATCAACTTCGGCACCACCCGGGCAAACCTCCAGGAAGCAATCAACCGCATGCAAGCAGCCCTGGCTGCCCGCTGAGGAGAAGTATGAGTTTTGAGTCCTACAGCGCTGATCCGAATTACCTGCGACAGGTTCAGTATCGAACTGCGGATAACCTTAACGCGCGGATCCAGATCCACAAACGCTTTAACACCAGCACCCAGACCTGGGAGGAGTTCATTTTTGCGCATCTGCCCGACCTGGGCGGCAAGCGCTTGCTCGCGCTTGGCTGCGGGAACGCCACCCAATGGCGCGCCAACCGGCAGCGTTTCGCCCCTGACGCCGCCATCGTTTTGACTGATCTTTCTGAGGGAATGCTCGCGGAAGCCGGCGCTGACCTGGAGGGGGATGGGCGTTTCACTTTGCTCTGTATGGATGCTTCCAGGCTGGAATTTGAGGACGAGAGCTTTAATTTTGTGACTGCCAACCACATGCTTTATCATGTTCCCGATATCGCGCAAACACTTTCGGAAGTTGCCCGCGTGCTCAAGCCGGATGGGGGGCTTATGGCTGCCACCAATGGCGCTGACTACATGCTGGATCTCGACAGCTTGCTGACAGAATTCTGGCCTGCTTATGGCGGTCTGCACACCATGTCGCTCAAGTTCAACCTGGAAAATGGTGCAGACCAACTCAAAGCGTGGTTTGGGCAGGTTGAAAAGATCCTCTACGCAAGTGATCTATGGGTTATGGAAGCGCAGCCCCTGGTGGATTATGTGTTTTCTACGCCGAGAGTGCAGCAAATGATCTTATTGGAACAAAAAGAACCCATGCGCGAGTTCTTCCAGTCTCGCATCGACCAGTCAGGCGGGATCCTGATCCGCAAGGAAACCGGGCTTTTCCTCGCCAGCCATCCAAAAAAAGCTTAGCGGAAATAGGCGATAAAGATCGTCAGCACGGACACCACCGCGCAGTAAATCGCGAAGGGGATCATGGAGTGGGATCTGACGAATTTCAACAGCCAGCGGATGCTCAGGTAACCGATCACCAACGCCGCGATAAAACCAATGCTCAAAACCGGCAAAAAGCGGCCCAGATCCGGGACCTTTACCAGGTCCAAGACTGAGACCAAACCGGCTGCCAGCATGATCGGGATCGACATCAGGAAGGAGAATCTAGCTGCCGCTTCGCGTTTTAACCCGCGGCTCAAACCACCGCTGATGGTTGCGCCAGAGCGAGAAATTCCGGGGAAGATTGCCAGCAGCTGAAAGAAACCGATCCCCAATGCGTCCAGCCAGGATACCTTCTCAAGCTCGCGTTCCTTTCGGGAGAAAATTTCAGCCAGGGCAAGCATCAGTGCAGTGACAAACAGCAGGACCGCTGTCAGGACAGGGCTCGAAAAGGCTGCTTCCACCTTGCTCTTCAGCAGCAATCCCCCCAAACCAGCCGGGATGGTTGCCAGCACAATAAACCAGCCAAGCCGTGAGTTGGCTTGTTCGAGGGGTTTTTTGCTGCGAATGCCGGCGATCACTGCCTTGAAAATTGCCACCAAATCCTTCCAGAAGTAAGCGATCACCGCTGCAAGGGTGCCGAGCTGTACCAGTACGTCAAAAATGAAGGCTTTAGTCGGGTCGAGCGTCCAATTTAGGATGAAGGGCACGAGCACCAGATGCGCCGAAGAACTGACCGGTATAAACTCAGTTAAGCCTTGGATAACCCCAAGAATCAGCGATTGAAGAAAAGTCATGAGTGAGCCTCCGGAATGCGGGCGATGCCGAGTTTGGCCAAAGCCTGGTCCGCAAACGCGTTCAGGTTACCTGCCAGGATAGCCTTGCGTAAATTGCGGGCCAGCTCGAGCAGGGTGTGTAAGTTATGGATAGAAAGCAGCGTGGCTGCCAGCATTTCCTTGGCGATGATCAGGTGGCGCAGGTAAGCCCGCGTAAACGTACGGCAGGTGTAACACTGGCACATCGCGTCGATCGGGCGTTCATCCCGCGCGAAAGAGGCGTTCATCAAGTTCAGTTTGCCGAAATTGGTCATGGCTGTGTTGTGGCGCGCCAGGCGGGTGGGCAGGACGCAGTCAAAAATATCAATCCCCCGCAGTACGCCTTCAATCAGGTCTTCCGGCGTACCGACGCCCATCAGGTAGCGCGGTTTGTCTTTGGGCAGGACGGCATTGACTAACTCAATAGTCCGGTACATATCGGCTTTGCCCTCGCCGACGGAAAGCCCGCCGATGGCATGACCTGGGAAACCCAGGCTGCTGATCGTCTGCGCTGATTTGGTCCGCAGATCCTCAAAGATGCCGCCCTGCACGATGCCAAACAAAGCCTGGTCGTCCCGTTTCTTGGCGTTCAGGCAGCGCTTTGCCCAGAGGTGAGTGCGTTCCATGGCTTCGATGGAATAGGCGTAGTTCAACGGATCTGCGCATTCATCGAATGCCATGATGATATCCGCGCCAAGATTCTCCTGGATCGCAATAGAACTTTCAGGGGTCAAGCGCTTCATCGATCCATCGATATGGGATTTGAAGGTCACTCCTTCGGGGTCGATCTTGCGCGTATCTGCCAGCGAAAAGACCTGGAAACCACCCGAATCGGTCAACATGGGTTTATGCCACTGCATGAATTCATGCAAGCCGCCCATTTGCGCTACCAGTTCATCGCCGGGTCTCAAGAAGAGATGATAGGTGTTGGAGAGCACAAGCGTAGCTCCGAGCTCCTCGAGTTGGGCGGGCGTGATGGATTTTACAGTCGCCTGGGTGCCGACCGGCGCAAAAACGGGGGTCTGAAGCACGCCATGCGGGGTGTGAAATTCGCCAGCGCGGGCTGCGCCTTCTTCAGCTTGAATAGACCACTCGAACATCTTTGGTATCCTCTCAAAAAACTTCCCCTATTGTACCTTTATTATTTTGTTTCCGGACTGGAGTAGACAAATCAAGTCCTGCTTGATTGAAGAGAGAAACAATCAACTTGGGGCAGCTTTCGTTCACCCGTTTATGCAGTCAAGAATGTATCGGATGGAGCAAGTACTGCTCGCTTTGCTCCCAGCATCATAACCCGATCTATAAGACCTTAATCCCCCTGTTTCCGATCACACCCACTCCGTGTGGGGTACATCAACCCGAATAGTGCCATCTTTCAATTCCCACAGGGTGTTGCAGGTGCGCGCGATGAAGGCGCGGTCGTGCGCCACCAGCAGGATCCCGCCGCTGAATGCTTCCAGTGCCTTTTCAAAACGCTCTCTCGAAGGGATGTCCAGGTGATTGACTGGTTCGTCCAGCACCAGGAAATTCGCACCCTGTGCCACCAACCTCGCCAACAGCAACCTGGTGCGTTGACCAAAGCTTAACGCGGAAGCGGGCAGCAGGGCATGGTCTTCATCCAGCAGGAAATAATGCAGGAAGTGATAAGTCTCGGTAAGATTCATGGCCTTGACAGCCTGGATGTGCTGAATGGGGGTCAGGTTAGGGTTGAGAACTTCCTGCTTTTGAGGCATGTATCCCAAAACAACGCTATTCCCCCACTGTGAAGCGCCCGAGTTTGCTTGCAGGTCCCCAAGCAAAACCCTTAAAAGAGTGCTCTTCCCCGATCCATTCGCCCCAACCAAGGCAACGCGCTGCCCTGCTTTGATGTTTAGATCCAGGTTTTTAAATAGCGGTATGTCAGTATAGCCAAAAGAAAGATCCTCGATGGTAAGAAGTTGCTGACTTTGATGTTCCGGTTCTGCGAAATTGATATTGATACGCCAGGTATCCATTGGCTTTTCAATCCGGTCTGCCGACTCCAGGTACCGCTCCAGCCGTTTCTTTTTGGCTGAGCCTTTTTTCGCCACCTTCTTCGCATACCGCCGCATCTTCGAATCTTTGGTAGCCCTTTCAGTTGCCCTGGCTTGCTCTGCCGTGTTCAGCCAATCCCCTCTCAGGCGCTTGATCTCAGCTTCCTGGTCTTTCCAGGTTTCGTAGGCTTTTTGCCTTTCCTGCGTGATAATATTTGCGTAATTAGTGTAGGTGCCAGGAAACCTGCGAATACCTTCTCTTTCTTCTTTAAGTTCAAAGATGCAGTTGACCGTGCGGTCCAGGAAAACCCGGTCGTGCGAGACCAGTAGAACAATACCGGGATAGTCATTTACAAAGTTTTCCAACCCTTCCAGGGCGGGGATATCCAGGTGGTTGGTTGGTTCATCCAACAGCAAGATATCCGGATGCTGTAAGAGCAACGCCGCCAACTGTACGCGGGTACCTTCCCCTCCGCTTAAACTCCTTAGTGAAGTGGACAATGAAAGATACCCCAAACCAAGATTAGCCAGCAGTTTCAGAGCATCCGTTTCCTGGCGGGCTGAGAGTTCCTGGCTTGGATTGGGGCTGACCTGGTTCAGAACCATAAGCAGCGATTCAGAAATGGTTTCAGCCTGAACAGCGATGGGATTCTGAGGCAAATAGCCGATCGAATCGCCACTGCTTGTTATCACACCGCCGTTTTCAGGTTTCAGCTTGCCGGCAATCACTTCGAGGAGTGTTGTCTTGCCACTCCCGTTATCTCCAACCAACCCGGCATGTTCACCCGGATTGAGGTTAAAACTGACATTCCTCAAAACCTGGTGGTAACCATATCTTTTAGTAACGCGGTTTACCTGAAGCACTTATCCTCTGATCATCAGGAATTGAGCGGCTTCCTGAGCTCAAACAGGGTCCGGTAAGCCCGATAGCCGAGGCTGGTGTAAAGACTCATCGCCCCGGTCGGGTTTTGCGTATCCGCGCTTAGCGCGACTTCATCCATATTCATCGCTTTGAACATTGCCATCGAGCGGCAGATCAGGTGGCTGGCAATGCCGCGTCCACGCCATTCCCTGCGGACTGAAATCCCTTCGGTATAACCGCGCATGTGCCCTTCCAACTCGTTCTCTTCGAGCGAGACATAGTTATGTACCGACCCCACCACTTCATTGCCATCCCAGGCAACCTGCCAAAGAATGGGTTGATAATTCGGGCTTTCCCGGTAACTCTGGTACCACTCCTCGGTCGGGTCTGCAGCTCCGTATTCGTCCTCGAACGCCAGGTTTGCCGCATCCCAGATCTTGCGAAAATCTTTAGGCAGCACCGCGCGAACGGTGATCCCTTCCGGTAATGGACGTTCCGGAAGATTGGTGAGCGGGCGTCTCATCGAGTGATAATAACGATTGATCGCGAAGCCTGCTTCCTTCAGGATGTTAAATTTTGTTCGATCAGGTTCCCAGCATAGGGTTGTAAAATCACCGTTTTGTCCTTCAGGCAGGATGGATGCGTAATGCCGACCGCGACTTTCGCCCCAGGCGATCAGGCTTGGTTCAATGCCCTTTCCCTGCCAGTGCGGGTCAATTCGAAAGATAATCCCGTAAGAGTATTGACCCGTTTTGATCTGTCGTTCCCAGTAGACCCTGCAAAAGGCAGCGGTCTCTCCGTTTATGTCAACAAAGATCAGGTCGTCATGTGGGTCAGAGTTGCTCAGATTGGTATATTCCGCCCGCAGGCTCTCGATGGTGGTATCTCCTGGATATTGCCCCTTCGCATACAGGTTGGTGAATATCGCCAACATTTTTGGATAGTCCGACTCGCCTTCAAAATGGCGGGAGATCAACCCCTCAAGCTCGGGGGCTTTTTCAAGTGGATAGTAATCTGGTGTTGTCACTTTTCTTCTCTTTCAATTATTCTTTGCTAAATAAAGACTGCCTTAGGTTCTGGGAAACAAAAAACCACGGGCTTGGATTGCCCGTGGTTTGTTGATTTGTCAGTAGAGATAATCAGTAAACAGGCGCAATCCGGCCAATGTAAATAGAACCGCTTGCAGAGGCACAAATGGAGTTGACGTTGTGATAGTTAATAACCATATCGATAATTCTAAGACAAACGCGGACGGTGTCAAGATGTAAGTCGGATTTGTAGCACTCTCACTTATACTATCACCTATGATCTGCGGCCGATTCCCCAGTTAGATTTTGCTGTCACCCGATTTGACATTTCATAGCTTACTTGTTATTATGATATTAATAATGGGGCAAGAGTTATATTGGTATTGAAAATACTTAACTCTAGGAGGGAACAATGAAAAGAACAATAACAATAATCTGCATCCTGTTCATGTCAAGCTTGATTGTAATGCCTGTCATGCTGCAAATCTGATGGCTGACTGCAGCGGATCAGGATGTCATGGTCTTAACCCTCAAACAATGGGTTGTGGGAATGATGCTCAATCGGGTGAATACAAGTTTTTTGTTGATGGATACGTTGAACATCGGTTTTCACAGGAATGCGACGCAGAGTGGGCACGGGCTTCCAATCAGGGTTCGGGCATTCAATATGTCGCCGCATCCATCCGCTATGGAGGCTCAAACTATGACTACTCTCTGAGTGTAAGCTCTCCATCCAGAATTGGAGTGGGTCAGACTGTTTATACATCCATGTTGGGTCCGCGTACTTTCTCAAGAGCGTGTGGCCGGGTCAACGCGACCGTTGGACCTATCCCAACGCCAGTTCCATTATGGACTGACATCTGTTCAAACGTCGGGTAAAGTTTTCGTTGCAGAAGGAGGCAATTGTGAACAATATCAGGAACGTGATATTTCTAAGCATATCTATGGTTTTGATTTGTTTGATGGCGATTGGCTGCCAAAAAAAAGAGATGGCAACCGAACCTGAATCGCTTCTCGAGATTCCGAACCCAAAGGTCACCTATGCTGATTCCTCAGAAAAGGCAGTGTCAGCCCAGGATCTAGACTCGTCTGAAAGTAACTCCCCTGATATACAGACAACGGTTGTTAATGGTCAGTCTTTCTCCGCCTGGGATTTCAAAGTAGACCGGGATACAAAACAGGCTTCAGTCGTGGTCAGTTTCGATTTGCCCAGCGATGCTGACTGGATGTTCAACCTACGCAAGGGTGTCAGGCTCACCATTGACAACGAAACATTTCTGATAAGCGAAGGCAGCCCCATTGTGGTTTACGTTCGTTCACCGAGGGATGGGTTACTTCGCAAAATTTCCTTTGACAACAATTCGACTGCTGGCGTTGTGGAAGTAGTAACCGATCCTCAGGAAATACCCGTCAGAATTGAACGTATCTACTTTGACCTGTCGGACCAGGTTCTAGAAAAAGATTTGACAGGGCAACCGGTAAAACTTGTAATAGATTCCCTGTTCTTGCGTCCATACGAGGGGCAGGAGTGCGATCCGGAATACCTCGCTCGCGCCCAGGCAAGGTTGGATGAGGTACAAAAAGGGATCGTGCTGGCATGTGCCAGTGGCGATTTCTCCCAGGAAATTGTCGTGCAGCAAAGCCCAGTGGGGATAAACTCGGATGCAATCATTGCGTCAGTTTTTCCCAATGGCATCTTTGTCGATCTGAATAAGATAAATGGTCCGTGGGAGTTCATCCTGCAGCCATAGTTAAAAGCCTACTAACAACAGACCGCCTTATATAAAAGACGGTCTGTTGTCAGACAGCAATTCATCGGTAATCCAATACAAGCAATCAAACGGAGCGACAATTCATTAATTTTCTCGTAAGTGATATACTTTTCCCTCGTGGATATTAACACTTACTCAACCTGGCTGGAGATAGACCTTAAAGCCATCAAGAACAATGCCGCCCTGATCTGCCAAAAGACCGGGGTGGAGGTGATGGCTGTGATCAAAGCGAATGGCTATGGACATGGCGCTCGCCCTGCCGCCCAGGCTGCCATCGCTGGCGGCGCCACTTGGATCGGCGTGGCGCGCATCGAAGAAGCGCTAGCCCTGCGGCGTGCCGGCATCTCGTGCAAACTCCTGGTGTTGGGTTTCACCCCCGCAGCCAAGGTTCCCGAAGCCATAGAGCACAACATCACTGTGGCGCTCTTTGATCCTGAACTGGCTCAAAATTACCTTGATTACGTCAACATCCACGGCGGCACTCTGCATGCCCATCTGAAAGTTGAAACCGGCATGGGTCGCCTTGGGATGAAACCCGAATTCGTGGCATCTTTCCTTGAGGAGCTCAAGGGTACAGGCATCAAAGTGGACGGCATCTTCACCCACCTGGCTCGTGCTGATGAGCCCAACTCCGACTCGACTCCCAGGCAGCTTGCGATTTTCGACAAACTCCTTGTAGAGCTTGAAAGCAAGGGGCTCAAACCTGAAAAAGTGCATGCCGCCAACTCGGCAGCTGTGCTGAACTTCCCCCAGGCTTACTATGACATCGTTCGCCCCGGAGATCTTCTCTTTGGCATGTCTCCCACCGGCGATACCTTGCCAGAAGGCTTCGAACCCGCCCTCACCTGGAAAGCACGCATCATTTCTCTGCATAATTTCCCCGCCGGTCAGGGCATCAGCTACGGCTCCACCTACGTCACCAGCAAAGATGAGCGTATCGGGGTCATGCCCACCGGTTATGGCGATGGTTTCCGCCGTGCTGATAATCAGCAGGTGCTGGTTGGCGGTAAGCGCGTGGACATCGTCGGCAGGGTCTGCATGGATCAATGCATGCTGCAACTCGATAGCATCCCCGATGCCAAAGTGGGGGATGAGATCGTCCTGATCGGTTCCCAGGGAGACGAAACCCTGAGCGTTGACGAGGTCGCCAAGCGTTGGGGCACGATCAATTATGAAGTTGTCTGCGGTCTGGCGGACCGCCTTCCCAGGATTTACAACGAATGACACAATCAAACATCAAGGCGGAATTTCACTGCCATTCTGTCTATTCCCCCGACAGCCTGGTGGAACTGAGCGCGCTGCTTAAGGCTTGCGATGAACGCGGTATTGACAAAATCGCCATTACCGACCACGGCAGCATGCAGGGCGCTTTTAAGGCGCACAAAATCGCACCCGACCGCGTGATCCCTGCAGAGGAAATTGAAACACCTGAAGGCGAGCTCTTGGGCTACTTTATGACCGAGGAAATCCCACAGGGTCTGCCAGCCGTCGAAGTTGTCCGGCGATTGCGCGGACAAGGAGCGTTCATCAGCATGGCGCATCCTTTTGACCCCCATCGCAGTTGGTGGACTGAGAAAACACTGGAGCAGATCCTGCCTTATATTGACGCGCTGGAGGTTTTCAATGCCCGCAGCCGGCGGGATGAGTTTAACCACGAGGCATATGCCTTTGCCCTCGAACATGGGAAACTGCTGATGGCAGGCAGCGACGCGCATGCCGTGAGCGAATTGGGGCGAGCGAATATGAGCATGCCCTGGTTTGATGATGCTGAAAGTCTGCGGGCGGCTGCTCGCGAAGCGACCATCAGCGGCGAACTCTCCGGTCTGTACGTCCACATGGTCTCCACCTTCGCCCGTGTGGCTAAAATCTTCAAAGCCTAAATGTAACTGGACAATAAAAAAGCCTGCAATATTGAAATATTGCAGGCTATATTTTTTGTGGTTTAAGATCCTACAAACCGATCCGACGTAGCGATGCTACTTTTACAACGACAAGATTAACCACGTCGCCAGGGATAAGAAGACAACTGCCATGCCGATCTTGACCGCTCCGGCGTGTTTTTGCAGGAACTGGGTGAACTGCTTGGAGGTTGTGCCGTAAAACGCCAAAATGAAAACGATGATCAAGGGTACGATGAACATCAGGTTGTAAAGCACAAGGTACAGCATCGCCTGACCGCGCATAGCTGGCACGGAGCTCATCGAGATGATCACTGGCAAATAGATTTGCCCGGTGCAAGCCAACTCCAAAAGCGATACCAACAATCCAGTAACGAAAGCGCCAACAAAGTAACTGCTGGCTTTGCGCCCTTCGCGCACCGTCTGATTAATGCGCTTACGCAGGGGTTCAGGCAGTTTGAGCGCCATATCGTTCAGGTCGCCCTGCCGCACCTTGATGAAGTCGCGAATGCTCAACACTGCCAAGACCAGGCAGAGGACAGCCGTCAGGATATAGACAACCTTGCTGATGATCGAAGTGAACACCGAGATCAGGTCGAGCACTTTATAGAATCCCAAACCCACCAGCAAATAGGCAATGAATACCCCAATGGTAAAACTGGCTCCGGTTATGAGGATTTCTTTGCCTTTTTTACCGCTCAGCGAGAGATAAGACACAAAGAAAATAATAGTTGCGAAGGCGCAGGGGTTCAGCCCATCCACCAACCCAGCCAGCACCACCGCCAGCCAACCCATCTTTTCAAATCGCTCTTTCAGGGCGGAGTTGCCGTCCTCTGGATTATAGTCTTTCCAAAAGGCGGGAGATCCTTCCGCGCTGAGCTCTTGTAAAACCGGCTCAATCAATGCGGGTGTAAATTCAACCTCATCGATCCAGGCTTTGTCGCCAATGAAAAGCGCAGGCGTGTTGAAGTTTTTCTCCACGCCAACCCGTGCCGCCATCCACTCCGCCATCGCGGCTTCATCGTAAATGTTGAATTCCTCGATGATCAGTTGTGGGTATTTGGACTTCAGATAAGCCATATCTGTTTCAGCCCGGGCGCATTCCTTGCAGCCGGTCTGATAGAAATAAGCGGCATAAATTGGGGCTGATACCTCGCAAGCCGAAGGATCATCGGGGCTGCACACCAGCCCTGCATCGGGCGTAGGTTGCGCTTGGGAGATAACGAGCGATGCGGGATCCACCCCGGGTATTTCCGGAAGCTTGATACCATCGCCTTCAAGCCCGGCTTCGACCAAATCCACGAACTTTTCTCTGGTCTGCTGCTCGCCATTGAGCATCTGATCCCCGATCAGGACCACGGGCAAACCGCGTTCTCCGGCTCCGATGCCGAATTCGCTTTCGGCTTTCATCAAGGCTTCATAGTTGACGCTCTCACCGAGTTCAACCAGTTTGATGCCCAGCAAGCCCGGGTATTTGGCTTCGAGCGGCTGCACGATGTTCTGCAAAATGTCCATGCAGTGGCTGCAGGTGGTCGAATAGAAGTAGTACGCTTCGACTTTTACGTTTTCCGAAGATGACTCAGTGGGGACTGTGCCGCCGGGACCGAGGCCCTGGGGGGCAATGTTTGAAGCGGATGCCAGGTTGGGCAGTAAGAGTGAGAAAAAGGCAATCAACGAGAGCCCGATCGAGGTCAGGAAAGCTCTGGTTTCTCTGTTTTGCATAGGGGTTAATGACCTTTCAAAATAAGACTTATAAGCCTTGTTTAGATTTCCGTCTGATTCTAACACGGGTTAATAAAGGACACATCAGACCTTTATTAATTATGCGATTTCTGCCTTGGTGATTGGAAAGCGACTGGAGTTGAATCGATCGATCAATACCTGGCGCTGCTCCCCTTCGATGCCGCCCAGGATCATCCGCAGCCGGAAATCGCCACTCTTCGAGGTGGAGCTCACCGTTCGCAGGATGTTCCCGCCCACTTCGGATACAATGCCGGCAAAATACGCCAACCCGCCAGGTCGGTTGGTGGCTTCGGGACCTTCCACCAGCAGGGATGTCCAGCGTAAGGCCGTACGCGAGATCCCCACCAAGTCGAGTGCGTTTTCAAATTCATCAGAGGAGATCGACCCGCCGCCGATGGCAGAATACAGATCGTCCAGGTTTGCGCATGCAAGCAGCCCAAGCAGGGCTTCAATCCGGTTAGGGTCCAACGCGCGCACATCATCCAGGTCCAGGATGCCGCGTTCGGAGATGACGTTGTGGATCAGATCACGACCGCGCCGGCTGGCAGCCTTCAGGTTGACCATCGCGAGCACGTTCCGCAGCAATCTTGCAGTCGAAGCATTGCAGTGGTTCAGCCAGTCCGGCTCTGGAGTTTTGTGTGGTTCCCCGCTGAGCACTTCCACCACATCGCCCGGATTAAGTGTGTCATACAGATGCCGCTCTTCTCCGTTAACCAATACCTTATGGATCTTATCAAGATAGAACTCCTGGATTGCGGCAACGCCATCCAACACGGTGCTGCCTTCCTGCAAGAAGCGCGTGCCGCCAAACGGGGTCAGGATCTGCACTGGCATGTAGCGACTGATATCCTGGTTGTGGTTGATAGCGTAGATGACCCCCCAGGTGTTCTCCCCTTCCATGCTTTCCGTTGCGATGGCAACTTCGATTGCGCCAGTTCCCGGCAGATAGGCGGTCACCTGAAGCGCACGGTAGCCGTTTTGCGGGGAGGCAATGTAGTCATCAAAGCGATCCTGGTCGAGATTGCGGCTGAAATAGCGGTTCACACGTGAAAGCAGCCGGTAACAGGCAGTCTCATCATCATTTCGCACAATCATGCGAAAACTGACAATGTCATTAACAGCCGAGAAGTCTTCCAGCGAGGTGCGGTGGCTGCGTGCCATGCGCTGAAGCTTATCCCACGCCTGCCAGTAACCATTTACCGTGAACCGGATGGAGCCATCCACGCCCTCAGCCTCCATCAGGTGGCCAAGTTCGTTGAGGTAGTAGCGGATGAAATTGATATTTAAACGGGGGTCAGAGTCGATCTTGTTCTTGACTTTATTGAAAGAAGCAGGTTCGGCGTAGGGAAAAGCCATGTCCTCGATCCAGCGGCGCCAGCGATAGCAGTTGAGAATGCCTGCCAGTTTGCCATAAGCCCGGATCGCCTCGGTTGCTTTTTGCCACTGCTTCCCCGGCGATTGGTAGTGCAGGGTCATCATGTTGTGGCTTTTGTCTGCCAGTTTCACCACGAAGACCGCCGGGTCACGGAACATCGCGATTTTGCGCAGGGTTTCCATCTCGCGCGTGGAGCCATCCCGCGGGTTGCTCATCTTGGTCAACCCGTCAATGATATGCGCCACTTCTTCACCCAGTGAACCGGGGAAGAGGTCCTTGATCTCGTCGAAAGTTTCACCCTGGTCTTCTACGGTATCGTGAAGGAGGGCGGCAATCGTCCAGGATTCTTTTTGCACCAGTCGGTCGACAAAACCAGCCACCCAGGCACAATGCGTCTCGAAATAAGGCTCGCCGGAAAGGCGAACTTGCCCGGCATGCACCTGTTGCCCCCAAGCGTAGGCACGCTGAATGGCTTCCGTTCGGGGCACAAAAGTTCCGACGGAAAACTCATCCGATATCGACGGACGAATCTCAGAAATGTTCTGAATGTCGACCACAACTATCCTTCCTCTCCACAGGCAGGACTTTAAACGAATTAATTAAATATAGCATACAAATGGGGCGATTGCGAAAAAGAGGTTAATTTGTATGCGTTTCAAAAGTTGTTAGTCAAGGGAAAAAGAGGAAGTTCCAATACAATTAGTTTTTGGTGAAAAAACAAAAGAAAGGAACTTCCAATGACC
>Ga0228536_1001372_pt1 | contig 23885 bp, 16 predicted proteins | sample SJ1Smetagenome_FD_168611 | JGI IMG/M metagenome (GOLD analysis project Ga0228536, IMG submission 168611) | Enriched culture of PCE-dechlorinating microbial communities from Ithaca, New York, USA - SJ1.S | ecosystem: Engineered > Modeled > Simulated communities (microbial... > Unclassified...
GGGGCATACACGGTGTCTGTTGAAAAGAAACGCAACCCCACAGATCCGCTCTGTTATAATGTTCTGGTAAATACCCACGGAAAGAGGGCAATGCTCATGAAGCACAAGGCATGTCTCCTTGGGGTGCCTGAACTTTTCGTAGACGGGGCCAAAGTCCTTTTCCCGTTTCTAAAAGCCAAGCTCCTTACGTTTATGCTTATTGAGGAAAAAAACATCCGCAGGGATAAACTGTGTGAATATCTGTGGCCTGACAAGGAGACAGAAAAAGGCCGCCGGAACCTCAGCAATGCCCTGAGCTATGTCAGGACAGTCATTCCTGTGCAGATGAACAACAGGGAAGTCGTTTCAATAAAACCATCTCTGCACATAGCACGGGACACGGACCTGCTTTCTTCCCTCGACAGGTTATCCCTGAATGAGATGATAAAAATCAACGGAATATTTATGGATCTGCCGGAAGCGGAGGATCTGGAATCTTTTTGCTGTTGGCTCTTTCCCAAACGTCAGCATTATCATGAGCTTTTTGTAGACGGCCTCAGGAAAAGAGCGAACGCTTTTCTTGAGAGCCATACAGATGATTCCTGCGAAAAGGCTCTTGAATGTTATGAGCTGCTTGCAGAGAGGGAGCCCTATAATGAAAAGATCCACGGAGAGCTTGTCAGGCTTTACATTAAAACCGGCCAGAAAGTCAAAGCTGTTGACGCAGCCCACGCATTCTCAAAAAGAATAGAAAACGACCTGGGTATCTGCACGGATCTATCAGATATCTCGTCAATAGTGAATAAGAAATCTCCCGTTTTGGACAAACAGCCCAAATCATCTGACGATACGCCCCTTTCGAGAAGTTCGGAGATCCTTAAGATGCTTGACTTTATGATAAAGACTGAAAGTTCGGGTAAGTCCTCCTGCGGGCTGGTATGGGGAGAGAACGGCATCGGCAAGACTGAATTTATAGATGAGCTCGTATCATGTCTCAACCAGAGAGGATGGGAGAGCCACTATGTAAGGTGCACACAGGAAGAGAAAGAGAGGCCGATGGTCCCTTTTATCCAAATGCTGCAGCGACAGAAATGTTCCCTGCCTCAGTCTGAAGACATTTCGTCCCTTAGTGAGCTGAACTACTCGCGGTTAGCCGAACTTGTCCGGATGAATGTTGCTGCCTCTGCTGAAGAAAGTAAGAAAAAGCTCCTTGTCGTAGAAAACATACACTGGATGGATGACGCTTCCTGGATGATACTTGAGACCATCATGTGGGACTATTCTTCGCCGCTCCACCTGATAATATCAGGCTTCGAAGAGATAAGGCCTACGTTCATGCTCAGAACTTCCTTTGAGACCGAACCATTTGAGAAATTTGAAATAGCACTCAGAAGATTTGACCTTGAAGAGACAGGTCAGATATGCCGCGCAATGGCTCCTGACAGTACGTGGACAGAGAAGGACATACGAAATGTCTATTTGCAGACGGAGGGCAATCCGTTCTTTATCAGACAGCTGCTCAATGCTGGACTGCCTGTAAAAGACGGGAAAGGGATCATATCAAACAACCCCTTTGTGTCTGTCATAGAGTTCTCAGGCAAGGATGAGAGGCTCTTTCTGGAAGCCCTGGCAGTTGAACCGGACCATGCCTCAATGCTGAACATCAGCAAAGTTTTAGACATCTCTCCGCTTCAACTTTCAAAAATATGCGAAAACATAAAAAACAACGCACTTGTGAAGGAAAAAAACAACGATGAGGGAGATGTTATCTATTACTTTACCCATGTAAAGATCAGGGAGGCTCTCCTGGCAAATATGTCCGCTACGAGAAAACAGGCCCTGCACCTCAAAAACATCGAAGTGCTCGAAGCAGGAATATCTCCGTACCAGTACAGAAAAAGAGAAATATACTCTCTGCTCTGTTTCCATTCACATGAAGCCGGTCTTGAAGAAAAAGAGCTGTATTGGCGCGTTATGGAGCTGAAACAGCACTTCAAAGCGGCGCACGAGGTCTTTCCGACTTTGGCAGACCATGACCTGATGAAATATGTACCGACCCTGGAAAATTTGGACTATACTCAGACGGCTCTCGAAGAGGCCGGCAGACTAATGGACAGGATCGTGCGGGTCTCCGGCAGGAAGCCCGAGATGATGCGGATCGAAAGGGACCTTTTGATCCTTCGGGGCGCTATGCTATGGTGGAGCGGAAAATACGAGGACGCGGAAGGCGCCCTGAGGGAAGGTCTTGAAAAGGCGATAAAAATCGGAGAGACGGAACCTGTCGTTGAGGCATGTGTACAGATTTGTTATCTGGCTATACAGAATGACGATGAGAGGCGGCTTTCCGCATTCGCGAACAGGGTCTACCTTCTTTCAATAAAAGATCACCTGCATAAGTGGATGGGAGTAGCCCTGCGTTTTAAAGGTATATCCGCAATACTTAAGGGAGAGTTCGGAATAGCATTCAAAGTACTCCAGATGTCAACGCTTCTTTTTGAAAAGCTGGAGGAAGAGGGCGATAGTTATACGGTATGCATTGTAGCGGCGGAGCATTTCAGGGGTGATGCCTGCCTTGCGGAAGGCAAAACCAGAGAGGCTCTCTCCTACTACCTTACATGCATCAGTATAGGGGAATCAATAGGAATTTACCGCGGGCTTGGCCTTTCACTTGCCAAAGCAGCATTTTGCAATATCCTCAACGGTAAGTATGATGATGCGGAAAAACTGCTGCAAAGGATGGAAAAGCTGTACGCGATCACACATACCGAGAAAAGCGGGGGACTTCAGGGAGGGGGTATCGGATACAGCCTTATGGGACTCCTCTCTGCAATGAAGGGGGAGTGGGATGATGCTGTCTGTTATTACTCCCTTGCTCAAAAATTTGTCTCTGAGACCGGGAGGCCGACATGGGAGACTTTTCTTTATTGGTCCAAGCTTTCTCTGTATTCTATAGAAAATATCCCGGAAGATGTTTCCAAAAAGCTGTTCAAAAAAAGCCCTGAGTGGCATCGTGAAAACTTGAATGAAATGAAAAAAAAGATAGGGTGGAAGAACGATTTTTGATAGTTTCAGATCCTGATTGTTAAAAAGTGCAAAAAAATTTTTATGAAAAAGGTCGGAAAATCGGCGGATATGAGTCGGTGGTCCGGCCTTTTTGCATTGTTTTTATGCAGGGTTGTTAGGATGGGTCCATTGAGCAAAAAATCAAGTTTAAAAGTTTTTTCGAAAATAATGAAAAAATCACACTAACGGAGGTATCAGAAATGTCAGTTGAACAGGTTCGTAAGCACATGATCGAGGGAGACGGAGATTCAGCGGTAGCTATGGTAAAAGATCTTATTGAGAAGGGTATTGCGCCGCACGATATAATGGGCGGCCTGACCGAGGAAATGGGAATTCTTGGCGATAAGTTTGAAAACTTTGAAGCCTTCCTTCCCGACCTGATGATCGCCGGAGATGCTTTTATGCAGATCATGGATGTACTCAAGGAACACCTTGTTGCCGGATCAGCAGAAGCCGCACAAAAGACAGTGGTAATTGGAACAGTCAAGGGAGACTTTCATGACATAGGAAAGAATATCATAGGCATAGTCCTCCAGGCTAACGGGTTTAAGGTCGTTGACCTTGGCTCAGATGTTGACCCTGTCGCTTACATGGATGCGGCTCGCAAAGAAAAAGCTGACGCTGTTGGTATCTCAGCACTGATGACCACGACAATGCCGGGACAGGAAGAATTTATCAAGCTTGTAGCAGAGACCGGCGATAAAGGCAAGTATGTTGTCTGTGTAGGAGGAGCACCTACCTCGGTCGAATGGGCTGAACGCATAGGAGCTGACCTATGGTCATTTGATGCCTTTGAATTCGCTGCCAAGCTTAAAGATATGCTTGGCTAGGTCTTAGCAGAAACTAACAGAGGAGGAAACAAAGATGTCAACATTCAGAATGTGGGAAGTATTTGAAAAAGTTGAAAACGGTCCTTTCTTTAGAGACCAGTCAGAATGGATGCTCAAGAGTTTCATTCCCAATATGAGAAGGGTAGTAAAAGAATACAACATCAAGTATGACGGGAAAACCATCGTAAACTGTGATGACGACCTGGCCGACCGCGTATGGAAAGCCGCTAAGGATTTCTTTGTCTCTGTCGGTGTCTACCACCAGGAAAGTCACAGGGTCATCAAGTTCACAGAAGAAGAAGTAAATGAAGTGCTCTACACGAAGAGGCCGTGTTACATGATAGGCGCAGGACATGACCAGCGCTGGCTCAGGGTCCGTTCCGTAGAGGACAAGGAAAAACGTCCCTTCCACCTCTTCAGTCCCGATGCCAACTTCAGCTCTGATATTCATAAGAAGGCCTGTATGGCATACCTCAAAGAGCCCCTTCTTGACGGTCTCTGCGCACCTCTCATAGAGGACTTCATGGGAAGGAAAGCCACATCACAGACGCCTACCGAAGTTGCGGCTGCAATGGAACATGCAATGAACCTGCGTGATGCTCAGCGCCTTGTCGGAAAGCCGGATGTCTGGACGGTATCTGTAGGAACAGCTGAAACTGATCAGGCACAGATTGCCGCGGCAAACAAAGAATGGGGAGTCCGCCCCTCGCACCTTGATGGCCGTATGGTATCCATACTGACAGAGATGACAACGAACAATGCAATGCTCAACAAGTCGATGCATTATCGCGCCTACGGGAATGTATTCGGCAACCTTTGCGGAGCCATCTATGGCGGGCATGCCGGTGGAGCAGAAGGAACACTGGTCCTCCAGACAGCATATAACATTGAGGGAGCATGCCTTTATGGATCCTGCTGGGCACTCAACTTCCCCTTCCATCTCAAATGGCAGTCGACGACTACAAGAGAGATACTGTGGCTCCAGAGCGTACTCAGCCAGGCAATGTCAAGGAATTCAAACCTTATATTCCTCAACAACCTTTTCGCCAACGCAGGACCCGCAACTGAGCAGCTTTACTGGGAATGCGCAAACCACGCTCTTGCAACGGAATCTTCAGGCGGAAACCCGTGGGGAGCAGCGACATGCCGCAATAAGTTTACTGACATGGCAACGCCGCTCGAGTCACGCTTCTACCACGAAGTGTCCGAAGCCTCGTTCTACAAGCGTATGACCCGCGCACAGGCTGATGAGATCTGCCAGAAGATCATGGAGAAGTACGAAAAACTGATCCCGATCGACAACTACGGCAAAAAGATCCAGGAAGTTTACGACATGGAACACCTTGTCCCGCGCAAACAGTTCGTCGATCAGTACAAACGCATGAGAGATGAGCTTAACAAACTGGGAGTCGAGTTCGCCTATTAATTTACAGATCCCGAAGCTGCGGTATGTGCATGGATGTTATTGCATCTCTGCACATATCGCTGTTTACGAATAATGAGGTGAGGAATGTGACAGGAAAAGAAAGAGTTCTGAAAGCCTTGAAATTCCAGGAAGTGGACCGCGTTCCATGGGTCCCCTTCACAGGCGTGCATGTTGCCAAGCTTATCGGAACGGATGCCGAAAAACTCCTTAAGGATGAGGACCTCCTCGTTGAAGCGGTTTGCGCCGCAGGCGAGCGCTACTACGCCGACGGAGTCTGCTCGGCTTTTGATCTTCAGGCGGAGGCGGAGGTCCTCGGCTGCGGTCTCCACTGGTCGAAAAACAACCCTCCCGCAGTTACCGGTCATGTGCTGGCACAGGGTAAAGAACTGGGTGACCTTCCAAAGTTTGAAAAGGACAAGGGGCGCCTTCCTGTGTTTTTCAACGCTACCCGCAAACTTGTTGAGAAGATAGGCGACAAAACAGCAGTGTTTGCCCTTTGCTGCGGACCCTTCACACTTGCCCTTCACCTGCGAGGATCAGCTTTTATCATGGACATGATAAAGAAGCCCGACGAGGCTCATAAGGTCCTTGCCTTTTGCGCCGAGATCACCCGTAAGATGGGCGAGTGGTACATGGAGACGGGAGCTCATGTGATCGCAGTAGTCGATCCTATGACAAGCCAGATCGCACCTAAGCATTTTGAAGCATTTGTGACCCCCTACATCAAACCCGTCATCGATGAGGTACAGGGCAGAAACGGCATCGTTACACTCTTCTGCTGCGGCAACGCCACGAAAAACATTGAACTCATGATGCAGTCAGCTCCTAACGCGATAGCCTTTGATGAGCAGGTCGACCTGGCTTTTGTGAAAGGGCTCGCAGAAAAGTACAAGGTATGTTTTGAGGGCAATATTCCTCTTACAACGACCCTTCTCTTCGGCTCACCCAAGGAGAGCGTTGAAGATGTCAAAATGAGGATAGAAGTTGGCGGAAAAAGAGGATACATACTTTCACCGGGATGCGACCTTCCCTATGATACCCCTTTCTACAACCTGGAAGCTGTAGGCAAATATGCCGCCACAGGTGAAGAACCTTCGGATACAGCCGGTTTCCTTTCGCTGGAAGACGCACTGCTTCAGGCCGAGGAATCGGGAGATGTCCTTGAAGATGTGACAATAGGACCCGGAAAGGTATTCATCGAAATAGTCACGCTCGACTCAGAAGGCTGCGCGCCATGTCAGTATATGTGTGAAGCAGTCAAAAACGTGGCACCGCATTACGGAGACAGGCTCACGTGGAGGGAATCCCTGATAAAGAGTGCTGCTGGCATAAAAAGGACGAAGGCACTCGGAGTATCTACCCTACCCACAATGCTAATCAACAATGAAGTAGTCTACGACAACATAATCCCCACCGCGGACGATCTGATGAAACAGATCGACAAGAGGCTCAAGGGCTGAAGTCGATCCTCACTCTCTCCTGAAGTTGATTTCTGCAACTGATACAGCAACAGGAGAGAGTTTTTTCAATCATAAGACTGGATATTATTAAGTTTTTTAAAAATTTTTCACAGAAACGATCTTCAAAAAAGAACGGGAGGTAGAAAAATGGAAGGTAGTACGGTAAGAAAACCCAGTGTCGGACTGGCTTTTGTAACATTTGTGGGTATCGCGGGAATTATCAGTTATGGTCTTTTGGGTCTTGGATTGGATGCACATGTACCTATCGCTTTGGCTGCTATTTTCGCAGGACTTATTGGTAAATTTATAGTAGGCGTCTCATGGACGGAAATTTCTACAGCCATAAGCAGTGCTATCACCTCTGCAATAGACGCACTGCTTATCCTTATAGCCATTGGTATGCTTGTCGGCTCATGGGTCCAGGCAGGGGTAGTTCCGGGTATGATCTATTACGGATTTGATCTGCTTTCTCCGGGAATATTCCTCCTTGCCACCCTTCTGATCTGTTCGGTAGTATCCCTTGCAACAGGTTCGTCCTGGGGGGTTGGCGGAACAGTCGGAGTCGCGCTTATCGGTATCGCGGCAGGGCTTGGTATCCCGGCACCTCTCACAGCGGGTATCATAATCTCGGGAGCATATTTTGGAGATAAAATGTCTCCCCTGTCGGATACGACGAACCTTGCTCCGGCTGTTTCAGGCTCAAACCTATTTGACCATATACGGGCAATGGTATGGACAACAGGTCCGACATATGTCATCGTTGTCATAATCACGATAGTCCTTGGTTTTGGTTACGCCAACGGTACGGGTGCTTTTGACGCGAGCCGGATAGATGCCTTCCAGGCGATCCTTGCCGCGGAATTTGACATCAACCCCATCTATGCCATAGTCCCGCCGCTAATCGTTCTTGTGCTTGCAATCACCAAATGCCCCGCCCTTCCGAGCATGATGGCGGGAACTGCGGCAGCTTCCGTGCTGGCTATGATCCAGGGGTTCTCTCTTAGCGAAGCCCTTGAGGCGATCCACTATGGTTACCACTCCACAGTAGCGACGAAACTCGCCGAGGCTGGTGCCGGAGACATCACCGCAGCACTGACAGAATACAATATAACAGGTTTTGCGCCTGAGATGGCACACGAAGTTGCTTCTCTGCTGACCGAGCTTCTCAACAGGGGCGGGCTTGACAGTATGATGTGGTCGCTTTCCCTCATAATGATAGCTCTTGTGCTTGGCGGAGTAATGGAAAGCTGCCACTATCTCGAAGTCCTTCTCAACCCACTCCTTTTCAAGGTCCGCAAGGTCGGAGGGTTTGTAACGCTGGTCGTCGTTTCATGCTTCGCCAGTAACCTCTTCCTCGGAGACCAGTACCTGGGCATAGTTGTTCCGGGACGTATGTTCAAGACCGCTGTCGAAAGATCGGGCCTCTCACCCAGGATGCTTTCACGCACGCTGGAAGATTCCGGTACGCTGACAGCCGTCCTAATCCCATGGACCGGCTGCGGAGCCTTCCAGGCGGGTGCCCTGGGAGTCCCGACGCTTGCCTACGCACCCTATTGCTTCCTTAACTGGCTCAACCCGCTTGTAGCAATATTGATGACGTATATGGGAATAGGGATCTACAGGGGCAAGAACGGTGAAGACAAGATAGAGAAGCGTACGGACATCAACTTTCACCCAGCTGAACAGAAAGCCTGAGAGATCCCGAGATACCGCTGAACTCTGATCTGTATTTTCAGCAGCGATACTATAAGACATTTCAGGCGAAGTCCGTTAAATCCGGCTTCGCCTGTATTATTGTAATGAGGTGAGCCCATGCGGAGATGCTTGACCGAAAGTTTGAAAACAGTTGCCAGGGATAATGACATTCTTTCTCCATGTTCAAGATCCCCTTATTATCCGTTTGTCGTCGGCTCAGGCAGGGGAGCAGTGCTGAAAGATATCGACGGCAATCAATATATAGATTTTTCTGCCTCGGCGGCAGCCCTTAACACCGGGACATGCCACCCGAAAGTTGTCAGTGCTATACAGGAACAGGCAGAAAAACTGCTTTGCTACACAACAGGTTATATGTATGAACCATATTCGGTAGAGCTGGCGGAAAAACTCTCATTCATCGCCCCGGGCAACTTTAAAAAAAAGGTCGCTTACGGACTCTCTGGATCTGATGCGATCGACGGTGCGATAAAGTTTGCCCGCAAATATACGGGCAGGACCAATGTCATATCTTTCCTGACGGCATACCACGGCTGTACCTACGGAGCCCTTTCCGCATCTGCCATATCGCTGAACATGCGAAGGAGTATTGGCCCCATGCTTCCGGGTTTTCACCATTTCGCGTATCCTCAGTGCAAAAATTGCGAATGGAACGAGGTCCCGGAGGATTGTTCACTCAGATGTCTTGAGCAGATCAAAAATGCGTTCAGGCTTTACCTCCCTCCCGAAGAGGTCGCGGCAGTAATATTCGAGCCGATAGGCGGAGACGCCGGCATAATTATTCCGCCCGTCCGCTACGTGAAGGCCCTTGCAGAACTATGCAGCGAAAACGGGATAATTTTTGTCTCAGATGAAGTCCAGCAAGGGATGGGACGGACAGGAAAATGGTTTTCCATCGAACACTTCGGAGTGGTCCCGGATATAATAGCTGCAGCTAAATCTCTTGCTTCCGGTATGCCGCTGAGCGCGCTCATAATGAGGGAAGAAATAGCGGATTCACTCATGGATCCCGGACACTGCTTCACGCTTGCGGCTAACGCCGTGTGCTGCCGGGCTGCCTTGGCGACCATTGCAGTAATAGAGGATGAAGGCCTTATTGACAGAGCGTCGGAGCTTGGTCACAGGATAACAGGAAGACTCGGAGAACTAAAAAAAAGGGTCCCGATATTCGGCGAAACACGTTCGCTTGGCCTGACCATCGGGCAGGACCTCATCAGGGACGACGGATCACCCGACAGGAACGCATGTGCAAAAATTTGTTACAGGGCGTGGGAAAAGGGCCTCATAACAACTTTTCTTGGAGAGAACACAATGCGTATACAACCGCCGCTTGTTATCACCGATGACGAAGCGGAGAGGGGACTTGAAATTTTGGCTGAGGCCGCAGATGATTATATGCAGGGTAAAATAGGGGATGAAGTATTGTCCTTTGCAAGGGGATGGTCTTGATGGAAAATTCGGTGCATACTATTTTATTCCTGCCGGATAACATAAAAGCTGAATCAGAGGCAGGCGAGCTTGTGATCCATGCAGCTGCTGCTGCGGGAGTAAATATATCACGTCACTGCGGAGGTGCCGGCACGTGCGGCAAGTGCAGGGTCTCTGCAATTGACGGAGAAAGGTTCCTCTCACCGCTTACCCTTACGGAAAAGAAACTTCTCAAAAAGGAAGAGATCGATTTCGGTGTGCGGCTTGCCTGCTGCGCAAAAATATCGGGAAGCGGGACACTAAGAGTCATTGATCCTGTCGATGATCCAGGCAGCCGGATACTTGAGGGGACGTCAGGAAGGCCGGTGGCCGACTGGTCTCCCGACAGAAAAGGCCTGGGTGTGGCTGTTGACCTCGGCACGACGACGGTGGTCTGCTATCTTTTGGATCTTGACAGACATAAAGTCATCGGAACCCACTCCTTTCTGAATCCGCAGGTCTCCTACGGTGATGATGTCATATCGAGGATAGCGGCTTCAACATTACAGCCGGGAACCCTTGCCCGTATGCAGGAAATGCTCGTTGAGGAAATGAACAGAGCCTTTTCGGCCCTTACAGAAGAGGCGGGGACCGTTCCGGGGGCGTTGAGTGAGGTCGTAGTCGCAGGCAATACCGTAATGGAGCATATCTTTCTCGGTATATCTCCTGAGAGCATAGGTCACAGCCCCTATTCCCCTCAGTTCAGGACCCATCCTCCGGTCGCAGCTTCAGAGCTTGGCCTCATCATAGCCCCGGACGGGGCTGTTAAATTAATTCCAAACGTTGCCGGCTATGTAGGAGGGGATATCGTAGCAGGGATCGCAGCGCATGCTGTAGATAAGGAAAAGCCTCTGAGATTTTTTGTAGACATAGGAACCAACAACGAACTTGTCATTGGCAGCGAAGAAAGGATGTATTGCTGTGCGACCGCAGCGGGTCCCGCTTTCGAAGGGGCCAGGATAAGTCAGGGGATGAGGGCCTGCAACGGCGCTGTTGAAAAAGTCGCGATGACGGAAGAGGGAGTATCATACGAAGTAATAGGAGGATCTGTTCCCAAAGGCCTTTGCGGATCTGGCCTCATTGATGTTGTGGCTATGCTTCTGAGGGAATGTGTCATTGACAGCCGGGGAAGGATGCTTACACACGAAGAATGCACTGATGAAAGAATAAAAGACAGACTGAGCTCCGACGATAACAGGATCAACCGCTTCCTGATCACTGACAGCAATGATCCTGTATACCTTACCCAGAAGGATGTCCGTGAAGTACAACTTGCGGTAGGGGCCGTAAAAGTCGGTACCGAGGTAATGATGGAGCAGATGGGCACAACTGTTGACGGGATCGATGAAATACTGCTCGCGGGGGCCTTTGGCAGCAACATCGATATAGCAAGCGCTATCACGGTCGGCCTGCTTCCGAAAGTTGAACGCGAAAAAGTGCGCTTCATCTTCAACTCTTCAGGTCTGGGAGCCTGCATGGCTCTTGCCTCGGCTGATTTTTACCGCGCAACGGAACAAACAATGAGCAGGATGGAGTACATAGAACTATCTTCGCTGAAGGATTTTCAGAAACGTTTTATCAGATCGATGCTGTTTGTATAACGGCTTGTCAGGAGATGAAAAGGTATGAAAAAAATCAGGATATACTTCAATTCTGACCTTGTTGATCCGACGAATGGGATAATTGAGATCGAAGGACCTGAAGCAGCCGTCGATTTTTCCGCCCTTATCGAACATTACAGAACGCTGGGAGAAAACAACCTGAAATACGTGGAAAAATTCATCCCGCTGTGGGAAGAGGAATGGGGGCCTGAGCTGTTTGACCCCAAGGCCCGCGTCCTCCTCATGTCAGGTGAAAATATGAGAAAAAAGTTCGGTGATACCATAGACTACGGTGAAGCTGATATATCCTTGTCAGCGCTTATGGTATGGACTGTCGGTGAAGCGATAGAGAAAAAAAGCGCAAACTTAATGTCACTGAGGGGAGACCTCATGTCCGGTTTTCTGCTTGATGTCGCAGGTTCCATAGCGCTCTACGGCATGCACAGGACCATGCTGAAATGGCTGAGCGAAAAAGTATACCGTGACCATTCGAAATACATATCTGCAGAGGTATATCCGGGATTCAGGGAGGTCCCTCATGAGATCATGGACAGAATTGAAACAGTGGGCGGCACAGAAAAGACAATAGGGGTAAAGGCTTTCGGGAGATCGATGCTCCAGCCAAGAAAGACCCAGTGCTCATTCGTCGGCTTCGGCACAAAGGAGATCCTTCTGTCGGCATCCGTAAGGCCCTGCATGCCATGTTCGGGCAGGAAGTGCCTCTACTACCAGCTTGGAGGATGTCATATGGACGTGCTTAAGGACGTGAGGTGATATCCTCTTCTAATTCTGAGATGATGTTTTTAAAAGAGGGGCTCCTGAACATTAGTCCCGGTTCAGTGAGGTTTTCAGTCCAGCCGAATGTTTTGGAAATCTCAAGGCAGTATTCAGGGATCCTTTGCTTCAATCCTTCCAAAATGTCGGATTTGAATCTGGCAGTGGGTCCTGTAACAGCCATAGTGCAAAGTATAGAGTTAGTATTGTCTAATACCGGTCCGGCAATAGACGAGAATCCTTCCTGATATTCGTTTTCACAGTAACAGTACCCGTATTTGCAGGTGAAGTAGAGATCTCTCATCATTTTCTTTCTTTCTGTAGTTGTATATGGAGTCAGTTGTCTGCTCTCGCTGATCATCCTGTTCTGCTCTTCAGTATGGGCAAAGGCAAGAAAACCTCTTCCGCCGGCACCTGCCCACATGACGTACTTTGAACCGACGGTTGGGGAAAATTTAAAATTATGGAAAGCGGAAACTTTTTCCAATAATATCCGGTAGTCTCCTTCCCTTACGTAAACAAGCGCGGTCTCACCAAATTCATCCCTGAGGTTAACCAGGTATGGATACAGGACCTTAAGGATAAAATCGTTTTGCTTGGCACAATAGCCCAGAGAGTATACTCTGCGTCCAAGGCTGAACCTCTTGGAATGCTTGTCCCTGTATAGGAAAGATTCCTTTTCAAGGATCCCCGTGATCCTTGATGCTGTCGAGTATGGGATCCCAACGATTTTTGATATCTCAGTCAACGAAAGGTCATCTGTGGCCCTTGAGAAGCAGTTCAGAATGGAAAGGGCTCTTTCAATCGCCTGGGTCCCGTTTTCCTGCTTTGCGTCCATCTGCCTCGTCATCATACCCTCCAAATTTTTACAAAATTTCATTTTCGTTTTTTTATTTATGTCATTATCTTAGCCTAATTTAGAGATATTTGGACCTTATGTCGATGTTAACGTGTTTGCCGGCAAATCTTTAGTCAAAATAACAAACAGCAAAAAATGAAATACATTGACATAAAATGGATTGGTTGTATTATATAAATAACCACATACAAGATAATATATCCATAATATGGATATGTAAAGAGGGTAAATTGAAAAGAGGGAAAAAAGAATGCAAATCAATATGCCTGTTGATGATAAGGTCATCAGCCAGCTGAAGATCTACGACATGGTCGAGATAACAGGGAAGATCTTTACCGGAAGAGACGCAGTCCTGCCGAAGATCGTAAAGTGTATTGAAGAAGATACTTGTGAAGAAAAAGGCATCCACCTTTCCGGCGGGGCGGTTTTTCATACTGCAGTGAGTCCGGCAGGAATAGGTCCTACTTCAAGCAATAAGGTAGACATAGAGGGAAGTATTCCCGCACTTTCGGAAGCCGGAATAAAAATGCACATAGGAAAGGGAAGCCTTAAGAAGGAGACAACAGATGCGTTAAAAAAGTATAATTCAATATTTCTTGTAACCCCTCCTTCCACAGCATTTCTTACAGCCTCAATAAAGAGCAAACGAGTCGTCGCATTCCCTGAAGAGGGGATGGAGGCCCTTCACGAAATAGAAGTTGAGAATTTTCCGGCCATCGTTGCGATAGCGCACGGTGAGTCAATATATGACAAATAACTGAACAGAGGTAAATCGGATGATAACGAGAAAAGAGATCATAGAAAAGACAGCGGAGACACTTCTAAATGCCAGCACAGTATTCAGACCTGACCAGATCGAGGCTTATAAAAGGGCGGCTGAGCTGGAAGAGAGCGAGCATGGAAAGTGGGTCCTCAACAACATCATAAAGAATGCCGAGATAGCAGAGGATAAAGTATTCCCTCTCTGTGACGATACGGGCATCCCTCACGTACTTGTTGAAGTCGGTGAAGATGCTGCCGTTCCAGCCGGTTTTTTCAGTGCGGTCGAGGAAGGTGTTGCAGAGGGGCTGCGTAAACTGCCGGGCAGGCCTATGGCGGTCAAAGGAAATGATTACGAGCGCATAAGCCAGTCTGCCGGCCTCTCGGAAGATTCAGGCGATCTGGCAATGGCTCCAATGCAGATCAGGAGGATCCCCGGTAAAAAGATCCGCCTGACATTGATGATGTACGGGGGCGGCCCGGAAATTAGGGGAAAGACCCTCAGAGTCTTCCATAAGCATTCAGTTGATACGGTAATAAATGAAATGATCGAATGGGCGGTAGAAGGCGCCAAGCTTCTCGGATGCCTTCCCTGCATTTTGTCTTTTGGTATAGGACGGAGTAATCTGGAAGCCGCTTCACTGAGTATGGAAGCAATGGCGAAGGGGAACTTCTCAGTCCAGTCAGAGATGGAAAAAAAGATAACCGATGAAGTCAACAAGGCAGGCTACGGTGCTTTGGGCCTCGGAGGGAAGACAACAGCCCTTGCAACTTTCGTAAAGGTAGGTCCGCAGCGCGCAAGCGGCATCAGGGTAGTTTCAATGAGGCTGGGATGCTGTTTCGATCCCCGTCGCGCCGAGTGGGAGTTTGAAGCTTAAATTACAGCTTAAAAAATATCAGGGGGTTGTGCAATGAAAATTTTTAAGAACGGCACAGTAGTTACCGGAGACGGAAAGACAGTACTTGAAAGAGGAAACGTGATCGAAGCTGACGGACTCATAATGGACGTCAATCTGCATTACGATGAAAACCTCGAATCCTACGCGGAGGAAGTTGTCGACTGCACAGGAAAATGCGTGATGCCAGGCATGATAAACCATCATCAGCACGGCATAACATTTGGACCTATGTTTGCAAGCGGATGTGTCAACTACGGTGACGAGTTCATCATGAGTCACCTTGACCGCAGTCTGCTTCAGGGACACACGACGGTCCTGAACATCGACGGCTTCGTAACGATGGATGAGGTCAGGGAGACCCAGAAGGTCCATCCGATCAGGATAAAGGCAGCAACGACACATGCTCCTACAAATTACCACGCAGGGGAACTCTGCGATGGGAAAGGCTTCCTTCCCAAGCACAACGAGATGACAGTTGAGAAGATGCTTTCAGAAGGCGCCATCTGCATAGGCGAAGTCGGAGGCGGACACACTCTGGGCGGCGGCGGCCAGGACTACCTTTATATTCCAAGAGCAGTCAAGGAGCGTAAGGGAAAGGATATCGATTATCTTCAGGCAAGGGCTATGAAGCTTTCTGTCCTTGGACGCTACATTGAAGAATCTTATTATGACCGCGACAGGGTCGCACAGGCCCTGAAAGACGCAAAGCTGGACAGCTTCCTTACACCGGAAGAGACGAAGGATATCGTCTATAAGACCACACTGGCCTCTGTAAAAGTTGCACTTGACGGATACCGTGAGGCAGCGGTCCTTGCCAAGAGATACAATGTGCCCCTTATGATCCACAACGCACCGACATCAAAGCATATCGTCCATGAAATAGCCAAGATGGGACTCAGTACACTGATCTGCTGTCATTCAAACTACCTCTTCACGAAGGACGAATGTGTTGAAAACGGCCGCTACCTCAAGCAGTTCCCCGGAGTGGTACTTGATGCGGCAGTACACGATCCGTGGGGCGCAAAGGCCCTTGTTGCGACACCAGAAAATCTTTTTGCATTCTACGAAAATGATCTGATCGACATAATATCGACTGACTTCGCCGCAGGCAAGAGCGATTCAATGCTTGAGGCCATCCAGCACGCGGCGCTTGAAGAAAAGCTTGTCGGTCTTGCGAAGGCAGTAAGCCAGGGTACATCAAGGGTAGCGGAAGTTCTTCCGAGACTGGCGCCCAATCTCGGACTGCTCAAGAAGAGTTACATCGCGGACATCGTAGTCACTGAATACCCTACGCTCAAAAACGTCGAGAGAGTATACATCGGCGGCAAGCTCGCAGCCAAGGACGGCAAGGTCATTCGCTAATTAAACTGATTAGATATTTAAACCTTATTAAAGGTATTTAAAGCAAAAAACAGAAGGGAAATGATTTTGTATGAAGGTCAAAAAGGTTATTTGTTCAAAAGCACTTACCGGTTTTTACATGGACGACAAGCAGGCTATCAAAGCCGGAGCTAAGTCAGACGGTTTTGTTTACAAGGGAGATCCTGTAACACCCGGCTTTAAGTCGATCAGGCAGCCCGGGGTCGCTGTTTCCGTAATGTTCGTTCTGGAAGACGGCAAGATCGTTTACGGAGACTGCGCAGTAGCACAGTATGCGGCAAGCGGCGGCAGGGAAGTCCCCAATACAGCCGATGCCCTTATCGAGGTAATTGAGAAGAACGTAGTCCCTTATTTTGAGGGTATGGATATCAAAGAATTCAAATCGACCGCAGAGAAATTTGACCGTGAGAAATTTGACGGCTACCAGCTTCCCGCATCGATCCGCTACGGCGTGACCCAGGCCATCCTTGAAGCCGTTGCATACGAGCAGAAGCTTACCATGTGCGAAGTTGTAATCAATGAATACGGCTTGAAGGCAGATCTCACCCCTGTACGGATAAATGCACAGTCAGGTGACGAGCGTTACACTAACGTTGACAAGATGATCCTCAAAAAGGTAGGCATGATGCCCCACGGACTCATCAACAATGTAGAAGAAAAGCTCGGCAACGACGGACAGATATTTCTTGACTGGGTCAAGTGGGTAAAGAAACGCATTGCAGAGATCGGTGACGCCGACTACAAGCCTGTAATGCGCTACGATGTCTACGGGTGCATGGGCTATGCTTTTAACGATGATCTTGACAAGGTGTTCGATTACCTTCTCAAGGTGGCCGAAGCCTGTGAACCCTATGAAGTATTCATCGAAATGCCCATCGACCTTAAGTCGAATGCCAAACAGCTTGAAGGCATGAAGTATCTCCGCAAACGCCTCGACGAAGCCGGATGCAGGCTGAAGCTCATCATCGACGAGTACGCAAACACATATGAAGAGATAGTCGAATGGGTGGATGCCAAGGGAGCTGACATGGTCCAGGTCAAGACCATCGACCTCGGCGGGATCAACAACATCATTGAAGCCGTCCTCTACTGCAAAAAGAACGGTGTCCTTGCATACCAGGGAGGCACCTGCAACGAAACAGACAAGTCAGCTCTTGTCTGCGCAAACCTCGCAGTTGCCACAAAGCCTTTTGCGATGGCCGGCAAACCTGGAATGGGGGTCGATGAGGGCGTAATGATAGTAAGTAATGAACAGGAACGCCTGCTCGCTATCCTCAAAGCAAAGATGGATAAAACTATTTAACAACAAATCATTGTTTTACCCTCGGCAATGGTATTTATGAAAGATAAAGTATCATTGCCGAAACTCTTTATTTTTTTATTAACACAGCCCCTTTTTTGAAGGAGTGGAATAAATGATAAAAGTTGATGTCGTTAAATGTATAGGGTGCAAAGCCTGCGAACAGGTCTGTCCCTCTGATGCGATAAAAGTAATAAATAAGAAGGCGGTCGTAAACGACAACTGCGTCCACTGTGTCACCTGCATTAAATATTGCAAGTTTGATGCTCTTTCTGAAGATGCGGTTGCTTCAGAAACGCTCCTTTGCCGTAACTGCGGGGTCAAATGCCGCATTCCGGAAGGTAAGGAAGGGGCCTGTAAAAGGTTCAAAAACGAATCCGGAGAGCTTCGGTTGGTCAGACCTCTCCAGATCCCGACAAACACAAAGGTCGACCCTGAAAAAATTGCCATAGCAAAGCCTATTGTCTCTGCAGTCGGAGCAGGCGCTGCTTATCCTGATTACAAGCCCGCCCCCTATATCGTAACCGAGAGGCGCGACGATTTTGACGTTGTCACGGTAGTCACAGAAGCTCCCGTATCATACAGTTCTATGATGGTGAAAATCGACTCTAATGCGCATGTCGGTGACGAGGGTGCGCTGGTCCGACGTGACGGACGAGTCGTTGGGATCGTTACCACTGAACAGTACGGTTCCCACATTCTCATCCTGGGCGGTGTGAATAAGGTAAAGGGTCCTGACGGGATGTACGTTGTCAAGACAATGGCTGAGCTTGGGAACAAAGAGAAGGTAAAACTTAGCATAGACGGCGGATGCAAGCTGGAACTTCAAGTGGGAGAGCATCCGGTGATCAACGGAGAAGTCGATGACAAGATGAGAGTAGGATGCGGCGGAGCATGCTGCGGACTCTTTGCACGGTCGCTGGCCCCGCTTATTGATGAAGCTATAATACTGGACCACCACATCACCGGTCTCTTTACAAAACATCCCGCCGGAGCGGAACAAAAGCCGTACAGCGGAGTGACTCCTGTTGGGCGCCTTGCCACAAACGGACGTTATTTCTTTGAACATGGAGACGGATGGGGCGGAACCAACATCAATGATCCCATAGAAGCGATCAAAGATATCGACATGAGCATAGCCAAGCCTGGAATGAAGATCCTAGTGGCTGAAACAACATGGAGAAAGATAGCTTTGTTCGAGATCCAGGAAGACGGAAGAGTGAAGCCTGCCGTGATATCCCCTGAACTGGAAGAATTCAGGAAGATGGCTGCAGGGTGCTGCGAAGACAGCAGGGTCTCGGCTATGTACTACGCCGGAGTCGGAGGCAGCGCAAGAGCCGGGGTAACAGTCGATCCGATCCGGATCACAAAGGCAGTCCACAGAGGAGATGCAAATCTCACGATAGCAGGTGCTCCGACTTTCATCATGCCCGGAGGCGGCATTACATTCCTTGCGGACGTAGAAAAAATGATCGATCACCCGTTCAACTATACTGCCTCGCCCGCAGTGCTTGCGCCGATCGAATATACGATGACCGTTGAGAAATACGAAAGCATCAAAGGCCACGTGCACGCCATCAGAACAAAGGAAGATGTCCAGGCAGAAGGAAGATATGAGTTTACGGAGCTGAAAGACTGAATTAGGGTTTTTAATGTGTGATCACATTAATTGTAAGGTGCTTTATGCACACAACTTGAGAGGAGGAACATCTGTAATGAAAAAGATCATCGTTGGAATTATCATGTTTGTAATGGTTTTTGCATTTCTTTCCGGAAACGTGACAACAGCTTCAGCTGAAGTCAAAAAGGTTGACCTCGCTATTTGCGGCGGATCTATAGGCGGAGCATGGGCGGCAATCGGAGAGGGTGTAGGAGAAGTCATCAGGCGCAGCTATCCCGGATCGAACACGGCGTATGAAGTAGGCCAGGAAGCTGCAAATCTTGCACTTGTCTCTAAAGGCAAGGTCCAGCTTGGTATTGCACACGCACAGCTTATAAACATGGCAGCAAAGGGAAAGCCTCCATTCAAATCCAAGATAGAGAATCTCAGGGCACTCTGCGTTCTTTACAGCGGCGCTGTTGAGCATTTTATCGTCAAATCGGACACCGGGATAAATACATTTGCAGACATCAAAAACAAAAAATTTCCGCTTAAGGCCTACTTCAACACCAAAGATTCCTTCATGGATATTGTCGGAAAGGAAGTCATCAAAGCAGAAGGTATAAATGCTGAGGAGATTGAGAAATTGGGCGGACAGGTCAAGAATAGCTCAATGGGTGCGGCACTTGACCTTATGAGAGACGGAAAGATCGATGCTTACAGCAACGTGATCCAGGTTCCATCCAGCCATGTGACTGACGCAGGCACCACGTTGAAGCTTAACCTTCTCCCAATGACTAAGGCCGGACAGAAAAAGGTCAATGAAGAACTTGGTACATATTCGACAGTTATTCCCAAGAGCGCTTACAACTTCCTTAAAGCTGACGTTCCGACAGTCGGAGCAACGGTCGTACTCTTCGCCAACACAGATCTTTCTGATGACGAAGCCTATGCAGTCCTGAAATCAATAAAAGACAATTTTGATTATTTCCGTAATATTCATGGATCTCTTAAGGATCTGAAAATGGCGGAACTTAAAGATGTGGAGCCTGTGCCTTTGCATCCCGGCGCGGCAAAGTTCTTCAAAGAAAACAAGTAATATTATTTAACTCTCTTTTGCAGGGGGATCGTTTTTAAACGGTCCCTCTGTAAAACCGAGCAATAAGAGGGATGACATTTTGAATAATATTAAGAAATATAGTGTGATAGGAGAGGGTTTAGTCTTTGTTGACCATGGTCCGGTAACCATGACGCTGGAAGCCAAACGAAATGGTTTTCCTTTGACAGAAGGGGCCATAGCGGGAGCTGAAAAAGCAATAGAAGTTTTTAATGATTTAGCTGTTTATCTTGAAATTATAAGAAAACCCGTTTCAGAAATTAATGATATTCCGGACCATGCCCCAGAAGCTGTCAAGAAAATGGTCAACTCTGTAAGGATGCTGAATGAGCCGGATTTTACACCTCTCGCAGCTGTTGCAGGAACAGTATCTGACCTTGCCGTAGAAGAGATAAGTAAATATGGATCAGATTATGCAATGGCAAACAATGGAGGCGATATCGCCTGGAGAGTAAATGAAGCAGGAAGGGAATCGATCAGAGCGGCACTGATCAGCGATATCAAAATTGGAAATAAGACACATAGTCTGGAGATAAAATCTTTTCGGGAGATAAGGGGTATTGCTACAAGCGGCATGGGAGGCCGAAGCCTTACCCGGGGTATAGCCTCTGCGGTGACTGTCCTCGCTGAAAATTCTTCAATGGCGGATGCTGCCGCAACATCGATCGCAAACGCATGCATCTGCGATGATCCTGCAATTATTCAGTGTCTGGCAGAAGAACTGGATTACGGTACAGACATAAAGGGACTTCTTGTTACAAAATCTGTTGACAATCTAAAGGAAGAAAGCGTATCCGCCGCTATCTTATCAGGTAAAAAGAGGGCTGAAGATCTCATTGAATGCGGAATGATACAAGGTGCTGTAATTTTTGTTTCAGGTGAAATGGCTGTTGTCCGAGGCAGCGATCCCCAAAAATGTCTTTTTGAAGTTAAAAAACTTGACCGGAAATAATATTAAGCAGTGGAGGTATGTACATGGAACAGTTTAAGAGCATAGGCACAAAACAGTGTTTTGTGGATGCAGTTGATAAGGTGACAGGAAAAGCAAAATATCTCGACGACATTTCTTTTCCCGGTCTGCTTATCGGCAAAATACTCAGATCCCCCCATCCGCATGCAAGGATACTTTCGATCGATACATCTGAAGCTGAAAAACTAAAGGGTGTAAGGGCTGTCATAACAGCGAAGGACTGCCCCAGGAACAAGTTCGGTATGGAGATCCCCGACGTTGATATGCTGGCTGTAGATAAGGTCCGTTACGTCGGTGACGAAGTTGCAGCTCTTGCAGCCGATACGGAAGAGATCGCAAGGGAAGCATTGAAGCTGATCAAAGTCGAGTATGATGTGCTGCCTGTTATAGACGATCCGGTAAAAGCAATGGAACCCGGTGCTGCTTCAGTACACGATGACAAACCCGGGAACATAGCTAAGGAATATCATATAGAACGCGGAAATGTAGAAGAAGACTTTGTTTCGTGCGATTACGTCTTTGAGAAAGAATTCAGCACACATCGTGTTTCCGGACTTTATCTTGAACCATTCGGAGCTGTTGCACAATGGGAATCAAACGGCCGTCTGACTGTATGGACAGGCATCCAGGCAGCGTTCCAGGCACGCAACGAAATAGCTAAGGCTCTTGGCATTAAACCGTCAATGGTGACTGTAAAATGTCCCTTCATCGGAGGAGCTTTCGGAGCAAAAATATGGATCCGAAATTTCCATCCAATCGCGGCAGTGCTCGCCAAGAAGACCGGCAAACCGGTCAAGGTCCTTTTGACAAGGGAAGAGGAGCAGCTTACAACGCGTCCCAGAATAGCACCGAGAATGAAGGTCAAGCTTGGAATGATGAAAGACGGCACGATGGTATCGAAGCAGATGACGATCATTGCCGACAACGGTCCTTATTCATGGGCGGCTCCCAAGGTCCTGCTTAACCTGTCAATGCGTACAGACTGCCTTTACAGGTATAAGTCGACTAAATGCGACTCATATCTTGTATATACCAACCTTATCCCTACAAGCGGATTCAGGGGATACGGAAACAGCCAGAGCCATTTTGCAGTTGAATCGTTTATTGACGAATGCTGCAACAAGATAGGGCTGGATCCTGTTGAAGTACGCATAAAGAACGCCGTCCAGAAAGGCGACGTGACACTCCATAAGTGGAAGATAAAGAGCTGCGGGCTTCAGGATTGCATAAGGATCGCAGCAGAAAAGATACGTGAAAACAGGCTTCCGGCAGAAGAACAGAACGGCCGCATCAAGCGTGGCATCGGAGTTGCATGCATGACCCACGTTTCAGGCAACCGCGGAGGAGAAAAATTCGACGGTTCGGCTGCCACAGTACGTATGCACGAAGACGGCGGAGTATTTATATTTTCCGGCGAAGCAGACATGGGACAGGGAGCTAAGACAGTCTTTGCACAGATAGCGTCGGAGAAACTCTGCATACCCATCGATACGATAACGGTCATGCCCCTTGATACAGACGTGTGCCCCTTTGGGATGGGAACTTATTCCAGCCGTGTCACTACTCTGGGAGGTAAAGCTGTCCTCCTTGCGTGCGAACAGCTTCTCTCACAGATACTCGATCTGGCGGCCAAAATGACATGCCGTCAGAGTGATACTTTGTTTATTGAAAACGGTCTGGTGAAATGCAGCAGAGATCCGTCCATACTATTGACGGTCAAAGACGTTGCGACAAAGGCAATAAGATCGAATGCCGGAGTTCCGCTCATCGCCAACGTAACATATGAACCTCCGACAATAGGTGCCGATGAAAACTTCTACGGGGACTACTCAAGCGCATATACTTACGGGGCTCACGGCGTTGAGGTGGAAGTTGATACAGCAACGGGCAAGGTCAAAGTCCTTAGGGTTATCGCTGTGCATGATGTGGGCAAGGTGGTCAATGAATTCGGACTTCAGGGCCAGATAACAGGCGGAGTTGCTCAGGGGATCGGCTGGTGCCTCTATGAAAATATGCTCTTCAAAAACGGCATCCCTGCGTCAACCGGCCTCCACGGATATACATTCATGACAATTAAGGACATGCCTTCAGTTGAGGGAATTGCCATTGAAACGAATGATCCGTTGGGTCCTTATGGAGCCAAGGGAGTTGGAGAGCCCACCCTCATACCGACAGCGCCTGCTATAGCAAATGCCATTGAGGATGCGTGCGGAATAAGGATCCGGGATCTTCCGATAACGCCGGAAAAGATGTTCTGGGAATTGAATAAAACCAAGATGAATAGCAAGAACTGATCTGTCTGTCAAAGAATATACTAAAAAGATAGAGGTGCTCTGTTTTGAAAAACTTTTGGAGTATTTGTATGGAGGAAGGCAAAAAGAGGCTGTTTGAGGGAAGGGATGCAAAGGCTGTTACTGTCGTTGCGATACTGATGTCACTTTACCAGCTTGCTCAATCCACTTTTCTTACGATAGTGCCTCAGATGCACTATTCGATCCACCTTACGTTTATTATGATCCTCTGCACGCTTATGTATACCCCATACTGCACTTGTGAGAGGGATGGCAAGATACCTATCACACAATGGATATACGCGCTTGTTGTACTTCTCTGCGGCATATACTACATATCAAACATGGAAAATTATTTGACACGCATGCCACAGGTCGATGAGCTCAGCACACTTGA
>Ga0228536_1001374_pt1 | contig 23805 bp, 24 predicted proteins | sample SJ1Smetagenome_FD_168611 | JGI IMG/M metagenome (GOLD analysis project Ga0228536, IMG submission 168611) | Enriched culture of PCE-dechlorinating microbial communities from Ithaca, New York, USA - SJ1.S | ecosystem: Engineered > Modeled > Simulated communities (microbial... > Unclassified...
GATTCTTTCATATTCATCATATTCATCATATTTTCCGGTATAGAAAAACTGAAATTCAGGAAGCAGTTTGTGGTCATTTCCTTGTTCTTTTTGTTTTCCGGAAAAGCAGGAGGAAAATATTTTAAAGAAGATTCTTCTTTCCGTCTTGACGTAGCCCTTTTTTTGTGTAAAATAGTCACTTGCGCACGCCGGAAGAGTCGAGCCGTTAGCTCAGAAGGCAGAGCACCGGACTTTTAATCCGGGTTTTGAGAGTTTTGTCCGATAAAAACAAGCAAAGCATTGTAAAGACTGAATGTAAACCTTCCTCAAAAGGGAAGGTTATTTTTTTGAGTATCGGACGTCATTTTGTACTACACTTTTTGAGCAGCTCCCCGATTTTCAAGGTTCCCGAAAATGTTAAGTTTTTTGCTCTCCAAAGCAATCTTTCCCTGTGGTTCAATAGTTTACTATCTGTAATCAAGCCGTTTTCCTGAAATGCTCTGACCAATCTTTTCCGGTGAGTTGTCCACTATGCAAAAAGCCTGTGGTAGCAAAATGCAATCGGTTGCGTTTCGGTAGTTGTATCCCTTCGTGACAAGTGTTAAAATCAATCCATGATGTTATCATACCCTCAAGAAAGGAGGTGTCAATAATGGGAGCAAGCAATCTGACTCTGGAGCGGATGCGACAGGGTCGCACGCAGAAAGAAGTGGCGAGATTGGCAGGGATACACAAAAATGCCATGAACGGAATCGAGCGGCGCAGGTTGGTAGCAAACGAAGCGAAGCGCCAGGCAATTTTGGGCGTGGTCGGCGGGAACGAAGCTGATTTTTTCGAGCCTTCAGGGCTGGCGAAGTAGCAAAAAAAAAAAGGCCGTCCCCTAACGGACGGCGAAAGGAGTGATATGAATGTCCCGAAATAATTTTAACCGTCATGCTTTTTCCTGTAAAGAGGAGGTTCCTTCCAAACCCAGGATTCAATGTATGATACCAATTATAGACCCCATATGTATTTGCGAAAATAACCAATTTGAGATAGTGGATGGTGTAACGGCAATAATTTTTGAAAACGGCAAAAAAAAGCTCATGAGAACAAAGCAAGCGGACGAGTTCTTTGAAGACTACAGGAAAGAACGGAACGAAGTTATTCGCTCTTGCCGGCGCCCCGCTGTGATATCTTCTCTCAAGCGCCGCAATCATGTGCTTGAACTGAATTTTCACCGCGCTCCCAGGACGCAGCATCACAGGGATTCGCGATCAAAAACGCATTCAGACGAAGGCGGAGGCGAAGACGGAGGATCATCTGACCCTGACGAACCCGCGCCAATAGCCCCGTTTTACCCTGTCCCGCGCCCCAAGCGGGAACGGGAAGCCGTACATATTTCACCCCCCCTAAAAACAATTCTTTCCAGGCTGAAAAAAATCACAGGTTTCACCCTTTCCCCCCTTGATCGGAGGATGCCGCTATGACGTCCGCGCCTTCTGTATTGCCGGTTCTCCCGGAGACTATCCCGGAGGAACTGAAGAGCCATGCATGCTGGATTACCTGGAAGGCCGAACCTCGACGTTTGAAAGACGGTTCCCCGAAGATCACAAAGGTTCCCTACTTTCCTGACGGATCCCGTATGGCCTCAAGTTCTGATCCAGGAACATGGGGTGATTTCCAGACCGCTTTGAATACCTACAAAAGGGGCAAGGCTTCAGGGATCGGCTATGTCTTCGCCAAGAAAAACGGCATTGTCGGCGTCGATCTCGACCACGCCGTAGGAGACGGGGCGATTCATCCCAAAGCACTTGAAATCATCGAGCGGCTTGGAAGCTATACGGAATACAGCGTATCCGGGACGGGGTTGCATATTCTTCTCCGAGGTTCGGTCCCATGGAAGAACGGGAGACGAAAAGAACCTGTTGAGATTTACGGAAACTGCCAGTTTTTCACTATGACGGGCCATGTTTTGAACGGATATCCGGAAATCCGCGAGAACCAAGGGATTCTGGACCGTTTGATATCCTCGCTGTGGCCTCCCTCCCCCGAATTGCCCCCTTCCTCCAGGCTGGATAGTTCCGTGCCCCGGAGGGGAGAATACATCCCTCCCGCCGATGACCGGAAGCTTATTGAACTGGCGGGGAAGGCGAAAAACGGAAGTAAGTTCGCGGCTCTTATGTCCGGCGATTGGCAGGGACAAGGGTATAAATCGCAGTCGGAGGCGGACGCTGCCCTTGTGTCTTTGCTTATGTACTGGACGGGGAACGACCGCCCCCGGTCTGAAGCCCTGTTCCGGTCTTCAGGCCTCTTCCGCCCGAAATTTGATCTACGGCCGGAATACCGGGAGGGCTGTTTTCGTCTTTGCGGGGGAGGCGGGGCCAGATGACTGCGAAATGGGACAAACTTTCGCTTGAATGGGGAGAAGGGAAAAAACAATCTCCCCGGATGGATCAGGAAGAAATTCAGCGCCCTTCTTGTGAGGAAAAAGCCCAAACATCGGTGAAACTGTACAAGTCCGCTCTTTCTGCCGGAGTTCATTCCTTCAATGACAGGGATACGGGGGATATATGCGTTTCCCTGGACTGCCACGGGAGAAAGGATGTCTTCCCCCTGTACTCTTCAACGTTCCGGTCATTCCTGACAAAAATGTATTATGAAGAGAGCGGCGAAGTAGTCTCACAAACAGGCATGGAGGGAACATTCCGTCTTCTGGAAGCGGACGCCCTGAGCCGCCCTTCTGTGGTTTCCTTTCTTCGGACAGGCTACAGGGGAGATATCCTGTTCCTTGACCTTGCCGATGAGCAGGGGCGAGTCATTGAAATAGACGGCCAGGGCTGGCGGCTTTCCGAACACCCGCCCCTTTTCAGGAGAAACCAAGCCATGAGACCTCTTCCCTTGCCCAAGGCAGGGGGGAGCCTGGACCTTTTGCGGGAGTTCCTGAATACCGACGGGGAGGAAAGTTTTATATTGGCCGTCTCGTGGCTGTTCGCGGCCCTTAACCCTCACGGTCCTTTCCCGGTGGCGATTATTTCCGGGGAGTATGGTTCCGGAAAATCAATGATTGGAACACTTCTCAAGAGGATCATTGACCCTGACAGGGCAATGAAACGGAGTATGCCGAAGGATGAAGACGGCTTGTTTGCTGCCGCCGCCTCTCATTGGATACTCCATTTCGACAACCTTTCCGCTTTGAAAAGGGATACGTCAGATCAATTGTGCCGTTTGGCGAGCGGTGGCGGGATCAGTAAACGGAAGCTGTTTACCGATAACGAAGAATTTACCATGGAAGCGGCCCGCGCCATTATATTGAACGGCATAGGCCTTTCTCCCGACCAGCCTGACCTGCTGAGCCGTTCCCTGAATATCCGTCTTCGGGTTCTGAAGGAAGAGGAAAGACGGACAGAATCCGAATTAGACGAGACTTTCCGTAAGGTCCATCCGCTAATACTCGGCGCTTTGCTCGACGCCGCCTCCGCAGCCCTGAGATGCAAGGATTTCCGGTCTGTTTCCTTGCCTCGCCTCGCGGATGCCTCGCAGTGGATACAAAAGGCGGAACATGGAAACGCCCTTCCCTGGGAAAGCGGGGGCTACATCGCGGCACTCAAAAAAGAACAGTCCGAAGCGGAGGACGAAATCCTTTCTTCCGATGTAGTTTCCAGCACGATCATTAGCATGATGGAAAATGCACCTCCATGGAAAGGCCAACTGAAGACTCTTTTAAGAATGGTAAATGCGGAAGCCGGGGATGACCGGAAATTTTGTCCCTCAAATGAAAAGGCCCTATCAAACAGTATTGAAAGATTAAAGCCGCTGCTCAGGCGGAGGGGAATCTACATTGAGAAAAAACGACAGCGTCCGGGTAATATTATTCGTATTTTCAGGGAGGAAGAAGCCAAGCCAAACCAAATCACGTTCGAGGATGCCCCCTTCAGTCTCTTTGAAAGTGAAGGTGGCGTGAAATGAAGGGCCTTCATCCACCCGCAGCCATTGTCTGCATAGGCGGTAAGAAGAGGGAGATAACCGCCGTTGATTTTTTTGAGGCAATGTCGCGGGAGAAAATACTCCTGACCATTGACGTGAACGGGCGTGTCGTTCTGGGCTGCTCCGGTTCTCTCAGGGAAAGAGACGCAATGAAGGGATTCAGGAAGGTATTGAATGAAAGTCCGGAACTTGAAGTGCTGGTTCTTATGGGAATAGCCGATTTCAATACCTCCCCCTCAGCCCGAAAAGCGGCACTGGCCATCAAATCGCTTCTTGAAGAACGGGAAGCCATTAAAACCGCCGACGGGATCGAAACCACACTGTTGGACTGCGCCCTTGAGCATGTCAGAAACACTCCTCCGGGGAAAGACGTGGTGACTGACCATGAAGAATAACGCGAAGGTCTTCAGTCTCTTTGATGAAACCCCGGAAACAGCGGAGGAAGCCCTGCGGCTCTTTGTCTCCTGGAAAAGAGCGGCGGGGGCTTCCCCCCGGACCATTCAAGGGTATGTAGAGATTATCAGGGACTTCTTTTCCCGTTACCCTCTTGCCTGGTCTTCAACGTGCGCCCCCTGTGTTCTCTCCTATCTTGGCCAGGAGGGAATCGCACCCGCCACGTATAATTTCCGCCTGAAGGCCCTTTCTCCCTTCTTCCAATTCTGTGTAGAGAAAAATGTATTCGAGAGGTCTCCCACAGAAGGCATGAAGAGGAGGAGGGCGGAACCTAGAATAGTGGATCATTCGAAGGATGAAATGAATAAAATTCTCTCCCAGATGGATTGTGCAAAATTTACGGGAATGCGCGATACAGCCCTTTTCGTCCTTTCCCTGGATACGGGTATCCGGCCTTCTGAGGCGTTGCAACTCACTCTTCTAGACATTGATCTGAAGGAACGGAAGGTTTTTATCCCGGCGGCCATTGCAAAGACAAGGAAAGCTAGGATGGTTTATTTCTCTAGAGATACGGCGAAAGCACTTGGAGCAATGATCGCCATGAGAAAAAAAGAATGGGCGGGATCCGTTCCCTTTTTCTGTACCAGCGAAGGGAAGCCCTGGAATACTCATGCCTGGACGGTCCGACTTCAGAGATACGCAAAATCGGCAGGAATCCGGCGCTTTTCAGCCTATGATCTTCGGCACAATCACGCAATTCAATTCCTTAGAAACGGAGGCGAGTTCTTCGGTCTGAGCAGAGAAATGGGGCATTCGAATCTGGAAATGACGAAGGGCTATTTAGCTTTCAGCGATGAAGATCTGCGAAAGAACCATGAACGCGCCTCTCCTGTGGCCAGCCTCCTTTCCCATGCGCGGGAAATGCGCGGAGGTTTGAGGACAGAGGATAGTTTGAACAGAAGGAGGCAGGGGAAATGATCAGCGCAGCGAAACAAATTAAATGCGTAATGTGTGGCCCGAAGGGAAAAATGTCGCCTTCTGAATTTTTAGAGGTACTTTTGGATAACGAGATATATTGGATGTTTGATGAAAATCTTCGCCTGTTCATGCGGTGCCGGGAAAAGGGACAGACAAAAATGAGAAAGAGGCGAATGATCCTAGCGTCAAACCAGGAACTTGAGGCACGAGTAACATTGGTTGCCGCTCAAAGAGAAGTGCCAATGCCATATAGTGTTTCCAGATTTGAATGGTTTATTAAGACCTTTCCAATGGTTGACCTGTACCCTCATCTAATCAAGCTGATAGGAGCGAAACGAGGGAAGAGTTCCGTTAGTTCCCTTCTGCAGAAAATGGTCAAGAGTATACGGACAACACCTCCCGGACAAGAGGAAGTATTGATAGAGCTCAATTGATGGGGCAGATGAAGCTGGAGGTGGATCTCAGAGGGATTTATTGACACCTCATGAAAGTGAGCCTACAATGACCGCAAAAGTATCCGCTTCCTGGCCGTTCGATCGCCCCTCACGGGGTATATCACGGTATCGGTTGCGGATACTTTTTTCAGGACTTCTCATTCATTTATATTCTTCCAAACCTCAGTATCCGGCGTGTGGCCATTTGAGGGCCTCCATTGGGGGTACATCGTGGCGCCGACGTTCGGATACTTTAAAAGTGCCCGTTGTGTGGTCAGCGGAGAACTCTTGGAGTTCTCCCTGGCGAGAATCCGCGGGCGCTTTTTCCGTTTCTTTTAAGTTGACCCCTTCGAGAAATGGGCCTAAAATAATATCAAAAGTATCCGGCGTGTTGTCGTTGGACATCTCTTTTGGGAGATCTCCGCGAGGTGGACGCTCGGATACTTTTTTTGAGGAGTTCTCATTCATTTATACCATCCCAAGTCTCTTTCTCAAAAGGGAAAACGGCACAGAAATTAGGGCCCAGGCGCTTCCTTTTTCAAGAAAGGGATAAGAATTTGCCTCCTCCTATCACAAAGCGCAACAGGGGCTATTCTCGCAGGGGAGAATGGGTTTTTATTTTCCCGCTTCACCTTTCACCCCATGCTCCTCAGGTGGAGAAGTGAAACAATCCCATGTAAAAAAACGGTTTGGTTTCCCTTGGGTGTTTTGTCTGATAGGAAAGAATCGGGCAAATAATCTCTCATTTGGTTATGAATGTTGAGGAGTATATCATTTTTTTATATTCCAGCAAACGAGGGGGTGCAATTCACACGATCCGCCTGATGGCGGAAAAAGGAAGGGAAGTGACTCACTTCTCCCTATCGAAGTGGATCTTTACGATGTAAACGTAGAACAAAAGGGGCACCATCCTCCCCAAACTCCGGCAGATTCAAATAAATCTGCCTCGGCCGTAATGGTATCGGGGGCGCCGCTGAAATGACTATAAATCAAATGCTCGCAGACGTCGAAGAAATCGTAGAAATGAATAGTTCCCGCCCCCAACACACTCCGGAGAGAGAAACACCCTCCTCGGCGGTTATAGGGATGGGAACCAATGAAAACACTATACGCCAAATGCTCAAAGGCGTCAAAGATGTGAACGGAAACAATCTTTTGACAAACTAGTTTTTGTCGGTATCTTTAAAGTGGTTCTCCGTTTATACAATGCATCGCAGTTAGAATGGGAGATATAGCAATGAATTTTGCCACATTAATATGATATAATTAATCTATTTTGGTATATTCTAAAAAGTATTCGCTACTTTAAGGAGTTAACTCATGAATCCCTGATCCGTCTAAAGAGAAAGCGTCCCCTCACTGCACCCTGGATGAATTGCTCGCGGACCACCGGACCTCGAAATATGGTTCCAGTGACCACAAAATGACCGACGAAGAAAAGGAACACATCGCCAAACTGCTGGGTGAAGATCAGCTTTGAATCACTTAAAACCAACAATGTTCAAATGGTAGTTTGGGAAGCAGTCCAGGCTTAAATGAAAAACTGCCCTCTCTTCTGCCCGAGACGGTTTCGAAATCAGGGAGGATGGAATAAGAAAAATTCAGCCGTCGGTACGGATTAAAAAGCGATGACGAGCTTATAGCTGAAACAAGGTGGCGAACCTAAAAATCGAAAATTTACCCAATTGTATTTTAATAATATGAAATTCATGGAAAAAAAGTGACAAAAAAAATCATGCCATTTATTGCACATTAAATTCCATGCCCTTTTTCTTCCCTTTCCCTCAAACCGTATTTAAAAACTCTCTTCCTTATATAAATATATAGAATCTATATTTTTTCTCCCCCCTGTGTTTTCTTCTCTCCCACTCAATCATTTCCGGGGAGAGAAACGAATGCCATCGGGATGGGCAAAATATAGGCGATCACCAGCGCAAAGGGAAAAAGCTCCGGTACAATCTGGTTTGCCCAGGGGAGGAGGGGGCAAGTTTTCAATGAAACCTCCGGGAAGTGAGCCTGCAATTACCGCTAAAAGTCCCCGAAGTGTTCTCGCCGGACATCTCTTTCGACAAACCACTTCTGCGAATTAGACGTTAGGGCACTTTTTCTGCACTGCTTCACTTCTTGTCCTTTACCAGGTAACAGTGTAGAAAAAACGGAGAGTGTAGAAAACTTTTTCTTCCTACACTCCGGAAAGCCTGATGATCACTAGTTTGTGTAGCAAATGTAGGAAGTGTAGGAAAATTCCTTACCTCATTATTTAGAGAAATTCGCTCCACTTTGATTCACTTCCCTAATGTAGGGCAATGAGTAGAAAAGAAAACCCCCGGTGTTAATAAGGAAGTGTACGATTCCTTATTAACTACGCTCCTTGAATCTACACGTTTTCAATCCAAGGAGGGAGCGGGGGAAGGGACTGAACAATCTTTCGATATCAAGGGGAAGGATTTGATTCCGCAAGGATTAAAAAAAGCCTACACTAAAACGATTCAAGTTGGAAGCGGAAGATTTATCAATACTCTAACATATATGTGTAGAAAGAAAAGGCAAAGTGCAGGAAACTTTTCTTACCTGCATTCAGAGAAGCTGGTCTATGATTGACCTGTGTAGCAAATGAAGAAAGTGTAGCAAAATCCCCACTCTCTAATTTTTTGAACCATCACCCTTCCTGTGTTTTCTTTATGGCTCCCCGTTCAGTCTTTTTTAGAAGGGGAGTTCTTGCTAAACCGACTTAAATACTCGAGGTAACAACAAATCTTATAGCCATCTCCAGGTCAGCGACGCACCCCGAGGAAAGCACCCTGATTTGATGGAAATAGCTAACGCAAACGGCAACACTGTCATTGCCCATATAACGTTAAACCGATAAGAATTCGGATATGAGATGAACTTGCTTACCTCGCTCTACTGCCAGTGGGACAGAGGGACAAGGAAACCAGGAAATAGGAGTATTCTTGGTTCTATTCCGCGGCAAGAATCATAAACTGCTATATTAACATGTAAAAAAGTTCTGCCGGAACTAACCGGAAAGGGAGGGTCTCGCTCCCCCCCCCCCGTGAACAAGCAGAACATCTTTAGTCAGAATATACCAACAGGTAATTCCCCCTGTTTCTTTGCCGGTGATCAAGTGTCTGCACCATCTCTTCCCGCAGCCTTTGGCCGCGGGTACGGGATCGTAAGCGGGTGGTCCTTTTATGACATGGTGACCACGTTTCGTCTAAATTTCTCCAACTATCGAGTTTTTGGGCCTGGCTTGATGAACTTTTTGAAACTCCGCTCATTCTGCGGATACTGAAAAGATATATTTAAAGTTTACGTAAGTTATATTGCCGATTAAATTTTTTAGGTCCAGGAAAATAGGGGACTTGTTTTCAAGTTTGTCTAAGACAACTCGCTACCCCTTGTAAATTCAGGGTGCAATTGAGATTTCGCTTTATTTTAGACAGTAGTTAGCATATAACATAAATAAAATGTTATGTCTTATATACAAAACATTGCATTTGAATAATGAAAATAGGCGTGCTAGAATTCTAATAAAAAATATAGAGTGAAAAAACTGATTTAAAGAAAAAAATGCAAATAAACATAAAATGTTTAAGGAGAAAAATATGCAAAAAAAAATATTTATTTCAATGCCTTATCCCCCACAGGCAATAAGTGATTTAGAGCAAATTATAAAAACCTTAAAAGAATCAGACTTTGAAGTGATACTGGATCCAAGGCAGCGAAGATTGACAGAGGACGAACTTATAGAAAACCTTGTAGGGGTTTACGCCCATATTTGTGGTGCTAATCCAATGACGAAAAGAGTTTTCGAGAGCGCAAAGCATCTTGCAATTGTTTCTAGAATTGGTGTTGGATGCGACTCTATTGATATTCGATCTGCAAGTGAACACGGTGTCTTGGTAGTTAACACACCGGGAGCCGGTGCAGAGGCTGTTGCTGAATTTACATTCGCACTAATGCTATGTGCAGCAAGAAAAGTTCTTCAGGCAGATAGGACGGTGCGTTGTGGTGGATGGGAAAAAGCAGTAGGACCGTCCTTATTCCGAAAAAAATTGGGAATTATTGGATTAGGCAATATTGGCAGGCAACTTGTCCATTTGGTCAAAGGCTTTAATATGAACATTCTAGCTTTCGATTCTTTTAAAGATCATTCATTTGCTAAAGAAAATAATATTAAATATGTTGCTTTAAGTGAATTATTGAAGACCGCTGATTTTATAACAATTCACATGCCCCTAACAGATGAGACCAAAAATTTAATTGGAATGAACGAGTTGAAAACAATGAAAAAGGATGCCATTCTTTTGAACGTAGCAAGAGGAGGTATCGTTAACGAAAATGATCTTTTTCTAGCTCTTAAAGATAAAATTATTGAAGGGGCTGCGCTGGATGTCTTCACTCAAGAACCAATTGAAAAAAATAACCGTTTGTTAGAGTTAGAAAATGTTGTTCTTTCTCCTCATAATGCCGGATCTTCACGAGAAGGAAGAAATGCTGTCCTTTGGGCAGCGGCGCAGAATGTAATCGATGTTAGTGAGGGAAAACTTCCGAGAGGAGTTCAAAATCCTGAAACTATCAATATTTTTAAGAAAAAAGTAAATATTGATTTTTTAGATACATAATTAAAAACAGAAAGGAAGGTGTGTATGATGAGAAAAGTGACTCTATTTTTGTACCTTTTATGTGCAGTTTCCCTAGTGTCTGGAGTGTCTTTTGCTGCAGACCCCTTGATTAAGACCCCCGTAACAATAGTATGGGGGTCCGGTAGCTTGGGATCTACAACACAGATGGTCGCAACAGCTATAGGAACAGTGGTAAGCAAGTACGAGCCAAATTTAAAGATTTCAGTACAAACGACTGGAGGAAATACAGAAAATGCTCGTCTTTTAAGAGCAAAAAAAATTGACGTAGCGCACTCGAGCGAAGGGTATACTGCAGCAAATGCTTTGGGCCCTTTTAAGGGAGAAGACAAAATAGAGATGTGGGGACTATTTGCGCTTTACAGTAATGAAACTGTAATATGTGTTCTTAAAGACAGCCCTATCAAGAAAGTTGAAGATTTAGAGGGGAAGAGATTAGCAGGAGGGCCTCCTGGTGCAGGGCTTGCAAACAACACAAAGGATATTTTGCGAGGCTATGGTTTAACCGATAAGGTAAGGGTAACAAATCTAGGATATAACGAATCTGTAGACGCGCTTAAAGATGGAGTTGTCGATGCTATGGTCAATTATGCCAGCGAAGGATTTCCAAGTCCATCATTTGCACAGCTTGATCAAACGGCAGAATATCGGCTCATCCCAATCGATCCAGAAATCATGAAAAAAGTTTATGAGGAAAATCCTGATAAAGGGCCGTCCGTTATCAAGCCGGGAACTTTAAAAGCGGTCAAGGAAGATGTTCCTGTACTGGCAACATTTTCGATTGAATGGGCAGATTCTCGTATGAGCGATGAAGTCGCATATGCTATCGTCAAAACGATGTATGAACATACTGATGAACTGAGCACTTATCACAAATTAGCAGGAACCATCAAATTGGAAAACGCACTTCGTGGTTTTTCCACAAATAAGTATCTTCATCCTGGCGCTGCAAAGTATTATAAGGAGCGTGGAATACTTCCAGATACTGTAAAAGTTGGAATTAGAAAATAACAGTACTAAAAAATGTGGGTGCCTGATATCAGGCACCCACAAGCATGAGTAGGGATGTGATTCATAATGTTATCGGAAACGTTGAAAGGCAATTTAAATAAAATCTTTAATTTTATTGCCGTTTCAATGGGTATTTATCATCTCATAACTGCGGTTTATCCGTTTTTTTCACCCGTAGAGCATAGTGATATACATTTAGCTTTTGCTTTAATTTTAATTTATTTGAAGGTAATAATCAAATCAAAAAACCACATATCATTTCTTGTGGGTGTAGTTTTATTATTGATGTCAGCCAGTGCCACAATTTATGTGTTTTTGAATTTTGATTTTCTAAACGATAAACTTGGGTTATACACTACGACTGGTTTAATTTTAGGAACCTTTCTTTTGATTGTTACAATTGATGCTGCTAGAAGAGAGCTCGGCATTGCTTTACCGATTTTAGCATTGATAAGTATCCTGTATGTTAGGTACGGTTATTTATGTCCTGGTTTTTTCAACCACGCTGGTTTTGAGTGGGACCGTCTCATTCCTTCTTTATCAATATATTTCACTGGAGTTTTTGGAACTCTTCTGGATGCCTCGGCAACATTCATAGTTTTATTTATGCTCTTAGGAGGACTCCTTGATTCTAGTGGAGCTGGTAAATTTTTTATTGATTTTGCTTTAGCGACTGGAGGACGTTTTCGTTCAGGACCTGCGCAGGCAGCGGTAATAAGTAGCTGCCTTGTGGGATCAATAAATGGGAGTGCTGTAGCCAACGTTGCCACCACAGGCGTTTTTACTATACCGCTTATGAAAAAATGCGGCTATGAACCAAAAATGGCGGGAGCCGTAGAAGCAGTTGCTTCTACAGGGGGAATGATAATGCCTCCGGTCATGGGAGTAGGGGCCTTTATTATGGCTGGTATTACAGGAATTCCCTATAGTACTATTGCATTTGCCGCTCTTATACCAGCGTTGTTGTATTATTCCACAGCAGCAGCGACAGTAAGCTTTTACGCTGCCAAACATAATTTCAGGACATTGGAAAAACATGAAATACCCAAATTATCCAATGTTCTCAGAGATGGTTGGCATTTTTTAATGCCGATTGCTGCTATTATATTTGCTCTTTCTAAAGGTTTTTCTGTAACACGATCCGGGATTTATGGAATTACCACTATTCTCCTGGTGACTATAGTCAAAGAATCACTCCGTAAATGGACCTATATTTTTAGCAAAGATTTTTTTCACGTTATAAAAGAGGGATTGATAATCGGGATACGAGGAACAATCCATGTTGCAGCTGCATGTGCTGTAATGGGTATATTAGCACACGCATTTGTTATTAGTGGTTTAGCATTCAAAATTGTATTTATGATAAAAGAACTTTCTGAAGGTCTGCACTATATTGCTGTGATTTTGACGGTACTAGTCTCGCTATTTTTCGGTATGGGAATTCCTACAACAGCAACGTATATATTAGTTGCTGTCATTGGGGCTCCTGCCCTTGTGGAACTGGGATTTCCTCTTTTAGCAGTACATCTTTTTATTTACTATTATTGTATTATTGCTAACATTACTCCTCCTGTTTGTGCTGCTGCATTAATGGGATCTCGGATTGCGAAGGCAAATTATCTTGAGACAGGTATGCGTGCACTTCGAATAGGCATTCCCGGTCTTATTTTGCCGATCATTTTTTTGTATCATCCCGCCTTGATTTTACAAGGAACAATCTCTGAAATAGTAGCAATTTCTCTTTCTTCTTTTTTCGGGCTCATTTCATTTGCCGCAGCTTCTGAAGGATATTTATTTACTGCAACTTCGGGAGTTGAACGGTTGATACTTGGCATATCATCTATTTTTCTAGTATATCCAACGAATAATACAGATGTTATCGGCTATATTTTGTTTTTCACAATAGCCTTAGCCCAATTTCGGAAATTTAAGAACAAGGATGCGGAAAAAATAAACCAAGCACAGGAAAGAGGGATTTGAATGAAAAAGTATGAATTTAAAACCGATCAATGGTATGTAAGCCATATTAACGCTATGGAAGAAACTAGAAGTGAATTCAGTTTTCCGGAAAAAATATTGGTAGCGGATTGTACTCTTAGAGACGGAGAACAGCAACCAGGTATAGTTTATCGTAAAGATGAAAAAGTCCTAATAGCGCAACAACTTGACAAGCTTGGTGTTGACGAAATTGAACTTAGCATGCCCATCATATCCCAGGATGATAAAGAAGCTACTGAGAAGATTATATCTTTAGGATTGAAAGCTAAGATCAGTATCTTTTCCCGCGCGCTGGAAGAAGATATTGACGTTGCAGCTTCAGTAGGCGCTTGGGGGGTTAGGATCAGTCTACCTGCTGGGGATCTGCAGAGGTCTTATAAGATAATTCTAAATGATGATGAGTACATCTCAAAACTCCTACACATGGTCGAATACGCAAAGAAAAAGGATCTAAATGTAAAAATTAGCCCATATGATACTACACGCACAAATCTTGATTTCCTCGACAGAGTTTTGCAAGAAGCAAGAAAAAGCGGCTGTGTCGATGGAGTAAGAGCCGTTGATACAGTTGCTGCAGCAACTCCTGAATCAATAAAATATCTCGTTAAACGAATGAAAAGAAATCTTGGGGACATTCCTATAGAAATCCATTGCCATAATGATTTTGGTCTTGCAGTAGCAAACACAATAGCAGGGTTACAAGCTGGTGCAAACATAATCTCCTCAACTGTAAACGGTTTTGGAGAAAGGTGCGGAAATGCTCCCATTGAAGAAGTAGCCGTGGCACTAAAGGTTCTTTATGGCGTGGACCTGAATCTTGACTACGCACTTTTAAAAGAGACGTCTGATTTAGTTGCTCAATATTCTGGCATCACCTTGCAGCCTAATAAAGCTGTTGTGGGAAAGCATTGTTTTGCCCATGAGTCAGGTCTTGCTGTAGCGGGAATGGCTAAAATGCATTTTCTCTCAGAGGCTTATGTTCCAGAAATGGTGGGACAAAAATCTTCAACAGTTATCGGGAAAAAAAGCGGGAAAAAGTCTATCGAAATTAAAATGGAGCAGTTTGGTTATAAACCTGTTGATTCTCAATGTATTGACCGAATCCTTAGCGAAGCGAAAGATTTTTCAATCATGCATAAGAGAAATTTGAGCGACGATGAATTAAGATCAATCATCGAAAAAGCAATACAGATTGCATAAAAAAACAGACCCTAGGGACGGATTCCCCCTAGGGTCTGTTTTAATAACGTACATTATTACGCGGAACTTCAAAACTGGGGGAAAGCGACAAACCGGTTGAAAACAAAATCATCCAAATCTTTTTTGCGGATATGCTTTTATAATGTCAATAAAAGCTTTAGAGGACCAACTTAATTCGATACCTCTGGGCCAGCATGCTACAACAGTTGAAAAAAGAGGTGGATCGGAAATTTCCAAAAAAACAGGGGGATTATCTTTGTTTGCGTATAATTTGGCACTTTCTGAAACAATTGCAAAACCCAAACCTTGGGCGCAAAGCTTTACTATGTTTTCTGCTGACTGCGTCTCCAATGCAATGTGAGGGCGAAAACCAGCATTCTCGAAAAGACTGTCTGAGATTCGCCTTAATCTTTGGCGGCTAATATACATTAAAAAGGGTTGATCCTTTAGTATTGTTAAATTTCGCACCCTTTTTCCTAAAATAGGAATAAGAAAATGATCGGGAGGACAAGCTAAAAGAATTTTTTCCTCAAAGAGTGGCTCAAAATTAAAACCAGAACTAATAGGTTTGCCCAAAATTGTAATGTCTGTTTTACCCTGCAGAGCAAATTTTTCTAAATTCAGGGCTAAATCCTCTTCAAGGTGAACCTCTATGAGAGGAAAATGAGACTGAAACAACGGTAGGTATTGTGGAATGATTAGAGGACTCCTGAATATTGAAATGCCTATTGAAAGACTTCCACGCTTCTTTTCACTAATTTCAGTTAACTCTCGTTCAACTTCTTCCTTTATCTTAACGATCTTTCTTATTGCCATGGAATACCTCTCTCCCGCCAAAGTCAGAATCATGGGTTTTTTTGACCTGTCGAATAAATCTAAGCCTAATTCTTTTTCAAGTCTCTTTATGCAATGACTTAAGGCAGGTTGAGATAAATTTAAAGTCTTAGCAGCTTTAGAAATACCATCTTCTTCGACAATAGTTAAAAAATATTTCAGCGTTTGGAAATCCATTTTTATCTCCGTTCAGGGCGTTTGTAAACCGGCTTGTCGCTTTTCCGGGGTAAATGTTTCCCGTGTTCTTTCATCCTCCTCTGAATTGAGTTTGAGGCAGTGCTGAGCGCAAGGACGTCGTTTTAATAACGAAGACAACACATCTTCCGCTTCTTCCTCTAAAGTTTTATGTGGAAAACGAGATAACTCATCATCACTTCCTTGTCCACACATATGGCAATGTCCGATGCGGTTTATTTTGATGATGTTTTCTCCGTCAAGAAACAGACGAAGAGAATAAGCGTTTCTCCCGGTTCTATCTGTGAAATTATCACAAGTAAAATCATTAAGAAAAATTTCTAAGACTAAAAAATTATCGTCATAAGTGCCAGGCGGATTTTTAAAAACTTCAATATCCTTAATTTTGTCTGAAGAAATGGCCTTACCGAGAAAGTCTTTTTTCTTCATGGTATCTGCCCCTTTTAATAAAGGTTCGTCTCGGTGTAACAAAGAAAAAATGAGTTCACTAAACGCTGTGAAAAAAACACTCCTCCGCCATGCGAAGCAGTTCGTTCACTTCATCCCGAAACTGCTTCCGTATCTTCTGCGCGTGCCTGTAGCTCATGGCCTGATGCTTCGAGGCGTTCTCCATGAGCTTCGTTCCGTCCAGACTGACGCTTCCCACTTGCCTCATTCCCGTTTCCCGCGCCACTTCCAGTATCCGCACGAAGTACCCGCCTATCTCGACGAGAAACCGCATACGGAAGGAGGCTATGGTGTCATGGTCCGGATGGCTGTTCGCCGCTATGTACCGGAAGGCCACGGAGTTGTGGGTGGTCGCCTCGATCTTCCGGCTCAACCTGCCTCCGGTGGCGTATCCGTAGAAGAGGAGCGACAGCAGCATTCCCGGGTCGTAGGGGGTGGAGTCCCGACCGGCGTACGACGTTCTCAGCGGAACGAGGTCGAGCTTCGATACGACTTCCACCACGAAGCGGGCGAGGTGGTCTTCGGGAAGCCAGTCCTCAATGGACTGGGGGAGTAAGTATGGAGTTGCTCTGTCTACTGTCTGGAATCTGGTCGCCATGCTCTTTCGCCGCCTTTGTTCGGGATGAGTCTATTCTATCCGATGTGCCCTAAGTCCGACAGGCTCCTAGTGAATGATTTTCTCCCTCGTTTAGGGAAACACGGTCCTGTTTTTCTGGTCCGAAATTGTCCTGCCCTACTCAGTGAAGTAATCTGAATCGATACGTTTTATTTCATAGACCGATACGGGGCTCACACCGATGTTGTGGTCAATCATCAGTCCGGTAAGTTCGTCTCCATCGATCAGGACGATCTTGCTCTCAATCTGACTCACATAGTTCCGTGCGTCCTGGGAAAAAGAGGAGGTGGTCAACATGATCCCTTTCCTGGCACGCTGCCCCTGTAGAGCACCGGCGAACTTCTGCACTTCGGGTCTTCCAACCGTCCCTTCCCAGCGCTTGGCCTGGATGTAAATTATGTCCAGTCCCAGACGGTCTTCCTTGATAATGCCGTCGATACCCTCATCCCCGCTTTTTCCTATTGCCTGCCCCGCATCCTTGCGACTGCCACCGTAGCCCATCTTCAACAAAAGTTCGACCACCAGTTTTTCAAAAAGGCTTGGGGACATAGTCTTTATCTGCTCGAGAAGTTCCTCCGCCAAACTTGCCCTCAGTCTTCCATATGCAGATTCAAGGGCTTCCTCAGGGGTGGACTCATCATCGTTTTTCTTCTTGTCTCCGTCGTTTTTTTCGTGGCGTGCTGACCTGAATGTGTTGAACTCCTCGAACCGTTCTAGGTACTTAACGTTCAGTTCCTTGAGGTTCTCCGCCAAAACGTTTCTTCCACGGTCCGTTATCTCAAAATAACCTCTTCTTTTGGACTGGAGAAGGGCAGCCTTTACAAGATAAGTCTTACTCCATCCCACACGGTTTCGGAGGACCTCCTGTTGTCCGCTGGGTAAAAGTTCTTTTCTTTCCTCTTCCGTGAGGTGGAACAGATCAGCAATCCTGTCCCCCGCATCCCTCACAGAATGCTCCTTCCCATCTCCCGCTATTTTCAGCAGAGGAAGCATTATTGTCTGGTAATCAGGGATGCTCATTTTTTTGCGCTCCTTCTCATTTATTTTGGACTTTGAACGTCGGCATTATCAGAAACCGTGCCAAAAGGTTAATGCCTCTCAGGGATTATTCATTGTTCCCAGTCTTCGGCTTCCACTCGCTGGCTATCTGCTGGGCTTGTTCAAGAGCTGAGGGAGAAAGTCTTTTTGCAACCCGGTCCCTGGCGGCAGCTGCATTTTCAGGTAATTCTCCACTCTTGTTTGCGGCAGCAAGGCTGTACCAGATGTAGGCTGTTTTGTGGTTCTGGGGGACACCTTCCCCATATTCGTACATGCCGCCGAGATTGAACTGGGCATATGCATACCCTTGTTCAGCAGATAGACGGTACCACTTAAAAGCTTCGGCATAGTTTTGGGGGACACCTTGTCCTTTGATGTACATAACACCGAGAGTGAACTGGGAATCTACATGTCCCTGTTCCGCCGCCTTGCGGTACCATTTTGCTGCCTCGGCATAGTTCTGGGGAACGCCATGGCCGTTGTCGTACGTAACACCGAGGTTATACTGGGCTTTTACATCCCCCTGTTCCGCCGCCTTGCGGAACCATTTTGCTGCCTCGGCAAAGTCCTGGGGAACGCCATGGCCGTCGGTATACATGACGCCGAGAGTGAACTGGGAATCTACATGTCCCTGTTCCGCCGCCTTGCGGTACCATTTTGCTGCCTCGGCATAGTTCTGGGGAATACCATAGCCGTCGTAGTACATGATGCCGAGATTGAACTGGGATTCTACATGCTCTTGTTCCGCCGCCTTGCGGAACCATTTTTCCGCTTCGGCATAGTTCTGGGGAACACCATAGCCTTTGTAGTACGCGATGCCGAGAGTGAACTGGGAATCTACATGTCCCTGTTCCGCCGCCTTGCGGAGCCACTTTGTTGCCTCGGCATAGTTTTGGGGGACACCTTGTCCTTTGATGTACATAACACCGAGATTAAACTGGGCTTTTGCATGTCCCTGCTCGGCGGCCATGCGGTACCATTTGGCAGCCTCTTTGTAATTCTGGGGAATGCCCCGGCCGCTGTCGTACATGACACCGGGGGATACTTCGTAATTCAGATAGTTTTTCATCCGAAGCACCTCTTGCTTCATTAACAAAAAGCACAGTATCCGCAGTGAACATCATAGTGGGGAGCATAAAAACGATGAGAAACAGGAACAGCGAAAGCCTGGTTTTCTTCATTTCCTTCCCTCCATTTCAGGTGATGTTGTGCCGAAGTGCAGGAGTCTTTCGTGGTGCAGGGTCTTGAGGGCCTGGTCCAGGAGGGCCTCCAGTTGTGCTTTCTCGGTCTTGAGTTCGGAGATCTTTGACTCGAGTTCGAGCCTGTGGTCGAAGCGTTCAGCGATGGTGAACGTGGCTCCGATGATGACCACTGTCGAGAGAAGGACAGCGGCAATGATGATGAGCGTTTTTCTGTCGAACATCATGGTCTCCTTCTGTTGGGGCGGATTGAGTATTTCTTTCTTCATCTCGTCTACCTCATCTCGCTGCAGATGAGCTCTGCCTGCTGCAGGACCGTCTCGGTGGCCCTTTCCTGTTTGTCGGGGGGGTATTTGTATTTCCTCAGGATGCGCTTGACCATGCTGCGGAGCTTGGCCCGGACCTGTTCCTTCATGGTCCAGTCGAGTGTGACGTTCTTGTGGATCTGAGTGGTGAGTTCCTGGGCGATCTTCCTCAGTATGTCGTCCCCGAGGAGCTGGACTGCGCTGTCGTTTGTCTCGAGTGCATCGTAGAATGCGAGTTCGTCGTCGTTGAGGCCGAGATCGACACCTCTCCTTCCGATCTCGTTGATCTGCCGTGCGAGGTCGATGAGGTCCTGGATCACCTCCACGGTGGTGATTGCACGGTTCTTGTATTTGAGGAGTGTTTTTTCGAGCATCTCGGCGAAGGATCGGGACTGAACGAGGTTCTTCCTGGACCGGGCCTTGATGTCGTCCTCGAGGAGCCGTCGGAGGAGTTCGATGGCGAGGTTCTTCTGGGGTATGGCCCTGACCTGTTCCAGGAATTCATCGGAGAGGAGGGAGATGTCGGGCTTCCTGAGACCTGCTGCGTCGAAGAGGTCGATCACGGGGCCGGTGGAGAGTGCTCCGGAGACGATCTGACGTATGGCGGGCTCCATCTCATCGAGGCTCATGGCCTTCTGTGTGGTGCCGGGCTTGGCCAGGGAGGTCTTGATGGTCTGGTAGTGGGCGATCTCATCCCTCAGTGCGAGTGCTCCGTCGAGGGGAACGGAGAGGGCGAAGGACTTGGAGATCTTGTCCACCGCAGAGATCCATCGGTTCTTTCCGTCATCCTGCCTGAGGATGTGTTCGATTACGGACGGGAGCTTGAGGAGCCACTCCTTGGATGTGAGGTGGAGGAGGGACTGCCAGTCGAGGCCGTGGAGGAGGTCCCTGCAGACCTCGATCTCCCTCTCGAGGACCTTGAGGGCTGCGTGCTGGTCGATGCAGACCTCTCCCTTGCCCTTGCTTTCGGTGTAGGTGGCCATGGCCTTCTTGAGGTCCTCTGCGAGGCCGATATAGTCCACAATGAGGCCTCCGGGCTTGTCGTGGAAGACACGATTGACCCGTGCTATGGTCTGCATGAGCCCGTGGTCCTTCATGGGCTTGTCGAGGTACATTGTGTGGAGGCTTGGGGCATCGAATCCGGTGAGCCACATGTCACGAACGATGACCACCTTGAACTGGGATTCGGGGGTCTTGAAGTGGGTGGCGAGGTCATTGCGGCGGCGCTTGTCACGGATGTGCTGCTGCCATTCCACGGGATCGGTGGCGGAGCCGGTCATGACGACCTTGAGGAATCCTTCCTTGTCGTCGTCGCTGTGCCATGCCGGGCGGATGCGGATGATTTCGTTGTAGAGGTCCACGCAGATCCTTCTCGACATGCAGACCACCATGGCCTTGCCGTCCATGGCGTCGAGGCGTTTCTCGAAGTGGTCCACGAGGTCACGGGCGATGACCTCCACTCTCTTTTCGGAGCCCACAACGGCCTCGAGCTGTGCCCACTTGGTCTTGAGCTTTTCCCGGATCTTTTCTTCCTCTCCCTCGGTGACCTCCTCGAAGTTCTCGTCGATGTGGGGCTTTTCGTCCTCGTCGAGTGAGAGCTTGGCGAGTCGGCTCTCGTAGTAGATGGGGACGGTGGCCTTGTCGTCAACGGCCTGCTTGATGTCGTAGATGCTGACATAGTCTCCGAAGACGGCCTTGGTATTCTTGTCGGCGGTCTCGATGGGTGTTCCGGTGAATCCGATGAAGCTTGCACCGGGGAGGGCGTCCCTCATGTGGCGGGCGTATCCGTCGAGGAAGTCGTACTGGCTGCGGTGGGCTTCGTCGGCGATGACCACGATGTTGCGCCTTCCGGAGAGGGTTGGGTGGATGTCGTCCCTGTCGTCGGGGAAGAATTTCTGGATGGTGGTGAAGATGATTCCCCCAGACGGGACGGTGAGGAGTTCCCGGAGGTGGGCTCGGCTCTCTGCCTGGACGGGGATCTGGCGGAGTGAGTCACGGCACCGGGAGAAGGTGGCGAAGAGTTGCCCGTCGAGGTCGTTCCTGTCGGTGAGGACCACGAGGGTTGGGTTCTCCATTGCGGGCTCGAGGATGAGCTTGCGGGCATAGCAGACCATGGTGAGGCTTTTTCCCGATCCCTGAGTGTGCCAGATGACACCTGCTCGACGGTCACCCTTCACGGCCGAGAGTGTTGACGTAACGGCCTGGCGGGTGGCGTGGAATTGGTGGTATCCGGCGATCTTCTTTTGGACTGATCCGTTGTCGTCCTCGAAGAGGATGGCGCACCGGATGTAGTCGAGGAGGCGTTCCTTCTGGAAGAGGCCCCGCACGAGGATCTCGAGGGAGAGGAGGCCTGGCGGGTCGAGGTCGACACCGTTGATGGTCCTCCAGGGGCTGAACCGTTCCTTTCCCGATGTGAGGGAGCCGATGCGGCTTTCCATGCCGTCAGAGAGGACGAGGAGTTCGTTGGTGACGAAGAGGGACGGTATCTGGGACTTGTAGGTCTGGATCTGCTTGTAGGCCTCCCAGATGGTGGCACCCTCGGATGATGCGTTCTTGAGCTCGAAGACGGCCACCGGGAGGCCATTGAGGAAGACCACGATGTCGGGTCGGCGGTTGCTCTTGCCCTCCTGGACGGTAAACTGATTGACCACGAGCCAGTCGTTGTTGTCGGGGTTGGTGTGGTCGGCGAGGCGGATATGGTATCCCCGGATGTGCCCTGTCCTGCGGTCGAGGCCGTCGAGGGAGAATCCGTCAGCGAGCATCCAGTGGAAGATCCTGTTGCTGGAGGTGAGGGTGGGTTCGCCGATGTGGGTGATCTTCCTCGATGCGTCCTCGATGACCTCGGAGGGGACGTCGGGGTTGAGCCGCCTGAGTGCCTGTTCGAGCCTGGAGAGGAGGATCACGTCCTCATAGGAGGATCGCTCGGCGAGAAGTTCTCCGGGTGCAATCTCAGGTCCGGGACGGTACTCGTACCCGAGGTCCTGGAACCACTCCAGGCAGACCTGCTCGACTACGTCCTCCACGATCAGGTGAGCTGTCATGTTTCCACCACCTCCAGGAATTTCTCTGCTTCCTCGACTCGAATCTCTCCCGATATGAGCTTGGGGAGGAGGGTGTCACGGAGAGAAGAGAGGGTTCCATTTTCTCTTTGAGATGACGTTATCCGCAGAAAAAGGGGTCTTACTATTCCTTTGAATGCATCAGCGATTCCGCCTGCTTCGAGAGGAAGAGGGAGGGAAAACGAGGCGAGGGAATCTGTCTGAACCCTTTGGCGTCCACTGGAACCAGTCATGTTCTGGATTGCATGGTCACGAAATTTGGGGCTGCGGGCAAGGCAGTAAGCGAACTCCTCAAGAAGAGGGGGTAGGGGCCTCAAAACAATGTATTCAGTTGATCCCCACCCTACCTGGTTTTCTTCAAGGAAGTCTACAAGGGCTGTTTTCCCATTTTCGAGGCAGGGTGTGATGCGTGCAAGGAGAGTGTCTCCATTGATAAAACGTGTCCCTGAACCGAATGCTCGATCAATCACCTTGGCAGCGCTATGCCCTTTAGTCGGCACGTTCGCCATGTCGAGATAGGGAGCGATTTGATCTTTTTTCAGAGTTCGACTGGGATTGATTTCAAAAACCTGGGCAAGCGTCCTCACCTCCCACCCCTTCGGGATCTCGCCAAGCTTGGAATCCTCGAACTTGTCAGGGAAGAGGTCGGAGATCTCCGGGGAGAGCCCGGTATCTCTGCCCTCGGTCTTGGCCCGGACGGGGTCGAAGTCGACGAACCAGCTTTTGAAGAGAGCACATGCCATTGCCTCGAGGGTCTCGTTCATCCTGCGGTTGAGCTCGATCTTGTCGTCGATGGTGCCGAGGATATGGGCGATGGCGTGCTGTTCCCCAGGATTGGGGATAGGCAAGGGAATGCGTCCGATAATCTCTTGGTTTAAAGACGGCATTGTAGCACCATGTGCGTTTTGCTGTATCCAATTAATGTACTGCGGCGAGCCAAGAACATATGAAATGAATCGGGAGTTTACATCATTACCGCAAAGGCGAAGGCGAATGCAATCGCTTCCCTGTAACCAGCCATCTTGTTCTGCAAAAACATGTGCCCTCCGGTCGACAGCACCTTTCCGTCCAAATAGGGCTTCATGAACAAGTTATGAGCGCTGCTTCGGGAAAGCCGAAGTGGACAAACTGTGGATAAGAATCGCGCACGATATGACCAAAATGACTTTTTGGGCGCTCTCCAGAAAAAAAGACAAAATATCCCGGAGCATCCTCCAAAGATTCATTATTATGAATTGAAGGATGATTATGCTGTCGCTTGTCCCGGGAAGCTTCCCCCGTATCCGGTCCAGTCCGTATTTCCGCTTCCCTTCTCCGAACTTGCCTTCGACTTCGTTCCTCTTCGCCGCGTCTTCCCTTTCCACCCGCTTCCTCTCCTCTAGCTTTCCCTCGTCGAGCGGCGGTCTTCCGAGGCCCGGTCCGCTGAGCCGGATTCCCCTCTCCCTGCACCACGCGAGGTTGGCCCGCGTTCGGAAGATCATGTCCGCGCATACCACTTCCGGCCAGC
>Ga0228536_1001379_pt1 | contig 23696 bp, 26 predicted proteins | sample SJ1Smetagenome_FD_168611 | JGI IMG/M metagenome (GOLD analysis project Ga0228536, IMG submission 168611) | Enriched culture of PCE-dechlorinating microbial communities from Ithaca, New York, USA - SJ1.S | ecosystem: Engineered > Modeled > Simulated communities (microbial... > Unclassified...
CCTCGCTGTACTCAAGGTCCAGACGGGCCACGCCGTCCACCACGCCTACCGAGGTCGCGGCCACGTTGTCGAGCACCGGGATATCGGAGATGCGTCCGGCCTCACGCCACGTGGCGAACGCGTCCACCATCGCGATGTACGCGCCGGTGATGGCCGCCGTGCGGGTGCCGCCATCCGCCTGGATCACATCGCAGTCCAGGTTGAGCGTGCACTCTCCGCCCATCGAGCGCATGTCTACCACCGTGCGGAGCGAGCGGCCGATGAGTCGCTGGATCTCGTGTGTGCGCCCGCTCGGCGCGCCCATGCTCACCTCCCGGCGACTGCGGGTGTGCGTGGAGGCAGGCAGCAGCGAGTACTCCGCGGTCACCCACCCGAGTCCGCTCCCCCGTCGCCAACCGGGCGCTGAGTCGGCGAACGTGGCGGCACAGAGCACCTTCGTGTCGCCGAGCTCGAACAGGCATGATCCATGCGCATGCCGCAGGTAGCGGCGAGTGATCGTGATGGGACGCAGCGCGTCGTTCGCGCGGCCGGACGTTCGGCCCACAGGCGGTCTCCTCCTCAGTCGATGTCGAGAGCGGTGAGCTCGTCTGCCACGATAACACGGCCGCCAAAGTGCGAACCGGCGTCAGCAAGCGCCTGTGCGCGATCGACCGTGGGCCACAGATGGGTGAGCACGAGCGTTGTGGCCCCGGCATCGGCCGCGAGCATGCCGGCCTCGGCGGGCGTCATGTGCGGGGCGCGGCCCGCGAACTCCTCGGGCAGCGTGGCATCGGCGAGGACGGTGCCGGCGCCGCGTGCCGCCCGGCGCACGGCATCGCCCAACCGTGTGTCGCCCGTGTAGCAGAGCCGCGAACCGTCGGCCTCGATCGCGAACGCGCACGCACCCATCGCGTGCTCCACCGGGTGCGCCACGACCGAGAGCGCGCCCACCTCGATCCGCGCACCGGGGCCCACCTCGTGGACCAGGAAGGCCTCCTCGAGCTCGCGCGCGCCCCTCTCACCGAGGAGCGCCTGCATCCGGCCGAACAGTCCGTCAGGGAGCCACACGGGCACCGGCGGCACGGGGCCGGCAGGCGCGTACCGCAGCGCCGCCTGCAGCGCGAAGATGTCGGCGAAATGGTCGATGTGACCGTGGGAGACGATGACCCCGTCGAGGGTGACCGGGTCGATCACGCGGCCGAGGTTCGACAGCACGCCGTTGCCGCAGTCGAGCAACACCGAGGTGCTGCCCGCCTGCACGAGGTGTCCCGCGCACGCGCGCCCGGGCGCCGGATACGATGCGCCGCTGCCGAGGACCGTGAGTCTCACGCGATCTCCGCCTCGAACTCGGCAAGCGCTGCGGCCAGCCCGCTATCGAGGAGCACCTCGAGCTCGGCCGGTTCCACATGCTCGACACGCTCAGGCTGCCGGCCCAGGATGCGAGCGCCCAGACCAGCGAACTCGGCCGCGTCACCGGTGGTGGCGAACAGCTCGGTACGGTCCATGCCGTCGGCACGATGCCCGCGAGCGGTGAGCGTGTCGGACACCTCGCGGGCCGTCTCCTCCGCGGAGGATATCAACCGCACCCTTGGGCCCATCACCTGCTGGATCGGGGCCTGCAACAGCGGGTAGTGCGTGCACCCCAGGACGAGCGTGTCGACGCCGCTGCGCTTGAGCGGATCGAGGTAATCACGTGCCATCTCGTAGAACGATGAACGGATGTAGACGTCGCCCATCGGGGCGAGCCACTCCTCGAGGGAGTCATCGCCGAGGCGCAGCCCCTGCTCCACCAGATCGACGAAGCGTGGCGCAGCCGTTGAGAACACCGTGACGCCCGCATCGAGCGTGCGCACGGCGGTGCTGTACGCACCCGATTCGATCGTACCCACGGTACCGATGACGCCCACCCGGCGGTTGACGGTCGCCTTGACCGCGGCGCGTGCGCCTGGTTCCACAACGCCCACGACGGGGACGTCGAACACACGCTGCGCGAGTGCAAGCCCCGCCGCGGTCGCGGTGTTGCAGGCAACGACGATGAGCTTGACGTCGCGCAGCGAGAGCCATCGACCGATCTGCAGCACGAACTCGCGCACATCATGCTGCGGGCGCGGCCCATATGGACAGCGCGCGGTGTCTCCCAGGTACACGATGCTCTCGCCGGGAAGAACGCGCATGATCTCCCGGGCGACCGTGAGGCCGCCGAGGCCGGAATCGAATATGCCGATAGGACGTTCTCGCATGCTACCGAGTATAGGCGTGCCGGCCGACTCAGGCACCCGCCATGATCTCCTCGATCGCGCCCGCGATCTCGTGTACCGGCAGCACCATGTCGGCGGCGCCGAGATCGATGGCGGCCTTGGGCATGCCCCACACCGTGCTGGAGAGCTCGTCCTGACAGATGGTCCGCGCCCCGCGGTCATGCATGGTCTTCAGCCCCGCCGCACCATCGGCGCCCATGCCCGTGAGCAGCACACCTATGGCCCGTCCGTGAAAACTCGTGGCGACCGACTCGAACAGCGTATCCGCCGACGGGATGTACAGCTGTCCGGCCTTGGGCTTGGTGAAGCGAAGCGTCATGCCGTCCGCCTCCATGTTGCTGCCCGTCGTGGCCATATACGCTACGCCCGGACGCATGACGTCGCCATCGGCCGCGGGCACCACGCTGATCTTGGAGCCGGAGTCGAGCCACGACGCCAGGCCGGGCACGAATCCCTCGGCGATATGCTGCGCCACGACCACCGGCACGTGCAGGTCCTGCGGCAGACGGGCGAGGACGTTCAGCAGCGCCGTGGGACCACCCGTGGACGAGCCGATGGCGATGATACCCACCCGGCTGCTTCGCTCCTGTGCGAGGCGCGCGGGCGGCTGGTCCCCGTACAGCGCGGAACGCTTGCCGCGGATGTGGGTGATCACCTTCACCCTCGAGAGGATCTTCACCGTCCGGATGATCTCCCGCGCGATGCTGTCGAGCGCCGCCCAGTCTTTGGGCTCGGGCTTCTTGATGACCTCGAGCGCGCCTATCGCAAGCGCGTCGAACGCCCGCCCCATGCCCTCGCCATACACCGACGAGGAAACCACCAGGATCGGGGTCGGCGTGTACGCCATGATGCGCTCAGTGGCCTCGAGCCCGTCCATCTTGGGCATATGGATGTCCATCGTGACAAGATCCGGGCGAAGCCGTGACACGGCGTCGACGGCCTCCTCGCCATTGACCGCCGTCCCAACGACCTCGATGCCCGGATCGCTCGCGAGAATCTGCGTGAGCATCTCGCGCGCCACCGGTGAATCGTCAGCGACGACGACCCGTATCGGCTCCCCCTCGGACCTCTCTGCCACGTGCCCCCCTACGATCATCGAATGAGCCGCTCGACCGTCTCCAACAGCGTGTCCTGGTTGAACACCGACTTGGTGATATAAGCGTCGGCACCCGCGTTGATGCCCTCGGCCTTCTCCTCGTCACGCTCGAGCGAGGTCACGATGATCACGGGGATGTGTGCCAGCGTCTCATCGGACTTGATCGCCTTGGTGAGCTCGAAGCCGGTCATGTTCGGCATCTGCACGTCGGTCACCACCGCATCGGGGTTGAGGCCTTCGCGCAGACGCGCGAGGCCCATCGCGCCGTCGGTAGCGGTCTCAACGTCGTAACCGGCCGCCTCGAATATCGACCGCTCGAGTTCTCGGGTAGTGAACGAATCCTCGCAGATGAGGATCTTGCGCGGGCCCGCCTGCTTCTCCTTGACCTGTCCGGTCCGGCGCATTCGGGCCCCTGTGAGCTGACGCCCGTTGGCCATCAAATCGGGCACGCTGAGGATCGGCACGACCTCACCGGCGCCAAGGATGGTGACGCCGGCGACGTTGTCGACGCGCTTCAGGTGCGTGCCGAGCGTCTTGATGACGATCTGCTGCTCGCCTACGAAGGCATCGACGATGAGCCCCAGGCGGTGCCCCGAGAACGCGAGCGTGGCGACCGGGATCTTGCCGCCCTCGGAGTCCTGCTCGATAGCGTCGAGCCCGAGGATGTCGCGGAGCGGCACCAGCGGGATCGTGCGACGCTGCCGACGGATCACTTCATGGCCCTCGACCTTGATGATCTCCGAGGGCTCCACGCGCGCCGTCTCCTCCACCGATGACGTTGGCAGGGCGAACGTCTGCCCGCTCACGCGAAGCAGCAGCGCACGGATGATCGCGAGCGTGAGCGGGATCGTCAGGCGGAACCTGGTTCCCTGACCGAGCTCGGAGTCCACATCCAGGGAGCCCTTCAGGCGCTCCACCACGAACTCCCGCACGACGTCCATGCCGACACCGCGGCCCGAGATCTCCGTGATGATGGCCGCGGTGGAGAAGCCCTTTTCGAAGATGAGGTAACGGGCTTCGCGATCGCTCATCGACTTGGCCTCGGACTCGGTGAGATAGCCCTTGCGGACGGCCGCGGCCTTCACGCGCGCCGGGTCGATTCCCGCGCCGTCATCGGAGACCTCGATCACGATGTGGTCGCCCTCCTGCCGCGCGGATAGCTTGATCGTTCCCGCGGCGGGCTTGCCAGCCGCGACGCGCTCCGCAGCAGGCTCGATGCCGTGGTCGACGGCGTTGCGCATGATGTGCACGAGCGGGTCGTTGATCTCCTCGAGCACCTTCTTGTCGAGCTCGGTGTCTCCGCCCTCGATGATCAGCTCGACATCCTTCTTGTACTGCCGGGCAAGATCGCGCATCGCCCGGGGGAACGAGTTGAACACTGTGCTCACCGGGAGCATGCGCAACTCCATCGCCTGTTCCTGCAGGTCGCCCACCACCGCGGACGTGCGGGACGTGTCGTCCGCATACGCCTTGGCGATCGAGACGAGCGAGCGGCGCTGCGAGCCGAGCAGGTCGTCGAAGATCCGCATATCGGCGTCGAGCATGTTCTGTTCATCGATCGGCAGCATCGACATGGTGGAGCGGATCCGCGACCAGAGCTGTTGCATCTCCACGGAAAGCCCGGCAGCCATACGAAGGTCGCGCACGCGCTGCTCGTCTTTGATCTGCGAGATCACGACCTCGCTCACCAGGTTGAGCAGGCGGTCCACCTGGCTCGTCTTGATGCGCACGGTCGCCTGGGTCTTCGTCTGGGACTTCTCGCCCTGACGGGCCGGCTGTGCCTCTGCCGAGGACGAGCTCTCGCCAACGGAAGCCGCATCGTCGTCATCCGAGTGGATGTCGTCCTCGTCGGTCGCCTCGTCGTGCTGCACGGCCTCGGAAGACGCCGACGTTTGTGGAGCGGCGGCGGGCGTAGCGGGCTCCGCGGCGCTTGGGGCGGATGCCTCTGAGGCGGACGCGGAGGCCTCCTGTGACGGCTCAGCGACGCTGGCGGCCTGCGGGACGCCCGTTGCGGCAAGCCCCGCAAGGCGCGAGGTGAGGTCGTCGATGTCGAACTCCGAGGCAGCCGGCTTGCCGGCGTTCTCGGCGAGGAAGACCACCGCGTCGAGCGCCTCGAAGAAGCTGTCGGTCATATCGGGCGTGTACGGCATCTCGCCGTCACGCACCTTCACCATGATGTCTTCCATGCGGTGGGCGATGTCGGAGATCTCGATCAGCCCCACCATGCGCGAGGAGCCCTTGAGCGTGTGGGCGTCGCGCAGCCACTGGTCGATGAGCGGACGGTTCCCTGGCTCCGCCTCGAGCGTGATGATCCCCTCATTGAGCCTCTGAAGGAGGTCCGTCGCCTCCTCCTGGAACTTGGCTATGAACGCCGAGCGGTCGAACTCGACCATTTCGTCTCCTTCGTGCAGGACTCCGCCGTGCTAGTTGACGATCGTGAATGCCGAGCCGATCTGCTTCGACTCGTTCGCGAGTGACGTGAGTCCCTCAGCGGCTCCGGCGACCTGACGGGACGCCGCCGCGGTCTGCTGCGCGACGGAGGCCACCTCACGCATCGCCTTGACGACCTGCTCGGTCGCGCTGCGCTGCTGCTGCGTGGCGGCCGAGATCTCCTTGGCCGCAGAAGTCGTCTGCTCGATAGTGTCGAGGATCGACTCGAAGCTGTCACCGGTCGACTGCGCGAGATCGACGCCGCCCTCGACCTGCTTGAGCTCCTGCTCGGTGGAGATGACGAGCTCGTTGGCGGCGCTCTGGATCTCGGTCATGATCGTCTCGATCTCGCCGGTCGACTGCACCACGGACTCGGCGAGCTTGCGGATCTCGACGGCGACGACGCTGAATCCCTTGCCGGCCTCGCCTGCGCGCGCAGCCTCGATAGCGGCGTTGAGCGCGAGAATCTTGGTCTGGTCCGCGATGCTGTTGATCATCACGAGCACCTGGCCGATCTGCTGGCTGCGCTCGCCGAGCTGCAGGATCTTGCCTGCCGAAGCCTGCGCCCGGGCCTTGATCTGCTCCATCGAACCGAGCGTGCTCATCACCGACTGCTGTCCGTTCTCAGCGCTGCCGAGCGACGCCTCGGCCATCTTCACGACCTGGTTGGCGTTCTCCGCGATCTGACGGTACGTCGCGGCGAGCTCCTCCATCGTCGCCGTGGTCTCGCTGATCGACGCCGCCTGCTCCGCGGCGCCTGAGGCCTGCTGCTCGGTGGCCGAGAGGATCTCGCTGGAGGTGCCGGCCAGACGCGCGGAGGAGTCCTGCATCTGGCTCAGCAGATAGATGATGAGGTCGAGCAGCTGGTTATACGAACGGGCGAGGATGCCGAACTCGTTGCGGGAATCGGCGGTGACCTTGTGCCCGATCTCGCTCTGACAGGCGCGCTTGATGCTGTCGACCACCGCATACAGCGGCGCCATCATCCGCCGCCCCACGGCTGATTGGATGATGGCGAGCAGCACCAGCACCGTGACGAAGACGGCCAGGATCGAGAGGACCTTGAGAAGCAGTCCTTCCGAGTCCGCGAGGCTGTCGCCAAGGATGAACCACGCCGCCAACAACTGCACGGTATTGGCGATGGCAACCATCGTGAGCGTGATGAAGGTGTACTCGAGCAGGAAGTTGCTCCGTACCTTGCTGATCCATCCTTTGATCATGATGCTCTCCCGTCACGCGACTCGCCGATGGGTTCCAGTATCTTGTCGATGTTGACAACACCGATAAGCAGGCCGTCGATGTACACGGATCCCGCCATGTACTCGGCCTGCGCCTTGTCAAGCGTAGACAGCGGGGGTTCGATCGCCCCGTGAGCGACCTCGATGATGTCGCCGATCTCATCCACAACGAGCGCCGACACGCATTCGTCGTTGGCCACGATGATGGCCGAGGGCAGTTGCCCGTCGATATCGAGTTCCGATCGGCTCGGTACCCTGATGAGGGTGGCCAGATCCGTGACCGACACGATCTCACCACGCACGTTGATCACGCCCAGCACAGAGTCGGGAACGCGCGGGATACGGGTGACCACATACTCGTTATGGATCTCGCGCACTCCCGAGATCGGAACGGCATACCATTCAAGGCCGAGCCGGAACTTGAGCAGACCGGTCGACTCACCCGAATCCTCATCGACCGGCGCCTGAGCCAGGGAGGCCGCGCGCTGGCGCAGGATCTCATTGGCTCGCGAAGTCATCAGCGCGTTCGCCGCGGTAAGATCATGCATGCTCATTCGGCGCTCACCTCCTGCGCCTCGGCCAACATCAGTGCCGCCGCCGGCACCAGCCGGTCGACATCGAGGAGCATCAGCACGCCCTGCGGCAGTCTCACGGTCCCAAGCATCTTGTCCGCGAGCGCGTACACACCCGATGGCGGCTGGACGCTCTGCGGCGGAAGGTCTACGACATCCTCGACACTGTCCACTATCAGACAGATCCTGTGCGATCCCGCCGTACAGAAGACCATCGGCGTCTCGAGCGTGTACGGCACCCCCTCCAGGCCAACGAGCGTGCGCAGATCGAGCACCGGGATCACCGCACCCCGCAACTCGATCAGTCCCACGAGGGCCGGGTCATCGTCCGGGACCGGCAGAAGCTCGGCCAGCTGCTGGATCTCGTCGACCCGCTCGATCGGCAGGCCATAGAGTTGTCCGGCGAGCCGGAACGCTACGGCGCGATCGATATCGCTCAGCGAGGGCGCCGGTGCGGCGCCCTCAGCGAGCGTGTCAGCCTCGGCGTCGGAGCCGATCGCGTCGATCACATCATCCTGTGTGTGCTCATTGCCCAACACGCGAACTCCTTCACCCGGTGAAGCGCAGGACCCTGTTCAGTTCCTCGGCACTGACCTCACCATTCTTGACCCTCAACAGGCCCGCAGCCGCCAACGGACGCATGCCAGCGGCGGTGGCCGCCGCGGAAATATCACTGACACCGGTGGCACGGCCCACCGCGGCCCGTACGGGTTCGGTGAACGGCAGCACCTCGTGGATCGCGATGGCGCCGCGGAAGCCCGACTTGCCGCAGTTGGGACACCCCGACCCCGCTCTGTCGCGGAGCCCCGCCGGCGCGCCCGGGATGCGGGACGCCAGCACGCCGTCGGTCTCGACCGAGCAGTTCGGGCAGTTGAGGCGCACGAGCCTCTGTCCTACGGCAAGTGTGAGGGCCGCAGCGAGGCTATGCGGTTCGGCGCCAAGGTCGAGCATACGCCAGATACCCGAGGCGATATCCGCCGCCGCGAAGGTGGCCACCACGAGCTTGCCCATCCCTGCCGCCTCGACCGCGAGGTGCACGTCCTCGACGCTTCGCAACCCGTCGACCGCGATCACATCGGTGTCCTGACGCATCCCCGCGGCGATGTACGCTGCCGAGGACAGCCCGCCCGGCTCGATCATCACCTGGGCGACCGCCGGGATCTCATGTTCGATCGACTGCTCAACGGAGTACACGGTCTTGCCGGCCCCCGCGGCATGGGCGAGCAACGCGTAGTACGTTGCGCTCGCACCGCCCGCCACGGGCGCGCACACGAGCAGGATCCCCCGCCCGCGCTCGACCATCGCCCTGAGCGCACGCGCCTCGGCCTCGGAAACGCCGAGCTCCTCGAGCCCCCGCGGCTCAGCCTTGAAGGCGGCAAGCGAGACAACAAGGCGCTGCCCCGCGATCGTAGGCACGACCGAGATCGTGAGCACAAGGTCCTTGTCGGCGATATGCGTGCGGACCCTTCCGAGCGCCGGCCGCGTGGCCGGAACGCCGCCAAGGTGCGCGTACTGCTTGAATCCGTCCACAAGCCCGTTCTGCAGAGAAAGCGGCGCCGAAGCGATCTTCTCGAGGCTTCCCCTGACGCGATAGACCAGGAAGAAGTCGTCCTTGTATGGCAGCAGGTGTATCCGGCTCGCGCCTCTGGCGACCGCGTGGTCCAGGATGTCGGCCACGAGCACCGCGACCTTGCGGGTGTCAGCCACGGCGAGCACATCAAGGTCGATCGCCGCCGGCCCGGACTGCACCGCGGACTCGGCGGCCATCTGTTCCATCGTCTCGCTGATGGCCACCGCCGCCCGGCTCGACGCGGCCTCGTCCACGGGAGCGACCGGAACGGCCGCCGTTTGATCGAGGGGCTCCTCGAAGAAATCCGAAGCCTCGACGACCTCGGTGTCGACATCGGCCGGAACACCCGGCGCCTGGGCGGCCGCGGAATCAGCGTGCTGCGCAACGGCCGCGTCGGTGTAGTACTGGCCGAGAGCGTTGTCCACTGACACCGGATCGGCGAGAACAGCCTCGACCTCCAGGCCGATGCGCTCGGCCACGGTGTCAAGGGCGAAGACGTCCATCGGGTCACCGACAGCGACGGTCAACATACCCTCGATCTCGAAGAGCGGCAGCACGCGGAACTCGCGCGCGACCGGAGCGGGCACGAGTGCGATGGCGTCGTCTTCGGGCGCATAGCTCGCCAGGTCGACCTGAGGGACACCCATCTCGTGCTCGAGCACCGACATCACATCGAATGGGCTCACATAGGCGCGCTCCATCAGGATCGCACCCTCATGGGTGCCCGCGGACCGCGCGGCATCCACCACGCTGCCCGCCTGCTCCGCTGTCATCAGCCCGGCCTCGACCAGACCGTCGAGGACCCGGCGTGAGATCCCGCTTGCCGGCGACATCCGCCGCCCCTAACCCTGTACCTTGGACAGCTCTTCAGCGACCGCCGCCAGCAACGTGTCCGGCTCGACGGGCTTCGTCAGATACTGGTTAGCACCGGTGCGGATACCGGTGGCCATAGCCTGCTCCTCGGTCTTGGCCGTGAGCATGATGATCGGGATCTGCTTGTAGTTCTGGTCGAACTTCAGGAGCCGGCAGACGCGATAGCCGTCAAGCTTGGGCAGCATCACGTCGAGCAGGATGAGATCGGGCTTCTCGGCCCGGGCGGTCTCGAGCGCCTCGGCACCGTCAGATGCGGTGATCACGTCGTACCCACCCGCAAGAAGGATCGCCTTGATCATCTCGAGGATGGTAGGGCTGTCATCGACCGCGAGGATCCGAGCGCCTGCCATACGAGTCTCCCTCCCGATTGCCCGCGGAGCGCGCCGGACCCCCGGCGCATCACCGCATCCGGTCCCATTATCCCTTGCCGGCCGCTTTCCGACACTCTATCAGACTACGTTCACACGTCCTGATCAGCAGATCCGCCTGAAACCCGCCAGAGAACTCGGTCCAGTCGCCCTCGGGACTCTTCCTGAGAGCACGTAGGGCGTTCTCGTACTCCTTGGCCGCCGCGTCGAACTGGCGCTGCGCCTTGTAGATATTGGCGAGGTTCAGGTGCGCCAGCGCGAAGTCGGCGTCGATGTACACCGTCTTCTTCAGCTCGCTGATGGCACGCACCGCGTCGCCCTGCCGCTGGTGGATGATGCCGAGGATGTACCGTGCCACCGGCAACAAGGGGTTGATCGCAAGCGCGCGATTGCACTCCGCGAGGGCCTCGTCGTAGTCACCGGTGTCCGCATGCACGTAGGCGAGCAGCAGGTGCGCGTCCGCGTTGTTCGGATCGAGCTCCAACACGCGTCGCGCCTCATCCGCTGTCTGCTCCGGACGACCTTCGCGCAAATCGGTGCGCGCTCGGTCGAGGATGGCAGCCACGTCGCCCGCTGCCGCCGATGGCCGGGTCCCGGCGCTGCCCGGGGATCCCGCCGCCGTTGCGGCAGGCGTGCCGGATCCGGTCCGGGCTCGTGAGGAGCGTGCAGCGGACGCCGCCGGTTGCTGTGCGGTCGCGGCCGCACGCGCACGTTCCCTGCGGCTGTCACCGGCCCGCGCGCCATGCGGCGCCCGCGGATGGCCCGGCACGAACAGCGTCTGTGCCGCGGGCTTCCGATACAAGAAGACGTCGCCGACCTCAACAGCCTCGAAGTCGTCGCTGATCGAAGTGAGTGTCTCCGAGTGGCCGATGAACAGATAGCCGCCATCGTTCAGGCTGTCGTAGAAGTTGCGCACCACACGGCGCGTGGATTCGATCCTGAAGTAGATGGTGACATTGCGACAGAAGATGATGTCCCAGTTGCCCATCACCGATAGCGGATACGGCTCTTTGATGAGGTTCTGATAGCCGAAGTCCACGAGCGAGCGCACCCGGTCGTTCACGCGGTAGTCGCCGGTGGGGGTCATCTCGAAATGCCGCGCGACCATGTCGGGCGCCACGTTGGTCATCGCACGCCTGCCGTACACGCCCGCACGGGCCCGTCCGAGCGCCTTGGTGGACACGTCGGTCCCGAGCACCTGGGGATTCCATCCGCTCGCGCTGAGCGCCATGTCGTTCAGCAGCATCGAGAGGGAGTACGGCTCCTCGCCCGTGGAACATCCGGCGGACCATATCCGCAGGTCGCGATTGCCGACGGGTTTCGAGGCCATGATCTCCGGTAGCACCTGGTCCCGAAGCGCGTCGAACTGCGCCGGGAAGCGGAAGAAGCTGGTCTCGTTGATGGTCACGAGGTTCAGCAGCTCATTGAACTCACGGTCGTCCTTCTCAAGAGCGTTGTAGTACTCATCGAACGTGGTGTAGCCGAGCCGCGTGGCCCGCGTCACGAGCGAGATGCGTAGCGAGTCGAGCTTGGACTCCTCGAGGTAGATGCCCGAGTGCCGGTGGACAAGGTCCCGGAAGCGGCGGAACTCCTCGAGGTCGAGGTCCTTGGCGAGTCCCTCGTTCAGCATCCCGTCACCACATGAGTGCTCATCACGCAGGGACCTCGATGCGCTCGATCAGACCCGCGGCGTGCATGCCGTAGAGGATCTTGGCGGTCTCAAAATCGTTGTAGCCGGTGAGGTCGACGAGCTCTTTGACCGACCGGCCACCGTGCAGGTAGCACAGCAGCATCCATTCGCGCGGCTTGAGGTGTATCTCCATCGACTTGTCGCCGGGAGCCGAGGCCATGACGAACTCGGTCTCCATGTTTGGGATCTTCTGCTTGATCCTGCTCCACAGTTCGAGCCTGCGCGACGCCTCCATGATGATGTTCTCGACCGAGACCGAGATGCCGATGTCCTCATCATCACAGGTCTCGTCAGGCTCGAAGCGCAGTTCTCCCTCTTCCCAGCGGAACAGGTCGAACAGCGTGTCGTTGATCTGCTCCTGGATGAACGACTCCAGCACACGGCCGTCGAGGTAGCCCTCATCCACGAGGATCTGTCCCAGCCTGCGCCCGGCCTTCTCCTTCTTCTGGATCTTCTGGAGGCCAAGCGCCTGCCGGAGCTGCTTCTCGGAGATGACACCCGCCTTCACCAAACGCCTGCCCAGCGACTCACGATGCCAGTTGGAGCTCGCGAAGAACACGCGGCCCTTCTTGAAGCAGACTTTGCCCTGCGCGTCGGGCCGCTCCAGATACAGGGTGCCGGTCTTCCGGCCGGTGGCGAGCAGACGGAACATGTCCGCAATGGAGAAATCTCTGAGGTTGCCCTCGAGCGCCACAGGTCGCACCCCTCGTATCGCGTCAACGCAGCGGGAGTATCGGTTCAGCCGGCCCCTCGGGCGGCTGCCACTCAATCGTAGCACGTCAGACAGGTCGCTCAAACGTTTGCGGATTTGTCCTGAATCAGTCTTGCGCACCGCCTTAAACTAGCTTACGCTTCATCTTGTAGTACATGCGCATATTCGAATGTACTGGAGGAATTGTGGATCAGAGCGAGTTCTTCTGCCTGCACTCGGATCTCTGCAAGACGCTCGCGAGCCCCAAGCGGCAGATGATCCTGAGCGCACTCAGAGACGGAGAGTCGGCCGTCAATGAGATCCAGGAGCGTACCGGCATCCCGCAGGCCACCCTCTCCCAACACCTCGCGATCCTCCGCTCGGCGGGCGTCGTCCGCACCAGGCGCGAAGGCAACCGCATCTTCTACGCGATCACCAACCCCAAGATCATCCAGGCGTTCGACCTGATCACCGAGGTGATGCAGGAGATCATTGACGGTCGTAAGGACGCTGCGAACGGCGCCGAGGGCTGAAAGCGGTCGCGCGCGACTGCCGGGGATAGCACGGACTACCGACACGAGGGAGGCATCAGTGGACGAGAACGGAAAGAAGAGCCTGGCGATGGTGGTGATGAGCGGCGACTTCGACAAGTTGACAGGCGCATTCATCATCGCAAACGGCGCCGCCGCAATGGGCATGGACGTGACGATGTTCTTCACGTTCTGGGGCCTGCGTGCGCTGAAGAAGAACGTTCGCACGGGGAGCACGTTCTTCGGCAAGATGGTCGGCCTGATGTACGGCGGGGGCATCGAGAAGTCCCACCCGTCGAAGTTCGCCTTCGGTGGCATGGGCCGGTGGATGTTCAACAAGATGATGAAGAACCACGGCGTGCAGTCGCTGTCCGAGATGCGCGACCTCGCCCTCCAGCTCGGCGTCGGCCTCTACGCCTGTCAGATGTCGATGGACGTCATGGAGATCCCCCAGGAGTCCTTCGTAGACGGCGTGAAGGACCCGGTCGGCGTGGGCTTCTTCCTGCTCAAGGCGCAGAACGCCGACATCCAGTTGTTCATCTAGCGACACCAGGCTCAGAAGTATCCGCCCGCCCTGATGGCGAGCGGTGGGGATGGATCGCGCGCCACCGGGCGCGTGACTGACAGAAAGGAACCACACCATGTCTGACGAGACCAAGATCGACCTGGAGCTCGACCTCAAGGGCCTCCTCTGCCCGCTGCCGATGGTGAAGGTCAGCCAAAACATCAACAACGTGCCGGTGGGCGGCGTGATCCGCGCCGTGGCGACCGACCCGGGTGCCATGGCGGACATCCCCGCGTGGGCACAGTCGACCGGCAACGAGGTCCTGTCCGCCGACAAGGAAGGCTCCGAGTTCGTCTTCCTCGTCAAGCGCGTCAAGTAGCGAGGGGTCCTCACCAACAATGGAAACCTATCTCTGGATAACCTCGGTATGGGGGGTGTACCTGGCCCTCGCGGTCTTCATCGTGGGGATCGGCCTCCGGATCTACCAGTGGGCGACCACGCCGAAGTCAGCGGTTCGGCTCGGGATGTTCCCCAAGCCGGCCACAAAGTCGGGCCGCTTCTTCAAGATGCTGAAGGACACGTTCATCGCTCCGCACTCCGCCAAGATCGAACCCACGATGTGGCTCTTCTCGATGATCTTCCACGTGGCGGCGCTCGCGGCGTTCGTGGGGCACCTGCGCATCCTCGGCGAGTACCCGATCCTGCCGGGGCTGCTCGGCGGCGAGCACGCCATGAACAACTTCGCCGCGTACGCCGGGTCGATCGCCGGCACGCTCATGCTGGTAGGCGTGGTGTTCTGGATCGCACGGCGCACCTTCGGCCCGTACAAAAACCTCTCGGTGCCGGAGGACTACCTGCTGCTCGCCCTGCTCTTTGGCGTGATCATCATGGGCGACCACCTGCGCTTCGTGTACGGCGGCTTCATCCACGCCGACACGTACCAGGAGTGGTTCAAGAGCCTGCTGGCCTTCAAGCCGATGTTCCCTGAGAAGCTGCTCTCGGGCAACGTGGGCTGGTCGCTCGGCACGCACATGCTCTTCACCGACCTGCTGCTGATGTACTTCCCGTTCAGCAAGCTCGTGCACACCATCGGGTCATTCGCCGCGAACTACGTGAGGAGTGAGTGACGATGGAGAAGGTGCAACTCGAGACCCTGACGGGTGTCATCGACAAGAAGATGAACCGGCAGCTCAAGCAGTACATCGACATCTGCGCACGCTGCGCCATCTGCAAGGATGCCTGCCACCAGTACGTGGGCACCGGGGACTTCAAGTACCTCCCCGCCCGCCGGGCTGAGCTGATCCGGCAGATCTACAAGAAGTACTTCGACAAGGCGGGCCGCTTCGTGCCGGCGCTCTACGAGGCGCGCGAGCCCGATGACAACCTGCTCGATGAGCTGTACGACTCCACGTACGCCTGCACCGGCTGCCGCCGCTGCATGTACTACTGCCCCTTCTCGATCGACACCGCGTGGATCCTCTCAGTGGCCAAAGCGATCCTGATCGCCGCCGGTCGTGGGAACGAGATGCTCGGCCAGCTCGCCGACGCCGCGATCTTCAAGGGCGACAATGCGGCGATGTTCGAGGGCGTGATGCTGAGCGGTTTCGACGACATCTCGGAGGAGGTCCGCGCTATCACGGGCAACCCCGAGCACAAGGTGCACGTGAACAAGGAGGGCGCGGACGTCCTGTACGTGGCGCTCGCCGGTGCGCACTCGATCCGCCCGGCCGCGGTCATCTTCGAGGAGGCCGGCGAGAACTGGACCATCTCCATGTTCGAGGCGGCCAACTACGGCTTCTTCTACGGTGACACGGAGAAGGCGCGCATCATCACCAAGCGCTACATCGACGAGGCCAAGCGTCTCGGCGTGAAGGAGATCGTGGTGCCCGAGTGCGGACACGCCTACCGCGTGGCCGAGTTCTTCTACGAGGCGTGGAGCAAGGAGCCGATGCCCTTCAAGGTCAGCCATATCCTTGAGAAGGTCGACGACTACATCAAGTCCGGCCGCATAAAGGTGGATCGCGGCAAGATCGCCGGTAAGGTCACCTACCACGACCCGTGCCAGCTCGGCCGCAACGGCGGCAAGTTCGAGCAGCCGCGCGACATCGTGAAAGCCGTCACGAGCAACTTCGTGGACCTCACGCCCAATCGGGCCGAACAGTGGTGCTGCGGCGGAGGCGGCGGCATCGTGGCTATGGAGGAGTTCAAGGACGTCCGGCTGAAGTCGGGCATCAAGAAGGTCGAGCAGCTCAAGGCGAGCGGCGCCAGCGTTCTGGCGTGCCCCTGCGAGAACTGCCGCCTGCAAATCGAGGAACTCAACGACGTGCACGGCCTTGGTCTTGAGATCTGGCAGGTCATCGACCTGGTGGTGGCGGCTATGCCGCTTCCGGGCAGCCAGCGTTCAGTCGAGGCCGCCCCCGCTGGGGAGGGCGCCAACGCGTAACCGGCTCGCGGACGCGCGAAGGCACGCAGGGGCGTCGGGAAACCGGCGCCCCTGTCGCATTCCTACGAGGAGCGTGCGGCTGTGAGCGCGAGGGCGAGATGCCGCACCTCATCGCGCGTGGTGATGCCGCCGTCATCGGCAACGAGCAGCCCCCCGGCCTGCGCCACCACGCCGATGGTGCTGCCGATGGCCTCGGCGCGTGCGGGATTACCGAGCTCGCCTGTGAGGAGCCCGCCGATCACGGCGAGTCCGGCCTCTCGCGCGGCCCAGAACAGCCGGTCGAACCGCTCGAAGTCGAGCCCGCCTCCGGCGTGGACAGCCACGAAGCCGGCACGCGCGATCGCGTGGAGCAACGGCCGTACGTCGCCGTCCGAGTGCAGCACACAGGGCAACCCGAGGGCGCCGGCGGCCTGTACAAGACGCGCGTACCGTGGCAGCAACTCGGCTATTGCGAAGTCGGGTGCGATGAGCGGGCCGCTGGTGCCCGCAAGGTCCTCGGCGAGCACGATCGCGCGAACGCCTGCTCGCGCCCCGTCCGCCACCTGCTGCAGTACCCCATCCAGACGCGCCTCGATCGACTCCCCCACGCGCTCGGGGTCGGTGAGCGTCGCGCGGAGACCTTGCAGCTCACCCCGCTCGAGCACGACCGGCCACAGCGGCCCGTCGACCACCCAAAACGGTGCGACACCGGCATCAAGAAGCGCGATGACCGCGTCGCCGGCCCAGGGGGCACCGGACGGTACGAACGCGAACGAGGCTCCGAGGGCGACACACGCGGCCACAAGGCGGTCTGCGGGGGTGTCGTGCGGCGTTGGCGCATATCCCGGCACGTCGAGCATGTCGGGCGACACGAACGTGAGACCGAACGGGAAGGGTGACCCACTGACTGGCAGCCACTCCATGGCTACATGCTGCGTATGCCGAAGCCCACGGCCTCGGACAGCACCCATACCACGAGGAATGCACCGGTGACGCCAAGAGAGACGGACAGGAACGCACGCTTGGGCTCCATGTCCAGCAACCACGATGCGGCCGTTCCGGCGTACGCGCCGGTACCCGGGAGCGGTACCGCCACGAACAACGCGAGGCCCCAGAACCCGTACTTCTCCACGAGGGGATGTGCCTTGGCACGTATCTTCTCGAACTTGCGGTGGAACCAGCCTTCCTGCGGGAAGCGCTTATAGACGAACTCCAGGAAGTAGTAGCCCGGCCAGAAGATGGCCAGGCTCGCGAGCCAGATGATCGGCAGGTAGACCGTCTCACCGGCTGCCACCGCCCACGGGATCGCCGCCCGAAGCTCGATCGTCGGGATCCAGGAGACGAAGACGTACTTGAGCCACTCGGGCAGACCACTCAGGAACTCGGGCATCAGTTACCTTTCGGGCGAGAAGACGTCGTAGATCCGCTCCACCTCGGAGCGCCAGTACGCCTCCGGATCGGAGACATCACGGCCGAGGCGCGCCGCGTTGCGGAAGTAGCCGCCGCCGGGCATCCCGGAGTCGGCGCGCACCACGAGCGAGGCGAGCATGATGCCATGCTCGGCATCGGCCTCGGTGCAGATCTCGTTCAGGAATCCCATGATCGCCCACGACCGCGGCTTGAGTACGATCGCGCTCACCGCGCGGCAGATCTCGCCGTAGGTGATCGTGCCGCGCTCGCGCGCGCGCTCCTGCAGAAGCGCGTTCGCCTCGGCCTTCGCCGCCTCCCACGCCTCGATGGGGAATCCGTATCGGGTGTCCTTGGGCATGGGGGAAGTATGCCATACGCGCCACGACCGCTCCGCGCTCTGTCACGCGCCCGTTGCCCCGGCGCCGCGCTGCGGCCTCGCGTATCATGAGCGCATGGACGACACCCGCTACGACATCCCCGCCGATGACACCGATCTGCTTGCCGAGTGCGACGTTTGGGTCTTCCGCGCCACCGGACCGGGTGGGCAGGGCGTGAACACCACCGACAGCGCGGTACGCCTGCGTCACCGGCCGAGCGGCATCACGGTAGTGTGCCGTCGGGAGCGCAGTCAGCTCCAGAACAAGCGTGCGTGTCTCGAGCGCCTGCGCGAAAAGCTGGAGGAGCACAACGCCGCGCTCGACGCCCCCAAGCGCGTGCCCACCCGGAAGAGTCGCGCGGCCAAGGCACGGCAGGTGGAGGCGAAACGATACCGGGCGCGCGTTAAGCGCGCGCGGGGACGCGTGGACCGCGGCGAGGAGTAGGGGCAGCATCGGTGCCGGGAGCCTGCCGGATGCCGCCATCTCCGGACACGCAAACGCGCCCGCCCGCGGGCGCGGACGAGCGCGTGGTTGCATGTGGTGGAGGCGAGGAGAATCGAACTCCTGTCCACGACAGCCCCCTGGGGAGCATCTCCAGGCTCAGTCACATCTTGGCGTTCGGTTCGGGCGACACGGTGTGACGAGCGTGCCCGTTCCTAGCTGGTTCGGTCTTTCGCACAAGCATACCGGCTACGTCTTATGCGGCAGTCCCCTGAGTGACGTCAGATCCGGTGACGGGGACTCGCACCGGGAGACGTCGCTGCGCTATTTAGGCAGCGAGAGCAAAGTCATTGTCGACGTTTGAGCGTCGTGTGCCCCTGTTTAGCGAGGTAAGGCGACCTCGGCCTGCTTCTCCCCTCAGAACTCCCGTGTCGAAACCAGTCGCCCCCGGAAGGTGAGGTATGTGAAGGTGCTCCCGCGCAACGCCTCATCGCCTGCGGGTCTAGCAGTATAGACGGGGAGCACGCGGCGTGCCAGTGCCGTGCGAGTGTGTGCCCCTGACGCGCCGGGACGGCGTTTGGGGGTATCCTGTGCTCAGGAGCACCACGCCCAGGCTGCCGAGAGGAGCCCCCGATGGACCAGAACGAGTACCCGCCTCCCCCGTCTGCACCTGAACCACCCCCGGCACCAGTGACTCCTCCTGAGCCGCAGCCCGCCCCTCCGGCTGAGCCCGCACCCCCCGCACCCCCCGCGCCGCCGGCGCCCGAGATCCCGCCGCCCCCGGCCCCGATGGCTCCACCGCCACCGATGCCCACCGCGGCACCGGTCACGCCGCCGGCAGCCCCTCCCCAGGCAGCTCCGCCTGTGGCGCCTGCGGCCCAGTACGCACCACCGCCTCCACCCGACGCGGGCACGCCGGCCTATGCCGCGCAGGCCACTCCCCCGCCTAAGAAGAGCAAGACGCTCGTGATCGTGCTCGTGATCCTCGGCGTGCTGCTCCTCTGCTGCATCGGCTCGGTCATCGGCGGCCTGACGATCTTCTCGAGCACGGTGGACGAGGTCAGCAGTTCCCTTGAAGACGCCGGGATCGATGTGGAGGTGCCGGACACACAGACCGGTGATACCGGCTCCGGTGATGTGACCGGAGGACGGGCCGAGTGGGAGGCATTCCAACCGCAGCTCGTCGACGCATCCATCTATGCCGAGCCGACCGCGGCGCAGTCGGCCCTGATAGAGGAGATCCACAACGAGCTGTATCCGGACTTCATAATCGAAGACACGGTTGCCGAGCCGGGAATCGAGGACGCCGAGTCGTACCATCCGGACATGCTGTACGTGAAGGCCTCGCTGGCACGCGACCCGGATGTCCGGATCGCCTACTACCTGTGGACCGATTCCGAGGCATCGAAGGCCGGAGGCGTCCACTTGACCGAGGACCAAACCGAGACCTACGAGACGCTCGCGCAGTCGTCGGACGGCACGTACTACATCTACGATCATGAGAACCTCATGGACCTGATGAGCGGCTCGGTCGACGACGATCTGGTATCGGTGCTCAAGCAGGCCGAGGTGGACTTCCCGGGTTACGTCGCCATCATGGCGGGCGACGATGGCGACAACATCGGTGTCGTCGTCACGCGCTGGGAGGCGTTCCCGGACCTGGAGGAGGGCCTTGCGGTCACGTTCTCGCCCGACGGGAACGGCTGGGCCGTCCAGGACGTGACGGACTGGTAGTACGCGCAAACCGAGTGCCCTGTACCGCGCACTCGCCTCAAGACACGCCGAAGGGCCGCCCGCGGGCGGCCCTTCGCGGCATCGCGCCGAGCGCCGGATCCTACTCGCCCTTGTTCCGGTCTCGCAGCGCGCGTTCGACATCGCGCTTCTGGTCGCGCTCGGCGATCGCATCGCGCTTGTCATACAGCTTCTTGCCCCGGGCCAGGCCGATCTCGACCTTCACGAGGTTCCCCGGCGAGAGGTAGACCTTGAGTGGCACGAGCGTGTACCCGCGCTCTTTGGTCTTGCCGAGCAGATACCGGATCTCGGAGCGGTGCAGCAACAGCTTCCGCTCCCGATCGACCCGCACGTTGCTGCGGTTCCCATGGCTGTATGGCGAGATGTGGACGTTGTGCAGCCAGACCTCGCCTCGCCTGATCGTGGCGAAGCTGTCGCGCAGGTTCGTCTTGTTCTCGCGCAGCGACTTGACCTCGGTGCCGGTGAGCACGATGCCGGCCTCGAACGTCTCGTCCACGAAGTAGTCGTGGTACGCCTTCTTGTTGGTGGCGATGATCTTCTCTTCACGGGCCATGCGGTGCGTGGTTCCTCTCATACTATGCGACGTGCTGATGCTAGCATGAGCGTGAGGATGATCCGCGAAAGGACACGACATGGACACGATGGGCTACCAGCAACCGGCACCCGCTCAGCGGAACGACCCCCAGTACATCGCGTATCTCGAGCAGCGTATCGCCGCACTCGAGGCACGTCTGCCACGCACGAAGGTCGTCGCACCGGGCTTCTGGACGCGCGCGTTCGCTATCTGGGGCCATGGCCTCGCGGCGCAGTTCGTGGTTGGCGCCGTGCTCGGCATCGTGTTCACGCTGATCAGCCTCGTCTTCGCAGGCGGAATGGCCGCCATGCTCGGGCCCGTCCTCGAGAACGCGACGTACTACTAGCACGCACGCGACGCGCGGAAGAATAGACGAAGCGGGCGGGCCCGATGGCCCGCCCGCGCACGACGTTCCTCGAGCTGATGCCTACTCCCATTACCAGAGCTGGCCGGAGTACCTGCTTCCGCCCTTCGCGTCGGAGAGGTCCCCGACAAGGTCGATCCCCTCGGTCACGTCCACGCCATCGATGACGACGGAACCCACCACGTCGGCCATGCGGAAGCGACCGATCGAGCGGTCCATGAGTCTGTAGTCGGCGGTCTACCCCCTCGCTGACAGCGACCCCCCGGTCGCCCCGTCTGACGAGGTGAGTATGCCCCCGCTCGGGGTGAACAGGAACACTTCATGCACAATAGTGGCAATTGGTGCCATGGATACTCTCATGCGCGAGAACGGCAATGGGCGCCCCAGGGGCGCCCATTGCCTGTCAGTCACCCGTACCCGCCTGGATGGCGGAGCACCTGTCTACATCACGGCGTGAAGTCGGTTGCGGGATCGAGCCTGAGCACGAACGCTGCCAGCAGCCTGGCGGTGTTCTCCACGTCCTCGAGCGCCAGCACTTCGGTGGGGGTGTGCATGTACCGGAGCGCCACGCTCACCAGCGCGGCCGCCTTGCCGCCACGCGACAGCTGGATCGCGTTCGCGTCGGTCCCGGTGCCACGGGGCGCGCCCTCGACCTGATACGGGATGCCCTCGGCCTCTGCCGCCTCGACAAGCAGGTCGAACACCCGCGGATTGATGTTGGGGCCGCGGCTGATCACGGGGCCCTTCCCGCAGACGACCTCGCCGAACTTGCGCTTGTCCACGTCCAGGTAGTCGGTGGCGTGGGTGACCTCGACCGCGATACCCACGACCGGGTCCTGGCTGTACGCCGAGGTGGTGCCGCCGCGCAACCCGATCTCTTCCTGCACGGTACCGGCAGCGATCAGATCGCCCGCGGCGCCACCGGCTTCCTTGACCAGACGCATCGCCTCGGCGCAGATCCACGCGCCCATCTTGTCATCGAACGCTCGGGAGACGGCCATGCCGTCGCCGAAAGTCTCGAGGCCGACACCGTACGTCACCTGGTCGCCGATGCGGACCTTCTTCTTCACGTCCTCGCCGCTCATGCCGAGGTCGATGAACATGCGGTCTATCTTGACGACCTTCTTGCGGTCCTCGTCCTCGAGCAGGTGGATGGGCAAGCGGCCGAGCACGCCACGGAGCACGCCCTCCTTCGCATGCACGTCGACGCGCATACCCGGCAGGATCTGCGGATCATGCCCACCGATGGGAGCGAACGCGCAGTACCCATCATCGGTGATGTACGTGACCATGAAGCCGATCTCGTCGATGTGACCGGCGAGCATGACGCTCGGTCCGTCCCCCGTGCCCTTGAGCACGGCATGGACCGATCCCATCACATCGGTCGCAACCTCGTCGGCGAGCGGGGTCACGTACTCGCGGAAGACCCGGGCGGCCGGCTGCTCATAGCCGGACGGAGACGGGGCCTCCACAAGCGTCTTGAAGAACTCGAACGATTCGGGACGCATAGAATGTCCTCCTCAATGGATACTGGAATGAATACTCAGTCTACCGCCCGACCTGCGATGATGCCAGGTCTCCCACCGCCCCCAGCGCACAAGATCCCGACTCGGACGGCCGATCACTTCCTCGCGTGCGTAACCAGTGAGGTCCAGGAACGCCTGGTTCACCTCGTAGACGGCCGCACCGTCCACGCGGGTCATCACAAGCGCACTGGGAGTCCCGTACCCATGAACCATGTGCGGCTCTGATGCCAAAGCACACCGGTGATCGCAGCGCACGCACCGAACAGGCAGACCATCGCCAGCAGTGCCGTCCTCATATCAAGCGCTGCCACGCTGCTCCCTGTCATCGCGCGGGCATGCCTGAACCCTGGAGTCGCTACGCCAGCTCGAAGTCCAGCCGGCGCTCGCTCACGCTCGCGTCGAGGACCCGGACCGTCACCTGTTGGCCGAGACGATAGCTCGTACCCGTGGCCTCGCCTCGCAACAGGAAGCGTTCCGCGTCGAGCCTGTAGTAGTCATCGGCCATCGTCTCCACATGCACAAGACCTTCCGCTGTGTTTTCCAGCTGAACGAACAGCCCGAACCCCACGACCCCGGTGATGATGCCGCCGAACACCTCGCCGAGGTGCCGTGCCATCAGAGCGACGAGCTTCACCTTCTGACTGTCGTCCTCAGCGGCTTCCGCCTCGCGCTCCATCGTGGACGAGTGCTCCGCGAGCCACTCGAGCTCCGGCACCATCAGCGAAGTGGGCGGCATGTCAAGCGTGCGCGACAACTGCGCTTTGAGCAGCCGGTGCACGATCAGGTCGGGATACCGGCGTATGGGGCTGGTGAAGTGCGTGTACGCGGTGCTCGCAAGACCAAAGTGCGGACCCAGGTAGTCCACATAACGAGCCCGCTCGAGCGCCCGCAGCACGAGCGAGTTGATGAGCCGCTCTTCCGGCCTGCCGTGCGCGAACGCGACGATCTTCTGAAAGGTTGCGGGTGTCGCTCCGTGCAACTCCTGCACGGGGTAGCCGAACTCCTTGAGGATCACGGACACCTGCGCGAG
>Ga0228536_1001384_pt1 | contig 23656 bp, 20 predicted proteins | sample SJ1Smetagenome_FD_168611 | JGI IMG/M metagenome (GOLD analysis project Ga0228536, IMG submission 168611) | Enriched culture of PCE-dechlorinating microbial communities from Ithaca, New York, USA - SJ1.S | ecosystem: Engineered > Modeled > Simulated communities (microbial... > Unclassified...
CAAGAGGATAAACGCTTGGATCAGTTGAGGCTGCTGGAATAGCCGCCTTTAGGCGGCTCAAGATTTTCAACCGCTTTGAGCGGTTCATAAAACCAAGCCCCCACCTTTGGTGGGGGTCGGTGACTCTCCGCGCCTTCGGCGTCGGAGGAACCGAGGATGACCACAACGTTTTCCGCTCCGAATTTCTCAGCTGCGTCCTTGATGCGCTGCTGATTCTGCAGGTCCATCGCTCCGGCGGCGGTTCAGACGAAGCACTCCGTCACGGAGAATTCGATGGAAGCGCCGCTCCCTTTGAGGCACGCCTCCATCGCCGGTCCGGGAACGCCGTCCCGCTCGCCGAGGAGAAGCAGTTTCTTGCCTGTCAGTTTGCCCATTTTTCCACCTCCTTTCTTCCTTCCAAGAGTACATGGAAAGAAAGTTTCCGTCCAGCACAAATCATTATTCAATATACTGTGTCTCCGGAGAGGCTTATTTGGAAATCGCAGGATTTCCCTTCAGAGACTTTTCTCGTAAGCTTCCCGAAGAAGAGGGAGGGGAATATCGCTCCGGAGAGTGCAGCGAGCCCCCTTACGGGGGATCACGAGGCTGGGAACTCCGCCGGTGAACTTCTTGTCCCGTGCGAGGAAGGGGAGGATGTCCTCCCATGGGCGATCAGGACCTGTGGGCAGGGAAAACCTGGAGAGGATCCGCCCGATGCGCAGGCATTCCTCTTCTCCAAGTTCTCCGAGACGTGCGCCCAATCTGGCTGCTACGATAATTCCCGCGGCTACCGCGTCGCCGTGTTTCCATCTTTTGTATCCCGAAGCTGCCTCAAGGGCATGTCCGACTGTGTGCCCGAGGTTCAGGCGGGCTCTCGACCCCGATTGCTCCCGCTCGTCTTCCGAGACGACTGCAAGCTTCATCCGGGAACACTCGGACACCAGCCGAAGAAGAACACTGCAGTCGCGCCTCAGGATGGGCCCCGCGTTCTCCTCGAGCCATGAAAGAAAATTCCAGTTCTCACCGATCCCGTATTTCACGGCTTCTGCAAGGCCCTGGCGGAAATCCTCCTCTTCCTGGGACCGGAGGCACTCCACGTCAGAAAAGACCCACTCAGCCGGATGAAAGGCTCCCACAAGATTTTTCCCTTCCGGAAGATTCACGCCCGTCTTTCCCCCAATGGCACTGTCCACCTGGGCAAGAAGGGTTGTAGGGCACTGCAGCAGCCGTATCCCTCTCATCCACGTTGCTGCGGCGAAACCGGCAGCGTCACCCACAACACCTCCCCCCAGGGCCAGGAGAGTTCCGGAGCGGTCCACCTGGGATTCCGCAAGTGCCGTGTATATGGCTGAAATCCGGGGGAGGCTTTTTCCTTCTTCCCCTCTCGGCAGTGTAAAAAAAACCTTTCTTTGTTCAAGGAAATCAGCGAAGAGAGGCCCGGTGATCTCGTCAGCCACGACGAACGGTGTCTCCGTTTTCCCCGTGAAGTCACTGATACGGGAAAGGAGCCCTTTCCCGACAACGACTGTTGTGGGAAATTCCCCCGTTCGGAGTACGATTTCATTTTCCCCGACGGGTGGTTTTGCTGCGGTTATCTGGCCAGAGGGAGCGTCCATTGGGCCTCATCCTCCCGAAGTGCCTGCATGATCCGTGCTGCAGCGGACATGAGGCGGCTGAACTCCTCGAGATCGAGCGACTGCGGGCCGTCACAGAGAGCTGCCTCGGGGGAGCAGTGTACCTCTACGAGAAGGCCGTCGGCTCCTGCGGCGAGTGCCGCAAGGCTCATGGGAAGCACAAGGTCCCTCCGCCCGGTGGCGTGGCTCGGATCCACCACTACCGGAAGATGTGTCATTGATTTCACCAGGGGGATGACGCTCAGATCGAGGGTGTTGCGGGTGTTCCTGTCGAAGCTTCGGATTCCCCGTTCGCAGAGGATGACCCGTTCGTTTCCTCCGGCAAGGATGTACTCAGCGGCCTGGAGCCATTCTTCCACTGTCGCAGCCATTCCCCGCTTCAGAAGGACCGGCTTGCCGATTCTCCCGAGTGTCCGCAGCAGGCAGTAGTTCTGCATGTTCCGGGTCCCTACCTGCAGGATGTCAATGTGAGGGGCGACCCATTCCGCCTCCTCCGAAGACATGACCTCAGTGATAACCGGAAGGCCGGAGGCTTTTTTCGCCTCTTTCAGCAGGGCGATTCCCTCGCTTCCCAGCCCCTGGAATGCGTAGGGATGGGATCTCGGTTTGAACGCCCCTCCCCGAAGGATCCGGGCCCCGGCTTTCTTAACTCCCCGCGCGGTTTTCAGGAGCTGCTCCCTGCTCTCCACAGCGCAGGGGCCTGCCATTATCAAGGGAGCTTCACCGCAGCCCAGGCGCACACCTGCGGAGATATCAACAGGGCGGGACCCCCCGAATATTTCACGGCTTGCCAGCGGGTAGCAGCATGCAGTGGTTTTTACCATGCTCACTCCCGGAAGAGAGCTGAGAGAAGAGGGATCAAGGGTTTCTTTGCTGTCCGATGCCACAATATAGGACGTTTTCTGCCCCCGGACTACTTTAAAACTGCGGCCACCCCTCGTTATTGATTCGCAGATCCGCTCCATATCCATTCGTGTACTGTTTTCTGTCATTTCTACCACCATCATGATCCTCTTCCCCCTCTCGTTGTATTTTTCTGCATAAAAAAAACCGGAACCGGGGTGTAGAAACCCGGTTCCGGCGCGTGTTCTTTTCTTTTCTCCGGCAGTCCTGATCTACGCTGCTCCAGGAAGTGCCGGGTATGAAGAAGCCGAAGACGGATCTCTACGAAAAACCAGGCCGGTGGCATAATAATAAAGCCACAGGCCGCCGGTAAACGCGAACCCGAAGAATCCGTCATTCTGTGCATATACGGTGTTCGTAAGTACCGACTGATCCGTCATGAGGCCGTCTCCCTTCGACAGTTTTTTGCCGTGATGTATTGGTGAACTATTCTAGCCCCCTCGTAAAATTTGTCAAGGAAAAAATTTGATGTGTGTTTCATCATGATGGATTTATAAAAAATCCGGGATAATATGTCTTCTGTCAATTAATCGGCTAGTCGTAGTGGATCCTGATCTGCTGCTTCGGTGCACCGGCAATTTTGATCCTCGCCAGGTCAAGCATTGCCCTCGCCGCCTGCGAAAGGCAGTCTCCGGCTCTATAAGCTATTATCGTCTTCCTCGTGAAGATAGGATCGTCTAAAGTGTAAAAAACAGGAAACACATCAGAGGATTTTTTCAGGCGTTCACCAGCCGAATAAGTTGTGAAGCAGAGGCCGAAGCCTGCTGAGGCGAGCCTGCTGATCGTGTAGTTGCTGGTGAGCTGCAAAACGATATTGACCTTCATGCCGTGGCGTTCGAGAATTTGCATCGCGACCCTGTACATTCCTTTTTCAGGTGTGAGCGTGAGGAATCTTTCTCCTTCAAGGCGCCGCGAATCCAGAAAAAATGGTGTCCGGGGGCTGTTTGACTCAAAATTGACGTTTATTGCGAAAGGATGTCTGTTCGAGGAGAGAAGAAAAATCGGGCGCTCTTCCAATACTTCGTATTCCAGCTCCTTTGAGTAGACCGGCAAGTGATAAATGCAGAGGTCGATGGTTCCCTCAAGCAGGCCTTTTTCGAAATCATCGCTGCTTCCCTCGACTATTGCGATTTCCGTGTCAGGGTACTGGGCGACAAAATCAGGCAAAATTTTCGGCAGCCAGCGTGCGGCACTCTCAACGGGAACCCCCATAATGACCTTTCCCTTTCCTCCGCTGGCGATTCTTGACATCTCCTTTTCCAGCGTATCCTGGATATTCAGGATCTTTATGGCTTCGTTCAGAAACCTTTCACCTGCAAAGGTGAGATGAAGAGGGTTTGATTTCCTGTCGAAGAGAGGGAGCCCGACTTCTTCCTCAGTCTTTTGAATCGCTTTTGTGAGCGCGGGCTGAGAAATATGGAGTTCCTCGGAGGCTTTCGTAAAACTCTTCGTTCTCGCTAAAACTGCTATATACCGATATCTGTTGATGTCCACCCGACACGCCTCCTGTTTTTATAATCGATGACTATGACATGATAACCAATACTCATTGGACAGAGTGCAGTCATTTTTTCTATTATTAAAATTATTTTAAGGGCTTATTCTGCGAATGAAGGTGACTGAAATGCCTTTTCAAAGGATCCAATTGCTGCTTTCATAAAGTTGTAAAGGATATTGTATATCCAAAAACAAAGGTATGCATGCTGGGAAATGTCAGTAAATGGCAACCACGCCAGGCTGCACGGTTTTCGGAAACATTGGGGACAGTTTTTAAGGGTTGCCTGACTGGAGAACGGAGGTGTTGCAGAATAAGAGTACAAGGACCGGCACCGGGAGAAAATCAAATAGCAAGGAGGAAAAAAACGATGAAAAAGAAAATAGGCCTGCTGGTTTTGCTCCTGATCCTTTTGGCGGCGTTTGCCGCTTTCGCGTCAACGGCTCCTACCCAACCGCGTTTTGGAGGTATCCTCAAGGCGACCATTAATGCGAATCCTGCCTCCCTGGATCCAATTCTTGAAGGAGGAGAAAGCGAGCAAATCCCTGCTGCCCATATCTTTGAGACAGCACTGGCCACAGAGCCTGGAGGAAATATCTACGGCTGCGTGTGCACTTACGAAGTAAAAAATAAAGGCATGGTTCTTGAGCTGACTCTCAGGGACGGGCTGAAGTTTCACGACGGTTCGGTGGTTACCATTGGAGATGTTAAGGCTTCGACTGACCGGTGGCTTGCCAGCGTCAACTTCGCCAAAAGTCATGTCGGCTCAAAGCTGGAAAGCCTGAAGACTTCAGGCAACAAGCTTGTGTTCACCTTTAAGAATCCGGCTCCCCTTGCTCTTACTGCTATCGCCACGTGGGATCAGGGTTTGTACATAATTCCTAAAAAAATCTGTGAAAAATATCCGGACAGCAAAATTGAGAACAGCGACCTGATCGGTACCGGTCCGTATGTATTCAAGGAGTACCAGGTCGGACGGTTTGTAGTCCTCGAGAAATTCAGGGACTACGTACCCTTCGATTCGGGCGGAAGAGGTCTTGCCAAAGCAAAACAGGGGTATGTGGACACTCTCTACTTCTATCCGGTTTCCGACAAGACGGCGCGGATCACCGGCGTGCAGACAGGGGAGTACGACATCGGAATCGGCGTCCCCTCCAACATGCTCGAGACCATGAGGAAAGATTCCAAGCTCAACGTTGAGATTAAGGAACTGGGAATCATGCCGGTCGCTGTCTTCAACTTCAAGCAGGGGCGGTGCGCGGACGTGAACCTGCGAAACGCGATCCTTGCCTGCCTAGACATGGACGATCTGATGATGGCCGCCCAGGGCGACGAGTTGCTCTACTACCTGAATCCCAGCGTTATGCCGAAGTCCAGCCGCTGGTGGACTGGAGAGAGCCTCGGGAAGTACAACAATGTGGACCTTGAGAAGGCCAGGGAATATTTGAAGGCCTCCTCCTACGACGGAAAACCTCTGGTCTTTATCACCACGAAGGCGAACGACTATTTCTACAAGACAGCACTCGTGATCCAGCAGATGGTGAAGGCGATAGGCGTCGAGATTGACCTCCAGGTGTACGACAACCCTACCCTGCAGCAGTACCGGAATCAGCCGGACAAGTTTGATATCTTCAGCGGAGGACTCACAGCGAAGGTTGATCCCACTCTGATCGCCTTTATGGGCGAGGGATGGGCAGGGTTTTACAGCTCGGAGAAAAAATCTCATTATTATAGGATGCTGACATCGGAGAGCGACTTCGAAACCCGCTACAAGGCATGGGTTGAGATGAGCAAAGTGCTTTACGAAGAACTGCCGGTGATCACCTTCGGTGAGCGGAACGTAGCCGTCGTGAGCCGAAGCCATGTACACGACCTTTTTGAAACCACGCAGAAGTATTACTGGAATACGTGGGTAAGTGAGTGATCAGAAATCCTGCTATGAAAGAATTTAAACTGATTTGTGTCTCCGCGCGCGACTGGTTCGCGCGCGGAGAGCAATACGGTGAACAGGCGGCGCCGGAGATCCGGATGTGTGTGGAAACATACAAGGAGCACCTTTCCAGGATGAAGGGACTCGAGTGGCCGGATGCCCGTGAAGAGGCGATGAGATATCTGCCGTTTGTAACGGCAGCGCTTCCGGGTGAGACCGGGATGCTGCGCGGTGTTGCCCGCAGTTCCGGTGTTGATTTCGAGGACATCATGGTGCTGAATACACGTTATGAATTACTCCACTATCCGAAAAAGGAGTGTACCACTTACGCCGTTCTGCGCAGTGCCAGCAGGGAGAGCAAGGTCTACGTCGGGCAGAACTGGGACCAGCGGCCGATGATTGCACTCCACTCTATCATGCTGCACGTTACCCTGGCGGACGGTACGAAAATCATGGGAATGACGGAGGCCGGGCAGCTCCTCCGAAACGGCATGAACTCCCATGGGCTCGGTCTGGTATCCAACGGACTCCATTCCAGCAGAGACTTGAAGGAGACCGGTGTTCCCGGCAATTTCATGCGAATGCGGGCTCTGCGCTCGAAGAACTTCGAGGAGATGACGGAGATTGTAACGGCCTTTCATCGTTCAGTTGCGGACAACTATCTCCTGGCTTCTGCCGAAGACCGTGCCCTTGATATCGAAGGCATTCCAGGTTCACCTGTGATTCTGTACCCGGACAACGGAGTACTTGCGCATGCAAATCACATACTTTCGCACCCCGAACTCGACACGTCGAAAGGGAAGAAGTTCCGTGGAGAAAGACTGACCGCTCTCCTCCGGCAGCATGCGGGAAACATAACGACAGACCTGATCAAGGAATGCCTCAGGGATCACAAGGGATATCCTGACTCTATATGTTCTCATCCTGAGGGTGGGGAGACGGATCTGCACAGTACGTGGATGACCATTGCCTCGATACTGTACAACCTGGATGACCTGGAACTGGAAGTTTGCCGTGAAAATCCCTGCATGGGCGAGTATAAAAAGTATCGACTGTCGGACTATTAATATGCCCGGTCTGGGAGGTCTGCAATTGTGATACGCTACACGATACGGCGCTTGGTCGCGGCCATTCCGACACTTCTGGTCGTATCAGTTCTGATTTTTGTTCTCATCCGCATGGTCCCCGGCAATCCGGCTCTTGTGATGTTGGGAGACGATGCCACATCCACCGAGATTGCCGCCATGGAAAAGCGGCTGGGAATCGACCAGCCGCTTTTCGTCCAGTTCGTACGCTGGGGGACAAACATGCTCCGGGGGGACCTGGGCAATTCGATTTACTACCGGATACCGGTTACACAGGTCATATTCTCCCACCTGGAACCCACACTGCTGCTTGTCCTCTATTCCACGATACTCTTCATGCTCTTTGGTGTTCCCCTGGGTATCACGGCGGCTGTTCACCGGAACGGCCTTATGGATAGACTGTGTATGACGGTCTCCATGGTAGGGATTTCGATGCCGGGGTTCTGGCTGGGGCTGACTCTCGTGATTTTCTTCTCGGTCAGGCTGAACATATTCCCATCGGTGGGGTACGTCATGATCCGGGAGGGGGGGCTGTTGGAAAGCCTGAAGTACCTGACTCTGCCTGCGCTTGCCATGGGGCTTCAAAGGTCGGCGAGCATTGCCCGCGTCACCAGGTCAAGCATGCTTGAAGTACTGGGCAACGACTATATCAGAACGGCGAGGGCGAAGGGAATGGTTGAGCGAAGGGTCATCGGGCTGCACGCCCTGAAGAACGCTGCCAACCAGATCCTGACTCAGGCAGGCATATCAATTGCGCACATTATGGGGGGATCTGTGGTTATAGAGAATGTCTTCAACATCCCAGGCATCGGGAGGCTCGCCTTCGATTCAATCATCCGGCGGGACTACCCCGCCATACAGGGCCACATAATTTTCGTGGCGGCGGTGTATGTCTTTGTCAACCTTGCGGTCGACCTGTTGTATAAGTTTTTTGACCCTCGCGTGGAGTATAAATAATGGAGGCCGAACGCATGAACTACTCAAGGATGTGGTACAAGTACAAATCGGTGGCCCTCGGCGGTTTTATGTTCCTGATTATCGTCCTGGTTGCGGTCTTCTCCCCGCAGATTGCCACCCATGATCCGGCGAGGATCTCAATGCGCCAGGCTCTGCAGTCACCTTCTGCCGTGCACTTCTGCGGCACCGATGAATTTGGACGGGATGTTTTCTCGCGGATTGTCTTCGGCGCCCGGATCTCTCTCTCCATATCGATCTCGGTGCTCCTGATCATAGGTATCGCAGGGACATTTCTCGGCCTGCTGGCCGGATACTACAACCTGGCGGACACAATTATCATGCGGATCATGGATGGTCTTATGGCCTTTCCAACAGTGATTCTGGCGCTGGTTATTCTGACTGTGCTGGGCTCAGGTATTTCGAACATCGTCCTGGCCCTCTCCATTGCACAGATTCCCCGCGTGGTGAGGACAGTGAGGACTACTGTGATTTCGGCGAAACAGTACGAGCACGTGGAGGCTGCCCGTGCCATGGGGGCTTCAAACAGTCGCATCATGTTCAAGTACATTCTGCCCCTGTGCATCTCTCCTCTGATTGTGCGCCTGACGCTCACAATGGCGCTTACCGTGCTGAACGAGGCGAGCCTTACGTTTCTGGGAGTCGGTCTTTCCCCCGAGACTCCAAGCTGGGGGACAATCCTCTCCGAGGCACGGCAGCATGTAAGTACATCTCCTTACCTGATCATGCTTCCCGGTGTGGCCATCGTCTGGTCCGTCATGGCCCTGAACATACTTGGCGACGGCCTGAGGGACGTCCTGGACCCGCGGTTGAACTGACCGGAGGAGGGAGACCCCATGAAAAACACCGAAAGAGTGCTGGACGTACAGAATCTTTTCGTCTCATTCTCCTCCTTCGGGGAATCAGTGAGGATAATCGACGACATCAGCTTCAACATCAGGAAGGGTGAAACGGTTGGAGTTGTAGGGGAGAGCGGATGCGGCAAGTCCATGACCGCTCTTGCCATCATGCGGCTCATTCAGTCTCCGCCGGGCGTCATCAACGGCGTGATTAATGTGAACGGACGCAGCCTGCTGGAACTGAGTGAGGCGGAGATGCGCTCCATCCGCGGAAACGAAATCTCCATGATTTTTCAGGAACCCATGACGTCCCTGAACCCCGTTCTGACGATTGGAGCCCAATTGACGGAGGTCTTCCGTTTCCACCAGGGCATGGGGCGCAGCGAGGCGAGGGAAAAGTCCGTCGAGATGCTCCGGATGGTTAACATCGCCCTTCCGGAGCAGAGAATCGACGAATATCCACACCAGCTTTCCGGAGGTATGCGGCAACGGGTCATGATCGCCATGGCGCTCTCATGTAACCCGAAGCTGCTTATCGCGGACGAACCGACGACCGCTCTGGACGTAACCATCCAGGCGCAGATCCTGGAGCTGATGAAACAGCTCGGACACGACCTCGGAACCTCTATCATGCTGATTACTCACGATCTCGGTGTCGTTGGCGAGGTCTGCTCGCGGGCGATCATAATCTACTGCGGCCAGATCGTCGAGGAGATCCGATCCGAGGATCTGTTCGACCGCTCTTCGCACCCGTACACGCAGGGGCTGCTGGACTCGCTTCCTCATGCCGGACGGGGCGGCAAGTTGTATGTCATCCCGGGTACCGTGCCGAGCCCGAAGGATTTTCCCGGAGGATGCGTCTTTCACCCCCGCTGTAAATTCGCCATGGAGAGGTGTGCTCATGAGCTGCCCGGCTTCACCGAACTGTCGGCTGGACACAGGGTCAGGTGCTGGCTCTACGGGGATAACGACACAACCATATTGCCCCGAATGGAAGGAGGGGTGATGGTATGAGGGAAACAGTTCTGAACGTCGAGAACCTGGTCAAATGGTTTCCCGTCAAGAGGGGTTTGATGTCGTGGAAGAAGAAATATATTAAGGCGGTGGACGGCGTCAGCTTCAAGGTATACCGCGGTGAAACACTGGGTCTTGTAGGCGAATCCGGGTGCGGCAAATCCACTCTGGCTCGCGCCGTTCTCCGGCTTGTTGAGCCGACATCCGGTAAAATTGAGTTCAAGGGAGCCGATTTTCTGAAGGCAGACAATCGAACCCTACTCGCGATGCGCAAGCGTATGCAGATCGTCTTTCAGGATCCGTACGGCTCACTGCATCCCAAGATGCGAGTAGGCAAAATTTTGGAGGAACCCTTAATCATAAGCGGATACGGCAACGCAGGAAAACGTCGTGAACGGGTCAGGAAACTAACCGGCCTGGTAGGCCTGAAGGAAGAGCACATCGAACGCTTCCCTCACGAGTTCTCTGGCGGCCAGCGTCAGCGGATTGTCATCGCCAGATCGCTTGCTACGAATCCGGATCTTATCATATGCGACGAACCTGTGTCGGCGCTTGACGTCTCGGTCCGATCGCAGATCTTGAATCTGCTGGAGGATCTGCAGGAGGAGTTCGGGCTGACATATCTTTTCATAAGCCACGACCTAAGCGTGGTCGAACATATCTGTGACCGCATCGCGGTAATGTACCTGGGGAAGATTGTTGAATTGGCAGAGAAGAGAGAGCTATTCACAAACCCTGTCCATCCCTATACACAAGCGCTGCTCTTTGCCGTCCCGATGATAGGTTCCAAGACCAGGCAGAAGCGCATCGTCCTGGAGGGGGATATCCCAAGTCCAGCTGATCCTCCTGAGGGATGCCGTTTTCACACGAGATGCAGATATGCTGTCGACATCTGCAGAACGAAGCCTGAACTCCGCGATATCGGCAGTGACCATCTGGTGGCATGTCATCTTTTCGGTTTTTAGCAAAAAACAGACAATTTCGCACGGTTGACCGGCTTTTTTGGTAATTCTGCAAAGCGGTGGAAACCTGAGGCGTTTTGCGCGTTCCTATTTCTGGGTAATAATGAAAAATTAGATAACCATGTCATCAACGTAGCTGAACTGGTGTGTGCTGATTGCCTTGGCAAGTCCAATAAATGCTTTTGCAGCAGACGATAAATAGGCGTCTTTGTTATACGCTATTACATGTTCTCTTTTTGCGTCAACATCTTCAAGACGATAGTAAGCTGATCTCCATTTGGCAGGGGTATTTCTCTGTTGAGTTGCTGTAATGAATCCAATGCCGACTCCTCCGGTGATAAAAGACTGGATGGTGTTGCTGCTTCTGCTCTCGAAAACAATTTTTGGTTCAAATCCTGCCATTTTAAAAAAATCATCAGTTATTGCGCGAAACCGGTGTCCTTTTTTCATGAGGATAAATTCATCGTCTTTGAACCATGACAGGCTGACTGAACCGAACCGTCCGGGGAATGCCGGGGCTTTTTCCCTAACCGGGTGCTCCCGGGGCGTCGCCAGGAGAATTTCCTCGAAGAACAAGTGTTCGAACTGAAGCTCTTCTGATATGGTTGGTGCCGTGAAGATTGCGAAGTCAAGTTTGCCGGTCATGAGTTTCTGTTCAAGGACCGTGGAAAAATCTTCAACAATGCTGAGCTTGATGTTAGGATATTTCTTTCGAAACTCAAGAAGCATGTTTGAGAAATACAGTTGCCCGTTGTACTGAGAAATTCCGAGGACGATCTCTCCTTCACGAACCTGTTGAATATCCTCCATTTTTTTCTTTATTTGTTCACTGAGCATCAGAATCTTTCTAGCATCCTCCACGAAAAGTTCTCCAGCCCGGGTGAGGGATGTTTCGCTGCTCCTGCGGATGAAGAGTTTTGCGCCGAGTTCCTCTTCGAGCTTTTGAATGGCCTGGCTCAGGGCGGGCTGGCTTATATACAGTTTTTTTGCCGATTTGGAGAAGCTCCCTGTTTCGGCGATGTTCAAAACATACTCGATGTTTCGAAGCTGCATTTTCATTCTCTCCTTTTTTCTCATTCTGGCACTGCGGCAGTATTGGAAATATTTATATGGGGCATTGAATATGTAAATTTTACATCTTCTTGGGAAAGGGTAAAATTAAAATCATACAGCCTTCATAAGGATTTCCCTGCCGTCGACATAAAAGAGCACCCTCTTTACCGGCAATTATCCCTAAGTCAAACAGGTAGCGGAGCAGAAAGTGAAAATATTTCATAAGTCCATTCTTTTCACGTAATCGCTGATTATTCAAAAACGCAATAATTCAAAAAACACGGAAGAGCGAGGTGCTTTTATGGAACAGGTACACAAATACATAGATGACACTTTCGGGCAATATCTCGACACTATCAAGTCTTTTCTAAGACAGCCTTCGATAAGTGCAAGCGGCGAAGGAGTCAGAGAATGCGCTGCCCTGCTCAGAGATATTATGACAGAAAGCGGAATCCGGACGGAAATTTTTGAGACGGAAGGGAATCCGATGGTCTACGGAGAAATCCTCTCAAAAAACAAAAACGCGAAAACAGTGCTTTTCTATGGACATTACGATGTCCAGCCTCCAGACCCCCTGAATTTATGGGATTCCCCTCCTTTTGAACCTGTCATCCGCGAGGGGAAACTGTTTGCCAGAGGGGTTGCAGACAATAAGGGGCAGATGATTGCCCATATCCTTGCAGCCCACGCTTTTAAATCTACTGAAAGAGATATTCCCTGCAGCGTGAAATTCGTTTTCGAAGGTGAAGAAGAATCCGGGAGTACAAACCTTCCTGTTTTTGTAAAAGATCACAAAACCCTTTTGGCCTGTGACATCGTCCTCCCCGTCGACGGCTCGCTGCTTCCCGGAAATATTTTGAACGTCCGGTTGGGGTGCAGGGGAGTAGTTAATTTTGAAATCGGGCTTCAGACCGCTGCATTCGATTGTCACTCGGGACGCGGAGGCGGAGTGGTTCCGAATGCGGGGTGGGAGCTGGTGAATCTTCTGCGTACCATGAAAAATGAAAAGGGAGAAATTCTGATCGACGGATTTATGGACAATGTGCGGGCACCTTCAGAGTATGACCTGTCCGTTATTGACAGCCTTCCATTCGATCCGGAAAAGACGGCCGCAATCTATGGACTCGAGTCTTTGAATCTTGACAGGAGGGAGTTCTTTACTGCCCTCAGTCTTGCACCGACTCTGTCGATCAATGGAATAACCTGTGGATACACGGGAGACGGGTCAAAGACAGTGAATCCGTCAAAGGCCTCGGTGAAGATGGATGCCCGGCTGGTTGTGGATCAGGATCCCGAAGACATAATCGAAAAAGTAAAAAAACATGTTATGAAGTATGCACCTGATGCAGAAGTGAAGGTTCACGGGTATATGCACCCTTCAAAAACGGACGGTGACCTTCCGGTTTGCAGGAAAGTTATTGCATCTCTTGAAAAAATCTATGCGGATGGAGTGATTCTTTCGCTTGGAAGCGGAGGCAGCCTGCCAAACTATGTCTGGACTGATATTCTCGGTGTGCCTGCACTCGGAATCCCCTATGCGAACGAGGACAGCAGAAACCATGCACCCAACGAGAATTTTTCGCTGGATCTGCTGAAAAAAAGCATTCATGCATCAGCCCAGATTATGTACGATTTTGTTGAATAGCATTTTCTTATTTTTTGATCACTTTTTTTGCATCTACGGGTGTGGAAGTCAGCTGTTCCATGAAATATTAAAAACGAAGGAGGAAGGGGCAATGAAAAAAAGCACATGGTTTACATCAGCAGCGGTTTTCTTTTTGGTTCTGGGAGTCGTGGCGGGTTTCACGGGGATTCTTGAGGCTTCCGAGAAGATTGAAAGTGCAAAGGATTCTCTGCTTTGGGGAACAAATGCGGAGGCTGCATCCCTTGATCCTGCCAAGAGCAAGGACACGGTCACCCACATGATGATGTACCAGATTTACGATGCGCTCGTGAAAGAAGATCCAAAGGATTACAACAAGCTCGTCCCCGGTCTTGCGGAGAGCTGGGAATTCAACGCCGACAGTACTGAAGTCACTTTCCACCTCAGAAAAGGGGTCAAATTCCACAACGGCGATGAAATGACCGCCGATGATGTGTTTTTCTCCCTGCAGCGTTCCCTTGATTCCAGCTATTCGAGCGGAATAAGCGGTGCCATCGATCATTTCGAGAAAGCGGGCGACATGGCTGTCAAATGTGTCCTCAAGTACCCCTATAGCCCGATCCTTGATGTCATGACCAACATGACCTACGGCATCGTCAGCAGGAGAGCCGTACAGGAAGCTGAAGCGAAAGGAGTTGACTTCGCTCGGAATCCCTGCGGGACCGGCGCCTATAAGATGAAAGAGTGGAAGAGCGGAGACGCCCTTGTCCTCGAGCGTTTTGACGATTACTACGGCGGGCCGGCATACATCAAAAACCTGACGTACAAGCTCGTTCCCGATGCAGCTTCTGGGGCGATCGCTCTCGAGGATGGAACTCTCGATGTGTACTATATCGTAGCCGCAACCGACTACGATTATCTGAAGGGACTTGACAATGTCGCCTATGTAGAATGCCCCGGCGTGGGGCTTCACCACATAACGTTCAATGTCACCAAAGGAATTTTCGCTGACAAGAGAATCCGCCAGGCCGTGGCATATGCCCTTAACCGTGACGATGTGGTCATCGGAGGAGCAGAAGGGTACGCCAAGGTTGCGAATTGCCTGGTCCCCACGTCCGTTTTCGGGTATCTCAACGATTTCGAATGGTACAAACAGGATCTCACGAAAGCGAAGGCACTGCTTGCCGAAGCCGGGTATCCCAACGGATTTGATGTGGTCTTCAGCATGCAGGGATCCGCAACGTACATGAAGCCTGCCGAAGTTGTCCAGGACCAGCTCAGAAAAATCGGAATCAACGTGACCTTTGACAAGATGGAACGGGCTGCCTACCTTGAAGATGTGGGAGGAAAAAGGAACTTCCTCGCAAGCCTCAGGATGATCAACGCCACCGTTCGCGATGCCGACAGTCCTCTGACCAGGAGATTTCACAGCAGCATGCTGGGCGGAGGGAACAACTATTCGGGCTATTCCAACCCGGAGGCCGACGCGCTGATTGAAAAAGCCAGAATGGTTTCCAATAAGGAAGAAAGGCTTCAGCTGTACAGAAAGCTCTATGAAATCCTCAGGGAAGACGTGCCGCTCATTCCCATATATACGGATACCATCCACATGTTCTTCAATGCGAAGCTGAAGAATTTCTATCCTCACCCTGTCTACAGATTTGCGGTTCATGACATGTATTTTGAGAAATAAATCTTTTTCATGATCTATCGGACCGGCTGCGGAATTGGTCTTTCCGCAGCCGGTTCAATGTAAAGGGGGGTAATGATGCTCAAGTATATTGGAAAACGGCTTCTCATGATTTTCCCTGTCATCCTTGGAGTCACGTTCCTGATTTTTACTGTCATGAATTTCACGCCGGGTGACCCTGCGATAATGATACTCGGCGAAGGAGCCACACCGGACCAGTATGCCGCGTTACGGGAGGAAATGGGGCTCAACGATCCTTTCTTTGTCAGGTATTTTCGCTATGTCACCGATGCCCTGACGGGAGACTTCGGGCGCTCATACCGGACCAACCTCCCTGTTTTCCAGGAGATCGCCACCCGCATCCCCTATACTTTAAACCTCGCTGTTACCAGTACGCTGATCGCTATTATCATCGGTATACCTATCGGAGTCCTTTCAGCGGTAAAACAGTACACTATCACAGATAACGTGGCCCTGGGAACATCCCTTCTGCTGACCTCAATGCCTGCATTCTGGTTCGCCATGATGCTGATTCTGCTCTTTTCTCTGAAACTGCGCATTCTTCCATCACTTGGCGCCGACTCGTGGCGCCACTTTATACTGCCTGCCGTAGCAACATCGGCCAACACGCTGGCCTCTTTGCTCCGCATGACCCGTTCGACAATGCTGGAAGTGATCCGCCAGGATTATATACGTACGGCAAGGGCAAAGGGGGCGAAAGAAAGCAGGGTTATTTTCGGTCACGCCCTGAGAAATGCCCTGCTTCCGGTAGTCACCATAATCGGGGTCAATTTCGGTATAGCTCTGGGAGGGACCATCGTGGTCGAGCAGGTCTTTGCGCTTCCGGGCCTTGGACAGCTCATGATCAATGCCATACGTTCCAAAGATACTCCGATGGTTATCGCGGCGGTTTTGTTTGCGGCCATTATCGCCAGTGTGATCAACCTTATCGTCGATATCGTGTATGCCTACATCGATCCCCGCCTCAAGTCCAAGTATGTAACGGTAAAAGCAAGGAAGGCGACGACATGACAAATTCATACACAACGGCTGGAACAAACGGATTCGGGGAAAAAAATAAACCTTCCGCTGCAGCAAGAATACATCAGTACAAAAAGAAAAGCCAGGTAAAGACAATATGGCTCCGCCTGAAGAAAAACAGGCTTGCCATGTTTGGCCTCGTGGTGTTCATGGTCATGATGGTCGTTGTTTTGAGCGCCGATCTTTTCTTGAGCTACGAAGACCAGGCTCTCTCGCAGAACTTGTCACAGAGATTCCGTTCGCCTTCACGGGAACACCTTCTCGGCACGGACCAGTTCGGCAGGGATCTCCTTGCCAGGGTAATTTACGGAGGGCGAATTTCTCTTTTTGTAGGGCTTGCCACTATCTGCGTTTCACTGACGGCAGGCTCCATCATCGGGGCATCGGCCGCCTACTATGGCGGGAAAACCGACAACATCCTGATGAGGATTATGGATGTCTTTCTCGCAGTTCCCAACACGCTCATGGCGATCACCCTGGTTGCCGCCCTCGGCACAAGCATTTTCAATCTCATCCTGGCGATGGGGATTTCCCAGACGCCAAGAATGTCCCGAATCGTCCGTTCTTCCGTACTCAGCATAATCGGCCAGGATTACATAGAAGCCGCAAGGGCATGCGGAACAAGCGACAAACGGATCATTTTCAGGCATATTCTCCCCAACGCCATGGGGCCGATTCTCGTACAGGTGACGCAGACAGTTGCAAGGTCGGTTATCACCATTGCTTCCCTGAGTTTCATCGGGCTGGGAATATCCGAACCCACACCGGAATGGGGATCCATGCTTTCCGAGGCGAAGGGACAATTGAGATACCACCCCTTCCTGGCAATCGCTCCCGGCGTCGCCATCGTGATGTCTGTCATGTCTCTCACTCTTCTGGGCGATGGCCTTCGGGACGCAATGGACCCCAGGCTGAAAAACTGATGTTCGGGGAGAGAAAATAATGACTGAAAAACTGTTGGAAATCAAAGACCTTCACGTGATGTACAGAACGGATGACGATGAGATATTCGCCCTGAACGGAGTCAATTTGTCTGTTGAAAAAGGCAGAACTATAGGGCTGGTGGGTGAAACGGGAGCAGGCAAGACAACCACAGCGTTAAGCATTATGAGGCTTCTTCCGGACAAGGTCGGCATAATAAGGCGGGGAGAGATCTACCTCGAGGGAAGAAATCTGGGTAGCCTCACCGAATCTGACATGCGGCTGCTTCGCGGAAACGACGTATCAATGATTTTTCAGGACCCGATGACCAGCCTGAACCCAATCCACACAGTCGGCGACCAGATTGGGGAAGTAGTAAAGCTGCACTATCCAGATCTTAAAGCAGAATCGGTTGAGGTTAAGGTGGATGAAATGATGGAGATGGTGGGCATTCCCGCAGAAAGAAAAATCGAATACCCTCACCAGTTCTCGGGAGGTATGAAGCAGAGGATCGTAATCGCCATTGCCCTGGCCTGCAATCCCAAGCTGCTGCTGGCTGACGAACCCACAACGGCTCTTGATGTCACTATCCAGGCCCAGGTTTTGAAGATGATGAATGAGCTCAAGGAAAAGTTTCACACGTCCATGATCCTGATTACCCACGACCTGGGAGTGGTCGCACAAATCTGCGACTCGGTGGCGATCATGTACGCCGGGGAAATTATTGAACATGGGACGGTTGAGGACGTTTTTGAAGGCGAGAGGCATCATCCATACACGATAGGTCTCTTCGGCTCCATCCCGGACATGACGAAGAAGACAGACAGACTCAACCCGATTGAAGGCCTGATGCCAGATCCCTCTACTGTTCCCCCCGGCTGCAGATTCGTCGACCGCTGTCCTCATCGAATGGACGTCTGCTCAACCGTTTCTCCCGAAATAATCATCCGGGATACGCACCAGATAAAATGCCATCTTTTCTCGAAATCCGGGGAAGCCCTTCGCTCAACAGATAAAAATCACGAGAGGGGAGCGGCGTCATGATGAATGCCCCTTTGATCCAGACAAGAAATTTAAAAAAGTATTTTCATACTGCCAGGGGACCGCTTCATGCTGTCGATGACATCGATATAACCATCAAAAAGGGGGAGACCCTCGGCATGGTGGGAGAATCGGGATGCGGAAAATCGACTTTCGGAAGGCTGCTGCTCAGGCTGATAGAGCCGACGGGCGGGAAAGTTCTTTATAAGGGAGAGAACATCCTGGACTATGGTCAGAGAAAGATGAAGGATCTTCGAAAAGAGATGCAGATCATTTTCCAAGACCCTTTTTCCTCCCTGAATCCCAGGATGACCGTGAGCGAAATCATCGCGGAACCCATCAAAGTTACAGGGATGATAAAGAAGGGAAATGACCTTCTTGAACGCGTGTTTGAACTCATGAGCATTGTCGGCCTTGCCGAGCGTTTCGTGAACACCTATCCTCACGAACTGGACGGCGGAAGAAGGCAGCGTATAGGTGTTGCCCGCGCCCTGGCCCTTAATCCTGAATTCATCGTCTGCGATGAACCGGTATCGGCTCTCGATGTCTCCATTCAGGCGCAGATTTTGAATCTCATGATGGATCTCCAGGACAGCATGGGACTGACATATCTCTTCATAACCCATGATCTCAGCGTTGTGAAGCACATCAGCAACAATATCGCGGTCATGTACCTCGGTCAGTGTGTCGAGCTGGCACCTACGGAAAAACTTTTCGAAAATCCCAGCCATCCCTATACAAGGGCACTTCTGGCTTCAATTCCTGTCCCCTCCCTTAAAAACAGGAAGAAGCTGGAAGTAATCCAGGGGGAGGTCACCAGCCCCATTAACCCGAAGCCGGGATGCAGGTTTGCAACGCGCTGCCCCAGCGTAATGCCCGAGTGCCTTGAACCAGGACTTGAATTAAAAGAAATCCGACCCGGTCACTTTGTCTCATGTGCTTTATATCACTAGTCCTAATGATTCCTTGGAAATTTTATTGTCCTGAAAAGAAGGAGAAAGCTGCATGAGGCGATTTCAGCTGATTGATATCAAAGCGGGCACATGCTATGAGGGTGGGCTCCAATATGGGAGAAAAGCTGAGGGAAGAATCCGTGCGGGACTGTTGGACTATCGGCAGCTCTTCCTGGAGACCAGTACACTGAGTTGGGAAAAATTAAAGAAGACGGCGCTATCGTACCTGCCTGTTGTGGAGAAAAACTGTCCGGAACTTTTGGAGGAAGTGCGGGGAATAGCTGATGGATCAGGAGTGGGGCTTGATGAGATCATGCTCCTGAACTGCAGGTATGAAATTACGAAGTTTCCCCACCCCAACGAATGCACGTCCTTTGCCATACTCCCGGAAGCCGGCGAAGGCAGGAAGACGTTTATCGGCCAGAATTGGGATTATCGCGCGGGAATTTTGGATAATGTTGTGATATTGCGGATGGAGATGCCGAACGGAACCCGCATAATCGGGCTGGCGGAAGCCGGGCAGGTGATAAGGAACGGTTTCAACAGCTGCGGTATAGGCCTTTGCGCAAACAATCTTCAGTCGCTGGATGACAATACCGGTACTGGAATACCAGTCACGTTCCTTAGAAGAAAAGTTCTGTCCTGTAAATCCTTCGAACAGGTAAAGGAATTGATACGGGACGCAGACAGGAGTGTATCCTGCAATTTCATTGTGGCTTCCGCAGAAGGATATGCCCTGGATTTTGAAGCTTACCCGGGAGGCTCTGACATTTTGGAGGCTTCAGGCGGAATTCTTACCCATGCGAATCATTTTGTCCGTTATCCTGAAAGAAATGCCCTCGAGACAAGTCCCAGGGGGGACAGGCTGAGAGAACTGTTCGAGGTGCGGAAAGGGCATATCGACATCCCATGGCTGAAGCAGTGTCTCGCCGATCATGAGAACTATCCCAAGGCCATTTGCCGGCATCCTTCGGATGTCTCTTTGCCGCTGGGAAGACGCAGCATTACCGTGGCAGGGATAATCTATGATCTGGAAGCAGGTGCTGCACATATTTGCGCCGGGCCGCCCTGTGAAGGAGAATTTGTTGCTGTAGAACTGAACATGGCGCAGTGAAATGAATATATTGCCCGATGTCCCTTGAGCCGAGCCATAGTGTCCTTTTTTTCGGAGAATCCGCCTGATCTGGAGTTCTAGCGAATGCTGCCGGTGTAATCCAGGTGAATAAAGCGGGCAAGGAGCGTGCTGCAGGAAAATGAACATAGCCGAAAAGATTCTTTCTTCTCACCTTGTACGTGGGATCATGGTTCCCGGAGGGGAGATCGGGGTACGGGCCGAACAGACCCTAACCCACGATGTCACCGGTACAATGGCTTACCTTGGATTTGAACGGCTTGAGATCTCCAGGGTAAGAACGGAGATTTCGGTCAGCTACATCGACCATAACCTCCTTCAGGGTGATTACAAAAACATGGACGACCACAAGTATCTCCAGTCCATAGCGCGGAAATACGGCATCCATCTTTCGCGCGCCGGGAACGGGATTTGCCATACCGTACACTTCCACCGTTTTGGTATCCCCGGCAAAATCCTTGTCGGTTCGGACAGCCACACTCCTGCAGGTGGAGCCATCGGCATGCTCTGTTTCGGAGCGGGAGGGCTGGACGTGGCCATGGCCATGGCCGGTGAGCCCTTCTTTATAAAAATGCCCCGGATAATAAATGTTCATCTGAAGGGAAATAGAAAGCCGGGCGTCTCGGCAAAAGACATAATTCTGGAGGTATTCAGGCGTATTTCGGTAAAGGGGGGCGCAGGAAAGATCCTCGAGTACTCGGGCCCCGGTCTGGATGACCTGGAAATTTCGGAACGTTCAACGATCAGCTGCATGGGAGCAGAGACGGGGGCGACGACATCCATTTTCCCGAGCGATGAAAAAACGCGGGAATTTTTCCGCTCTCAGATGAGAGAAGAAATGTGGAGGGAGGTAAAAGCGGATCCGGACGCGAAATACGCCGATGTTATTTCAATCGATCTTTGCGGGCTTGATCCGCTTATTGCCTGTCCTCACATGCCTGACAATGTCGTAAGGATCCGCGATCTCCCCAGGACAAAAGTGGATCAGGTCTTTATCGGCAGCTGCACAAACGCTTCCTACGGTGATCTTGCAAAAGCGGCTCTTATACTCGACGGCAGAACGGTTCATCCGGATGTCAGCCTCAGCGTTTCCGCAGGAACCCGGCAGGTTTTGGAGATGCTCATCAGGGACGGCTGGATGCAGAAACTTGTTTCTTCAGGCGCAAGGCTTCAGGAGTGCGGCTGCGGCGCTTGCGTCGGGATCGGACAGGCTCCGAACAGCGGAGGTGTTTCCGTAAGAACGTCAAACCGCAATTTCGCCGGACGCAGCGGAACCTTCGATGCCCGGGTCTACATCGCAAGCCCGGAAGTAGCTGCAGCGACCGCAGTGGCGGGATACATAACAACTCCGGAAGAGGTGATTGATCCCGTTCTCCTTGCTGAAATATCCGATCCTGTCGAGTTCATTGTAGACGATCGCATGATTCTTGCCCCGGAGGAGGATACGTTGCCTGTTGAGATTTACAGGGGGCCTAATATTCAACCAATGCCATTAAATGATCCCCTTCCGAAGGATATCCGCACCGAAGTGGTCATTGCACTGGGCGATAATGTCACCACTGATGATATCCTGCCTGCCGGAGCCGAATTCTCATCCCTGCGATCGAATGTTCCTGCCATTTCCAAAATAGTGTTTGGACGCATCGTTCGCGGGTTTCAGGAGCGAATGGCCAGGGCAGGAAGGGGAATAGTCGTAGCGGGTGAAAACTACGGCCAGGGATCAAGCCGTGAACACGCAGCCCTTGCGCCCATGTATCTTGGAGTCAAGGCCGTCGTCGCAAAATCCATTGCCCGGATTCACAAGGCCAATCTTGTAAACTACGGTGTTCTTCCGCTCCTCTTCAAGAATAAAGAAGACCGGGAAAAGATAAGCCAGAGAGATGTACTCGAATTGCCTGATGCGAGGATGCAGATCGCGACGGGGAAAGTATTTCTGATAAATGAAACCCGGGGAATTGAGATTGAGACGGCAGCGGATCTTTCCGAACGTGAAACTGAAGTCCTTCTGGCAGGCGGGCAGCTTGCGTATGCAAAACAACGAAAGTAACGGAGGCTGCTGTGCGAATTTGGCTGCGCCCCTGCTTCGATGGCTTTAAAGATTCCGTCATTTGAACAGATGCTTTTTTCTTCAGAGGTTCCTAAATTTTAGCAAGGGAAAGGGGCAAGTTGATGAGAACGTTTCAGCTTGTGAAAATAGAGGGGGATACTCCTTATGAGAGGGGTATCCAATACGGGGAGCAGGCGAAAGAAAAAATACGGTCAGGCATAGAAGGGTACAAGCAGTTCTTTGAGCAGAAAGGCAAAATGGATTGGGAAGAGATCCAGAAATATGCAAATTCGTATATCCCGCTGATCAAGCAGGAAATGCCTGAAATCCTCTCCGAAGCTCAAGGTATAGCCGCAGGAGCTGGTGTGTTATTCCAGGATCTCATGGTACTGAACACCCGGTATGAAATCACCAAGTTTCCTCTTGAAAAAGAGTGCACTACATGTGCCATTCTGGCGGAAGCTTCTGAAGGCGGGAAAACGCTGCTGGTAAAAAATTGGGATTACCGTGCGGGCATTCTGGACAACATCGTCATCCTGCATATAAAAGAACCGGATGGTGCACAAATCATCGGACTTGCAGAAGCCGGGCAGCTCATCAGGGAAGGTTTCAATTCTTACGGAATAGGATTATTCAACAATTCACTTCAGTCCGTTCACGATTCCCGGGGAGAAGGAATTCCCGTGACGTTTCTCAGAAGAAAAGTTTTTACCTGCAAAACCTTTGAAGAAGCAAAAAAACTTTTGCTCACGACTAAACGGAGCGTTTCAAATAACATGCTGCTTGCCTCAGGAGAAGGAAGGGCTGTTAACGTTGAGGCTCATCCCGGAGGATGCGATATTTTGGAACCAACAGAGGGAATTTTGGCCCATGCAAATCATTTCGTCGTCAATCCGGTGCTGAATGCCCTGGAAGACAGCCCAAGGGGAGAACGGTTGGATTTTCTATTAAGAAAGAAAAAAGGTTCAATTACGATTGACTATATAAAAAAATGCATGTGCGACCATGAGAATTACCCTAAAGCCATATGCCGGCATCCCTCGGATGTTTCAATACCTCTATCCAGGAGAGGTATGACTGTAGGAAGCATGATCATTGATTTCAGCGAGTCATCTGTCCATATTTGCGCCGGTCCCCCGTGTGAGGGTGAGTATCAAAAGTTCTCCCTTAACTGAAGTCTGAAGGGAATCGAAAAAGGAGCATTGGCTTGAAAGAGTGCGGCCATGCTCCTTTATTTATGAGGAGTTTCTGCCTTTTTTAAAATATGGCAGGATGCGGGGATATGAATAATTTATGGAGGAGGAATGGAGAATGGAGAGTATCCACAGGCATATAGACGACAATTTTGAAAAATACCTT
>Ga0228536_1001387_pt1 | contig 23573 bp, 20 predicted proteins | sample SJ1Smetagenome_FD_168611 | JGI IMG/M metagenome (GOLD analysis project Ga0228536, IMG submission 168611) | Enriched culture of PCE-dechlorinating microbial communities from Ithaca, New York, USA - SJ1.S | ecosystem: Engineered > Modeled > Simulated communities (microbial... > Unclassified...
GGGCTGCGGCAAACTCGAAACCAAGATTGTCTTTCACCATCTGGGTGAACTCCTTCGCATCTATTTTGCAAAGGATTATAGTCTGCTACGGTACTTCACACCACTAGTTTTGCGGATTCGGGATAATCAGAGCAACATTTCTGGTAGTCAGCGACTTTGCCAGTTCTCCAATCTGATTGATTGCATCAACGCCAAAAACTGTTGTCCCGGCAACTTTCCATGTATACTGGTTCGTGTTCATCGAATACATACCTGTTCTCCTTTATTAGTTATTTGCTGTTGCCAAATAATCATTACATGTTCATGGAATTTGCTGTTAATTTCATAATTATTTCAAATGCTTCAGTATCATCATGTTATTACCATCAGCTTTACTGTATTCACAAACTCGAAGCGACCTTCAAGGCTTCCTCTGTTGCGCTCAGTGCCTTCCTTGCTTTTATTGCATCTCCAATCACAAACACTTCATACCCTTTATCCTTGATCTTCTCTTCCAACGGATTGAAGGCGGTAGACCCCATTGCCAGAACAATACTGTCGTAGCCGGTCAGCATTTCCTCTTTATCAGCTATGAGACAGGTAACCCCGTCCTCATGGAACTCCGTCACTTTCGCACCTGTTATCGCTGTAACGCCGTATTCATCCAACCGTGCAAGGAGATACATCCGTGGTCCGGGCGGAACGTCGACGGCTATTGCCGGCATCATTTCCAGGATTGTGACCTTGCTGCCACGTTCGGCGATAAATTCGGCGGTCTCCGAACCAACCATTCCTCCACCTATGACAAGGACTTTCTCCCCTGTTTCACGTTTCCCCTCAAGAACATCGATTGCCTTGAGGAAGGAAGGATTCTCAATACCCTTGATTTTGGGCAGTAACGGCACACTGCCCGTAGCCAGTATGACGACATCAGGCTTTTCTTTTTGTATCAACTCCGCGGTAACTTCCGTACCTGTCTTAAAGGTCACACCATACTTCCGCCCCATTGTGACGTAATGTTTTATCGCACTCAGGATATCGTGCTTGGTAGAAGGTATTCCGGCAACCCTGAACTGTCCGCCCAACACTGTACTTTTTTCATAACAGGTTACGTCATGGCCTTTCTGTGCGGCAATATAGGCGGCTTTCAATCCACCAGGTCCACTACCGACAACAACGACCTTTTTCGGTTCAGTTGTTTTGTCGGTGCTTATGACACCTTCCCTGCCTGTTAACGGGTTCACAAGACAACTGACCTTTAAAATGTCGGGATCGAACAAATTGCCGACGCATCCTTGCAAGCAAGCTATGCAGGGAGAAATCTCATGTACCCTGTTTTCAGCGACCTTGTTCGGTATCTCCGGATCCGACAGAGAGGCCCTTCCCATGGAAATCATGTCTGCTTTGCCGGACAGCAGTATGTCTTCAGCCAGGAATGGGTCATGAATTCTACCGACCGCTATAACCGGTATGGTGACGGAGCGCTTCACCTCGGCAGCGGCATCAGTATTGAACCCTTGAGGAACCGACGGGGGAACGAACATCCAGTGCATGCTCCCGTAGGTACATATTGAAACGTGCATGGCGTCGGCCCCGCACTCTTCCATCAACCGTGCTATCGCCTTTGTCTCGTGAACAGTCCTGCCGCCATGCACTTTCTCATCCGCGCTTATCCTGAACAGAATCGGGAAATCCGCTCCCAGATCCTGCCGTACGCCTTTTACGATTTCACAGGGAAACTTCATTCTGGAGATGAAATCGCCGCCAAACTCATCAATTCTTTTATTTGAATACGGTGACATGAACTGCGCAATCAGGTACCCGTGAGCGCCATGAATCTCAACAGCGTCAAAGCCGGCTTTTTTTGCCCTTACCGCGGCGTCGCGATACTTGCGGATCAACTCGTGCACTTCTTCCGTACTCAGTTCGCGGGGCATATCCTTCATAACCGGACACGGCACCGGGGAAGGAGCAACCGGTTGCCCATCAATAACTCCTCTCGCCGTCTGCCTGCCGGCATGATGGAGCTGGACCGCAATCTTTGCCCCGTACTTGTGCACCTCATCAACCAATTTTTTGAAACCGGGAATGAAGTCATCACTCCATAAACCTATTTCATTCGGTATCGCCTTGCCGAGAGGGTCAATCGCCGTGACTTCAACCACAATCAAACCGAATCCTCCTTTTGCTCTTGCTGTGTAATAATCGATAAGCTGCTGAGAAACACTACTGTCGGGATTACCGAAATTAGTGCCCATCGGCGGGACGACAAAGCGATTTTTTACCTGCATTTTTCCGATGGATATCGGAGATAACAATTTTTCAAAAGACATAGATAACTCCTTTCATTTCACATGATCGCATTTGATCGTGTGTGAATATTTCAACTACACGTCCTTGAGTTCAATTTTACTTCTTGTTATTTTAAATATTGTTTTCATACTGGTTATTTGTCTATTTCAGACATATATCAGCAATTTTGCTATTTTTATGCCAAGAGGTATTCAGGGTTCCACACAAGATATCTTTCATACGTAACCATATGATTTATCGCGTAGTATAGAACATGGAAGCTTGACATTGCCTTTCGTCATCAAGGCCTATTCGCCATGTTTTCAATGTAACAAAATCGGATTGTATTAAGCGTATACATTCCATGCATATGTTGGAGTCGGCCGATATTGTTCTTATCGTATTTTCATCATTTCAATCGGGATCTTATGTCATTTTTGCTTTTTTCTTATGCGTATAGAAAATATACACTCCTTCATTTTTTGCCCTTCCAGTGTTTTATCTTAATACACAATTATCACTCTCTAATTCTATACGGTCCTGATCATGCATCTCTTTGGATGGAGATTGACAATACCGACAACGACATGGTAATTTGTATAACCTTTTGATCTCGCGAGGTAAAATATGAAGACAGCCAGAAATTTGCCGGCAGGCAAACCAACTGTTGAACATGAAAGGGCTTGGGACAGGCTACATTCGGAACAGTACATTGATCGGGATCTTCTGCGAAATGAAATTGCTCTATCGTGGAAGCGATGTCTTCAAAACAAAGTCGATCGATTAAACAGTAAAAATAATCATAACGAGAGCTGCTTCTTAGATACTTTAGATATCAACAAAAAATTACTTCACGTTTCCAGTCCTCACATAAAGAGATTATATGACTCATTAAAAGGAATGGGAGTTGTTGTCATACTCACTGATGCGATTGGAATCATTCTTGATATTTTCGGTGACAGAAAAATGTTCAGCGTTGCCGAATCTGTATCACTTATCCCTGGATCTTCATGTACCGAAGACGTCATAGGAACAACATCACCAGGAGTCTGCCTCGTACTCAAACAGCCTTTTCAGGTATCGCTATTAGAGCATTATTGTCAACTCTACCATAACTGGAATTGTTCGGCCTCTCCCATTTTCGATAATCATGGAAATCTCCTGGGGACTCTCGATGTTTCCTATACGGACGAAAAACTGCACACACCGATGATGCTCGGGCTGGTAGACACAACAGCCAAGGCAATAGAAATGGAGTTGAACTTTCGGACAATCCATAACGATCTTGAAAAATCGTACCACTATTTCGAACTGATAGTAGACAGCCTGCCCGAACCATTACTTTTCATCGATAATCACGGAACGGTAACTCATATCAATGATGCCGCATCAAAATTAATAAAAACATCACCCCAACATCTGGTCGGTGAGCAGTTCGGAAGCATCGTAAAAAACTTCAATGTCGTACGACATCAGATGTCAAATGCACGAAACTGGTCTGAACTGAACCTGATGACGCCGAAGGGCATTGTTCACGTTGATGCACGGTTTCATACCATAAAAGACCGTCATACAGACAGAATAGGCACGATCGGAACCCTTAAGGAATCAAAAAATCTTCGAATCGACGGCATTTCCGCCAGGTATACTTTTGATGACTACATCCATCGAAGCAACAGAATCGACTCTCTTATTACCAGCGCCAGGAATATCTCCTGTAATGATACGACCGTTCTGATACAGGGAGAGAGCGGGACAGGGAAGGAAATTTTTTCTCAGGCAATTCACACTAGCAGTCCACGTGGAAAAGGGCCTTTTATTGTTGTGAACTGTGCGGCATTACCCAAAGAACTGATTCAGAGTGAATTGTTCGGGTATGAAGACGGCACATTCACCGGAGCAAGAAAAGGCGGGAAAGCCGGAAAATTCGAACTGGCACACGGCGGCACAATTTTCCTGGACGAGATAGGTGACATGCCCTTTGATGCGCAAGCGAATCTTTTGAGGGTATTGCAGGAAAAATGTGTTACGAGGATTGGTGGTTCACGTTCCATTTCACTTGACGTACGGGTCATTGCAGCTACAAACAGGGACTTGTTGAAAGACGTTGAAGAAGGCAGGTTCAGACACGACCTTTATTACAGGTTATCCGTTATGACTCTGCTCATACCTCCTCTGAGAGACAGAAAGGAGGATCTTGAGGTATTGCTTCACCATTTTATAAAAAAGCATGCCATTTCATCAAAAATTTGTGACGATATCAAAATCGCACCTCACGTAATGAATGCTTTTATGGCGTACGACTGGCCGGGCAATATCAGGGAACTGGAAAACACCGCCATATATTTTCTGAACAATATGAAAGGAGCACTTGTTACCGCACACGACATCCCGTCCAAATTCGGATGCCCAAAGGAGCGCGAAGAAAAACCGGCAAGAACGCTGGAGGACATTGAAAGACAAGCCATCCTGGATACCCTCGAAAAATGCGACAACAATATATCGCTAGCATCCGGCAAGCTGGGAATCACAAGGGCGACGTTGTATCGCAAATTACGGAAATACAACGTATCAGGACATGAGCTGCCCTGAACCAGGGGCGGGACAACGCACCTTCTATGCTTTGCGCGGCACGGGGGCATTCCATGACACACAGAAAACGAGGGTATCCGACACAGGTCTCCGCCCTGCTGGCCGAAGCGTTTCGGGGAAAGCCCATGGAAAAGCGCCTGGAAGAGTCAGGGATCTGGCGGGTCTGGGACGAGACCGTGGGCCGACAGATCGCGGCAAAGGCCCGCCCCTCGCGGTTTCAGGACGGCATTCTCACCGTAATGGTCAACAGCGCGCCCTGGATGCAGCAGCTGAATTTCATGAAGAGGGACATCGCCCAACGGTTGAACGATCGGCTGGGAAAGGACCTGGTGCGGGAGATCTACCTGAAGGCGGGACGGCCGGCCGCCGCGGAACAGCCGGCGCAAGGAAAAAGACCTGAGAAACGGGAACTGTCCGTCGAGGAGAAGGAGGCCATCTCCGCGGCCGTAGAAGCCGTCACGGACCCTGAACTGCGCAGCGCTTTCGCGGACCTTCTGGCAAAGCACATATCCGGCAAACCCTGACATAGCGCACGTCCCGGCGTCCATTCGTCATTGCGGCGAATCCGATTCCCCGAAAATCCGCTCCATCTCCACCGAATACTCACCGTCGCTATCATACACGAACAGCGGAGGCAGAACCCGCGTGTCCGCCTTCCGGCCCTTCACCATCTCCACCAGGAACATGCTGGCCTCGCTCTCCGCGCTCCCGTGCACCATGCGCAGCCGGACAACGGCCAGCTTCAGCTCGGCAGCCTCTGCAAGGAATTCCGTCAGGCGGGACGGATGGAAGATGAAGCAGATCCGCCCGGTCAGCTTCACCAGGTATTTCGCGGCCGCGAGGAAATCGGGGAGCGATGCCGTCGATTCATGGCGGGCTTCATCCCGTCCCTGCTTCGGGCTGACCCTGCCGCTCCCCCGCTTCCGGTAGGGGGGGTTGGAGACCACGAGGTCGAAGGAGGACGGTCGGAAGAGGCCCTTCACCTGCAGGACATCGCAAAGCCGAATACTAACGCGATCACCCAGACAGTTCATTTCCACGTTCCGGGTTGCCAGATCCGCCATGGCCTCCTGGGATTCGACTCCGCTGATCCTGACCCCCTCGGCCGAGCGCGCCAGGATCAGCGGGATCACCCCGCATCCCGTTCCCAAGTCCACCCCTTCCTCCCCCTCCCTGATTGCGGCAAAATCGCACAACAGCAGCGGGTCCAGGGAAAAGCGGTAGCCGTGGCGCGGCTGGATGACGCGCAGCCCATGCCTCCGCAACTCGTCAACGGTTTCCTCACCCATCACCCATCACCCCTCACGTTTCACTTTTCACGTTTCACTTTTCACTTTTCACGTTTCACTTTTCACTTTTCACTCTTCACCCGCCTCATCCACACTTCCCTCCCCAGCATCACGCCGAAGAAAGCGAAAGATGCCAGAGTCAGCCATTTTCCCACCTTGAAGGGAAGCGGGTCGAAGACGAACTCCACCGCGTGTTTTCCGGGCGTCAGGTAGACGCCGCGAAGCACATGGTTGACCGGGTGGATGGCAACCGGTTTCCCGTCCACGACGGCACGCCATCCCCGGTAATACTTCTCTCCCAGCACCAGCAGGGCATTGCGGGTCGGGGCCGCTTCCACGTCGATCCGTTCCGCTTCGTAGCGGACAACCTTCACGGGCACCGGTTCCGCCGGCGGAGGGGCGTTCGGGTCGGCCAGGGGGATGGGTGGCGGGGTTTCAACGATCGCCACCCGCCACGGATTGAAGCCTGGGCTCTGCAGCATGCCGAGAGAGCGGCGCGGATCATCCACCACCCCGGCGGAAGGCGCCAGCCATGCCTTGGGCATGACCGAACGATTTTCCAGCACCATTTCCGTTCCGTCCGGGGAGCGGTATACCGGCACGAACTTTTCTCCCAGGTGCGGCTTTTCCCGCTGGTACTGGGACGGTTCGTACACCAGGTACTTCAGATTCACCATGTCCGGCATGGAGGACTGGAAGGAGAATGCGTCCAGGAAATTCTGCCAGCGCTGCTGCTGCACCGGGTTGGAGGTGAACATCACCGGGATGCGGTTGGTTGCGTACAGCATCGGGTCGGTCCCGTTCATGGGAAGAGTCCGGTAGAGGCCGGAATCGCGTGCGAGGAACTCCATGACGGGCGTCCGTGCCCCCTTGACCTTCTCCGGCACGGGAACGGTGAACAGGAACGTGGCGTTTACCCTTCCCACATCGCCGAAATACAGCCCCAGCAGGACAACCGGGATAATCCCCGGGGAAAGCCATTTCCTGGAAAAGGCGAAGAGAGCGACCCCGTAGAGGGACGCCATGAAAGCGGCCATACCGGTTTCCATGGTGAGGTTGCTCAAACGCTGCGCTGCCAGGTACGCACCCTGTTCATAGCGGGTCGGCCGGGACAGGATGTCGGAAAAGGCGGAGAGCCAATGGGCCTTGCCCAGCATCTCGATGCCGAGCAGGGCGCCGAGAATCAGCGGAAGAGCCAGGACGGCGTACAGGTAGCGACGGAATGCCTTGGACTCCCGGATGTCACCGTCGAGAAGGAGGTCGAGCCCCCGGCCGGCCAGCACCGCCATCCCCATGACGGGGATGAACAGTATCATCTTCGGCACGCGGAAGTGGTTGACGCCGGGAAACCACTCGAAAAGGAGACGGTAGAAGGGCGTGTACTTGCCCATGGAGAACAGTATCCCCCCAACCACGCCGGCCAGGGCAATCCAGGTGTAGCGGTCCCGCCGGAAGATCAAAGGCAGCGGCAGGAGCAGCCACGGCAGGAGCCCTAGGTAATCACTCGTCTGGGTGAAATTCATCCGCCCCCAGTAGTAGGAGACGATGGAGGAGGGATTGTCCCCCGCCTCCTGGCGGGACAAGCCGAAGAATCCGGGGATTGCGAACGTGACCAATTCCTCGGGAGGGAACGACCAGGACATGGCCTCTTCCACGTCCAGCCCCCCCTTGCCCTGGTTGGAACCGCTGGCGACGCCGCGGGTGGTGTCCGCCGACCAGTTGGCGAGGGGAAGGAGGGAGATGGCGACCGTGGTGAGGAAAAACACCAGAACGACAAGGTTCATTCCGGCCAGTTTCAGCAGGGGGAAGTGGTCGCCGGTGTCTTCTTCGCGGAGGATGCCGATGGAACGGACGATACCGTAGACGCCGATGCAGAGGCAGGTGTAGTACGCAATCTGCCAGTGGGTATTGAAAAACTGGAAGGCCAGGACGAAGCCGGTGGTGAGAAAGAAGATGAGGCGCCTGGTCTGGAAACCCTTTTCCAGGAACCAGAACGCCCAGGGCGCATAGGAGATGGTGGCTATCTTCATCACGTGGCCGGCATTGATGAGGGTTGCGATTTCCGGGGCAAGTGCGAATATGGCGCCGCCCAGCAGCGCGGCGAAACGGCCCGTGCCGATGGTGCGGCACAGGCAGTATACCCCGGCCGCGCCGAAAAACAGGTGGAGCACGATGAACCATGCCACGCTCGCCGGGGCAGGGATCAGCTTGAAGATCAGCTTGTGGTGCAGGAGGAACTGGAGCGAAGCCATCCCCCCCTCGTTGGTGAAGCCGGAGTTGATGTACGGGTCCCAGCCAGCGGATGCCGGATTGAAACGGAACAGATCCGGCCAGCCGATGTTCTCGTACCCCTTCACCCCCCAGTAGAACTCGTTGATGATGTCAGGGGCGCGGATGATACCGTCGGTGAAGAGAATCTTTGAAAAACAGAGGACCAGAATGCCCAGCAGGGACGCCAGGAACAGCCAGTCCTTTTTTCTTTCGGTCATGAAATGCTCCGTATGAGACATAGTTGCGGGGTGGCGGCCGGGCACGCCGGAATCAAGCGCCGTATCGGTCAGCGGCCCGTCACTCCCCGGTAAAAATCCGCCAGCCTGGCTGCATGCTCCTGCCAGGAAAAACTTTCGGCAATGCGACGCCCGGCCGCTTCCCCCATGGCTCTGCGCCGCTCCGGGGCAAGGAGAAGGCCGACGATCCCGTCCGCCATCTCCTGCCATGCATCGTGACTGCAGAGGATGCCGGAAATGCCGTGCTCGATGTATTCCCCAATCTGCCCCACCCGATCGGCCACCACCGGCACCCCTGCCCGGAGCAACTCGATGAGCTTTGCCGGGCATTTGGAACGGTTGATGGTCGTGTCGGCAAAGGGATACAGGGCGACGTCGCCGGCCGCGAGATAGCCCGGTATCTCCTCCGGCGGGATCCAGCCGGCAGGCAGGAGCGCTTCGGAGAAGCCCCGTTCCCGTGCCGCATGCCGGAGCAGTTCCTCTTCCCCCCGGCGCCCTTTGCCCACCACCAGGAAGCGCACCGACGGGACCCTGCGATGGATATCCTGGAACAGAAAATGGAGCTTTTCCTGCTCGAACTCGAAGAAACGGGTATAGAGAATTACGACCGGAACGTCGGGCGCAAGGCCGAGACGTTCCCTGACCCCCTGCACGTCAGCAGGCGGGAGTGGGGAGGCGCAGTTGGGCAGGTAGAATATCTTCGATTCAGCCACGCCCATCCCCCGCACCATGTCCTGGAGGGCGCGGCTGGCAACGGTCACCCCGGCCGTGCCGCGGGGAATCCGGCGCTCCTGGAAATCGAACAGCACCCGCTCCGGCAAGGAATAGGGGTGCAGTTCGTTCATCCCTCCCCGCCCCTCCCGGTCGTCACAGTCCACGAACAGGGGCGGAAGACGGCGGCCGACCCGGCCCAGGAAAAGGTGGAGCAGGGCCGCCAGCCCGCCGTACCCCTTGGGTTTGAAGAGATGGACCAGGTCCGGCTTTTCGTCCATGGCGTCCCTGAACATGCGCCAGGCGAGAAACGGCGCGCAGGAGGCGCCCGTTCCCGGTCCCAGGGAGATGTTGCGCAGCGTGACGCCGTTCACCGTCTCCGTCTTTCCCGAATCCTCCGGATTGGTATAGGGAGGCGCGATAATGACGATCCCGTGCCCCAGCCTTTTCAGTTCCACGGCCAGCGGCAACATGCGGGCGATGAGGGTCCCCTTGGGGCGGATGCCGAAGGGTGCGAGAAAGACGATCTTCATGCGCCGGGTCCTTCGTCGGAGTCGGCGGCGCGACGGTATTTCCATACCCGATCCGCCATACGCTGGACGGCGGCAAGGAAACGGGAACCGCACAGCCCGGCTGCCAGGGAAAAGAGACGGAATACCGTGCGGTGGGGAATACGCGCCCGGCACGCCTCCCGTATCAGCCGCCGTCCCTCGGACGCATCACCATGCAGGATCAGAATCCGGCCGTAATCCGCCTTGTGAAAGGCGCAAACGGTTGCGCCGTCAATGCCCCTGGATGCCAGTTCCGGTCCCCAGCCTGCCGCAACTTTATCCGCGACACGCCATTTGGCCTCGAACATGCGGGCACGGTCACCCACCGTGTTGCCCCCGTGAACCCGACAGCGGGCGTGGACACGATCGAGAAAGGCGAAGCGGGAACCGGAGAGGGCCATGCGCAGGAAAAAGTCCCAGTCCTCGAAGCGGGAAAAGGCGGGATCGAAGCCGCCCACGCGTTCCGCTGCCGCACGGCGGATCAGGGGGGAGTTGATGGCCAGAAAATTGCCGAACGCCAGCCTCGCGGCCACGTCTCCCGCGGGGGCAGGGCGCCTGACCCCATAGCCGGACCGGCCGCCGTCCCTGAAATACTCAACCCGGGAATACACCACATCGAACTCCCGATGCGCGGCAAGGAACCCGCACTGCTCGGAAAACTTTTCAGGGAGGAGGATATCATCGGCGTCGAGAAAGCCGATATACTCCCCCGTTGCGCACCGCATGCCGGCATTCCGGGCCGCGGAGCGCTCGGCATTCGCCTGGCGGAGGAGGCGGACCCGGTTGCCGAACCCGGCAACGATCTCCGCGGTCCGGTCGGTGGAGCCGTCGTCGACCACGATGCATTCCACGGCCGGATACGTCTGGCCAAGGACGCTCGCAAGCGCCTCGGCAATGTACTTCTCCGCGTTGAAGGCCGCGATAATGACCGAAACAGTGGTGGACATCCTACCCTTTTCCCCTCCGCGACCGGCGCACGGACCGCGTGTTGCGCACTCTCTTCAGCAGGTAGTAGAGGTAATGGAAGAAGACCGTCACGGGCCGGTTCCCAACCGCCCGCTTCCTGACGGCAAAGGCCTCGTCAAATGCCTGTGCCGTCTCAACGGTGGACAGGCTTCCGCCGTGGAGCCGGAAACACGCCAGGGGCGCGTCCACCAGGAGTGGGGCACCCAAGGCGCCCAGGCGCAGCCAGAGATCGTAGTCCATGGCGTATTTCAGGCCGGTGTCGAACAGGCCGGCCCGGCGGAATCCCTCGCTCCGCACGAACGTTGCAGGATGGAGTATGCAGTTGCAGCGCACCAGCTTCCGGTACGAATAGGGACGCACGCGGATCTCCTGGAAAGGCGCGCCCTGTTCATCAATACCATACTGACCGCCGGTAAGCCACAGGGCTTCGGGATGTACCTCGAAGGCGGCGGCAACCCTGGACAGGACGTCGGGCGCGGGATACCGGTCGTCGGAGTGGAGATGGGCGATGATGTCCCCGCACGCCATGCGAATCCCCTTGTTCATGGCGTCGGAGATGCCATCGTCGGGCTCGGACACCCAGCGGACGCGCGGATCCCGTGCGGCGCGGCTTCGTATCAGGTCCAGGGTCCCGTCCGTGGAGCCGCCGTCAACCAGAATGTATTCCAGGTCCGGCCAATCCTGGGACAGGACGCTCTCCATGGCCTCATCCAGATAGCGCCTGCTGTCGCGGGTGATGGTGATGACGGAGAACTTCATCGGCGTACTATCCCGTGGTAGAGCTCCGCATAGCGCCGCGCTGTCTTTTCGCCGGCGAACTCAGCTTCGACGGCTCTTCTCGCCGCCGATGAAAGCTCCCTGCGTCGAGCGTCGTCCTCCAGTATCCAGGAGATCCCCCTAGCCAGGTCCTCCGGCTCGAAGGGCCGGGCCAGATAGCCGGTACGGCCGTGTTCGACCAGTTCCGGGAGTCCGCCCACCGCGAAAGCAACCGACGGCGTGCCGCATGCCGCAGCCTCCATCACGGTGTTCGGCAGGTTTTCCTGGAGAGAGGGAGCGACAAAGACATCGGCGGCGGAATACAGGAGCGCGAGGGAAATCTCGTCCCGCAGGGTTCCCATATACCGAGTCTTCAATGCCCGGCTCTGCCCGTTCACAGCCTCCTGCGCCCCGAACACCACGACCTCGGCCCGCTCGCTCCATCCTGCCGCGGCCAGGAGCCCAAGGGCCTCCGTGAGAAACCCGAATCCCTTGTTGGGATCGCTCGTGCCGTGAATCCCGCCGAACAGGATCAGCTTCCTGTCGTGGGGGAGGGACAGGATGTCACGGGCGGTTCCCTGCGACACGGGCCGGAACCGCTCCGTGTCCAGTCCGTTGGGAATCACCTCTATCCGGGCGTCGCGAAGAAGCAAGCTTGCGCGTGCGCACTCCGCAAGCCATCGGCTCGGGGTGACGATAGTCATGTCAAGCCCTTTCCATGCCCGCTCCTTGCGTGTCAGGATTCTGGAGGACAGATCGCGCGCCTTACCGGAGCCGAGCAGCGGACAGGCGCCACACCCTTCCCGGTACCTCGTACAGTCGAACGGCACATGGCATCCCCCGGTAAATGCCCAGGAGTCATGGAGAGTCCAAACAAGAGGAACCCCGAAGCGCCGCAGACTCTCGATTCGCAGAAAACCCGCGGCGACCCAATGGAGGTGAACGATCGAAGGTTTCACTTTCGCAATCTCGCGATCAAGGCGGTCCGGGACGACGGCAGGCGTAAAGGGGACCCTCTGCCTGTCCGGGTAGAAACGGAGGGGAAGGGAATCCAGCATCGGCCTGAATGCGGAGAGCGCCCTCCGCAACGACGTGGGTGGCCCCATGATCATCGGATCATCCCCGCCCTTCTCCTGGACGAGCATGCGCGAGTCGACTCCGATGCGAAGAAGCCCGTCGTGGAGACGGCGGGCCGCATGGGCCGCCCCGCCCCGGTCATCGAATGTGTTGAGCATCAGGACCTTCACCGGTACAGGAACCTCTCCAGATGAATGGCGAAGGTTTCCCTGTCCCAGTTGCGGACGAGCCTTCGCGGCATGGCGTACGGATTTGTCCATCGGTGTACAAGGCCGGGGAAATTCGCGGCCACCCGGGCAAATCCGGCCTCCCTGCAGATTGCCTCGGAGGTCCGGTCATAGTCGCGGGGACCGCCGAACGGATAGGAAAAAAGGGTGACGGATGTTCCCAGCACCTCTTCCAGCCTCATCTTCGAGGCCGTGATCTCCTCCCTCTGACGTTCCTCGGTCAATGCCGACAGGCAGGGGTGGGTCACGGTGTGGGCGCCGATGGTTACCAGAGGCGATTCGGCAAGGCGCGCCAGTTCCCGGACAGTCATCGGCAAATGGGATTCCCTCCCCGCATCCCCTTTGCCGGACCAGTCCCGCAACCGGCGGATCCACGACTCGCGGCAAGGCGTATCAACCGTTTTCATCAGCCGGTGGAGGTCGTCGTACAGGGCCATGCGCTGGCAGTGTGAAGCCGTCGGCCATGCCCCGCCCCCGACGTCGTCCTCCAGGGTGAAATGTTCGGGATAGCATCCCGGTTCCAGTAAAAGGCGATCCAGTTCATCCCACCAGAACTCTTCCCGGCTGTTCAGGGAGCCGGAACCGACAAAGAACGTTGCCGGGACACCGGTTTCCTCCAGGATCGTCAGTGCCTCCCGGCAGTTGTCCGCATACCCGTCGTCGAAGGTTACCGCGATTGCCGGTCCCCGAAGGGAGGCCCAGTCGTCCCCGAGACCGACCAGGGGAAAGGAATCACGGAGATGACGCATCTGATCCCGGAAATTCTCCGGGGAAACCGCAAGCTGCTGGGGGTCCGCCGCGAGCGTGGTCACCCGGTGGTAGAGCAGGATCAGCACGGGCGGGTCCAACCGGTTGAGGAAGCGGTTCCCGGCCCTTTGAAGGAAACTCCGGACCGGCCGGCACGCTGAACGGAGCATTCCGCGGTGCGGCGCCATCATTCCCTCCACCCGAAGATGTTTACCTGGAGGTCGAACCCTCCCTGTTCTCCGACGCCCAGGAAAGGAGAGCGGGGAGACGATACGTTCTGCAGGCTGACCCGGAACCCGGCATCTGCCAGCACGGCCAGGGTCCTGTCCAGGCCCTGCCTGCGACCGACCGGAGAGTGGTATTCCACGAAGATGAAACGAACACCGTCCAGGCAGGATCCGCAGGCCGGCAACACAGTCTCCTCGGCTCCCTCGATATCCATCTTGACGAACCGGAAGGACCGCTCCCCGAGCACATGGGCCAGGCTGACCGCATCCACCTCCACCACCCGGCCGCCGCCCCCCGATGCGACCCGGCCGCCGTCCGCTCCCTCCGAGTGGAAACTCAGGCGGGCATCTTCATGCCATGCCGCCTTGTTGAACAATTCCACGCCGGTGCAGCCGCTTTCCCTGATATTGCCCTCAAGATAGGCGAAGATCTCCGGGTCCGCTTCGTACGCCGTTATTGTCGCGGCAGGGAAAAGCTGCTTGAAATAGAGGACGCTGAGGCCGATGTTCGCTCCCAGATCGAGGATGCCGGGTGCGCCGTCGTCAGAGGGAAAGGCATAGATCCGCTCCACGAAGATCTCCCGGTACGCGGAAAGGAACGAAGCGGCATCGGGGAAGCGGAATCTCTTTCCATGGAGCTTCAGGCTTCCCGGAACAAAACGCGGGGCATTTCCCAGTTTCGCTTCCAGAAGGCAAAGGGTCCGGTAGCAGGGGTCCTTCACCAGCCGGTAGCAATGCCTGACCGGCTCGAACCAGAGGGGTCGCACGATTCCCGTCATGGAGCGGCGCCTCCCTGCCCGCTTCTCTTCACCAGGGACGTTCGGATGATCCTGTCCAGTTCCGCGGCCCGGTGTTCGAAGGTGTGTTCGCGCAGGGTACGACGCATGCCCGCCATGGCGATATCTTCCCTTTTCCCCGGGTTGTCGAGAAGCCAGCTCACCTTTTCCATACACTCATCCGCGGAGCGGTAGGTCACTACCTCCGAGTCGGGTTCGAACAGTTCATGCAGGTTCTCCCTCCAGTCCGTGACCAGGCAGGTTCCGACGCCGGTCGTCTCGAACAGGCGCATGTTGGACGCGAAGCGGGGAGAAGAGTCCGCATGGATATTCAGGGTGATCCGCGAATCGCGGATCACCTGGAACATGTCCAGGCCGAATACCGGGGGACGAAGAAACCTCTTCAGACGCCTGTTCACCGGCGAAACCGGGCGCGCCTGCCAGCGGAGCGCCCCTCCGGCCAGGGGAATCGCCGAGATCCACGATGCGGGAATCCCGGCTGCACGCAAGGCATGGGCGCTCCGGTAGACAATGGATTTCACGGCGGACGTCGCATCGTCCCGCCAGGTGAAGCCCTCGCTCGGGGAAAATATTTCCAGGGAAGTCCCCTGGGCGACCTTTTCCAGGAATTCCTCCCGGTGTCGATGCACACCGCCGGATCGCACGACCTGCCCGATAAAGGAGATATCCATGGTCTTTCCGCGGTCGGCGAGGCGGCCGGGAACCCGCGGGTCGAAACCATGGTGCAGGTGCGCGGCTTCATGTCCGGCATCCTTCATGACCGCAACCGATTCCGGGGCGCAGGAGAGGATCAGGTCCATATCACTCCACACCCCGCTTGCCGGAATGGCGCTCCCGACCCAGCCAAGCACCAGGCGCAGGGAGGGGACCGCATCCCGCAGTCCACGCAGGAGCGCCTCGTCTGTATCGTCAAACCAGAGGATATCGGGCCGGAATCTCTTCACCTGCTCGACCACGATTCCCACCGGCCCGGTCCCCTCTTTCACGCCGTTCTCCCGGGCCCATGCCTCCTGCAGGGGTCCGGCGTTGCGGGTGATCTCCAGGACCTCGTAGCCGAGGGGAGACAGGGCATGGGACCAGAAATCGGCCCAACCGAAGGCGTCGCGGTCCAGTGCCTTCTTCTGCTCCCCATAGGGGAGGAGCGCAGTATCAGGGCGGCTGTCATAGAATTCTTTCAGGTAGCCGGGATATGCCGACGTTATCTTCACCAGTCTCATGCTATGATCCGTATTCTCCGCACCTCAGATTCCAAGGCAGTTCCCGTCACGATAGAAAATGGAGGTCTCCGTCTTGTCGATGCACCCCGGCGCATACCCGGTGAACTGAATCCTGCGGAATCCCCGGTCTCCCAGGAAACGATACCCCTCCGCATATTCGCTCCGATCGCTGTTGTCCCAGAGGATCACCCCGTCGGGAGTCAGGGAATCCGGGGTGTGGAAGGAGCAGCGGACCCGATCACGGCCGTCGAGAACCACCAGGTGGAAACGGTTGTGGTATTCGGCGACCGCGCGTGGATAGTCATCGACCCCTCCCAGTGGAACATGGCGCAGGGTGACATTAGCGGGCATGCGCGGAGACAGCTTTTCATACCACACCCGATCGTGCTCAACCGACACCACTTCCCTGACCCGCCCGGCCCACCACAGGGTGCTGGCGCCGCAGCCGTACTCGAAAACGGACATGCCGGCGTCCACCCGCGGGGTCAGGAACTCGATGGCCGGATAGGTGATCCAGGGAAGGGGATTCCCCTCCGCATCGACGGGCATCTTTTCCCGGAAGCTCCTGAACCAGCCGTCTTCCCGGAGAGGACCGGCCCGGCGGAGCATGAACAGGGAGTAGAGATCCAGTCTCTTGAGCAACGCCATGAGCGGCGGTTTGACAATTCTTCGTATCACCATATCCTCGGATAGAGCAGTGCCCGGGTCAGCATCATGCCGGTCCTGCGGAGCGGGCGGTAGAGAAAACAGGAGCCGTGGGCCGCGAACCAGTAGGCGACGCAGGAGGCGATCACCGCGCCCATGCCGCCGTAGCGGGGAATCAGGACCAGATTGAGGAGTACGTTGACCACGCACCCCAGGGACACGGTCAGGAAATGGACCCGTGTCCAGTTCATTGCGGTCAGGAACGAGCTGCGGGCTACACCCAGGTTGGTGAACAGTCCTGCCCAGATGAGCACGGCCAGCATGGGACCGGCCGCGGCGTATGCCTCGCCGAAGAGAAGCTTCACCATCCATCCCGCCAGGAAGGTGACGGGCACGGCAACCAGGTACGCCATGAGCGCCATGAGATTGTAGAGCTTCTGCAATCTTCCGTAGAACAGCTCGTCGCTGATGGCGCGGGCGTCCACCACGCTGGGGAAAACGGACGAGACAACGGCCATGGGGATGAAGTACCATACCTCAGCCAGGCGCACCGCCGCGGAATAGACTCCCACCTCCGCATCACCGACCATATCCCCGATCATGACCTGATCGATACGCATATAGATCATGATGACCACGCTGGACAGGATCAGCGGCCAGCTGTCCCTGAGCAGATGCCGCGCCAGACGGACACTTCCGCGCCAGGCCGTCAGCCTGCCGCCGCTGACCCGATAGGCGAGGGCCATGCCCAGGGCGCCGAGCGCTATCTCGGCCGACCCGGCCCAGGCAAAGGCCACGAGCGGCGCCTTGACCAGGATAAGGACGACCTTTACCACGGTTACGCATAAAAAGGCGGAATTCTTGGCGTATACCGTAAACTTCGATTGGATCTGGGACTGAAACCAGAAATCGATGGTGTCAAACGCCTGGAATATCATGCCTGCAGCGGTAATTCCCACCAGCCAGTGGGCCGGCGTATCTCCGGGCCGCATCAGGATGATGGTCAGCATGGTCAGACCAAGCGTGACGGTTCCACCCACTGCCTTGAGGACAAAGGCGGTGCCCAGGGTCTCGTTCCGGCAACCGGGGTCGCGCACGATATTGCGAACCACGATCCCATCCAGACCGAGGTTGGCAACCGCCGAAAACAGCGCGACAAACGCCCCGGTATAGCTCAGCAGCCCGAACCGGTCCGGTCCCAGGTAGCGGGCGACCCAGACCCCCACCAGCAGGCCCGCGCCCATCCGGACAACCTTGTCGGCAAACAGCCAGCCGGTATTGCCGATGACCTTCTGCAGGCTCGGACGGCCCTCAAGCCTGGTCCGGATGAACGATGGCAGAAACCTGGCCCAGGCCGGATTCATCGGGTACCCAGGTACCACCGGTACACATCACGGACCCCGTCTTCCAGCCCGATTCCATGCCTCCAGCCGAGGTCATGAAGCCGCGAAACATCGCACAACTTGCGCGGCGTGCCGTCAGGCTTCGTGTCGTCAAACACCAGTGCACCTTCAAAGCCGATCACCTTCCCGATGAGCAGCGCCAGGTCTCGTATGCTGACCTCCTCGCCGGAACCGATGTTAATCAAGGCGGGTGATGAGTGATGGGTGATGAGTGATGAGTACACATCCTCCGGCAGATTCATCAGAAAGAGGCAGGCGTCGGCCAGGTCGTCCACGTGGAGAAACTCGCGCAACGGCGTGCCGCTGCCCCAGACCACTACTTTTTCCTCTCTCCGCGAACCTCGCTCCCCGCTCCCGATTTTCGCCTCGTGGAACTTGCGCAGGAGCGCCGGCAGCACGTGGGACTTTTCCGGATCGAAGTTGTCTCCGGGCCCGTACAGGTTTGTCGGCATGGCAGCCAGATAGCGGGTGCCGTACTGGCGGTTGCAGGAACGACACAGGGTGATGCCGGCGATCTTGGCAACGGCGTATGCGTCGTTGGTCGGCTCCAGGGGGCCGGTGAGCAGATACTCCTCCTTGAGCGGCTGCGGGGCCAGCTTGGGGTAGATGCAGGTGCTGCCGAGAAACAGGAGCCTCTTCACGCCCGTGACACGGGCATTGTGAATCACGTTGCTCTGAATCATCAGGTTATCGTAGATGAAGTCAGCCGGGTAGGTACTGTTGGCAACGATACCTCCCACCTTTGCGGCAGCGAGAAAGACGTAGTCGGGCTTCTCTTCGGCGAAGAATGCGGCAACGGCCGCCTGGTTCCTCAGGTCCAGTTCTCCGCTGGTACGAAGCACCAGGTTTGCGTACCCTTCCGCGGTGAGTTTCCTGACAATGGCCGAGCCCACGAGACCCCGGTGGCCGGCCACTAATATTTTTGCGTTTTTGTCCATGATATCCCTGTTCAGGCGGAACGGTACCCTATTTCCGTCCGCGCTGCTTTCCCGTTTCATTGCCGGGATACTGTTCCGAAGCCGCGGGTGCGCCTGCACGGAGAATTACCCGCTCTTCGACACCCCTCCTCAGAAGCTCGGCAGCGAGACTGTCGCCCTTTTTCACCGATGTTATGACTATGCGACACCCCTCCCCCGCCAGTCCCCGTTCCAGTGACGAAACCCTGGTATCGAAAAAGCTCTCCCCTTCATGGTCGTCGTCCATGACTGCCGCAAGTTCCAGCCCGGTTTCCCGCAGGGAAAGGTAGGCAATCTCAGCCACCTCGTCCACACCGCAGAATGATACCGAGCGGACTCCAGACGCGTGCAGGCGCCGGAAAAGGTCCAGGTAATCCTGGCGTGTTATCTTGTAGAGGCTGGTGAAATAACTCAGGTGCTGGTAGGCAAGGCGGCTCTTTTCCGCAATCCCCTGGGGGGTAAGGAGATAGCCGTAGCGATTGCGTGGAAAGGAGGCAATCCGCACATACCCTTTGGCAACGAGGTTTTTCAGGTAGGAGTTGACCAGCCCCAGGGCGATGCCAAGACGGCGGGACAGTTCCCGCTGGGAGAGCGTTTCCTCCGAGGCCAGCTCTGTCAGGAGAAGAAGTGACCGGTAGGAATCCATCGTTTTTTCTTCGGCATCGTTCACGCCGTGAACATTACAGGAAGAACCGGCCGATGGCAATCGGTTTTTCTTCAGGATGGGATTTCAGCGGACGAGGATCGGGCGGACGTTCCCCTATCACACTTGTTGACGTTCATTAATCCGGGATGGTATTCTCCACAACCGACAGCGCCGGCACGTGCACGCCCCGGTCGCTCAAAGACGGATGCCGGAGGAGAGGACGAATGATACACAGCACCATGGGATTACTTACCTTGCTGGCCGCGGCATGGCTCCTGAGCGAGAACCGGCGCGTCGTCCCCTGGCGGACCATCTGTGCCGGACTGGCCCTCCAGGCGGCAATCGCCGTGCTCATGCTGAAGGCCCCCCTGTTCCGGGAAGTCTTTCTGGGCCTCAACTCCATCGTCATGACCTTCCAGGAGGCGACGCAGGCCGGGACAACCTTCGTGTTCGGCTACCTGGGCGGCGGCCCGCTGCCGTTTGCGGAGACAAAACCGGGAGGCTCGTTCTCCCTGGCCTTTCAGGCACTGCCGCTGGTGCTGGTCATCGGCGCCCTCACTGCTCTCTTTTACTACTGGCGCATCCTGCCGAAAGTGGTGCGGGGATTCTCCTGGGTGCTGCGCAAGAGCATGGGCATCGGCGGCGCATTGGGCGTCGTCTCCTCAGGTTGCATCTTCCTGGGAATGATCGAGTCCCCCCTGCTCATCCGCCCTTACCTGTGCAAACTGACCCGCAGCGAACTGTTCGCCATGATGGCCGTCGGTCTTTCCTGCATCGCCGGCACCATGCTCGTGCTCTATGCCACGGTTCTGCAGAGCGTTATCCCCGACGCCTTCGGCCACATACTGACCGCCTCCATCATCCATGCCCCGGCCGCTCTGGTCCTGGCCTCGGTCATGGTCCCGGAAACGGAAACCCAGACCCTGGGCGGCGAAATATCGTCCTATGAGGCAAGCAGCTCCATGGACGCCCTTGCCAAAGGGACGTGGGACGGTCTCCAGCTTCTTTTCAACATCGTCGCCATCCTCATCGTGTTCGTAGCCCTGGTGAAACTTGTCAATATCGGCCTCGGCCGGATGCCGGATGTGTACGGCGCTCCGCTGACCCTGGAACGAATCCTGGGAACGATCATGGCGCCGGTAGTCTGGCTCATCGGCGTGCCGTGGGAAGAGGCGCAAACCGCGGGGGCACTCATGGGCACCAAAATCGTCCTTAACGAGTTCCTGGCGTACATCGATTTTTCCAAGCTCCCCCCGGCCGCGCTCGGCGCCAAGAGCCGGATGATCATGACGTACGCCATGTGCAGCTTTGCCAACCTGGGCAGCCTGGGAATCCTCATCGGCGGACTCGGCTCCCTGTGCCCGGAGCGACGCGACGAGATAACGGCCCTGGGCGTGAAGGCCCTGATTGCCGGAGTCCTGGCGTCTTTGATGACCGGGGCCATTGTCGGGATGCTGTAAAGATTCGGTCAGGAGGTGATGGTAGGGCCGGAGGGAGGAGGGATCGTGCATCGCCAGACAGCCACACGATCCCTCCCTGACAGTCAGTGCGGGATTCCTGCATTAGTACGAATGTGTCAACCGGGTTCGCGGAGGTTCCGCTATTTTCGGGTGCCTGCCAGTACTTCTTCGGCTTTCAGCTCTTCCGCTCCCGCAAGACCTTCCAATATCTGGGTCATCGCGTTATTCATCGCCAACTCGGCGGCATCCGCCAGGAGACCCTTCGCCCCGAAACCGGACACCATCCCTTTGCTTGTCTGCCCGTCACCGGTGACCGTCTGGCTGTAAACCTTGTCTCCCTTTCCGTTAAATACGTCAACCTTGTAGACAATGGTCGCCGTGTACGGGTTGTAGGCAGGGAAAGGTACGACGGGAGCGAACCTGACAATTGACGGCTGCACGACCAGCATAGCGTTTGCCCCTGGGGTCGGAGAATCAACGTCTACCACGGAGGTGAAAACCGTTGGAAGGTTCTTCCGGAAAAGAAGTATCGTCTGTTCACCCAAGGGATAGGAAATGCTGTCAAGTGGTGATGTTTGCACCGAATGGGTATATTCCTTCAGTTCCTTTGACGCATACAGACCCACGGGGTAGTCGTACTTCTTCTGAACGGCAACGGAAAGGGTCTGCGGCGGGTTCATGGTCAGATGCTGGGCGCATCCCGCAAGCATGGAAAGTGCGACTGTTGCCAAGACTACGATCATTCTCACAAGCGTCATCTCGATTCCTCCTTTTCTTTTTGTCGTAAACCGGAAAACAGTTCCTCAGCCAATCTGTTGACGTCTCCGGTGTCCGTGAAATCGATTACCCCCCACACCCCCTTGTTGATCCACAGGATCTCGCCCGTCCAACAATCGACCAGCATTGCTTTCACGAGCGTCCCCTGGGAAAAATGGGGTATATACACCGTGTAGACAAAGAAGGTATCACCCCTCGAAAGGGCATTGGCATAGCCGGAACTGTAGCTTGCCGCCGTCCCGGCCGCGAAGAGTCCTATCTTTCCCATAACCATTCCTGCCGTTTCCCGGTTCATTTTTCCGGACAACAGCAGCAGCGCCTCACCCTTGTGATTTGATCCCAGACCGCGTGCGGCCTTGCGTCCCCCCTTTGTCTCCAGACGGGGCGGATACGAAAAATATTTCAACCTGATGGGGTCCGTCATCTCCATGGCTGTCCTCGCGTCCCGCCAAAGAGAATTCACCCATTGAACGTCATCACCGGAAGCCTGAATCGGGGCTACCTCATACCTTCCGGCAAAATGTGCCTGGATGCCCTTTATCAGGCCGTCTTTCGCTGTTGCACTTTCATCAAGGGCAACTTCCTCGCCGGCAAAGCCCCTCTTGATAACGTCGAATTCCGGAGCAACAACAAGCAAGCGTTTAATGGCTGGGAGTGCATACGCGCCAATTTCTTCGCCGTTGTTGCCTTTTGCCTTTTCAAGCTTAATCGTCACGGATCCTGTTTCCGGCTTCACCTCAGCTGTCCCGGGAACGTAGCCGCGCTTTTCAACCTCCAGCCAGATGGTGTTTCCTTCAGGGAAGTCGAAGTCTTTTTCCAGCGGTGTCTCACCCGCCACAGTCCGGGCAGTCTCAGCTGACACCGCAGCCACGGCCGGAAGGACCGATACAAGGGCGCCGGACGGTTCTGAAATGACTCTCAGCGGGTACTTTTTCGCCGCCGCAATCATCGGTATCCCCACGAAAGAAACCGTACACACCATGAGAACCACGAGATCCGACGACATTTTCATACGAATTCTCCTCTCCATCAGTCGGCGATTGCACCCCGGCGGATTGCACGGTTGAGGGCATTGGGGGAGCTGGTCAAACGTATCTGTTGAGCAATGCGAGGCATGCAGCTTCTATGACATAATTTATTTTAATGATCAATGCATATAATCCCGGATTCGGCAGGTGAAGCCCTTATTAGGATTCAATTCATCCCGATATTTCCTGCATGCAGGCAAATTTCACGATACTTTTGTGAATTTTCCTGTAGAATCTCATGAGCCGCCGCCTTTATACAACGCCGGAGAGTACGGCCGAAGGTGGTCCCGAACGGAACCCGTCGAGCCATGTGACTCTCTATCATCAGCGGAATTGATTATGTCCGGCGCATATGACGCGCCTACGAAGCTGAGGAGGGATGTGTGAAAAAGGGCAACCTGCTTTTACTGATCATTGCACTGATTGCGGTGTGCTCTTTTCTCTTCACCACTTTCTATGCACAGGCAAAGAAAGCAGCCGTCAAAAAGCTGAACGAAGAGCAGCTGATACACGCAAAACAGGCTGCCCACGGCATAGAGGATTTCTTCGCCACCTGGACCGGGATCCTGAACTCCTTATCGGCAATGTCTGATATCATCCCAGATTTTCCATTAGCGGATTTGGTTGATTATGCAGACAAGGTTGGCGGCCTTGCTGCATTAGCCCACAGCCCTGCAAACCATGCTCGTTTTCGTCTCGGAACTGACAGCAGAAGACGTTCAT
>Ga0228536_1001390_pt1 | contig 23564 bp, 20 predicted proteins | sample SJ1Smetagenome_FD_168611 | JGI IMG/M metagenome (GOLD analysis project Ga0228536, IMG submission 168611) | Enriched culture of PCE-dechlorinating microbial communities from Ithaca, New York, USA - SJ1.S | ecosystem: Engineered > Modeled > Simulated communities (microbial... > Unclassified...
GCCCCCAGCCCCGGACCTATCTCCAAAACATATCCATCCGGGTCAATGTCACAGGCGTCAACAATCTTCTTTAAAATATTCTTATCCACCAGAAAGTTCTGCCCCCATTTTTTTCGAGGGTGCAGGCCATATTCGTTTAGGGCGGCTCGGACTTCTTTAACGGTAGCCGGATTCATGTTAAAAACCTTTCAGAAATAATCTAGTACTCTGTTAACCCTCATTCTGTGTATACTCGTCGAGGGAAATTTTTGTAGGACAAGGCGGAGAAATGAGTAATACTGGACGTATTGCGATTGACGACAACGCAGTCATGCGAAAATTTAACCGACGATTATACATAGAATGAGGGTTAACAGAGTACTACGCTTATTATACTACAAAACAAAGCCCCTAAAATCGTGGTTGTTTCGCCCAATACTAGTACAACATTCCGTATATTGTGCCCATAATTTGGGCAGCTTTCTCCGAATTACTGCGTTGTCGTCAATCGCAATACGTCCAGTATTACTCATTTGACGCCCACGGACGGGCTAATGCGGCGGTGCCAGGACGGCAAGGAGCCGCCCTCCGACGCCCACTGACGGGCTAGTGCGGCGGTGGCAGGATGCCATGGAGCCGCCGCCTTGTACTTCAAAAAAATCTACTCCAACTTATGAACACAATATACGGAACGTTGTACTAGATTAAACCCGGGAGCCTGTTCTCCCGGGTTGGCGCGTTTTATAAAATATAGACTCCCTGCCTCAAGTTACTTCTGTTTCTTCAGGTCATTGGTAAGGGTGTTGATGTCCTTCTCCAGGCTCTGGATAGGCTTACCTTCGATTATACCGGCGGCTACATCGTTTATCCTTTTGATCATAGTCGGATCGGTTGTCACCAGGACCTGGTTTATGCGGGTGTCAGCGGCCTTTAGCTTGTCGGCCACCGTCTGTTTGATGGTGCTGACCTTATTGGCGTCATTGCTTAGGCCTGAGGAAACGGTCAGGCCAACCATAGCCACCAGGGTTTTGGTGCTGCCGCCGCCGGGCAAACCACCCGCTTCGCTCACTACTACAGTGGCTTTTTGCACATCGGGAACGCTCTCCGCGGTCTTTGAGAGCTGGTTGGCCATCATCCGGCGATCACTGGCGCTTACATCCAGGTTACCCTGGGGATTCTGCGGAGTCTGAGGCTTTCGAGCGGCTCCCTGGCATCCCGGCAGGGTAATCCCCAGCATGACCAGACATAGAATAACCAGGCAAATTTTCTTCATGATGTCACCCCCTTTATAGCTATAGTTTTCTATGTCAGGGGTGTTTTTCAAACGAGGAAGTATCTGCCAATGATTATTTTTGCCTGCCTTAGAAGGCTTTTATGTCAAAAAACAAATGGGACCCTGCTCTCCTGCAGGGCCCCGGGCCGTTTTTTGCTATCGTAGAATGTAGACTTTATTGGTTCTCATGCCCCAATTAACACACTGGTTTTCCGATTCCAGGAAGACATCCAGGCGGTCTCCTTTTATGGCGCCACCGGTGTCAGATGCTACCGCATAGCCATATCCTTCGATATACATCCGGGTGCCCAGCGGTATTACGCCGGGATCCACCGCAACCATGCCTACCTCCGGAGCCTCACCGGTTGCCGTATTATGCCCGGTATAGGTATATGCCGAAACCGTCATGATCTTGGCTTCCTTAAAGTCGAGACGCTGTCCTCCACGGGATACTGAGGTGATGGTACCCATAGCTATTACTTTGTTGACCGGTTCTTTGACCGGTTTGCTGGCCACGATTTCCCGCTTAACCTCCACATTGTTGTGATAGGTTATGGCTACAGTATTCACGGCCATCCCATTCTGCCCATTCCGAATGGTTTTGCTCAAACCCCGCTCCAGACTGTTGTCCAAAGTCTGCTCTTCGGTGTAGGGCAAGGGCTGTTGTTCTTCAAAACTTTTCTGCGATACCCGGATGATTTCAATGTTCTGGTCTGGTACGGTAAGCTCCCCGGGGACCGTTTTTACAAGATCGCTTGCGCCCAGTTCAAACCCGGCGGCAACAATCGCTTCCTTGATCGGCACCGGCGTGGTATAGATCTGCTTGGTCTGTCCATCGGCTATTACAGTGACAGGAAAACACCTTGTTACAGTAATTGTCATGTTGCGGCTAATCCGTGTATCCACCCCGGGCTGAACGACATCCTTGTCTCCCAGAGTTACATTATTCCTGGTTAAAACCTCTCCAACCGTATTAGTAAAAAATAAGCGCTGGTTTAGCACTTTACCATCAACCTCAAGTGATACTGGTTTTTGCAGGGCAAAGAACATACTTACAACCAGCAGGACGACGGCCAGAACACCCGCTGTTTGGTAAGTGCGTTGCTTAGACCAAACAATACCCATCCTTCTCCTCCTTTTCTAGATAGATAGAGGGCCAACCAAATTGACCCACTATCATACCGTTATTCTAGTCAAAAGTAAGTCAAACGTCAATGGAATTTTCCATTTCATGGATCATTTTCCATGTTCAGGTCGATTCCGTGATCATTATAACCCTTTGCTGAATATTATATTCATCTGGTGAGGAAAAGATTTCCTGAGTAGTTAATTGGCGCTAAACCGCCCTTCGCCTTACCCTACAAAAATTTTTCTCGGTGAATAACCTAAACTTTTAGGTGTTAAGAGTACTAGTCTCCCAAGCGAAAAACCCGCCGGGTATTCAGGCTGGTAATGTATCCAATCTCCTCCACGCTCTTGTTGCGCAGTTCGGCCAATTTTTTTGCCGTATATTGAACATAAGCCGGTTCATTTCTCTTGCCCCGCAGTGGTTCAGGGGTTAGATAGGGGCAGTCGGTTTCTATAAGAATTCGTTCCAGGCTTATCCGGGTGGCTACCTCGTGCGTTTTACGGGCGTTTTTATAGGTGAGCGGTCCGGCAAAAGAGATATAGAACCCTTCTTTCATCAATTCCAGGGCCAGGGGCAGGTTGCCGGAATAACAGTGCAGAACCCCGCCGTTTAAGCCCGCTTTTTCCTGTTTGATAATATCGGCTACTTCCTGGTGGGCATCCCGGTCGTGAATGACAATCGGTTTGTACAATTCCTTGGCTAGTTTTATCTGCTCTCGAAAAGCCTGGCGCTGCACCTCCCGGGGGGATAAATCCCGGTAGAAATCCAGACCCATTTCTCCAATGGCTGCCACCCGGGGATCCCTGCCCAGTTCATATAATTTGGCCAGAGTATCCTTTTTAAGGGTTTTGGCATCATGGGGATGCACCCCGATGACCGCGTACACTTCCGGATAACGCCTGGCCAGCTCAACGGCCTGGCGGGATGATTCATAATCGTAACCGACGCAGATTATATTGTCTACCCCGGCTTCCCGCGCATGGTCAATAATCTGGGGTACATCGCCAATCAGCTTTTCATCTTGAATATGAGCGTGAGAATCGATAAACATCGGGTTTTCTCCCTCCATAATCCCTTAATACTACGCTTCCCCTGCTTGGATTGTTAAAATGCTGTCAGAGCGAGCAAAAAAGGTGAAGGTCAAGGAAATGCAAGAAACCGCGATTAAGGCGTATAAGAATACGTCGATTGAGCGGTTTCTGGCATTGACGCAGAGATTCGCCTTTTTTGACGGTCTGACCTAGCTTACCCGGCTGCCGGATGGCAGCTCTTTGCTGATGGTCAATACCTCCAGGTCGTTTTCGCTGGAAGCGGCCAGGATCATTCCTTCCGAAAGGGTGCCCCTCAGTTTGGTAGGCTGGAGATTGGCCAAAAGGATCACTTTCTTGCCCACCAGTTCCTCGGGCGGGTAATGTTTGGCTATGCCTGATACTACCGTGCGTTCCTCTTCTCCCACCTTAAGGCGCAGGATCAAAAGTTTATCCGCTTTCTTCATCTTCTCGCAGGCGATCACTTCCGCTACCTTCAAATCGAGCCGGGCAAAGTCCTCTATGGTGATATAGCCTCGGCCCTGGGAGTCAGCCGATTTGATCTCGTCTTGGGCCGGGGCGGGCTTATCAGCCGGAGCAGCCTCCAGGCTTTTGGGGTCGATGCGCGGAAACAAAGCCGGCCCCTTCTGAACCCGGGTTCCCGCCTGGGCCAGCCCCCACTGTCCGGCTGCCGCCCAATCATCGGCCAGGCTGGCGGGCAGCCCAGTCTGCTCGGCAACCCGGGCAGGCAGAGTGGGCATCGCCGGAGCCAACAGGATGGTGCTGATCCTTATGCTTTCCAGCAGGTTGAACATCACCGTGGCCAGCCGGTCTTTACGGCTGTCGTCTTTGGCCAATAACCACGGCTCGGTTTCATCAATATATTTATTGGCCCTGGCCACCAGGCGCTGGACGGCTGCTATATAGTTGGCAAATTCAAGTTTATCAAGGCGGCTGGTGGCCTCGCTATAAGCCTGAGCCGCCGTCTGCATCAGATCTTGATCCTGCTCCTGGGCCTCGCCCGGTTCAGGTACCACCCCTCCAAAATAGCGTTCGATCATAGCGACCGTTCTGCTTACCAGGTTGCCCAGGTCATTGGCCAGGTCGGAATTGATTCGGGTCACCATCAATTCCTCGGAATAATACCCGTCCTGACCGTAACTCAGTTCTTTGACAAGGTAATAGCGCACCGCGTCAACTCCATATTTCTGCACCAAAATACGGGGGTCGATCACATTGCCTTTGGATTTTGACATTTTGCCGCCCTCCAGCATGATCCACCCGTGGGCGAACACCGTCCGGGGCAGGGGCAGGTCCAGAGCCATCAGCATGATGGGCCATATGATGGCGTGAAAACGAACGATATCCTTGGCCATCATATGAACATCGGCCGGCCAATATTTAAACTTCTCCTCATCAGCGCCGTAGCCAATGCCGCTCAAGTAGTTTATGAGGGCGTCAAACCACACATAGACCACATGCCGGTCATTAAAAGGCACCGGGATGCCCCACTTGAAGGTGGTGCGCGAAACGCACAGGTCCTCCAATCCACCCTTGATGAAGCTGACGATCTCGTTTCTCCTGGTTTCGGGCAGGATAAACTCGGGATGAGTCTCAATGTGCTCCAGCAACCGGGGGGCGTATTTGGCCATGTTGAAAAAGTAGCTTTCCTCTTTTAAGAGCTCGACCTCCCGGCCGCAGTCCGGGCATTTTCCATCCACCAGCTGCCGCTGGGTGAAAAAGGTCTCACAGGGAGTGCAATACCATCCTTCGTATTGAGAGAGATAAATGTCGCCCTGTTCATAAACCTTTCGAAAGATCTTCTGCACCACCTCTTCATGCCTCTTTTCAGTGGTGCGGATAAAATCGTTGTTGGTAATGAGCATGGTTTCCCAGAGGCTCTTAATATTTTCAACAATTCCATCGATATATTCGATGGGCTCTTTGCCGTTTTCTCTGGCTACCCTCTCCAACTTTTGGCCGTGTTCGTCGGTTCCGGTAAGGTAATATACATTATACCCCTGCATTCGTTTAAACCTGGCCATGCAGTCGGCTGCCACCGTCGTATAGGCATGGCCTATATGTAGATTGTCGCTGGGGTAGTAAATCGGGGTGGTGATGTAAAATTGGTTCCTGGTTTTCAACTCGTTCCCTCCAATACCTTGTTTATTGTAAAGCGGAACGCTTGAGTCCCGCTCTATAGGCATCAGGTATAGTTTACCACAAGATGCAGCCGGTATCCTTCCCTAATCAAGGCTAAATCAATAAGCCGGACCGGAAATCCCTCAATTGGAAGCCGGGTATTTATTAGTATATCCTTGTATATCTTTCCACATCCTGTTTTTCGGTGAGCTATTTTGTCGTACTTTGTTCAAAAAGGCACTAGCATTATATACATAAATGACAAATAACTGTTCTTATAGTTAATTTTTTGTCCATTTATGATGAATATGTCTTGACTGTTTCTCCCAGCGTTGGTATACTTTGTTCAGATAATTGAATAATGACGAAGAAGGAGGCTTGGGGTCATGTTAAAATCCACCGGTGTTGTAAGAAAGGTAGACGAGCTGGGTCGTATTGTTATTCCCATTGAACTGAGACGGACCATGGGAATTGAAGAAAAAGATGCACTGGAAATCTACGTAGATAATGAGAAAATAATTCTCAAGAAATACGAACCGGCATGTATTTTCTGCGGCAACGCGGAAGAGGTATTTAACTACAAAGGCAAAAATCTTTGCCGCAGCTGTCTGACCGAACTCAGCAAACAGGTTGTATAGTTACATATCCCTATCGCTTTTATCTGTAAGACATTTATATAAATAAGCTTTGGGAATTTTATACTGGCGGGCCTTCATTTTGAGGGCCTCCTTTTTATCTATTCCCTGACTGATAAGTTCTTCAATTTCTTCTAAAATGATATTCACCTCCGGCTTCTCATCATCAGTGAGCCCGGCTATCACCAGACATATCTCTCCCCGGGGCATATTGTCTTCAAAATAGGCGCGGACCTCTCCCAGAGAGCCGCGTATAACCTCTTCAAATTTCTTGCTTATTTCCCGGGCCACTGCCACCGGTCGGAGGGATCCCATGACCTCTTCCAGGTTTTGCAGGGTCTCCCGCAGGCGGTGGGGGGCTTCATATATTATAATGGTGCGCTGCTCAGCTTTTAGTTCTTCCAGATGGGCTTTCCTTTTACCCTCCCGGCGGGATAAAAAGCCCTCAAAAACAAAGCGGCTGCTGTCAAATCCCGATAAGGCCAGGGCAGCCGTCAAAGCCGAGGGGCCCGGAACCACTTCGATATCTATCCCTTCTTCGATGGCCCGCCGGATCAAGTTCTGCCCCGGGTCGGAAACCCCAGGCATGCCCGCATCGGAAACGAGTGCAACGCTCTTTCCCTGTTTGAGCAGTTCTATTAAGTGATTTTCCCGCTTGTCCTGGCTGTTGGCGTGATAGCTGATCAGCCGGTTGCGGATTTCGTAGTGTTTGAGCAAGATGCCGGTATGCCTGGTATCCTCGCAGGCAATAAGCTCCGCTTCTTTGAGAATCCGGAGCAGCCTCAGGCTGACATCCTCCAGGTTGCCGATGGGAGTGGCGCATATGTAAAGTTTACCCATTAAAGGGTCCCCCTTTTCTGTTCAGGCTTGGTACCAGGATAAGATCTCCTCTGAGTAGACTCCCGGCTTTTCATAAATTATCAATGGGGGGAGCACCGCCAGGCCCGCGCTCTTTTTATTGACGCCTTCTAGCAAAAACAGCCCGGCCCGGCTGTGGACAAAGGAATGCACCCACCGCAGGCGGGAGGGAGCTATCCCGGTCTCTCGGAAAAGCTGCATCAATTCCACAAAGCGCTCCGGCCGCTGAATCATGGCCAGGCGGCCGCCGCTTATGAGGATCCGGCTGGCCCCTTTGACAAAATCACTTAAATCTCCATACAGCTCATGCCGGGCAACGGCCTGCTCGCTGTTTTTGGAAATCCGCCCCTCCCCCTTTTTCCTGAAGGGCGGATTGGAAACGGCCAGTTCCACCGATTGGGGCTCAATATACTCTGTCACCTGGCGGACATCACCCTGCCGGATGCTGATCCGCTCTTCCAATCCATTGAGCCTGACACTGCGCCTGGCTCTCTCAACCTGGTCCTCCTGCAATTCCAGCCCGATCAACTTAATTTCCGGCGAGCGGGCCGCCATCAGCGTCATTATTACGCCACTGCCGGTGCCCAGGTCAGCCGCACTCCTTACCTTGTCCAGATTCACAAAATGGGCCAGCAACACCGCATCCAGGGAAAAGCGGTAGCCGGCCCGTGCTTGATACAGGGAAAAGCTGCCCAGTATTAAATCATCCAGGGTCTCATCCTGGTTTATCTGCCCAACGCCCGGTTTGTCCAAAATCTACTCCTTTTCCATTAAGGCCAGGCAGAACAGGCATCCGCCCTCTCTGGGAAGGCCAAAAGCGTGAGGGCAGACATGATATCCCTCCTGGTATATTCTCCCCAGATTTTCGTAGCCTTCACCTTCAATGGACAACGGGGCCGAAGAAAGCCTTGGCAGATCCGGTCGCACCGGTTCCGGTTTATTCTCCAAGCGGTCTACTCTCTCCCGGAGCTCACCCACTTCAATGATCAAATCACGAATGATCGATTTCAGCTCCTGGAGAGTCTTTTCCATTGACAACTTCCTCCTTTATCCGCCCCTCGTACATTTCCGACTCGTATTTTAAACAGCACATCAAGCGGCCGCAGATTCCTGATATCTTGGTGGGGTTCAAAGACAGATTCTGTTCTTTGGCCATACGGATGGATACCGGCTCAAATTCTCCCAAAAAGGAGCAGCAGCATAGCATGCGCCCGCAGGTGCCTATACCCCCTAGCATTTTGGCTTCATCCCGCACCCCGATCTGACGGAGTTCAATGCGGGTTTTGAATATGCTGGCCAGGTCCTTGACCAGTTCCCGGAAATCCACCCTTCCTTCCGCCGTGAAGTAAAAGATGATTTTGCCCATATCAAAGGTATACTCAACATCAATGAGACGCATGGGCAGGCCATGTTCGGCTACTTTGCGCCGGCAGGTCTCCAGGGCTTCTCTTTCCTTTTCCTTATTGCGCTGGGCGGCCGCCTGGTCTTCCGGGGTGGCCTTGCGAATGACCTTTTTTAAAGGCAAGACCAGTTTAGCCTCTTCCATTTCCCGCCGGCCGATGGCAACCTGTCCAAATTCTATGCCCCGGACGGTCTCTACGATAACCTGATCCCCGTTAACCAGCTCCACCTCTTCGCTGTCAAAATAATATATTTTCCCGGCCGGTTTAAATCTTACCCCAACTACCCAGGCCATCCATTCTAACCTCCTCTAGACATCGTCTATAATCTACTTAAGTACTCTGTAACCCTATAGCCTTTCCTATGAAAGGATTATGCTTTATTTTAATGCCTCCCGGACCGCGTAAGCCACCTGAATATTGATGAGCAGCGGGCTGACATTCAGACGGTACAAGCGTTTCAAACGGGCGATGGCATTTAGCTGCTCCATAATCCGCGCCGGATCGGTTTTGCTCAAAGCCCTGGCCAGTTTAATATTATCCGGCTGCTGTAAAGAATCCTGCTTTTCGGTTAAGCGGTACAGCAAAACGTCCCTCAGGACGGTTTCAATCATCGCGCAGAGCAGCTCCGAATGCTCTTCCATTTTCTCGGCGGCCAGTAAAGCATGAACCGGGGCGTCCTGCTCTAATTCTGCCACCAGCTGCCGGGCTTTATCCCATAAACCCGCCAAACCCTCTTCCGAAGCAAACTGGAGAGCCTGGCCTACACTCCCCTGCCCCAGTGCGGCGGCCCGCTGGGCGGTTTGCTCATCAACACCCAGGTCCTTAAGGCATTCCACTACCAAATGCTCGGCTAGCGGAGCAAAACGCAGCAACTGGCAGCGCGATTGTATGGTCTCGCTGAGACTTAATTGATCGGCTATTAGTATTATAACTGCATAAGGGGGGGGCTCTTCCAGCACTTTCAACAGAGCATTGCCCGCGGCTTCGCTGAGCAAGTGGGCATCATGCAGCAACACCACCCGGTAATCGCCTCGAAATGGCTTTAAGGCCAGCCAGGGCTCCATGGTCCGGGTTATCAACTCGATGCCGATCCGGCTGCGGTTTTCTTCTTTTTCGATGATCAGCCAATCCGGATGAGTTCCGGATTGTAAAAAAAGCCCGGCTTCCGGGTCACCGCTCTGGAGCAGCACGCTGGCCAGGGCCTTCGCGGTTTTCATTTTGCCAATTCCGCCCGGTCCGGTAAACAGGTAGGCGTGGCTCACCCTTCCTTCCTGGACCGCCCTTTCCAACATATCGATTATATCATGGTGCCCTTTTATCTTTGTGAACTCATCTACCCGTTTCAAAGCCCGCTCCTCATGCAATCAGATCGACCAGCATGCCCCGGATTTTATCCATGGCATTCAGTATTTCCACCGGCTCCTTTTTATGGTTCATAAAGTCGTCAATCATGGCGTTCACTTCTTCATCAATCACACTTATGGTAAATAGCAATGTCCTCCCCCTCCGGCTGCGGCCTCGTTCCTTGTTCAAGGCATAAGCCCGCAGGGTGGCTTCCTGCAGGAAGCTTTTCACCATTCTCTTGTATAGCATCAGATCGTTGATATTCAAATTGCGGCTTAAACGGCCCCCGATCCTGTCCAGTTCTTTGAGAATCTCTTTCATGCGCAGCTGCAGTTCAGACTCTCTTTTGTGCATAAGCTCCTGCTCAAAAGAACCGGAACCTACCCGCTTAACCTCGGGAATCTGACTTTTACCGGGACTTATGTAGCTGCCTATCCCTTTTTTATCCCGATCGATCTTCATGCCGGAGGCCTCCCCCCAAAGTTTATTTACCGCTTGATAATCTATCCTTTATAAACAGCCGGGCTGTTTCCATGACCTCCTCCAGGCTGCGGGAAGCGTCAATAAGCTGTATCCGCTCCGGGTACCGGCGGGCCAGTTCAAGGTATCCGTTTCTGACCTTTGCTTGAAACTCGCAACCCTCTTTTTCCAGCCGATCGGCCTGTTGCCCGTCCTGCCGTTCCCTGGCCCGAGCCGGCTCCAGGTCTAAAAGCAGGGTTAAATCAGGCCTTATCCCGCCGGTGCAAATGTCATTCAACTCCTCCAGCCGCTTTAGCTCCAGGCCCCGCCCGTAGCCCTGATAAGCCAGGGTAGAATCCGTATAGCGATCGGCCAGAACGATGGCCCCGTTATCCAGAGCCGGCTTGATACATTCTTCCACCAGCTGCCGACGGGCCGCTCCATATAAAACGGCTTCGGTCCAGGGCTTCATCCCGGCATTGGCCGTGTCTAAAAGCAATTGCCGAATCTTTTCCGAGATCTGGGTTCCTCCCGGTTCCCGGAGACTGACCAGGGGCCAGCCCTGTTCTATTATATACTCCTTAAGCCCGGCTGCCAGGGTGCTTTTGCCGCTGGCATCGATGCCCTCCAGGGTAATAAAACATCCCTTTCCGTTCATTCCTGTCCTTTCCCGGTTTCCTCCAAAACCATTATATAATCCAAAGCCGGATCATGCGGCCCTTGAGTGTATATACCCCTCTGTTTAATATACCATAGATATTCCAAGGTTTCGGCATCAATCAATTCTCCCGGCAGCAGACAGGGAATACCGGGTGGATAAGGGGCCACCATCTCCCCGCTCAAACGCCCCAGGCTGTCCTTTAGCTTGACCCGGCGGCGCTCCTGCCGGAAGGCCTGGCGGGGGCTTAAAACCATCCGGGGGCAAGGAATAAGTGGTATTACCCCGGTCTTTCGGTCCGTCCCGCCATATTTACCGGCAATTTCGACCAGGGCCCGGTGAAGCCATTCCCATTCATCCTCACGGTGCAAGAAGGACATCATAAACATGATCAAATCCGGTTGGGCCAGTTCGGCCTGAATACGATATTCCCGGCGCAATACATCCGCCATTTGCAGGCCATCCAGGCTTATTCCCGAAATATGCAGGGTCACTTTGAGGGGATCCTGTCCGGCTGCATAGCGGTCGTTATCCCCCGAGGGGTTCCAAACCCTCATTCCCGGTATTTGATCTATCCGGGCCCGGTATTTCTCAGCTGTCCGGCCAGCCCGGTCCAAATACTCATACCCCTTTACCTGCATGAATTGGCGGGCCAGGTCCATAGACGCCAGGAGGGGAAAAGACGGGCTGGTGGTGGTGATAAGGCTTAAGGCCGCTGCCAGGAGGTTTCTATCTTTATACTCCCGGCCGATATGCAAACAGGCCCCCTGATTGAGCACCGGCAGGGTTTTATGCAATCCGTTGACGGCCGCGTCCGCGCCCTGGCTCAAGGCCGGCCGGGGATAGGCCGGGTGAAAGGCAAAATGCGCTCCATGCGCTTCATCCACCAGCAGGGCGGCTCCTCTTTTATGGGCTTTATCCGCCATTTCAGCTATATCAAGGCTTGTCCCCCAATAACTGGGGCTGGTTAAGAATACCGCCTTTAATTCGGGGTTGGCTTCCAGTTCAGCTCCGATTACACCTGGATCAAGGGCCAGGGGAATGCCTGTTTGGGCATCATAAGCGCAGGATAGGTAACGGGGAACCGCCCCGGAAAGGACCATCCCTCCCCACAGGGAGCGGTGCGCGTTGCGGGGAATCAGCACTGGGGGCTTTTCGCCCGGCAGGCTCATGAACAGGGCGTGAATGCCGGATGAAGCGCCGTTGACCAGAAAAAAGCTTTCCCGGGCTCCATAGGCCTGGGCCATCAGACGCAGGGCCTCCTTGATCTCGGAACGGGGTTGATGCAGATCGTCAATGCCCGGAACCTCGGTTAGATCAAGCTCAGCCAGAGTAAAGTAGGCTTCCGGCAACCCTCTTCCACCCGCATGACCGGGCATGTGCAGGCGCAGGTTGCCTTCCTCTCGGTATTTCAAAAGGGACGACCAGAGGGGAGCCGGCCGTTCTTGAGGATCTGCCGTATCCATCGCCCGGAGCCCCCTTCCCTTTAATCTTCTCATTAATTTTATCGCAAGAGTTCGTTACACGGATGGATTAGAGTTAACAGAGTACTAAGCTTTGACCATTTTTCTAAGTTTATCCATCAGGGTCTCATAATCGGGGCTGCCGACTTCAGCAGTTAAAATCGCCCACTCGCATTCCCGGCAGATAAAGAAGTTTTTTAACTTTAAGCCGCCGTGAATACCCTGGGCCGGCACTTGACCGCAAACACTGCAGCAGGGCAGCAGTTTTCCCATTTTTTGTTGCTCCGGTAGGGCTTCCATATAAAACATCCTTTTTACTTGATTATTGCCCGGCTCAAAAACAGCCATACGGGCAGTACCCTAGGTTATGCCGCCCCACTCCAAACGGTGTCTGTCTGCCGCCCTCTTATCCTACAATCTTCAGGGCGGCGGGCCTGAGGGCAAATGATACCTGGCATACCTTGCCCGGCACTTCCCCTTCCATTTCCAGGGCGAGTTCGTCCCGGGAACGTATGGTTACGTTTTGCCCTCGCTCCAGTATCACCTTGGGATGATCGATGTGCCTTCCCCGGTAAACTTTGGGCATATTAAACAACAGTTCCAGCCGGGCAAATTCCTTTAATATAACCACATCCAACAGGCCGTCATCCGTCCGGGCGCCCGGGGCAATCATCATTCCACCGCCGAAAAACCTGCCATTGGCCACCGCCACCAGGGCGGACGGTCCCGTAAACACTTCCCGCCCGTCGATTTCAACGCTCAGCGGGTGGTTTTTAAAGCCAATGATGGAACCCAGGGCGCCGGTTAAAAAGGAAGCAAATCCGCCCAGGTATTTGCTGTTTCGGTTGACCCGCAGGCAAGTTTCACTCCCCAAGCCCACGTCGGCAATGTTGATCAGCCAGCGGTTTTTCTTTTTCCCATCCCACCCATTAAAAGTGGCTTTCACGATATCGCAGCTTTTACCGGAAGACTCATTCCAGAACCGGCCCAGATCTTCCGCCCGGCCGGGGAAATCGAAAACCCTGGCGACATCGCTTCCAGTGCCGGTCGACAGGGCGCTTAACATAAGGTCGGGGCCAAGCGGGCGGCCGTCTTGAAAAAAGCCGTTTAAAACCTCGTTCAAGGTTCCGTCTCCCCCCACGGCCACTATGCAGTTGTATTTATCATGGATAGCCCGCCGGGTCAATTCTGTGGCATGCAGGGGAGCCGCGGTATGCTCTACCCCGAATTTAAACCCCTGGCCTTGCAAAAGCGCCGCGATCTGCTTCCACCTGCCCCTGGTCCTGCCGTGTCCGGAGGCCGGGTTTACTATAAACATGACCTTATTCATTGCCCCAACCAGCCTGTCGATCGTATTAGACTAATGATTCGCCATTTTTCACCAGGGTTCCTTTTACTCAAAAGGGTACTTTTCTTGCGAGATAAAAATAAACCCGCCATTTGAAGACGGGTTGGCTTTTTTATAAATATCCGGATTACCCTGGGGAAGGATTATTCCTTTATTTTTAAAGGCAGGGCGGGATCGGTTATGGAGCCTATTTTAACCGCAAAGGAGGTCTTATTGGCAATATCCTGGTCGGTGACGATATGGATGTCCAGCAAGCCATCCGACGCATATCCGGTTTTCAGGTAATTCATTTCCGCCAGGGCCTGGCTCCAACCTTCCAGCCACAATTGCAATTGCTGCTTCTGTTCGTCATTCCCGCTGAAGTGAATGATCAGGTCTATATCGCTGCCCGGCCCCGCGCTCCCGCTGTTGGTGCTGCCGATTACATAGGCGGCCTTGATCCCCATCAGTTCAGAGTCCATTTTCTCGGCTATCCGCTGGGCCATGTACAGACGCCAGCGCCAGTAGCGATCATCGTAGCGGTAGGGTTCAGGCCGGGCCGATCGCCCGGGCTCGGCCGGCTTGATCATTTCCGGCGAAGCAGCACCCGAGTACCTTCCTAAATACCCCAGGGCTTCTCCCAGATCAGCATTCATATTGATGTGCAGCATATCCCCGTCGGCCGTATCCGGCACATCGATCACCCGTACGACATCCTCCAGCCCGCTGTACTGGGGCAGTATTTGACTTAACATATTGGGTGAACGGGTCAAAAAGCGCTCGTTAAATACCATCCCCTTTTCATCGGGATATAAGGGCAGATAACGGATGTTGGCCTCCACCAGGTCCTGAAAGAAATGGGTGCCGAAAGACAGCTCGGGAAGGTAATTGCCTTTTTCCCGCGCTATTTCGATCAGGGCGGCGGTATGGTTGATGTCAGCGTAGGTAACCTGAACCCCCAGCTTTATGTCCCCGCGGCTCCCCCAGCGCCCGGGACCCATGAGAATAAATCTTCTCCTGGGCAGCAGGGTATTGAGCATCCCCACCGCCTTGCCCACATTCAGCAAGTCTTCCCAATCCCGCAGCCGGCTGTAGCCCTCCGGGTCAATATATACGATGTGGCTGATGTTTTGCACCAGGCCGTTGGAGATATAGCGGCGGGCGGAAAATATGCGTTTGGAATCGGCGATGTCCCGTGGAACCGGCGGGGGCGCCACGTCGTCGCCCGATCCCTGGGGACGGCACTGCAGCAGGTAAAAGTCCCTGCCGTCCGAGGCAAACTCGATGTCGATCGGGGTTCCCATTTTTTCCTGCAAAACTCTGAGTATGGTAGAGGCTTTTTTTATAAAATTAGTGCCTTCTATGAGCCCCTGAAAGTTGGCCACCAGGTCCTGTTTCTCGCAGTCCAGCTCAAAAGCGTTGAGCCTGACCACCATCCCCTCCCGGTAGGCGGAGACAATCTGGTGGAGATCGGGGATTTCGGAGCCATATTCTTTAATAAGCTGGGAAATGGGGATGGTTTCAAAGGTGTTGTTCTCCAAGTTGATCACATCGACCTTTTTGGGAGAGTAGTGTTTGATTTCCTCCGGAACAATATTGACCCGCAGATCAGGCTGCCCGGGGGCAACCATAAAGGGGAAATCATCGTTCAAGCGGTCCACCGCCCTGGTCCCCAGACCCATGACCAGGCGCACCAGCCCGTCCTCTCTCCTGATCCGGGGCGACCAGCGGAATTCATTGTTGCTTACCGCCACCCCCGCGTAAAGGGGCATAAAATAAGGCCCCACCTGGCTTCCGACCACCTGTTGAATCATGATGCCCATCTCTTCGTGAAAATCCAGCAGCCCTCTTTCCGCCCGGTAGCGTATGGAGTCCGGGCCGTAAACGGAAGCGTAGACCTCTACAATAGCCCCCATCAAAGCTTCCAGGCGCTCCTTTTTAGCCCCCCGGTTGGAGAGGAACAGGCTGCGGTACTTGCCGGAGAAGGCGGCTCCCATCTGGTCTTCGAGCAGGCTGGAACTGCGCACTATCAAAGGAACGTCCCCGAAGTCGTCAAGGGCCATGGCCAGGCTCTTGACGATCCCTGGCGGGAATTTGGCATTCTTAAGAGTTTGAATGATGTTCGGGTAGTCAATACGAATTTCCTGAAGGTCTTTGTATTTCTGCTCGTTGAGCCCTTCCAGATTATTATAATGAAGGAATTCGGTAAGCGCATCGGTGGTTATACACCAGGTACGCGGAACCTTTATGGATTCCAGCAAGGGCTGATTGTGGACTTCGGAGCGCAGGATCTGCTGGGCCAAAAAGAGCCCGGTGCTCTTGCCCCCGATCTTGCCATGGCTTTCCTCCGGAAAGATAAGCCGCTTTACCACTTCATAAAAATGGCTGATCCCCAGGTATTGTTTGGCGACCCTTATGAAGGCCAGATTGTCGGATAGAAAACGCCGTATTAGGGCTACGTCCAGCCATCTTTCGGTAGCCGAATTGAGCATATTGCTTTCGCCGGCAATATTTCTATACCGCTTTACGGCCTCAACCACTTCTCCCAGGGAAACATCGATCCGGTCTATGGTTTTTACCAGGTCATAGGCTTTTTGCTCCTGAATCCACCGCTTCAAACGCACCGCTATTTCGGTTTCACTGAGGTTTTGGGCGGCCAGTTGAAAGGTCTTTTCACTCAAAAGGGCGATATTTCCGCGCGGCAGTTTGGCGCTCGGATAGTTGACCTCCCAACTCTGCGCAGTATCGGGCCGGCCCGGGCTGAATTCGTTCAGCAATTCCGCCGCACCCTGGGCCCCGTTCCAATACAGGTGATTGATCATCTTGCGGCTGACATGAACCAGCAATTCCGGATCGGTTTTGCGGAGTAGATCGAGGATAACCATCCATTCATAGTCCAGGCTGCCTTCGGCCAGGTCCAGCCGCGGCCGCTTCCACTCCTGCAGGACCTGCTTGAGCCGGCGGTGAAAAATAGTCTGGCCTATCCTTTCGGCTATTGTCTGGATCAGCTTGCGCTCCTTGTCGAGAAAATACCCCTCGGGACTCTTGGGCACATCCCTGATATATACTACTTCAATGCTGCCCACCACTTCATCGTCAACCTTGATCAGGCATTTGTCGGCCAGGGGCGCTTTGCAGTAACCGGGCGTCTGAAAGCTTTTCTGATCAAAGATCAGCCTGGCCTCGCAGGCTTCCGGATACTGCCATCCCGATGGAATCACCTGAACCACCGCCTCTAACAATTCATTTAGAGACAGGCGTTCGTTGCCCAGGATCTCGTCAACCTGATAGAGGCAGTTGAGCTCCTTGGCCCGTTCTTTTAGAAAATGTATAGTATGCTCGTCTAATCTATCATCGTCGTGCATCTTGACCACCCGGTAGTTAATACCTTAATTTTACACCCACCCGCGCATTTTTACGGCCTGGGCAACGCGATTAATAGAGATTACATAGGCCGCATCACGCATATATAGTTTGTGCTTCTTGGACACTTCATTCACCGCCTGGAAGGCTGCGGTCATTTTGGCATCCAGTTTTTGCAGCACTTCATCCTTGTCCCAGTAGTAATTGCTATTGGACTGCACCTGTTCAAAATAGCTGCAGGTTACTCCCCCGGCATTGGCCAGGAAGTCGGGTATTATAAAGATACCGCGCTTTTTGAGATATTCATCGGCATCGGGAGTGGTCGGTCCATTGGCGCCCTCCACTACCATTTCTACTTTGGGGCTGATCTTATTCACGTTAGCAGCGGTTATCTGGTTCTCCAGGGCGGAGGGTACCAGGATGTCAACCTCCTGCTCCAGCCAGGCATCCCCATCCAGTATTTCGCAGCCCATATCCCGGGCCTTGTTTTTATCGATGCTGCCAAAAGCATCGGTTATGGACATCAGCGTTTCAGCGTCCAGGCCGTCTTTCTTCCTGTAGGTATAGCTTTTCTTATCAGTATTATCCCAGCAGGAGATAGCGATAGTCTTGCCGCCCATTTTGCCATAAAGCTCTGCCGCATACTGGGCCACGTTGCCAAAACCCTGGAAGCTGGCGGTAGTCTCAGCCACATTGATGCCCAGGTGCTTCAAGGCCTCGCGCACGGTATACATCACGCCATAGCCGGTGGCTTCGGTTCTTCCCAGAGAACCGCCCATGCCCACCGGTTTGCCGGTAATAAAACCGGGATAGCGGCCGCCGTTGATGACTTCGAATTCGTCCAGCATCCACAGCATGTGCTGGGCATTGGTCATTACGTCCGGAGCAGGCACGTCCACATCGGGGCCGACATTCTTGGCGACCTGCCTGACCCAGCCCCGGCACAGCCTCTCTTGCTCCCTCTGGGTCAAATTGCGCGGATCACATATTACGCCGCCTTTGCCTCCCCCCAGAGGAATGTCTACTACCGCGCATTTCCAGGTCATCCACATGGCCAGGGCGCGCACCGTGTCCGCCGTCTCCTGGGGATGGAAACGGATTCCCCCCTTGGCCGGGCCGCGGGCGTCATTATGCTGTACTCTAAAGCCCTGGAATATCTTGGTGCTGCCATCATCCATGCGCACCGGAATCAAAAAATGATATTCCATCGCTGGTTGGCGCAGTAAGGTGCGAGTTGCTTCATCCAAATCGATAATCTCAGCAACTCTGTCAAATTGGGCCTGGGCATTAACGAAAGGGTTGTACGAAGTTTCACTCATCTGGTTGTTTTCCTCCTTGTACTAAATTGGACGGCATTTCGACTAAACCAATTATATATAAAGTTATGTTCTTTGTATTCAGTATTGCATTAAGAATATTGTATACATGTGTGTTCAAGCAAGGCTCTCTCCGGCACCGATGATTTGATTTATGGGTTTTTTAACCATCAACGAACCCTTCCCCTATTGGGTCATATGGATTCAGTATACAAAAATGTTTTTTTGTTCAACTCTTCCCTAACAAAAAGTTTATTGGATACAGTATTCCGGTGCTACAAGATTTTATTTGGTGGGGTCCAAAAAAGGCAGCTGATCACTATCGATCAACTGCCTTAACGGTTATTCTATTTCTATCGCCCTTTACAGCAATTCCTTCATCAACTCCAGGCTGGTCTGGCTGGTGAGATAGGCCAATGGCACATCGAAAACGGTTTTGGCTCCAACCTGGCCTTCGCGGTTCATGCGCAGGGCGGCTCGGGCATAGGCCACCAGAACATTGGCCGTGAATTCCGGATTGCTGTCCAGTTTAAGCGAAAACTCTATTACATGCTTATTGCCTTCGGTGGTGTTGCCGCTGCGGATCACGAAACCGCCATGCATCATCCGCGAATGATTCTTTTGAAGCTCCTCTTCGCTGATGAAATGCACTACCGTGTCGTAGTCAGCGAAGTAATTGGGCATGGTCTTTATGTCTATTTCAATCTGAGCCCGGTCGGCACCCTCCCGGGCCACTATAAAACACTCGCGCAGGTGCTTTTCCCGGACGGTAAATTCCGGGGTTTCACCGGTCCTGACCCTGGCTACCGCGGTCTCGATGGGAATCGTGTACTGGATGCCGTTCTTTACCCCGGGCACCCGGCGTATTGCGTCGGAATGCCCCTGGCTGACCCCCCGGCCCCAGAAAGTATAATCCTTGCCTTCCGGGAGAAGTACACCGGAAAGCATTCTCATCATGGAAAACAATCCCGGGTCCCAACCCACGGAAATGATACTCGTTTTACCGGCCGCTTGGGCCGCCGCATCTACCGCGCCGTGATAATCGGCGATACGGGCGTGGGTGTCAAAGCTGTCGATAGTATTAAACAGGGCGGCAAACTGCGGCCCCTGCTCGGGCAGGTCGGTTGCCGAACCCCCGCACAGGATCATTACGTCGATTTTATTGACATAGTCCGGTGCTTGGGAAACGTGTTCGACGGCTGCTCCGGGCGTTTGTGGTCTGATGCTCTCCGGCTCCCTCCGGGTAAAAATGGCTGTCAGAACGGTGTCGGGATTCTGATTTATGGCCGCTTCTACTCCCCGGCCGATGTTTCCATAACCAACTACTCCGATTCTAATTTTGCTCATGCACTACACCTCATTGTATAATTTGAACCCTATAAGACTACTTCATTGTTTGGGTAAAACCCTCTAAGCCACTTCATGTATTATGTATTATGTATTATTTACAAATAGTCAACATCGCTTATTGCCCAGTTCTTTGGTCATGCTGGTCAGGGGTTTCAACAAACCAACAAAACCCGGCGATCGGCCGGGCAATTTCTCCATTTAAATTGGTTTCTTCCGTTTGGCATTACTCAAGAGCCGTGTTGAGTAAGAGGAGCAGCGATCTTATGAAGGATTTATATTCATCCAGGTCTGACACGCCCTGGGCCTCCGTTTCCATGGAGCAATACTCGGATCCGGCCCGGTTGCTCTTTTTCAGGTTTACCAGCAGCTTCATTTCTTCCTCATTGCCTTCGCGCTTGACGTCCATTTGAAGCTGGGCATTCAGGGTGTTGATCCTCTGATAACATCCCCTAAAACTCAAATCCGCCATTCCGATCTGATCAAACACGCTTTTCAGAAGATCCTGGTTGAGCTTGATATGGTTGATGAATTTCTCTTTGTACATTTTATCGTCCGCTTCTTTAAAAATATCATCCAGCTTCTGAATCTTGCTTTTCCAATGGGCGCTTCCCATGGAAACGCTTAAATATAGCCCGGAAGCGGCATTATTATAAGCGGTAATGGTATCCCGAACCCGCTGGCAGGTGGCCTCCACTGCTGCCGCGTCGCTGTCGGGCAAAAGGATGGCAAATTCATCCCCGCCTATGCGGGCAATGATATCGTTTTTGCGCATGGCCTGCCTAAGAACCCGGGCCACTTCTTTTAATAGGTCGTCGCCGCGGTCGTGGCCATAGGTATCATTGACTACTTTAAGGTTATCCACATCGCATATAATCAATCCGGTAGGGTTCATGGAGAAGTACTCCATGCGGTGCATCTCATTTTCGAAATAGGCGCGGTTGTAAAGATTGGTCAGGGGATCGAACATACTATAGTAAACAAGCTGTTCTTCGGCGATTTTACGTTCCGAGATATCCCGCATAATAACGAATATCTCCTGGCATTCCATGGGTATGATGCGGGCCTCATAGTAATGCCTGCCGCCCACATCCAGGGCAAATTCGACGTAGTTGACCGCCTGATTTTCCAGTACTTTAAGAAAAACCGCTTTGAGCCGCACCGCATTGCTATCGTCAAAAAGGGTGTAGAATTTTTTGCCCAGGGGCTCCCCGTCCTTAAGCGGGGATCTCTCCATTTCTCCTTTTTTGTAAGCCAGGACATGGCCGTCGCGATCCAGGCGCAGGAAAAGATCGGGAAAAGCCTTGATCATCGCCCTCATTTCCGAATTGGCCTGCAGCAGTTCCTGAGAACTCAATTCCAGGGCTCGCTCCAGCATGACCCGATCTTGGTCCGCATCCCAGTAGGCCTGATTCACTGCCCCCAGGAATTTTTCCCATTTCCCGAGCGGCTCGGGCTGACCGCCGAAATATCTTTTTATTTGACGCTGTAATAACGGATGCGCTTTTTTCACGATTACTCCTCCGTAAGCGTAGTAATGGTCATGGATTGATTGTGAAATTCAGCCGGGCCGCCCATGCCATGCGGGCAGATTTCGCCAAAAGAATAAAACCCGGTCAAAACCGTGTCATGATCAAACACCTGTTGCACCGCTTCTACTTCTTCCTCAGTCCTTTGTTTTAGAACATAACGCCGGGCGGTGCAGGAAATCAACAAGGCCAGCTCCGCTTTGTCTGCCGATATCCGACAGTTTTCCGCCGCGCTGTGAGCCCCCTGAATCAACCGGTCGTAATTGGCCTTCATAAGGCGGACGTAAGTTCCCTCGGGAATGTCGCCTCCAAAGACCAGTCCGCCATCCTCGTTGATGCCTAAAACGGTTCGGATAACCGGGATGTCCCCTTCCCGGCTGCGAAGGTTCAAGGGAAAGCTCATTCCCGCCGCCGGGAGGTCCTTGGCCAGATCTCCCAGGTATAGCTTGTACAGCTCCAAAGCGGAACGGCCATCCATTTCATATAACACATTGCCCCGGGACCTGGTAACCAATCGTTCCGGGCCAAAGGCATCCCATCCGCCCTGAGTGCTGTAGGCCACTTTCAAACGTTGGCCGTACAGCCCCAGCGCCGCGACCACGTGGCTGTCAGTGACTTCGTTGGAAATCACGTAGGTCTTTTCAAATCCATTCCCGTCGCCGGCCAACCCTCCGGTTACCGCCACCTGCGCCGGAAGTTCGGCCAGTAAAGCTCCCATAAATTGGTTGCCGTTGACATTCAGTCCATCGGAAAGGACCAGCACGTGGGTAAGATCCTCATGAGGCAAAGCCCGGGCCAAATCGCGTCCCGCTGAAAAACTGCTTTCGGCGCGAACTATATGAGCCCCGGCGATCCGGGTGTACTCAAACTGGGCAGCCGTAGCCACCAGTGTATCATCCAGGATCTGGCTTCCGCAAATATTCCCGCTGGTTGAACATCCGAAAACATAGGCCCCGGGGTATATCTCTTTTATTTCTGCGAATGTCGTATTGCGCGCTATCAATTCAGGCGCTCCAAACAGTAAAACCAGCTGGGCAGATCCAGCAAGCTTCCTTTGAGCGGAAAGCCACCCGGTTCCTTCTTTCCAAATTATCTGCTCTATCTTCAAAAAACTCACTCCCTTCCTTGATTATATAGCAAAAAGCTTCCTAATTATATAATCACAAAGGGACCAAGTTCCCAGGCTGGGCGTTAACTCGTGACTAAAACCGCTCTAAATATAAAACTACGGTTATTCAACTCATGATTGCTCGATTCTGGACTCTTTTAAGCAAAGAATACTATGCTTTTCTTGTTGATCATTTGTCGCTTTCCTACTTACGGCAATAATAGACAAAAGCCGGGGGAATGTTGAAGGGTACCAAAGAGATCTCCACCCGGGAAAAATTTTTTTGCAGGAGGGATTTCATCTGCAGCGAGTATTGAAAGGCGACAAATGTTCCGCTCGGTTTTAGCAATCTTACAACCTGATCAATGATACTTTCACGTTTGGCCTCTTCCAGCAAGGCAAAAGGTATTCCGGAGACAACCATATCCAATGAATCAATGCCAATGGACTGTATTTTCTGGTGGAGATAGAGAACATCATCAAAATAAAACAAATCAGTATACCGGGCCGCCATTTCACTTCTCATCAGGCGGTCTTTTTCAAAAACAGCTACTTTACAGTCCGGGTGTTTTAACCGGTATATATCCCTGGTAAATACCCCGGTCCCCGCTCCCAATTCAGCCAGGGCGCGGGTTTTGCCCCAATCCACCCTTTCCAGCATCTTGCGAGACAGGAACCTGGAACTGGGGGTGACACTCCCTATCTGGGACGGGGATTCAATGAATTTTCGGAAGAAAGTTATCCTTTTATGTATCTTGCACCAGCCGTATTCCGCCATACCATCCATATCTTCTCTCCTCTTTTTGCTTTGCAGTATAGAACTTACATATTAGACAATCTTTAGACCAGGATTAAAGTTTAATTAGGACCGGTCTTATCATATAAGCTAAAGATTAAGATTCAGAGATGAAGATACTTAAGGGTTTCTTAAAAAAACAGGGAGAAGTAGGAGCAGAGGATTTCCTCCCGGATTGGGGCATCTTGATTCTGGTTCAGACTTTGGCATACATACGGTGGGGTCAGGTCAAGCATAGAAAAAGAGCCCCGCTTGAAACAAAACAGAGCTCTATCTCAGAAAAAAATTAATTCCTGGCAACGTCCTACTCTCCCACGAAATGCAGTACCATCGGCGCTGGAGAGCTTAACTGCCGTGTTCGGGATGGGAACGGGTGTGGCCTCTCCGCTATTGTCACCAGGAAATCT
>Ga0228536_1001391_pt1 | contig 23557 bp, 18 predicted proteins | sample SJ1Smetagenome_FD_168611 | JGI IMG/M metagenome (GOLD analysis project Ga0228536, IMG submission 168611) | Enriched culture of PCE-dechlorinating microbial communities from Ithaca, New York, USA - SJ1.S | ecosystem: Engineered > Modeled > Simulated communities (microbial... > Unclassified...
GGTATGCGCCAGGCTCAGACATATGGAACAGTCTGAATGGGGCCAAAAAACCTATCTTAACATGCAACATTTGGAGGATTATCAACCAAGTGATTCCTGAATGTGCGAAAAATACTTGACACTACCGCGCTCGGTCGGGAGACCGGCGCGATCAGAGCCAGAAGACGGTAGTGGTCAGACGGACTCGAAGAAAGGAGGTAGTACCGGAGGGACAAATGGGATTTGGAATTTAAATGTTTATATATTTAAGACCTTGAGCAATCCTCAAGGTCTTAATATTTTGTAGGAAACTAAATACCTAAGCTCGTCACTATTCGAATAATTTCTGCATAGGCAGCTGCTAAATGTGCTAACATTGTTCGTTGTTCATTTGCCTTCAGCGCTATGGCTTTTTTCCCGGTACGCTTTTCGTATGGGTGGGCATTGGGAAGTGTGCTTCTTCGACTGTGAACTGCAATTAGGTGAGACGACAGAAGAGCATAAGCATTTGTAAAAGAATTATCATTTATTAATGCTCCGTAATCTATCAGTCCCTTTGCATTGACGGTTGGTATCGCACCTGAGGCACTTTTAGAGGCTATGAATAGTTGAAAAGCCCTAAAAAGAGCATCATTGAATGCATCCTGTTGTGCAAGCCAGGCCGATCGATGTCCTTTATAATAAGATTCCGCTAAAGTAAGCATGCTATAAGCATGTTGATATTCACATCCGAGGAGTGTCCGCCATTTATTCCACTTAGCAATTTTGTACCTTTGTGATAGTCTATTACCTAAGACATCCCCTCTAATTCTGCGACCATCATGAATAATTCCCGCTTTGAAATAAACATTGCGAGTAACTGGCAACAATGTATTGGGTTGTTGCCCAAGCTGGTCTATTGTCATTCGTGATTTTACTAATGGGTTAAGAAGCCCTAATGATGGATCCGGTATTCGTCGCAATAGAATTTGAGAGGCAACTTCAACACCATTATTTATGTTAAGCTCAAGGTCTTTTATGGATATGGCCTGAATTAGGGCTTGCCCTTCAAACATCATCCTCTTGCTATAAGAACCCAATCCTAATTCCTCACATCGTAGTAAGAACTTATATGCACCAATTTTTGTGGCTGAACAGTTTTTTGATTTAATTGAATTGATTGCTCTTGTTGCCAATTGTCGACATTCACGGGTCGTACACATACGAGACAAGATTTTCCAGGCTTCACCTCTAACAAAATCATATGGACTCTGGTCAATATCGTGAATACATAAATTGATAATTTCGTCTACCCTTTCGTAGTTTTCCAAAAACGATGCAAATGCATCAATCTGGTGTGGGTTTTGATCCCAAAGATTAATAACGATTTTTAATATATTTTCTGAGGGGCCTGTTCTGAATAAAATGTACCGAAACTTGGATTTATCAATAATTTCTAAGGAGGTGTCGCTCAAGGACAAAGCCTCTTTAATGGCAACTTCAGCTTCTCCTTCAGCCATCTGCTTAGGGCCGAGGGTTTCCTGGTAAAGTAAGATCGGTGGAATGTTCCGGACAAGTTCTTCTTCATCTTTTATTTTGAAAATTGTGGTTTTCTCAGAACTTGGGATTAATCCTCTCTCTCTACATAAAACATCCAAATCTACCAGTGCTTTACGCACTTCATATTCATTTTTCCCTAGAATCCGTATGTCATCAACATAACGGAGGTAAACACAAGTCTGATGCATCTTTTCGTCAATAGGCAACATAACACATTCTGCTAGAAAATCTGATGCTGATGGACCTTGTGGAATACCATGCTTATGTTGGACTGAGCGATTATCTGCGGTCCAGGTTTGCAAACAATTCGAAATAAAGTCCGTTAATTCGGTTTGTCCACGATGTGGGGCAATAATTTTTAATAGTAATTCATGTGGAATTGTGTCATAAAATGCAGCCAGGTCAAAATTTGCTAACCACTTATAGCCTTGGTTATACCAATATTTCAAAGATTTCCGTAATTCGTAATAACCATATTTCCAATCACTCAAGAAAAATTCGGAATCGTTTTTCTTTGTCAGCCAATGGCTAAAAATTGATTTTCCTATTAATGGTTGCCGGCGTATGCGAACTTTTTCTGCAAACAGATTCGCTATGGCTTGAAGCATTATTTGGTCTTCAATACATAAAAGTGTAATCGGGCGCTGCAAACCGGATGCTTTAGGATAATATATCCTCACTGGTGATTGGGGAGAATATTCTTTGCTGTTTATTCTTTTATAGAGATCGTTGATATTTTCTTCTTCGCTGAGTTCATAAGCTTCCATGATGCATCGAAAATAGTTCTTATAGCGGGCATCCTTTGTTGTTGCAAGCCTTCGCCAAGCAAGTTTTAGATTAGGTTTTGAAGTCAATCTGGAAAAACTCATCTTTGCGATCCCAGTTTTTGTCTATCGAATTATTCGTAATCTACATGGTCTGGGCTGGTTCCCTATTTCAGAACGACCTTGCCTCGATCGCGCCGGTCTCCAGACCGTGCGCGCGACTCGACCGAAGGTCTCAAACAATCATAGATATTGCCCGCCCGATTATACACAACATGGGCCCGGAAGGATTCGAACCTTCAACCAAGCGGTTATGAGCCGCCTGCTCTGCCACTGAGCTACGGGCCCCCTCAGGACGTTAATTTTACCACGAGCCAGCTCGGCGCCTCAACCCGCCTGCATCTTCGCCCAGCTGTCCACCAGCGATATCGTGCGATTAAACACCAGCCTGCCCGGTTCAGAATCCGCGCTGTCTGCGGTGAAGTAACCATTCCTCACAAACTGCCAGCTTTCGCCCGGCTTTGCCTCCGCCAACACGGGTTCCAGTTTGGCGCGGCACACCTGTAAGGATTCCTGATTCACATTGTCGAGGAAGGTTTCTCCCTCAGGCAGGTCCTCCGGGAATTTATCCTCAAACAGCTGCTCATACAGCCGCACCTCCGCGTCAACCGCGTGCGCGGCGCTCACCCAATGGATGGTGCCTTTCACCTTGCGCCCATCCGCGGACATTCCCCCCCGGGATTCGGGGTCATAGGTGCAGTGCACCGCGACGATATCTCCCCGCGCGTCTTTTTCCACCGAGGTAGCGGTGATGTAATAGGCGTTCATCAGGCGCACTTCTTTGCCAAGCGTCAGACGAAAGTACTTGGGCACCGGGTTCTCCATAAAGTCATCCCGCTCAATGAAAAGCTCGCGCCCGAAAGGCACCTGCCGGCTGGTCTGGCAGTCCGGGTCCTGCGGGAAGTCTGAGACCGTGAAGTCCTCAGTTTTCCCTTCCGGGTAGTTATCCAGCACGACCCTCAGCGGCTGTAGCACGGCCATACGGCGCTTAGCTGTCGGGTTCAGCGCGTCGCGCACAAAATGCTCCAGCAGCTCCACGTCCACAAAGCTGTCGTTTTTGGCAACCCCAACCGCTTCGAGGAAGCTGCGGATGGCTTCGGGCGGGTAGCCGCGCCGGTGCATGGCTGCCAGGGTGGGCATGCGCGGGTCTGTCCAACCCGAAACCAAGCCTTCCTCAACCAGGCGGCGCAGTTTGCGCTTGCTCATAACGGTGTGGGTCAGGTTCAGCCGCGCGAATTCAATCTGCTGCGGGTGAAAGAGCCCGAGCTGGTCCAGGAACCAGTCATACAGCGGGCGGTGGTTTTCGTACTCCAGCGAGCACATGGAGTGGGTGATGCCCTCCAAAGAGTCGCTCTGCCCGTGCGCGAAATCGTACATCGGGTAGATACACCACGCGTCGCCGGTGCGGTGGTGCGTAGCGTGCAGGATACGGTACATGACCGGGTCGCGCATGTTCATGTTTGGCGAGCTCATGTCAATTTTGGCTCGCAGCGTGCGGCTGCCGTCCGGAAATTCTCCCGCGCGCATGCGCGTGAACAAATCCAGGTTTTCTTCAATCGTGCGTTCGCGCCAGGGGCTGTTTCGGCCCGCTTCTGTCAGAGTGCCGCGGTATTCGCGAATCTCATCCGCGCTCAGGTCATCCACGTATGCCTGTCCCTGCCGGATAAGCTGGAGCGCCATTTCATACAGCTGCTCAAAGTAATCTGAGGCGTAATATTCCCGATCGCCCCAATCAAAGCCCAGCCAGTGGATGTCTTCTTTGATTGCGTCGACATATTCCGTATCTTCCTTAACCGGGTTAGTATCATCGTAGCGCAGGTTAGTCAGCCCGCCATAACGCTCAGCAATGCCAAAGTCGATGGTTATCGCCTTGGCGTGTCCGATATGCAGGTAGCCGTTGGGCTCGGGAGGGAAGCGCGTATGCACCCGCCCGCCAAAGCGCCCGCTGCGGTTGTGTTCTTCAATGATATCGATAATAAAGTTGGTTTTGTCGTCCATTTGGCATCCTTCCATGCGTTAACGCCAGAATTATAACATTTGACCATCCGGGCGCCCCACCCCGCGCGCTCCCGCCAAATCTTCAGGAATAACAAAAATTCAGCCCCGTGCCGGAGCGCGGGGCTGTTGGGCATCAAATGAATACCGCGAAGCTTACTTGCTGCGCCCGGCGATCTGGCGGCTCAAGGCCTGTATTTGCTGGACGTCCTGTTCCTTGGCGGAACCGATAAACTCCAGCGTGCCAACCACATCCCAGTTCAGCTTGGTCGCGAATTCTTCAAACACGGCTTTTGCACCGCCGGACCAGGCGTACGAGCCGAAGTAACCGGCAATTTTGTTCCGCACGCCCTTAATTTCGGCGATATTCAAAGCGTGCACCATCGGCGGGAACATCGCGCGCTCGTAGGTTGGGCAGGCAACCAGCAAGCCGCGTTTGGTCCACAACGATGGCAGAATGAAGCTGGTGTCTGTGACAGCAACATTAAAAACTTCCAGCGGCACGCCCTGCTCGGCGACAGCCTGCAAGGCAAAATCCAACGCGCGCTCGGTGTTACGGTACATACTGCCGTAAAGCACGGTCACGCCGGGCTCTGCCGGCTCGGCTGCCATAGCCGCCCACTTTTTATAGAGCGAAATGATGCGCTCAGGCTCCTTGCGCCAGACCAAGCCGTGCGAAGGCGCAAGAATCTCGATAGGATACGGGCTGACCTTGTCAATCGCCATGAGCACGTTCCGGCTGAATGCCGCCACGATGTTGGTAAAGTAGCGCAGTGCTTCCCGCTCAAAGTAATCCCGGTCGCTGGCTTCATCATCAAACAAGAAACCATCCAGGCAGCCGTAGGAACCAAACGCGTCACAAGAAAATAAGATTTTCTCTTCGACCATATAGGTCATCATCGTCTCGGGCCAATGCACCAGCGGCGTAAACAGGAACTTCAACGTGTTCTTTCCCAGGCTGAGGGTGTCCTCATGCTTCAGCACCGACACGTTGTCCACAAGCCCATAGAAATCCTTCATCATTGCCACAGCCTTACCCATACCCAGGAACCTCGCCTTGGGCGCGCATTCTCGCAAGCGCAGCAGCGCTCCGGTGTGGTCTGGCTCCATATGATTGGTAATCACATAATTCAGGTTCTCCAACCCGACCAGGCTTTCAAGCTGGGCAATAAAATCATCAGTAAATGCCTCTTTCGAAAGGTCAATCAGCGCGTTTTTCTCATCCTTAATCAGGTACGCGTTGTAAGTCACGCCCTGGTTTTGAATAGGCCAAAGACCCTCAAAGAGTTCTGAGGAGCGGTCGTTAACGCCCACCCAATAGATATTCGGTCGGATCTCAATCGGTCGCATGTCGTACCTTACGCGCCCAAAAATTTATGAACATCCGCCAGCTGCCCGGCGCTGCCCAGGTATTCGTTCTTCGCGGCGATGAACTTTGCATACTCAGCGATGTAAATCTTGCCGGGGTCGCGCAGGTCAAATTTCTCGGGGTGTTCCAGGAAGAATTCCCTATGAACGCGTGTCCAGACCAGCCGCCCGTCGGTATCAATATTGATTTTTGTTACGCCCAGGGTGGCAGCCTGGCGGAACTGACCCGCGTCCACGCCTTTGGCGCCAGCCAGCTTGCCGCCCGCGGCGTTGATGCGCGCCACTTCTTCCTGCGGCACGGAGCTGGAGCCGTGCATTACCAGCGGGAAGCCGGGCAGTTCGGTCTGGATTCTCGCCAGCACGTCGAAGTGCAGGGATTGACTGCCGCTGAATTTGAAGGCGCCGTGGCTGGTGCCGATGGCAACCGCCAGAGAGTCGCAGCCGGTGCGTTCCACAAAATCACGGGCCTGTTTGGGGTCGGTGAGTTTGGCGTTGGCTTCATCCACCGCCACATGCTCTTCCACGCCGCCCAACTGACCGAGCTCGGCTTCCACTACGATACCCTTGGCGTGCGCCGCGTCCACCACGCGTTTGGTGATGGCAATGTTTTCCTCGTAAGGTTGGCTGCTGGCATCAATCATCACCGAGCTGTAAAACCCGGATTCAATGCAGTCGTAACAGGTGGCTTCGTCGCCGTGGTCCAGGTGCACCGCGAAGACGGCATCCGGGTAAATCGCATCTGCGGCGCGGATGAGACCTTCCAAATAGAGCTTATTGGTGTAGGAACGGGAACCCTTGCTGATTTGGACGATGAAAGGCGCCTGGGAGCTCAGGTTGCCTTTGAACAAGCCGTCAATCTGCTCCAAATTGTTTACGTTATACGCGCCAATGGCATACTTCCCATACGCGTGCTCAAACAGCTTCTTGGTTGTAACGATCATGGTATCTCCTTGTCAGAAATCGGATTATTTCATTCATTATATCCAATTTCAACGCCAAGCCCGGCTTTGTTCAGCCTTTATTAAGCGGTTATTTCTTCTGAAAAGCGAGCCCGTATACCTGCCGCAGAGCGTTCGCGTATGTAGTTGGGTCGTGTTCTTTGCGGATGCGTTCCAGAGCCGCGGCGCCTTTCACGGCGATTTGTCCCGTGTCCGCGGCGATATGACGCACGCTTTGTTCCAACCCGGCGCGGATGGACTGGCTTAACACCTCGCGTTCCTCCGCTGTGGCGTACAAAGCCTCTCCCAGCGCGTTCTTGGGCACCTTAATCAGCCAGCCCACCGAAGGGTTGTTAACCTCCGGCAAGGCGCGGATATCCGTAGTAATGACCGGCAAGCCGCAGGCTTGCGCTTCAAGTACGGAGAAACCATAGGTGTCCGCGTACGAAGGCAGCATGCCCACATCCGCCCCGCGCATCAGCGCCAATGTATCCACGTTGGTCAGTTCGGGGTAATACTCGATCCAGTCCGCGTTTTCAGCGATTTTGGCTTTCGCCCAAGCGACATCCTCTTCTGTTTCTTTCGCGGCATAAGGTTCGATGCGTAAGGAGCTGACGATAATCAGACGCGCGGGCAGCTTTTCCTGCCGGACAAGCCGTTCAAACACTTCCAAAACCTCACGCCCGCCTTTCCGGAAGAACGCCGCCCCAACCAGGATGAACCTGATCGGATTGTCCGAAGAATACTCCCGCGCCTTCACTTCCGGGACGAGGACCTCCTGCGGAGGGTGTAAGACGCGCATCTTATCCAGAATCGGCTGAGCGTACTCCGCGGGCAAGTCTTTCAGAAGGTCAGTTTGCATCTGAGCGGCGGATTGTGAAAGAGGCAGGATAACCAGGCACGACCTGCCCGCCAAGGCCTCCAAACCGCGTCGGGTGAGGGCGTCTGGGCTAACATGCGCGATTTCCTGGCCGTGGTGTCGGGTAACCAGATGGGCAAAGCGCGGCAGGATGGTTTCGAAGGAACTCACCCAAGGTGTGCGTCCGTAGCTGACCCCGTTGAAGAAGTGCAGCAAATCAACCCGGTTAAGGTCCAGGTCTTCGAATTGGTTGTTCAGGTTAAAGACAGGAAAAAGCGGCTTGCCCAAGGTGCGATTGAATTTGTTTGCCAGGCGCCGGACAAAGCCGTACCAGTCCCTGACGGGCACGTATGTCGCGTCCGGCAGAATATCCAGCATCAACCGCTGATTTATGTAATAATCCATGCGATAAGAAACAATTCCAATTTTCATCTGCATTTTTTATCGGTAAGTACTTTGACTATTTTTTATATAGCAAGGAGCAGGAGCCGCCCCGTCCGGTCGGACATTACGCAGCCGCGCGTTCCGCCGCCAAAGACTTGGGTTTCCAGAAAGCAAACAGAACTACCGCCAGGAGCGCCATCCCCGCCCCAAAGTAAAACGGAGCCGAAGGTCCAAAACCATTCCAGCCGCCCACGCCGCTCCAAAGCAGCCCGGCAATCAGCGAAGCCGGAAAATCCAGAATACCCAGAATGGCGTTGTAGGTGCCGTAAGCGGTTCCGCGTAAATCTGCCGGCACCAAATCCGCCACCATGGCTTTGGCTGTGCCGTAAGCCATTCCATAATAAAACCCGTAAGCGGCATATAAAAGCCCGACATGCACAGCCGAACGCGCCAGCGCGAAGCCCAGGTAAATCAGAGCGTAAACAATCCAACCGCCAATGATGAGCTTTCGTCTGCCTAACTTATCCGAAAGCGCGCCTGCAGGCGTTGAAACAACCGTGTAAATGAGATTAAATGCCGCCAGCATGAGGAGAATATTCAGCGCGCTCATTCCGCGCTCCTGCGCCCGCAGCACTAAAAAAGCATCCGATGAATTCCCCACGTCAAAGATGCCAACAATGAGCATAAAGAGTGTAAAGTCGCGCCCCAGCTCCTTAAAACTGATGCGCACCTTGTGCGTTTCTCCCCCAATGCTCACTTCTTTCGTGCCAACAGCCAGCACAAGCACCGCCAGAAAAGCAGGTATGAGACTGACAAGCACCACGGTCCTGAAGGTGTTCTCCGCCAACCTGGCGCTGCCAGCCTGCAGCCTCCAGACAATCAACGCGGCGATTAGAATTCCAAGCATAGCGCCGGCGGTATCTGCCGCGCGGTGCAGCCCGAACGCCAGCCCGCGCTGCTCGGGCTTAACGTTATCGGCAACCAACGCGTCGCGCGGGGCGGTGCGGATGCCCTTCCCAACCCGGTCTGCCCAGCGCACGCCTGCCACCGCGCCCCAGCTGTTGGCAAAATAAAAGAAAGGCTTGGAAAGCGCCGAAAGCCCATAGCCTGCCACCGCCAGCCACTTGCGGCTGTGGAGTTTATCGGAAAGCCACCCAGAAAAAACCTTCAACAGGCTGGAGGTCGCTTCGGCAACCCCCTCAATAATGCCAATGATGTTAGTTTTAATTCCCAGCACGGAGGACATGAAGAGCGGTAAAATATTCAGGACCATTTCGCTGGAGATGTCGGTCAGGAAACTGGTCGCGGAGGCGACCCACAGGTTGCCAGGTAACTCACTTAATTTCTCGCGGTTGATTATGCTCATATTTAGCTCCCAGGATTTTCGGATTATATCGCAAACAACAGTGGATGTTTTATCGAATGAGCAAAATAAGCTTATCCGGGTAAACGAGGCGCAAAGCAGGCATAGCGCCGGGGGAAGAAAACGCGAAGCCAAACCAAAAAACCAACAAGCAGAACGGGGCTTGCCATAAAAATCGCTCTGACTATAATATCCATATCAGAGATCAGTGAAAGTTAGTAGTTCATGACTAAACAAATATCAGAGCAAACAATTCTTATCACGGGCGCGACCGACGGTTTGGGCAAAGAGACTGCCCACAAATTGGCGGCGCTTGGCGCGCGCCTGATTTTACACGGCCGCAGCAAAGCCAAGCTGCAGTCCGTGGTAAGCGCTCTGACCGCCGAATTCCCCAGCGCGCGAGTGGATACCATCCTGGCGGATTTCTCTTCGCTGACCCAGGTGCGCGCGATGGCGGCTGAGATTAACCAGCGTTTCGACCGGCTGGATATATTGGTCAACAATGCCGGGGTGATGCCCTCCGGGCGGCAGTTGAGCCAGGACGGATACGAACTGGCATTCGCGGTGAATTACCTGGCAACTTTTTTGCTGACGAACCTGCTCTTGCCGCTGCTTAAGCGCAGCGCGCCGGCGCGCGTGATTAGCCTCAGCTCTGTTTCGCATAAACTCCTCCTGGTGAACCCCAACCTGATTGATAAACATCCGGGTTATATTGGTTGGATGAATTACGGGCGCGCCAAGCTGCTGCTGACCGCGTTCACTTTCGCGCTTGGCAGGCGCGTTCAATCCAGCGGGATCAGCTGCCTCGCCCTGCATCCGGGGATTATCGTTGGCACCAAGGTGAACAGCGTGCGTTGGCTGCGCTCCCAGACAACCCGGGGGGAAGGCGCGGATACGATGGTGAATTGCTGCGTAAACCCCGCTTTTGAGAACATCGGCGGCGCTTATATTTCCATTGACAAGGTCGCGAAGGCGAATCCCCAGGCGCGGTCCATACGTTTTCAAGACCTGATGTGGGAGAAGAGCCTGAAGTGGTGCGGTCTAAGCGGCACGGGGCCAGGCCGGCTCAATCACCAGCCGACAGCCGTGAAAGAACTCTGCTCACAGCACAACAAATTGTAGGCTGGTAACCTGACCTGGCAGCGCTGCGTTGCCCAAGTCTGCCCGGAACATGTTAAAATCGAACCATGAACGCGCGCGGCGTCGTCAGGGTTTTACCCGGCATTTTCCTCCTGCTCATTCTTTGCGTAAGTTTCTCAGCTTGCCTCAGCCGCGGCACGCCGCCCATCCTCACCCCCGCCGCGCTGCGCCAACACAGCCCAAGCCCCAACCCGGCCCAACGCCAAACCCGGGCTGCTGCCGCCGCTACCCCCACACCCATCCCATCTCCAACCCCCTGGACTTACGCCACCTCTACCCCCACCCTGCCTCCCGCGGACTTGCCGGCGGCGGGGATTAATCCGCTCACCGGTCTGCCCGCACAGGATAAAACCCTCCTGGATAAAAGACCGGTGTTGGTCAAAATCGCGAATTGGCCGCAGAGCCTGCGCCCGGCTGCCGGGCTTAATCAAGCGGACCTGGTGTTTGAGTATTACATCGGTTTCCAGATGAACCATTTAGCCGCGCTCTTTCACGGCCGGGATGCCGACAAAGTGGGTCCGCTGGCTCCTGCCCGCCTGGTTGATGCCCGTCTGGCGGAACATTACCAGGGAATCGTCGCATACGCCAGCGCGGACAGCACGGTTGAAAAGATTTTTGCTGAAGTTTTGCCAGACCGAGCCTTCGCGCGCGGCTTTGCCCCCTGCCCCGCTATTTGCACACTCACCGACACCACCGGTGAGAATACCTTTGTGGATACTGCCGCCTTGCGCGCGTACGCCGGCGCGGAACAGGTCGTCGAACCACCAGTGGACTTGCTGGGCTTCACCTTCGACCCCCGCCTTTCAGTTTGGGATGCGGACGCAGAAACGTTCAGTTTGCAGTACGCGGATTTCTCCGTGATGGAATGGCGCTTTGATGAGGAGAGCGACCAATACGTGCTCTATCAGGATCATGCTGAGCAGGGAGTTATCACGCTCGTCCAATCCAGCGACCGCACAGACGGCACCCGTATCGCGTTCGAGAATGTCTTGGTGCTGTTCTCGAATTACATCGAATACAACCCCAGCCTGTATGACGTGGATTTTCGGGAAGGAGACCCGAACCAGCGCGCGCTCTTATTACGCGACGGCAAACTTATTCACGGCACCTGGTCTTCGGATGATCCATTCAGCCCAGTCTACCTTATCTCAAAAACTGGCGCCCCACTCGCGCTCAAACCAGGCCGCACCTGGATTATCTTTGTGGGCACCAACAGCAGGGCAGTCCAAACCAGCAGCGGTGAATGGGAACTGGTTTTTTTCCTGCAGTAACGCGTGTAAGCCGCGCTAAGCCGGCTGAAAACGCATCGCCCGCATGCCGTTCAGAGTCACCACCAGGGTAATGCCAATATCACCCAGAACCGCCACCCAAAGCGGCGTCAGACCCAACAAAGCCAAAACCCCGACAGCAAGCTTCACGCCGAGGCTGATGGTAATATTCTGGCGGACCAGACGGTTCACATAGCGCGAAAGGTCAAACGCGAAAGGCAATTGGCTGAGGTCATCCTGCATTAAAACCACGTCTGCCGTCTCGAGGACCTGAGCATTGCCGGCGCCGCCCATGCCTATGCCGATATCCGCGCTTGCCAACGCGGGGCTGTCGTTGCTCCCATCGCCTACCATCAGAACTTGCCCGTATTTCCGCTTGAGGTCACCGAGCAATTTGAATTTTTCATCCGGTAAAAGACCTGCGCGGGTCTCATCCAAACCGAGTAAACCAGCCACCTGCGCGGCAGTCTCGGCGTTATCTCCGGTGAGCATGACGGTATGCAGTCCGCGCTTTTTGAGCGCGGTGATGACTGCTTCAGCTTCCGGGCGGACGCCGTCCTGGGCGCTGAGGAAGCCGCGCACGCGCTCCCCGTCGCAGACCAGCATCGTTGTCTGCCCAAGGCTTTCGGCTGCCAGGGTTTCCTGACGCAAAGCTGGGGGCACCTTATGTTCCGCCTCAAACAATGGCAGGCTGCCGACCGTGGCAAGCTTCCCATTCACGTAGCCTTGCTGCCCTTTACCATTGAGCGATTCCAGCTTCTCAGCAGGGCCGTAGCGGGTTTGCAGGTCGCGTTCGTTCGCGGCGCTCATCACCGCCTGCCCCAGCGGGTGCGTGCTGTAAAACTCCAACGAGCTTGCCAGCGCCAACAGGTCGGCGCAAGGCTCACACTGCTCAGTGCCTTCGCAATCGACGGCTTTGACGGTCCGGATGATGGGTTTGCCGAGGGTCAGCGTGCCGGTCTTGTCAAACGCCGCCAATTTGGACTGACCAAGCGTCTCAAGATACACGCCGCCCTTAAAAATCACGCCAGCCCGGGCCGCGCGCGTCAGCCCGCTGATGATGGTTACCGGCGTGCTGACCACCAACGCGCAGGGGCAGCCAATCATCAGCAAAGAAAGCGCGCGGTGCAGCCAACCGTATCCAGCCGCGCTGTTCCATAAGGGCTGCCCGAAAAAGAGGGGCGGCACCAGCGCGGTCAGCACAGCCACGGCGACAACAATGGGTGTATAAACAGCCGCGAAACGGTCGATGAATTTCTCCTGGCGGGCTTTTTCCTCGCGGGCGTCCAGCACCAGGTTTACGATACGCTGCACGGTTGTATCCTGTGCCAGGGCGCTCACCCGCACCTTCAGCACGCCCTGCCCGTTGATGGTACCGGAAATGACCGGGTCGCCAGCCTGTTTGAGGATCAGGCGGCTCTCGCCGGTGATTGGCGCCTGGTTCACTTCGCTGTTCCCATCGACAATCACGCCGTCCATCGGGAAGCGCTCACCCGCGCGGACAATAATCAGGTCGCCCACCCCCAAATTCTCAATCGGCACAGTTTCCTCACCAGATTCACCTACGCGCACAGCCGTTTTGGGCGCCAGATCCGCGAATTCGGTCAGCACCGCCCGGGCGTGGTCGTTGGTATAGGCTTCCATCGCTTCAGACAGATGAAACAGGATCAGGATGATAAAGGCTTCGGGGGTTTCATTGATCAGCACCGCGCCAATAACCGCCAGGGTCAACAGGAAGTTTATTGTCAGCCTGCGGTCGAGGAACAGGCTGCGTAAACCGCTGAGAAAAATCGGGAAGCCGGCCAAAAGCAGCGCCGCCAGTTGAGGAACAACGCGCCAGGCGCCGCTCACCCCCAGGTGCGGGAGAAAGAGCGAGCCAAACAGTAAAAGCAAGCCGGGCAAGGTGGCGCGCAGAGTTTCATCGGTGCTCAGGGTTTCCCAGAAACCGGCGAAGTTCAAGCCCGTAGAGACAGGCGCGTGCGCGTCAAGCGGGGTAAACCCAAGCTGGCGGATGCGTTCACGCACGAGTTCCGGGTCGGCCTCGCCTTCCACAGTCAGCTCCGCGCGCGTGAAGTCCAGGCGCGCGTTCCGCACGCCGGGCATGCGCTTCAGGCTGGTTTCGATCACCCGGGCGCAGTCCGCGCAGTCCAGGCCCTGCAGAGGAATGACAATGGATTTCATGCGGACGCCTCCTGCCGGTCTGAGAGGTGCAGGCCGTGCTCGTAAGCTTTTTTGAACAGGTCTTCGATGTGCTCGTCGTCGATGCGGTAAAAAATTTGCGTACCCTCCCTGCGGCTGGAAACGAAGCGCAGGTTGCGTAAGACGCGCAGTTGATGCGAGGCTGCGGTCTGGCTGGTTTGGGCTCGCTCCGCCAGGTCCGAGACGCGGATTTCGCCGCCCAGCAGCACCGCCAGAATTTTCAGACGGGTCGGGTCGGCCAGACCCTTAAAGGTCAGCGCCATGCGCGCGGCGTCGCGGTCCGAAAGGGCAGTAAGAGAAGTCGGTTCCATAATCTATGCTCCCGTTATATGCTTATATGAACACATACGCATATTATATTCGCTTTTTTCCAAAGCGCAAGGGTATTCCCTGTTTATTTCTTGTGTTAAAAGCCATGGTGTTTTCATCCGCGTCTGAGCTTTGCCAACCCGATGTTACAATCGCTGTATGAGAACAGCCCGTCTCTTTGCATCTCTGAAAAGCAGCCCAAACGAGCCCCCGCCAAGCTGGTCTGCATTTATCGCCGCGCGCCCCCAAAGAATATTGGTAGTTGGCAACGGTGGAAGCGGTAAAAGCACCCTGGCGCAGGAACTCAGTCTCAGGCTCAAGCTGCCGCTCGTGCATCTTGATCGCATTTTTTGGCAGCCCGGTTGGCAGTCCTTGAGTCCAGAGCTGTTTGATGAACACCTGCAGGATGCTGCAAACGCGGAAGCCTGGATCATCGATGGGAATTACACCCGCACGCTGGAACTCCGCCTGAGCCGCAGCCAGGCTGTTATCTTTTTGGATATGCCCCGCGCCGTCTGCCTGGCAGGGGTTCTGACCCGGTATTTCAGATATCGCGGGCGCGGCAGGCCAGACATGAGCCCCGGATGCCCGGAGAAAGTCGATGGAGAATTTCTGCGCTGGATCTGGAACTTCAATCGAAGTCACCGCGCGGCTTACCTCGAGCGCTTTGCGAGCCTGGATCAGCCAGTGGTCATTCTGCGCAGCAGAAAAGCCTCGGCGCGCTTCCTGGCTGGGCTTGAAAACGCCGATTGATTCGCCGCCTCTTTTTCGTCATCTCGCGCCCCCGCGGCTGGATGTTCACGCGCATGGGAAACGCAAGAGCGTAGCGATCCGTTTGTTCTCGTCATCGCGAGCCCCCGCTGCTGGATGTTCACGCGCATGGGAAACGCAAGAGCGTAGCGATCCGTTTGTTCTCGTCATCGCGAGCCCCCGTTGGTGGGGTTTATCGTACGTCGGAAAAGAAGGAAAGGGAGCGCGGCGATCTGCCCGTTCATGTCATCGCGAGCCCCCGCTGTCTATTGTTCACGCGCATCGAAACCACGAAAGGGGGCGTGGCGATCTGCCTTAAAGCCAATAGCGAGATCCTTCGCTGCTCTCAGGATGACCATGAAATGACTGGCTGGGAGATCGCTTCGCAGGCTCGCGATGACGAAATGACGGGGGTCGCTTCGCAGGCTTGCGATGACGAAATGACGGGTGTCGCTTCGCAAGCTCGCGATGACGATATATTTGTAATCGTGAGCCCCCGCTCACGGGACTTCCCGCAGCCAGGAACAACAAGATAGGGGCACAGCGATCTTCACCGTGACTAAGTGAAAGATCTTTCGCTGCGCTCAGGATGACAAAGAAATAACCGGCAGGGGCATCTCTTGGCAGGAACCGCACCCATTAGGGTATCGCGATGACACAAGCGGACGCACACGGCGCTGTCCGCTCACCCCCGCGCCGCGATATACCTCAGCAGCGCGGCGGTCAGGCGGGCATCATCCACCGCGTGGTGCGTGTTCGCCAGGTCCAACTGGCATACCCGCCCCGCGAACTCCAGCTTCTGGGACTTGAACCCGTTGTAGCGCGGGTTCCACTCTCCATAAAACGCCGCGAACAGCTTCATCAAGCAAAAAGCCTGCGCGTCCGCCAGCCCCGTGTGGATGCCGTGCGCGGCGTTGGACTGGCGGATGAGACGCAGATCAAAATCTGCGTTATAAATCCCGATAACCCGGTCCCGCAGTATCGTCTCAATTTCCGCCCAGACCTGCGGCCAAGGGTCCGCGTTCGCGACCATATCATCCGTAATTTCGTTCACCGCGCTGGATTCCGCGGGGATGGGCATGCCGGGGTTCACCAGTTTGTCGTACAGGGCGTTTCCTTCCGCGTCCACAATCCCAACCTCAATAATCACATCCCCCGGACCCGTGCCGGTGGTTTCGGTGTCCAAAAAGAGCGGGTTAAGCGCCAGAACTTGCCTGGCGCGTTGAATGACTTTCGGGTTGGCGACGGGATATGTCATGCGCGGTCCTTTTTCGACGAACTATTTCACCTAATATACCATTTCCGGCGCTCGTGATGGGCTTTTGTTCAAAGCCGACCTGAAACTCGGCGCCGAATTTGGGCCAAAGCCTGCCCCTCAAACGTCCGACCGCCAAAATGTTATAATTTTTCTGTTTCCAACGCCCGAAGGACCGCGATGACCCAACCCTATCAACGCTTTGCCCGGCACTACCATGAAGGTCACTACACCCAGTTTGCCCGGTGGGTATCCGAAACGGTCTTTCCCCACTTCCTGCAGACGCTTTCGTTTCAGCCTGCCTCGCTGTTGGATTTAGCCTGCGGCAGCGGCATCTTTGCCGCGCACATGGCCGCCAGGGGCCTGCGCGTCACCGGGCTGGATATCTCCCCGCAGATGCTGGAAATCGCGCGGAGGCAAAGCTCCGCGGTCACCTGGATTAATGGGGATATGAGCCGGTTAAGGCTCGCAGAACGTTTTGACTGCGTCACCTGTTTTTTTGACAGCCTGAATTACCTGTTGAACGCGGATGAGCTTGCCCGCGCTTTTAGGGCCGCCCGCGACCACCTGAACCCGGGCGGCTATTTTATCTTTGACATGAATACGATTTACGGGCTGGCGGTCTCCTGGCAGCGCTTCCCGTACAACCTGAACCAGGATACCGAGGACTACCTGGAATTAATGAGTACTTCTTACGATTACGAACTGAACATCGCTGATATTCGCTTTATCATGTTTGAACGGGATGGCGAAGGCTGGGCGCGCTTCGAGGAAATCCACCGCGAGCGCGGCTATCATCTGGACGATATTCTGCTGATGTTGGAGCAAGCCGGGCTGCAGCCGGGCTGCGTCCTGGGCGACCCGATGACTCTGCGCGCGCTGGCGGAAAACGACGGGCGGGTTTGGATTACAGCGCGGAAGCCAGGATAGGCGGGCAAGCATTTCACTACTCGCCCGCTCGCGCCGGTCTCCGACCGCGCGCGGAGAATGACCGTCAGGTCTCCGCACTCGCGCCGGTCTCCAGACCGCGCGCGAAAGATGACCGCTAGGTCTCCATTCCTCCCCATCTACTTACTGGAGAGCGACGGTCAAATCGTTCACTCGCCCGCTCGCGCAAGGTCTCCAAGTTCGTTGGTTCGAAGTTTATAAATTGCTTTCCCCGATCGCGCCGGTCTCCAGACCGTGCGCGGAGAATGACCGTCAGGTCTCCATTCCTCCCCATCTACTTACTGGAGAGCGACGGTCAAATCGTTCACTCGCCCGCTCGCGCAAGGTCTCCAAGTTCGTTGGTTCGAAGTTTACAAATTGCTTTCCCCGATCGCGCCGGTCTCCAGACCGCGCGCGGAGAATGACCGTCAGGTCTCCATTCCTCCGCATCCCCTTACTGGAGAGCGACGGTCAAATCGTTCACTCGCCCGCTCGCGCAAGGTCTCCAAGTTCGTTGGTTCGAAGTTTACAAATTGCTTTCCCCGATCGCACCGGTCTCCAGACCGCGCGCGGAGAATGACCGTCAGGTCTCCATTCCTCCGCATCCCCTTACTGGAGACCGGAGGTCAAGCCCTTCACTCGGTCATGAGACCTTCGCACCCATCAGTTTCGTATTCACACGAACAGCCAGAGAATCTTAACGCGTATAATTATCCCCGTAATACCAGCAATCACCGCACAGAAAAGAGGACCGTATGAGCAGCGAAAACTGGAGCGAGTTATTATTTCAAGCCCTTGAATCCGCGCCAAACCCGGAAAAGGCCCCGGCGATGGAAGCCTACATGAAGCACAATTTCAAGTACCTCGGCTTGCCCACCCCAGCACTGGTGGCGCTTGCCGGCCCGCACCTCAAAGCCGGCAGCCAACTGCCCGGCGTGGACTGGGATTTCATGGAAGCTGCCTGGCAAAAACCCTACCGCGAAGCCCAGTACTGCGCCTGTTCTTACCTCAACCGCGTCAAGGGGCGCCTGGATTCCAGGAACCTGCCCGCCCTTAAGCGCCTGGTGCAAACCAAATCCTGGTGGGACAGCGTGGACACCCTAAGCGGGGTCATCGGCAGCCTGGTACAGCGCTTTCCGGAATTGAAGCAGGACATGCTCGCCTGGAGCCTGGACCCGGATTTATGGACCCGCCGCGCGGCCATCATCCACCAGTTGGAATTCAAAACAGAGACGGATACCGAACTTCTGGAACAAATCATCCTGAACAACCTGGGCACGCGCGAATTTTTTATCAACAAAGCCATCGGCTGGAGCCTGCGCCAGTACAGCCGCACGGACCCGGCTTGGGTGGCCGCCTTCGTCCGCGCGCACGAACCGGAGCTGGCCAACCTGAGTAAGAAAGAAGCGTGCAAGTACCTTCCGCCTGAAACTTAAGCATCCCCCAGTTTCTTCTGACTCCCCCCGCTAGCCTGCCTGCCTCCGCTATCCTGCTCGCCCCCATCTGTTGAGGAAACGCAGCCCGAAATAACGGAAACGCGCGTCCCCAACTGCCTTAGGCTTCTCCGGAAAGCAGCCGACCCACTTTCTGCCAAATCGCGTCAAACATTTCCGGCGTAAGCTTGCCTGTCTGGGTGTTCTGCCGGCTGGGGTGGTATGAACACAGCAGCCAGGGCAGCCCCGGGGGAGCGTAGAACGCGCCGTGCCCGAAAGGAAAATCTTTGCGCCTCATGCCCGCGTACATCGGCAGCGCGAGCACGCCGTCCAAGGCGATTTTCCCGAGCAAGACTATCCCCTCAACATTCGGCAGGCAGTCCATATCCGCCTGAAGCCAATATCGGCAGCGGCGGATTTCTTCGGGGGTGGGTTTATTGTCGGGTGGGGCGCAGTGGCAAACCGCGGTGATAAACATATCCTTCAGGCGCAAACCATCATTGATGTGCGCGGAGCGCGGGCTGCTGGCAAAACCGGCTTTGTATAGTGCCGGGAATAAAAAATCCCCCGACGCGTCCCCAGTGAACATCCGGCCAGTTCGGTTGGAGCCGTGCGCGCCGGGCGCGAGCCCAACCACCAGCAGCCTGGCATTCGGGTCCCCGATCCCTGGCACGGGTTTGCTCCAATAATCCTGGTCCGAATAGGCCCGTCTTTTCTCCATTGCCACCCGCTCGCGCCATGAAACCAGGCGCGGGCACTCGCGGCACTGGATCAGGCGCGCGGAGACTTGTTCCAGACACTCGGGGCTTTGATTGGAATTATTGACAGACATAAGCAAGATTATATCCGAACGTCGGGCCGACGCCCTGCCCGGAGAAACAAAACGGCTGCCGGATGAGCAGCCGTTCAGTCTTTTCAAATCAAACTTTTAGCGCGCGAGGGCAGACCAACCCGCGTAACGGGCGGTGTCTTCCAGCTCGTTTTCAATGCGCAGCAGCTGGTTGTACTTTGCCACCCGGTCAGAACGGGCAGGGGCGCCGGTCTTGATTTGACCCATGTTCATCGCCACGGCCAGGTCGGCAATGGTGGAGTCTTCCGTCTCCCCTGAGCGGTGTGAGCAAACTGCTCTCCAACCGTGCGTCTGCACCATGGAGACCGCCTGCATCGTTTCGGTCAGGGAGCCAATCTGGTTCAACTTGACGAGCAGCGCGTTGCAGGCTTTTTCTTCAATCGCGCGCGCGACGCGTTCGGGGTTGGTCACCAACAGGTCGTCGCCCACAATTTGCAGACGGTGCCCCATCTTGGCGGTAAAGTTCTTCCAGCCGTCCCAATCGTCCTGGGCGAAGCCGTCTTCGAGGGAGACGATGGGGTATTTCATTGCCCAATCCGCCCAGAAGTCAACCATTTGGTCGCTGGTGAGCTTGCGGCCTTCTTTGCGCAGGTTGTAGAGTCTGGTCTTTTCCTCGTAGAGCTCTGAAGCAGCTGGGTCCAGCGCGATGCAAACTTCTTCGCCGGGTTTGTAGCCGGCTTTGGTGATGGCTTCCAGAATCAGTTCCACAGCTTCTTCGTTGGCTTTCAATTGGGGCGCGAATCCGCCTTCGTCGCCCACCAGGGTGATATAACCTTTGGATTTGAGCACGCCCTTAAGCGCCTGGTAAATCTCGGCGCCCCAGCGCAGACCTTCCGCGAAGGTTTCAGCGCCGAGCGGCATAGCCATGAATTCCTGGAAGTCGGTGGACTGCCAGCCAGTGTGCGCGCCGCCGTTCAGGATGTTCATCATCGGGACGGGAAGCACGTGCGCGTAAACCCCACCCAGATAGCGGTAAAGCGGCAGCCCCAGCGAGCTGGCAGCGGCTTTGGCAACCGCCAGGCTGGTGCCCAGGATGGCATTCGCGCCCAAAGCGGATTTGTTCGGCGTGCCGTCCAATTCCAGCAGCAGTTGGTCAATAGCCATTTGTTCAATCGCGTCCCAACCAATTAATTCGTCTGCGATTTCATCATTCACGTGGTCAACAGCCTCCAAAACGCCTTTGCCGCCGTAGCGGGACTTATCGCCATCGCGCAATTCCAAGGCTTCGTGAACGCCGGTGGACGCTCCGGAGGGTACCATGGCACGGCCAATGCTGCCATCTCCCAAAAGTACTTCCACTTCTACCGTTGGGTTTCCGCGTGAATCTAAAACCTCAATTGCATTAATATATTCAATTAATGTGTCCATCTGTATTCCTCTCTGAATAGCTCTGAATTTCGTCCTAAGTATACCGCAATAGTCTGAGAAAAATTTCACGAACCTTGGGGGCGCGTCCCAGCCGCCAAACCAAGCGTCTGGCAAACGGCGGCGATAAAGCCCGAAAACAACGGGTGCGGCGCGGTGGGTCGTGACAGAAATTCGGGGTGGAATTGGCAGCCAAGCATAAATGGATGCCCGCGCAGCTCCGCGATTTCGACCAATACACGGTTTGGCGAAAGCCCCGAGAAAACCATACCGTTCTGCTCGAAAACAGCCCGGAAATCATTATTGACCTCATAGCGATGGCGGTGGCGCTCATCCACGCGCTCCGCCTGGTACAGGCTGGCAGCCAGGGTGTCCGGCTGGATTTGACACGGGTACAGCCCCAGCCGCATTGTCCCGCCGGTTTCTTCGAGGTTGGCTTGCTCGGGCATCAGATCAATCACCGGATGCGTGCTGAGTTTGTCAAATTCGGAGGAATTCGCGTCGTTGAAACCAAGCACGGAGCGGCCGTATTCAATCACCATCACCTGCATGCCCATGCATAATCCCAGATAGGGCAGCTTATGCTCCCGGGCGTATTTCGCCGCCAGGATTTTCCCCTCCACCCCGCGCGAGCCGAAGCCTCCCGGAACAATAATGCCGTTCACGTTCTCCAATCGTTCCAGTCCGATGCCCTTTTCGAGCTCAGCCGCGGAAATCCACTCCACTTCCACATCCACGCCGGCATACAGCGCCGCGTGTTTGATTGCCTCCCGCACGCTCAGATAGGCGTCGTGCAGTTCCACGTATTTGCCAACCAAACCAACCCTGACCACGGGCTTCTGCCGGCCCAGCTCCTGCACCATCCAGCGCCACTTGGCAAGGTCTGGCTCCTGTTTGGGGCTGAGGTTCAGTCTGTCTAACAGGATTTCGGCTACGCGCATCTCCTCCAACACCAGGGGTATCTGATAAAGCAAGCCTGAAGTCTCCAACGGGATGACAGCTTCCGCGGGAACATCACAAAACTGCGCGATTTTGCCGCAGATGGCTTTTTCGACCGGATAATCGCTGCGCGCCACAATCATATCCGGCAGGATGCCGATAGACCGCAGTTCCCGCACCGAATGTTGGGTTGGCTTTGTTTTTATCTCCCCGGTTGCTTTCAGGTACGGCAGCCAGGTCAGATGCACAAACGCGGTATTCCCGCGGCCCAGCTCGTTGCGCATTTCCCGGATGGCTTCCAGGAAGGGCTGCCCCTCGATGTCTCCAACGGTTCCCCCGACTTCCACCAGGGCGATATCGGCGTTGGACGCTTTCCCTGCCAGGGCAATCCGGCGTTTGATTTCGTTGGTGATGTGAGGAATGACCTGGATTGTTCCGCCCAGATAATCTCCGCGCCGTTCCCGGTCCAACACTTCCTGGTAGACCTGACCAGTGGTAACCGTGCTGTTGCGCGTCAGGCGCAGGTCGCAGAAACGCTCATAATGCCCCAGGTCCAGGTCAGTTTCCGCGCCGTCATCCAGAACGTAGACTTCCCCATGTTGGTAGGGGCTTAAAGTCCCCGGGTCAACGTTCAGGTAGGGATCCAGCTTCTGTATGGTGATATTGAAGCCGCGCGCCTTTAACAGCCGCCCAATCGCCGCGGCGGTTACGCCCTTCCCAACTGATGACAGCACACCGCCGGTAAAAAAGATTACTTTCGTGGTCATCCCGTTCCTCCAAAGGATTGGTTTGGTGTTTAAAAGTATCGGGGAGGGTTGTTTTTCGGACCCTCCCCGGTTCATTTAATCTTGCTTGCTCATTCGATTGGCAAGTAACATGCTAATCCTTAATTTGTTTGCCCTTAAGTGTGCGGTCAAAGATATCATCCTGGTCGGTATCCACGTCTTTAGCCCGTTTGATGCGGTTGGACATCTGAGGTTTTCGTTTCTCGGCGCGGTCCATCGCCTGACGCAAGGCAATTTCCATAAAGGTCGGGTCCGGAATAACTTCTTCGGCAGGCGCTTCCACTTCCACTTCCTGCTTCGCTTTGCCCTTTCTGGCGGGGCGTTTCACTTCAATTTCTTCAGCTTCCGGAGCTTCCTGCAAGGCTTTCATACTCAGCTTGATTTGCTTTTTGCGTTTGTCCACTTCGAGTACTTTAACGTCCACCTCGTCACCCACTTTGACGACCTCGGAAGGAACGCGGACATAATTATGCGAAAGTTCGCTGACATGAACAAGCCCCGGACGTTCCGCCCCAAATTCAATAAAAGCGCCAAAAGCTTCCAAGCGCACAACCTTACCATGCAATACCATATCAGGCACGATTTCGCGCCACTCCAAGGCGAGAGGTTCACGCATGGTCAGCTCCACATGGTCCTTGAGCACGCGGCGCACCCAGACATTGACAGAGTCGCCAACTTTGATGATGTCTTCAAGGTTTTTAACGACCGCGTCTGGGGCCGCAACGTTGACGACCTGAGAAATATGCAGGAAGCCCGGCACCTTTTCACCAATGTCAATGATCGCGCCTTGCAGCGAAGTTTTCATCACCTTTCCTTCGAATTTCTGCTTTGGCTTCAAGCTGGTTTGTGTAGTGCTGGTTTGTTCGATTGGGCTTTCCATTATTTTCTCCCGGGAGAATTAGTTCACAATGGGCAAGTATACTCCACCAAATAAATGTTTGTCAAATTGAATACATTGAGAGGTGTGCGTTTCAAAAGTCCGTAGTCAAGGAAAAAAAGAGGAAGTTCCAATACAATAAGTTTTTGCGAAAAACGAAAAGAAAGGAACTTCCAATGACCGTAACAGTCAAACAAAGTATAACCCTCAA
>Ga0228536_1001392_pt1 | contig 23476 bp, 18 predicted proteins | sample SJ1Smetagenome_FD_168611 | JGI IMG/M metagenome (GOLD analysis project Ga0228536, IMG submission 168611) | Enriched culture of PCE-dechlorinating microbial communities from Ithaca, New York, USA - SJ1.S | ecosystem: Engineered > Modeled > Simulated communities (microbial... > Unclassified...
GATGATGTACAACAACCAGCGACCACATCAAGCCCTGGGTAATTTAACACCCTATGAGTATGCGTTGGCTACTGAAGCCTGAAAGTGTCTACTTATCATTGGTACAGTTTTTGGGAACTTGACAATTGATGAAAGGCAATTAAGATGGTCATGATTTCACTCATTACCAAAGATCGTGCGCGCTAGCGTTGTTTCTGTCCACTGCATATCAGCTGCTCTTCCCAAATGGGTATAAATGCTTTGTAAAAATCATCGACATCGCAGAATAATTCAAGTAAACTGTCCATTGAGGGTCTCCTTATGTTTCAACTTGTGTTGTGGTGACAAAAGTTTACTTCATTTGGAGATCCTCGTCTTATCCCGAACTCATGTTAAGATAAAATCAATATATCGGTTTGGATTATCCGGAAGCATCAATCAATATAGTTTTCGTTTTCTAGCCAAGGAGAAATAAAATGGAAGAATTTGGTGGCGTTTTTGCCTTCGGCAGTTGTCTGGTTTCATTTGCGCTGATTATCATCCTGGTCATTCTTACCCGCGGCATACGGATTATTTACCAGTACGAAAGAGGCGTTGTTTTCACGCTTGGAAAATACGGCGGCACACGCAACCCCGGCCTCACCATCATCATCCCCATTGTTCAATCCTTGCGCAAAGTTGACATGCGCCTCAAAACCGCTGAAATTCCCCGCCAGGAAGTCATGACCAAAGACAACATCCCCATGCTGGTCAATGCGGTGGTTTATTTCAGGGTTGTAGATCCCGAAACCGTGATTGTAAAAATTGAAGATCATATTTTTGCCATTCGTCAATACACCCAGGCAGCTTTGCGCGATGTGATTGGCAACAACGAAATGGACCTGGTGCTGACTGAACGCGAATCAATAGCCAACAGTATCAAAGATATCGTCGATTCAGAAACCAGCACCTGGGGTGTGGATGTGGAATCGATCAAAATTCAAGAGATCGAGCTGCCGGCTGAAATGAAACGCGCCATGGCAAAACAGGCTGAAGCCGAACGCGAACGCCGTGCGGTCATCATTGCCTCGCAAGGCGAATTAACCGCCTCGGATAACTTAAGCCAGGCAGCTGAAAACCTTGCAAAGCACCCGGGCGCATTGCACTTACGCACGCTGCAAACCATCCGCGACATTGCCGCTGATCCATCGGAAAAAATTATCATCTTTATGCCATCCGATTTGGGTGATGTAGCAAAAACCATCATTACCCCCAAATCGCAACCAAGATAATTATGCTACGCTCAAATGCTCGCTACTTGCAAATTGCATTCAATTATGACCAGCGCCTGGTACGGGACGTATTGCCTACCATTATTTATAATGAACGCATATTGATTGAAGCCGGTACACCCTTTATCAAACGAGAAGGGATGTCGGCGATCTCCGGAATACGTCGATACTGGCATGGTGATGTAGTCGCTGATTTAAAAGTAGCTGATGGCGCCGTCGGTGAGGTTCAAATTGCTCACATGGCTGGCGCCACAGCTGCCACTGTTTTAGGCAGCGCTCCCACTGAAACACTTGACATCTTCATTGGACTTTGCAACCAGCTTGGCATGATTTCCATGGTGGATATGATTGCGGTGGATGACCCCATGAAGGTTCTCAGGCCCCTGGCGCAGCCGCCGAATGTGGTCATCATTCACCGCGGAAGGGATGAAGAATCATCCAAGGGCAAGGTAATCCAATACCGCCAGATCAACAGGATTCGCAGCAAATATGATGTTCTAATTTCTGTGGCCGGTGGCGTCGATTTGCGCGAAGCTCGCAGCGCTATTTTTAACGGCGCCAACATTGTTGTTGCCAACCTGGTTCAACCTGGCGACCCCTGGCACGGAATTACCACCGATGGGCAGGTGCAAGAAATTGCCATGCAGTTTTTGCAGACCATTGAATAATGTTTAGAGGTTCTCGCTATTGCTATTAATAACTTCCAAATTAGCGATATTTAGCCATGGCTGTTCTTGCCAGTTGGTCAACAATCTGGTTGCCAACATTACCGGCATGTCCCTTTACCCATTTCCATAATATGTTATGGCGGGCAATTTCTTTATCCAGGCTCATCCACAATTCCTGGTTGGCCAGCGCTCCGCCTTTTCTTTTCCAGTTGCGCGCTTTCCAACCGGGCAGCCATTCTGTAATCCCCTTTTGCAGATATTGAGAATCGGTGTAAATAACAACATCCACGGATTCTTTAATGGCACGCAATGCTTCTAGAGCTGCGGTTAATTCCATGCGATTATTTGTACTCTTTTTTTCCCCGCCGCTCAGCCTAATTTCCTTGCCGTCAGAATAGCGAATCAAAGCTGCCCATCCACCCGGTCCCGGATTCGGTTCACAGGAACCATCGGTGAAGATGGTTGCTCTTAATTTTGTATCATTCATGGTTTTGTTTTTCCAGAATTTCTTTGATAGTCTGATCCACATCAGGCAGCGGGTTTGCCCGGCTTTGTGGAGTTGGTTGAGGTTGCAAGTATTGCCAGAAAGAATCCTCTAAAACTCCGCGCGCCAATCGCCAGTCAGCACCACGCGGCGCTGGTTGCGCAATGGGGATCCAACTGATTGCCTGCTGCCATGCAGGATATTTTTGCCCAAAAGTCGATAACTGGTTGACGGCTGTTGCACTTACAGGAATTGAAGCGCTGCTCATCACAATTCTGGTCTGATTATCTGGTCTCAGCATCCAACGCACAAAAATCCAACTGGCCAATTGCTGCTCAGGCGTTGATTCAGCAATGGCATAAGAAGGCCCATTAATCAGTACAACCGGTTTTTTCTCTGACACCGGGTAAGTTAGAATTGTCCATTCATCATCGATTTGTAACAGCCGGTTTTTCTCAGCCTGAATCATCACATCTTGGACAGTTGCTGAATAGAATAAGGCCTGGCGTTTGGCAAAATAGTCATAGGGCTCTGGATTGCGGCTATTCCAAATACATCCCTCATCAAAAAGTTGGCCAAAATACTTAAACATATTGCGTGCCGGTGCAGATTGAAACTGGTAACCTGAAATATCCACATCTGGCAATTTGCTAACGCCAAAGACTTTCATCCAACTCAAAATTGTCAGCGCCTCATTGTTAACAATCCATCCCCCCACCCCATCATTTTGCTTGTCAGCATCATGCATTAATGCTTTTGCTGCTGCACAGGATTGTTGCTTAAAATCATCCATCGTTTCAGGTGGATTTGGAAAACCCAATTCCCGCGCCCAGCTCTGGTTATAAAATAGTACGGCAGCATTTCGCTGGGCAGGCAAAGCCATTTGAATGTCATCAATAATATCCTGGTTTAAAAAAATCGTTGGAATATCAGCCAACTCTTCAGCGCTCAAACCCCATTGACTGTTATTTACATAATCTTGAAGATTGACCACTTGCAATCCATCATGTTGCATAGCCAGCACTTGATCGATGGGCGCGACAATCAGGTTGGGAATATCCTCATCTTTCTCTATGGAGGTTTTTAGGGTTGAATAAAGGCTTCCACTGCTACCCTGCGACGCCTCCATAACATGAATGCCCCATTCATTTTGCTGGTTAAACTGATCGACAAGCGCCCTGAGGACTGAAAGTGTTGCGCCAGTCCACGGGTGCCACATCTTTATTTGTACACCGTCCAAATCACCATGATTGACAGTAATCGGAACGGTTTTATTGGGTGTTGGAACAGGATTTGATTCTGTGGAATTCAACTTCAGGGGATTACTGTTGGGTACGGTAGTGCTGGTTGGTGTGATTGCAGCATCTGCAACCGGCTGGCATGCCGAAAGAAATGCCAGAACAACAAGAATTATGGCAATTCCCAACAATCTCAATCTGGCAATGTACATCGATCCTCCAATTACAGATAAACCAAAACTTCTAATCAATCAAAGTCAGTCGGTCGGTCGGGTTCATTTAAATGTCGAAAAAGTATGGCAAGCACCTCTGGTGTGGTTCTGGCAAGTGATAAATCTGGAATTTCGTTTTTACCGAAGAAATCAGCGCCCTGTGTTTCAATGCTCGTTGCAGGTTCACCACCAATCCAATCACACAAAAAATACAAACGGTAGATGTGAAAAATATACACGGGATGTCCATGCCGACGGCGGTCCAAGACTGCTAACAATTTTCGCGCCTTCACAATATAACCTGATTCTTCACGCACTTCACGTTCCACAGCCTCACTGGGAGGTTCATCCACATCAACCCACCCACCCGGCAGTGTCCACAATCCATCTGCGGCTTCTTTCACCAGGAGAATTTTTTCATCTCTGAAAACCACTCCGCGCACATCCACTTTGGGTGTTGCATATCCGCTTTGTTGGTCAAAAATAGTCTTAATTACTTCAAATGGAGCATCACAACCGCATGCAGAAATTTCTGCCGCAATATCACTAATGGCGTGGTAGCGTTCGATTTCAAATGGATTGGTTGAATAGGTCAATCCGCTTTGTGATAAGGCCTGCAACCGCTGTGCCCATTCCAGCCATTTGGGTGAATTACTCATAGACCGCTTTCTTTTTTGTTTGCATCAGATACTGTTTGTACCAAAGCATTTGGTATCCGATTTTACCGCTTTTTTCCCCATTATTTCTTTCGAGAACTAAAATCATTTGAAAATTGAATTGACACTACCGACTGTTCTCTGTATAATCCTCTTAATATCATAACATGTAGCTAAAAATAGTAAGTCGCTGGTTGCTGACAGAAACGGAGAGCCCCGGCTGAAAGCCTCCCCAGATCAACCACGACCCAAGTCGTTTAGCCAGACTGCCGAAGAAATTCAAGATCATTGAAGATTAGACCGGCACAGGTAAGCCTGTTACAGCTATCTGGATTATTCCAATTAAGTGTGCCCACTTTCTGGGCAAACTGAGGTGGTACCGCGGAAGGTTATCCTTTCGTCCTCATGGACGAAAGGTTTTTATTTTAAACACAGAAATTATTGAGTGTGGAGGCACAATATGGCAAAAGAAACCCTGCCAAAAACGTACGACTTTTCAGCAGTTGAACAACGTCTTTATCAACATTGGGAAAATGCGGGTTATTTCAAACCCAAAATGGATCCATCCAAGAAACCCTATGTCATATCCATCCCTCCGCCCAATGTCACCGGTGGATTGCACCTGGGTCATGCCATGTTTGTTTCCATGGAAGATCTGATGATCCGCTATAACCGCATGAAAGGCACGCCAACCCTGTGGGTGCCCGGCTCAGATCATGCCGGCATTGCCACGCAGCTTCAGGTTGAAAAAGCTCTTGCCAGTGAAGGTCTGACCCGAGAACAAATTGGCCGTGATGAATTTGTGCGCCGCACCTGGGCCTGGAAAGAAAAATACGGCGGCATGATCACTCGCCAGATTCGCCGCCTGGGTGCATCGTGCGATTGGGATCGCGAACGCTTCACCCTCGACGCTGGTCTTTCTCGCGCCGTTCGCGAAGCTTTTGTGCGCCTGTACGAAAAAGGATTGATCTACCGCGGTCCCCGCCTGATCAACTGGTCGCCGGGTCTGCGCACTGCCGTTTCCGATCTGGAAGTGGAATACTCACAAGAACCTGGATTCTTGTATTATTTCAAATACATGCTAGCCGGCGAAAGCGACATGTACATCCCGGTGGCTACCACCCGCCCTGAAACCATCCTGGGCGATACCGCTGTTGCAGTTCACCCGGAAGATGAACGTTATCAGCATCTGATTGGTCGAAAAGTGATCGTTCCAATTTTAGGTCGTGAGATTCCTGTAATTGCCGATGAGTATGTCGATCGCGAATTTGGCACCGGCGCCTTGAAAATCACCCCCGGCCACGATCCGAACGACTATGCCATCGGGCAAAAATTCAACCTTGAAGTGATCAGCATCCTCGATGAAGCCGCTCGTATCAATAGTTGGGGCGGCCAATATGAAGGGCTGGATCGTTTTGAATGCCGCAAAAAATTATGGGAAGATATGCGTGCTGCCGGGTTGGTCATCAAAGAAGAACCTTACCAACTCAACGTCCCCCGTTCGCAGCGCGGCGGCGAAATCATCGAGCCAATGGTTTCAACCCAGTGGTTTGTGCGCATCGAGCCTCTTGCTGAAAAAGCCCTCGACGCTGTGCGTGACGGCCGCATCAAAATCATCCCCGACCGCTTTACCAAGGTATATTACAACTGGCTGGAAAACATTGAAGATTGGTGCATCAGCCGTCAATTGTGGTGGGGACACCGCATCCCGGTGTGGTACTGCGCCGATTGTGGTGAAGTAATTGTCTCGCGCGAAGACCCCACCCAATGCCCCAAATGCGGCAGTACCCGCCTGACTCAGGATACTGATGTGCTGGATACCTGGTTCTCTTCCGGGCTTTGGCCATTTTCAACCCTGGGATGGCCTGATGAAACACCCGATCTGAAATACTTCTACCCCACCACCATGATGGAAACCGGTTACGATATCCTGTTCTTCTGGGTGGCGCGCATGATCATGATGGGGTTGGAATTTACCGGGGAAATTCCTTTTGACACGGTATACCTGCACGGTTTAATTCGTGATGAGCATGGTCAAAAAATGAGCAAAACCAAGGGGAACGTGATTGATCCTTTGGAAGTGATGGATCAAATGGGCACCGATGCCCTGCGCTTCACCCTCCTGGTGGGTTCCACACCCGGCAATGACATGAACCTGAGCACCAAAAAAGTGGAAGCCAACCGCAACTTTGCTAATAAAATTTGGAACGCCGGCCGTTTTGTGATAGGCACCCTTCAGCAAGCTCCCGAATCTGCGCAGAGCGAACCACTATGGAGCCTGGCAGACCGCTGGATTCAGGTACGTCTCAACACCCTGGTGCGTGATGTGCAGCGCCTGTTCGATACTTACCAATATGGTGAAGCCGGACGCCAAATTTATGATTTCTTCTGGAGTGAGTTTGCCGACTGGTATGTTGAAATTGCCAAGCTTCAAATGGCTGAAGGCGGCGACCGTGCATTCTATACCGCGCAGCAACTGGTTCATACCCTCGACACCTGCCTGCGCCTCCTGCATCCGTTTACTCCCTTCATTACCGAAGAATTATGGGGACACCTGAAACAGGCTGCCCTTGAGCATTCACCGCTAGTACAGCCGCAAGGCGGTTGGGAAGAGGCGTTAATCATTGCCCGTTGGCCCGAGGCGCAGCCAGCTTCCGAACAGGATGAACAAATCATTTCAGATTTTTCACTGGTGATGGAAGTTGTCCGTTCATTGCGCAACCTGCGCACCGAGAAAAAAGTCGAACCAGGTAAACGAATCCCGGCAACCATCCTGGCGGGTGATCGCTATGAAGTGCTGCAATCACAAATAACCACAGTAACTGCACTTGCGCATCTAGATCACTCGCAAACACAATTGGTGGCTGCCCTGGATGAAAAACCCCAGGGACAAATCTCGCTGGTTATTCTGGGAGTGGAAATCTATCTGCCGCTAGCCGGCCTGGTTGACACCGCCGCTGAAGAATCCCGTCTGAAGAAAGAACTGGAAGAGACACAAAGCCAGATTAACCGTTTGCAGGGACTGCTTTCCAGTCCATTCGCCGAAAAAGCGCCCCCGGCCGTGGTCGAAAACGAACGAAAGAAACTGGCTACCTTTATGGAAACCGCTGAGAAACTCAAAGAACAATTGAAAAACTTATAAAAGAAGATGGGCGCCGTTTTTACGGCGCTCATCTTTTCAATTCTCAATCCGTTTCTTTTCGAGCTCAAAAATCCTGCGTAATATTGCAATGGATGTGGCATAAGTGGAATCCATGCCAAAGTAAGACAACGTGCCTGCTCCCAGGTTTTTACCTTTGCTGAGGGGCGTATCTGACGCATAATGCAGAATGCCCAGATCAAACGGCAAACGGTGCAGGCTGACAATCTCATCCACCGGGTGGCGCTTGGGACGAAACATTTCATAAATAGCAGACAGGTAAGGCCCGGCTTCCATTTCAATATCGGTATATCCCTCGCGATAAATCACATCCATCACGCGGGAATTCTGCAGGAAGGTACCCAGCACGGTCACCGCTTTTTGATTATCCAATATCGATCCATATTTTAAATATGGGATGATATCGTCAGCGCCAAAAGCGTTTCGGAACATATAGGTATTCTTGGAATGTTCATCATAAACTACGGTTGGAATTAGTACATCACCCCGCTTGCCATTAAGCGAGGCAGCTTTTCCCATGATGTAAACACCGGGAATCGAGCCGGCGTGTTCAGCGACTTTAAACAAGATATGATAAGCTGCCACACCCAGGGGATAATCAATATTCAAGATAACCGCATCACTCTTTTTCAAAAATTGCCAACCGTCATGTTTCAAACGCTGATCGAATCTGCTGGCATTCATTTTTGATAGTTCGATTACCTGGGCTTCAATGTCAAACGAATGTTCGGATGGAACACGAACCAGGCCAGCCTGTAACTCCTGAATAGATTGTTCTTCCACCAATCGTGAACCCGCCGGAGTTTGTTGATACTTTTTCAACACATAGTACAAGAAATTGCCGGGGTCAGATGGCACTTCACTGGCTTTGATTTTCTGCCATTCTTCGTTCAATTCAGGTTGATCACCCCGTTCAATAAATTTAATCAATTCATCGCGGTGTAGATTTGCAAATCCCGTGATCAGATTGGCGATGCTGTGTGGATTGCTCGATACAAAATATACCGGCCTTTTGTCCAGGTCAGGAACATGGCGGGCAATATTTTCCCACCAGGCGCGAGTGGCTCGCCAGTAATCACTTAATGACCCGCTTAGCAGGCGAATGCGCAAGTTGCAGCGCTTCGACTTGATTGTTCTCAACATTTCGCTGAACCCCTCACCCCAAATAACCAGCAGTCTTTCCAGGTCATCAGGGTTTAAAAGCAACTGTTTTGCAAGTTCAACAAACTGCTGTGGATGCCTTTTAGCTGCTTTTTCAAACCAGCTATCGGGACAATGTTGCAGCAGACTGTTTAACTTGTTCCATTCAATTTGGAATGCAGTCAAACCTGGAACCACGTCTTCGATGTCAGAGCGGCTGGCAATGTAGCAGGCCAGCGTGCCCTTACCGTCAAAAAAACAGCGCCGCCTGCGTGCCCTGGCATCTACGCTTTGCCACTGTTCCACATTTCCATAGCCGTGCTGCATAAAAATCGCCTGGTTTTGCCCCAGTGTCACTGTTTGAACATGCGGCATGCAATCTGGAAGGCGCAGCGAACTATAAATTAACGCTCCCACATCAGGAGCATCTTCACGGGCTAATAAATGCAGGGTAGAGTTCATCCCGGCATGCACTTCTTCCAGGGTTCGCACCTGCACTTCAGAGGTTGATCGTAGCAAAGAATAAATCGTTTGCAAATACAGGGCAATTTCATCTGAGGCAGTGCTGGGCACTTTTCGTTCCATGTGGTTTTCTCCGCATCCAAAAAAGGTGTAACTAGATTTTAACATAGTGGTCAAATGCCCGCATTACATGGTAGGATTGAAAACAAAAATGATCAAAATTGGAGGCAGTCATGCTGAAAGTTGGGTACATCGGTCTGGGCTTAATGGGCAAATCAATAGCCAGTAACATTCTCAAAGCCGGTTTTCCGGTTGTGGTTCACAACCGCAGCCAGGCGGTTGTCGATGAACTGGTGAAACTTGGAGCGACGCGAGCCTCATATCCGGCTGAAGTCGCCCGGCAAGTCGATGTCGTTTTCACCAACCTCCCCGATTCCCCCGATGTTGAAAAGGTGGCTTTAGGAAAAGATGGCATTATTGAAGGAGCACATCCGGGATTAATCTTTGTCGATAATTCCACCATCAAACCAGCCACCGCCCGTTTCATTGCTGCCAGGCTTGCCGATCACAATGTTCAATCACTCGACGCTCCCGTCAGCGGCGGCGATGTGGGGGCACGCAACGCCACATTAACCATCATGGTTGGGGGACCTGCAGGTGCACTTGAAATCGTCCGCCCCATTTTTGAGGCTATGGGAAAAACCATCACCCACATTGGCGATTCGGGAAGTGGTCAAATTGCCAAAGCCGCCAATCAAATCATGGTCGCCGCCCAGATGGTAGCCATGGCTGAATTATTGGTCTTTTCGCAAAAAGCAGGCGCCGATCCCAAAAAAGTGGTTGAGGCCATTCGCGGCGGCGCTGCACAGTGCTGGACACTCGACCAAAAGCCTGAGCGGTTATTTAAAGGCAATCGTCAACCTGGTTTTAAAAGCTCCATGCAGGCCAAAGATATGAATATTGTGATGGATTCGGCGCGAGAATTCGGCGTGCCGCTTCCTTCTGCGGCCATTCACACCCAGCTATATAACGCTATGGTTGAAATGGGCCTGGGCGCGCAGGATAATTCAGCCGTTCTTGCCATCCTTGAATCATTATCTGGAACACAGTTGCAAGAAGGCTAGCTTTTGCTGGTCTTTTGCTTCTTTTTTCTGATTTGACGAATACGGCGGCTGGACGACCAGAGATCCCAAAAAGTACTCCAGATCAGAAAGCCGCCCAACAATATTGATAGAATAAAACCGATTGTTCCCAGGATGGGTATATATTTCCAGGATTCGGGTGATACATTCATGGCAATCGATGAGCCAATAATCGTTCCAGCCAGGATCAAACCTGCGGTCATGCGGTTGGCGATATTTTGAATACGGTTTAGTTGCTCGTCAAAATCTGGAACATTTAAACCAACGCGAAGCTCACCGTTCTGAACCTGTTTAAGAATCGATTCGCTGACATCCGGCAGCATTTTGAGAAAACGGTTTAAGCGGCGTGAATTTCGCACAAGTTCAAAGGCAATATCTTTGGGCACCAGGCGGTTGAAGTACACCTGGCGGGCAACTGATCTGGCGATTTCCATAATGATCAAGTCAGGATTGAGTGCATGGGCAACCGCCTCACCCTGCATAATAGCTTTAATTCCCAGGCTGAATTCAGATGGCAAACGGATACGGTGCTTAAAGAGAATGGATAAAATTTCTTGCAGAATGGATGCAAAAGATATTTGCTCCAAAGCCAGGTCGATGTATTTATTGAGAATCCTTTCAAAATCTCGCTCCAACCGGGTTTCATCCACTTCCTTTGAAACGGCTCCCAGTTCCACAGCCAGTTTAACAATTTCATGCGTGTCCCGTTGGATGATCGCCAGCACAACATCGCTTAATAAATCCCGCTGTCCCGATCCCAGCACACCCATCATGCCCAGATCAATATAATTTATCGTCCCCGTTTTCGTTTCAACCAGAAAATTACCCGGGTGCGGATCAGCCTGATAGAAGCCGTCGATTAAAACCTGTTTAAAAATGCTGTGAATTAATACATCAGCAACTTTTTTACGGTCAACACCAGCCTCATCAAGCGCTTCCAGGTTGTCGATTTTGATTCCTTCCACGGCTTCCATGGTCAAAATCCGTGAAGTAGATAATCCAGGAAAAGTCAAAGGCACATAAACGCCCTGAACATTTTCCATATTGCGCATCAGGCGGTTGGCATTGGCGGCTTCAATCTCATAATCCATTTCAGCTTTTAAAGTCTCAGCAAATTCATTCACGACTGCGAGGATTCCGTATTGTTTTCCCCAGGCTGTTCGCGATTCAAACAACCGCGCCACCTCACGTATGATTTCAATATCAGATTCGACCTGACGTTTAATGCCGGGGCGTTGGACTTTCACCACAACCTTTTGCAGGTTATGCAGCCGGGCCCGATGCACCTGGCCAATGGATGCAGCTGCAATGGGAACACGATCAAATTCATAATAAAGTTCTTCAGGTGGTTTTCCAAATTCCTCTAGAAACACCCCCTTTACCTCCTCGTAAGAAAATGCGGGAACCTCATCCTGCAATTTGGATAACTCCACCACCCACTTTTCCGGCAGCACATCACTTCGACTGGACAGAATTTGCCCCAGCTTGACGTATGTTGGTCCAAGTTCTTCAAACATTAGCCGAAGGCGTTCGGGAAAGGTCTTCATTTCCAGGTCTTTTACGGGTAAATGAAGTTTTTCCTTCAGCAGTTTGCGAATCTCCTGCACTTCTTCCCGCTCAAAAAGCATATCAAAACCATACCGCACCAGCACAGTTTGCACATCTCGAAACCGCTGCAAGCTTTGGATAGGTCGTGTAATCGTTCTAAACAATTATTCTCGCTCCCGTCATATACAGGTATTGTTCACATGCATATAAGTACATTCTACTCCGAATGATGCAAAGCGCACGGGCAATTGACTTAATTGACGCAATGCGTTATAATTATAACAAATAATGCATTGCGTTATAGACTATTGGCCTTTTTAGGAGAATAAAAAATGGCAAAAAAAGAAACCACTCCACAAGACGAAACATCCACTTCAACCAGGTCATCTGGATTGCTAGAGTTATCGCGAAAAGTCCTGCTTGCAGGTGTGGGTGCGGCGGTATTGGCGCAGGATGAAATTTCTGATTTTGTAGACCGACTGGTAGAACGTGGTGAAATCGCTGAACAAGATGCACGGAAACTTGTTAAAGATGTGATGGATAAGCAGGAAAAAATCATCAACGACATTCGCTCCGAACAATCTCAAAAACATGCACGGTATGCATCCCGATCAGATATTGAAGAATTAACTACACGCATTATGGAATTGAACAAAAAAATCGAGGAAATGCAATCCCAGAAGCAAGCCTGATTCCCATCTATTAAAGTGCGCGGCATGCTAAGCCTAATCCACATGCCGCGCTTTTTCTATTTCGCTATATAATTTTGGCATGCCCACCATAAAGCGTTATGCCAACCGTAAACTCTATAACATGCAAACTCGCCGCTATGTGAATCTTGACGAAATAGCCAGCTTGGTTCAAAACGGTGAAGAGGTCCACATTGTGGATCATCAATCAGGCGCCGATCTTACAGCAGCCACGCTTCTTCAGGTTATTCTGGACCTTGAGAAACGAATTGGCGACTATGTTCCCAATTCATTACTTGCCCGCATCATTCAAACCAGCGATGCGGCAATTTCGCATTTTCAAGAAGCGCTTAGTCCAAAGAATCATTTTTCCAATGAAATGATCAACAAGGAAATCAAACGTCGAATGACCATCTTAAAAGAAGATGGAATGATTTGCTTGAAAGAGTTCGAAAATATCACCGGCCACTTGACTGATGCGCGGTTTGACCAATCCTCTGTCAATCTTCTAGAAATTGAAAACGATGAAGATTACATCCCCCTCGAAGATCTGCACAATCTAATCAATCAAGTGCGCGACCTGGAAACAAGATTTCGATTGATCCAGTCATCCAACAATAGCCCCGACTGAACTAATGCAGCTTCAGTCTTGCCAATTATCTTCCATAGGAATCTACTTCACAACTTCCATCTACCCGTAAACGGTATGTTTTTGAATGGGAGTTGTGACTTTTTACACGAATGGGGTTAATCATATGTATGGTATACTCGCAATCATCCTTCTATGGAGATGGTTTATTATCAAACACGCAGTCAGCATCAGCATCGGCTCATCTAAACGCGATAAAAAAGTCCAAATTGATGTTTTGGGTGAAAAAGTCCAACTGGAGCGAATTGGCACAGACGGAAATCTGAAGGAAGCAGCCCGCCTCTATCGTGAAATGGATGGGAAAGTGGATGCTTTCGGTGTGGGCGGCACAATTTTAGGCTTTTTGATCAGCGATCACTGGTATCCTTTGCACTCGTTACAATCTGTATTTGCAGGGGTAAAGACAACGCCTCTGGTAGATGGCACTGGTTTAAAAGAAACCCTGGAATTAAAAGCAGCCGAGAATCTTGACAGGGAACTGGGAGAACGGGTTGGTGCGAAAAGGGCGTTCATGACCAGCGCGGTGGATCGTTTTGGCCTTTCACACGGTTTTTTTCGCGCCGGTTATGAATGTGTCATCGGCGATCTTATGTTTGCCCTGGGACTATCATTGCCGGTACGAAAAGAACAAACCCTCATCAAAATCGCAAAAGTTCTGCTTCCCGTCATCACACGGTTGCCGTTTGAATGGTTATATCCGGTGGGTGAAGCCCAGGAAAAACGCACACCCCGCTTTCAAAAATACTTTGAATGGGCAACCGTTATTAACGGAGATTGCCACTACATCACACGCTATATGCCCGACCGCCTGGATGGAAAAATCATTGTCACCAACACAACCACTGCCGAAGATAGAGAATTATTCCGCCAATCCGGTGTGAAGTACTTGATGACAACCACTCCCATGCTGGAGGGGCGCACCTTCGGTACAAATATGATGGAGGCTGCCCTGGTCGCCGCCACGGGTATTCGGCACCCAATTGATTACGCGGTGGATAAAGATTACTTCCGATTCATGAATGAATCAATTGACAAACTGGGTATGACTCCTGTCATCCAGGAATTGTAATCATGGATGCAATCGTTACAGCAGGTGGAATCACCCCTGATAGTGATCCATTATTTCCTCATACGAAGTTTGGTTATAAATCATTGATTCAAATCAAGGGGAAGGCAATGGTGCAGTGGGTGCTGGACGCTCTATCGGGTGTGCCGCAAATTGACCAGGTTTATGTAGTTGGCCTTCCAGAAGATATTCCACTTCAATGCAGTCACACGTTAATTTCTTTGCCAGATCAGGGTGATGCCATTCGAAATATTTGCTTTGCTGCCCAACACAAGAGCGGCAGCCAGGATGACCTTTTGCTTGTCGTGTCTGGTGATATTCCTGCCGTCCAGTCAACGATGATCGATTGGTTCATTCAAAAACTGGTAGATGACAGGTATGATTTTTATTACAATGTCCTCGAAAGACAAACCATGGAGACACGCTATCCGGATTCTCATCGTACGTATGTTCGCTTTAAAGATTATGAACTCTGTGGTGGTGATATGAATGCCATTCGACGGAGCATGGCAAATCTGGACAATCCAATCACCCTCAAGTTATACCAAACCCGAAAAAATCCAATTAAGCAAGCTTCACTTTTTGGCATTTCCTTCTTATTCAAATTGCTCACCAGGCAATTGAGATTGCATGAAGCAGTGAAAACTGTCAGCCAAAAACTGAAAATTAAAGGTCAGGCAGTCATTTGTCCTTTCGCTGAGATTGGCATGGATGTGGACAAGCTTTTTCAGCTTGAAATATTGAAAACCGATTTAGAGAATTAATCGAATGGCATTTTTTAATCATATTCTGAAATTCGATGCACGTCTTTCCATGAAAGTCCGCCTGGATGAAAAAGACGATTTCCTGCATCACATTTTCAGCTTTCTGGCGCATTCGGCCGATTCCTGGATTCTTTTACCGGTCATTGGTTTGCTTTGGCTCTTCAGTCATGGAGAATGGAAATTTCGTTTGGCCGTGCTGGGAATTGGAATTTTTGCCCAGGCGGTACTGGTTCTTGTCTTAAAATTTATCATTCGCCGGCGCAGACCAGCTGGCGAATGGGGCGCCATCTACCGCAATACAGACCCCCATTCATTTCCATCGGGTCATGCCGCCCGGGTTGCACTGATGGCAGCTATATTCATTGCGCTGGGACCAGCCTGGTTAGCCTGGGCTACAACTATCTGGGCGATTCTGGTTTGCCTGGCTCGCGTGATGATGGGTGTTCATTATTTTTCAGACATTTTGGGGGGAATTGTAGTTGGCCCTCTGGTCGCCTGGGGATTAATCACAGCGATTCCTTTGATCAGCCAATGGTTCCCTTTAATATTTCGATAAATTCCAAGTACGGGGTGCGTTAATATCAACGCACCCCGTGACATTTTTCTCATGCCGCTAAGGCATTCGTTTAAAGATAAATGTATGCACCGGGCCTTTTTTCTCGCTCACAGTGAGAACATTCACCAGTTCCCAACCTTCAAGACCTTTTGCAGAAAGCATGTTGTTTAAAGACACAGCATCATCTTCGCCAAAATTTTTACACATCATTTCCGTTTCAGACCGGCTGCATCGCGTCATCACCATACTGTACTCATATTGAGGGTATGATCTCTCGGGTAAAATCGATTTCGGTCCCCCATCGCCGTCTTTCGATTTGCAAGCCGAAAGAATCAACGCCAGTCCAATAATGAGAAAAATGATCTTTCTTTTCATTTTTTCCTCCAATTATATAAAAAAGGCACGTTGTTGATAATTGTTGCAGGATTCTTGCCAGAAGACCGCTGAATAGAGTTACAAACGGCTTGTTTCTTGCAACAATCTCGGTGGCTTGGTTGGCTACATTAGATTTTTTCAACAGGTCTTTGCAAAGATACATACAGAGATCTTTCCAGGGTGCATGGCGTGAAAGAAAAAACTGTAGACTTTCATATTTGCATGAATCCACAGGCAACCTTAACCAGGGTTGATCAATCTTTCTGTGATTATTTATCCATGTCGTCTGGTGAGCTTGTTGGTCATTCTTTTTCAGAAACGATTGCCGAATTCCAACAGCCGCAATTCCAAAATTTTTTATCCTCTCTTTCTGAAAAGAATTCTACAGGTTCGATCACGCTTCACCACAAAAACAACAAAGGTATTTTGCAGCCCATTCATTGGGTTTTTCAACCAGACCTCATTAATTCAGGTATGCCGGTTGTGTTGATCGCATCAGGATTTTTGGCTTATGAGTTTGGCTCACCTTCCAACCTTCCACAACACAGCCGGGCTGTTCTGGGTAAGACAGCACTTGATTCCGTACGGGATATTATTCTAATAACGGATCAAATGGACCGCATAGCGCTCTGTAATCAGAAATTTAAAGAATTACTTCACCCCGAACTTCAGTTCACACAAATTCTGGAAAACAACCTTCAATCCATTGCACCATTCCTTTTTCCACAGTACGAACAGGATAAACAGGCAATGCAGCAATCATTAAGAGAGGTAACATCCAATACAGCACTTGAAATAGACAATGAAATTCGTTTCTTTCTAAACCATAGGGTGCCAGTTCTCGATGAAGGCAAGTTAAGTTACATGATAACCATCATGCAAGACATAACACCCTTGAAACAGGTTGAAAAAGCTCTGCAGGATAGTGAAGAAAAATATCATTCATTTATCCAAAATTTTCATGGAATCGTCTTTCGTACCGACATGAATTTTGCTCCCATCTTTATCAATGGTTCAGTATCACAAATAACCGGTTTTTCATCACAAACCTTGCTCTCCCACAATCAACTCTGGGAAGAAATCATTCACCCCGACGATCAGGCGTGGGTCAATGATGCCAGGATAAGGCTAAAAAATGAAATTGGTGCTGTTGTGGAATTGGAATATCGCATCATTCATAAAAACGGTGAGATTCACTGGATTAATGAATTGATGCAAAACACAGTGGATGAAATGGGAAACTTGAGATATATACAGGGCACCTGTTACGATGTAACTGAGCGAAAAAAATCGGAAGTAACTTTAAACCAGCTCAACCAGGAATTACACGACACGGTTCGCCTGCTTCAATTGCGTAATCAACAATTCATGTTATTGAACGAAATGGGAGATATGCTTCAGAGCAGTCGACAGGTTGAAGATGCCTATGCAATCATTTCAGATTTTGCTCCACTGCTTTTCCCGGGGCATTCCGGAGCCATATACATACTGGATAACATCAACCAACAATATCATGCGGTAACAACCTGGGGCGAAAAACCACCCCAAAACAGTTCTTTTTCATCAAACGATTGCTGGGCAGTGCGCAGAGGACGAATGTTCTCAGTCTTCAATAACACTGAGAACATTCTATGTGTCCATGCGAAAGATGAAATTGATGTTCAAAAGGATATGGACGTGCAGCGCCCGACAAAGAATTCTCATACTGGATGTGTTTGCATTCCAATGCTTTCACATGGAGAGCTTTTTGGAGTTATCCATTTGCTCTTGTCGGGTAATTACGAGTCCGATGAAATCACCCGCCTGGCTCAAACTATAGCCGAAAGAACTGCCCTGGCTATTGCAAATTTGAATTTGCGCAATCAATTGCACATTCAATCCATTCGCGATCCATTAACCGGTTTGTATAACCGTAGATTCATGCAAGAATCATTGGAAAGAGAAGTCCACAAAGTGCGGCGCTCAAACCGAGTCGTCAGCGTGGCGATGATCGATATCGATCGCTTTAAGGATTTTAACGATGGCTATGGTCATGAAATTGGCGATTCAATCATTCTGCAGGTAGGCCAATATCTACAAACACACACACGAATTGAAGATGTTGTCTGCCGATTTGGTGGGGATGAGTTCTTAATCATCCTGCCTGAGGTAACGTCCAATGATGTGCATCACAGGATTGAAGAACTAAGCAAAGAGATTAGCCAATTACAAATTCAATTTCAAGAAAACCTGTTTGAAAAAGTAACCATTTCCGCCGGTGTCAGCCAATTACCTGAATTGGCAGACACAGCTGAAGAATTAATCCGAACTGCCGACATAGCCCTTTATCAAGCCAAAGAATTAGGCAGGAACCGGGTAGAAATTTATAAACCCCGGACTGATTCGGCGTAATTTTTTATAAACGATGTCTTGGATAACTTCCCAGCACTCGTAAATTGATGCTGTATTCGCGTAAATGATCGAGCGCCCTGGTGATGGTGAGATTGGTTGTAGATCCTAAGAAGTCGATATAAAACAGGTACTCCCAGGGTTTTCCAACCAGCGGGCGCGATTCAATTTTTGTCAAATCTATATCCCGCAGGGCAAACACACTCATGGCTTTAAACAAAGAACCCGGCTGATTGGCCAGTGTGAACACAATTGAAGTTTTGGCATCCTCACCAGGGTCGTCACCAGAGTCGATGGATAACACAAGAAACCGTGTGAAGTTCGCCTGATTATCTTCAATGCCTTCTTGAAGAATATGCAATCCATATACTTCAGCAGCCCGTTTAGATGCAATTGCAGCCACATCCCGGCTTTCCATCTCACTGACCGCTTTGACACTTCCCGCAGTGTCATAAAACGGCTCAACAGTAACGCCTTTTAAAGACCGTAAATAATGCTCACATTGAGCAAGCGCCTGCGGATGGCTGATTACTTTGTGAATTTCCTGTAATTGCACGCCTGGTTTGGCTAACAAACAGTGCCTGACACGTAAAAAATGCTCACCAACGATATTAAGCTGGCTCTCGATCAGGTGGTCATAATTTTGATGAATGCTTCCAGCCAGTGAATTTTCAATGGGGATGATACCAAAATCGCAATTGCGGGTTTCCACAGCCAGAAAAACATCTCTGAAAGATGGACAGGCAACCGACTCCGTTTCTGAGCCAAAATGTTCAAATAACGCCGCTTCTGAAAAAGCCCCGGCTTCTCCTTGAAAAGCGATTCTCATCGGTGATTCCATCCTTTCGGTTGACAGATTTTCGCAAATTGTGCAACAATTTTACCCCAGACTAATTTTCACAAAATGCTGTTTACCATCATCTTTTAGGGGAATCTTATGATCCGGGCAAACCACGTCATCCAAAATCACTTCTTTAACAGCGGTGAATGGTGTGATTGGTGCTGTAACCGCAATGGAATATCGGGATGTACCATACCTGTAATCAATTTGATATCCGTTCCAGTCGCGCGGTATGGCGGGATTTATGATTAAATATTCTCCCTCTTTTTTAAATCCCAATATTTTTTCCAGCCCAAACCGGTATAACCAACCGGCCGATCCGGTGTACCATGTCCATCCACCCCTCCCGGTAAATGGTGGTTCACCGTAAATATCTGCCGCTACAACATAAGGTTCAATGCGGTATTGATGGATTTTTTCGGGGGTATCACTGTGAGAGATTGGCGAAATCATACGAAACACTTTTAAAGCCTTTTCAAAATCACCCAATTCAGCAAATGCCCATCCCGTCCAGGTCGAGGCGTGTGTATATTGCCCGCCATTTTCACGCACTCCCGGTTTATACCCCTTGATATAACCGGGATTTTGATCAGAGTGATTAAACGAGGGAGTAAAAAGCAACACAATACCCTCGTTTTCCTTTACCAACTCCGTCCAGACGGCATTCATGGCTGATACACTGCGGTTATGCTCTGCCACCCCAGAAATAACCGCCCAGGATTGTGCAATTGCGTCAATGCGGCATTCGGTATTGTTGTTAGAACCCATCGGTTTACCATTATCATAAAACGCACGCAAGTACCATTCCCCATCCCAGGCATTTGCCTGAATAGCTTTAATATATTCTTCTCTTCTTCCCATGAAGAGCGTAGCCAGTTGTTTTCGATTGATCTTTTCGCATAGGGCCGAGAAACGATTCAGGACATCGATCAGAAACCATCCCATCCAAACGCTTTCACCTTTTCCCTTTATACCCACCCGGTTCATGCCGTCGTTCCAATCATGACTTCCAATTAATGGTAAGTTGTGTTTTCCTCTGGTACATCCCTTTTCAATCGCTCTGCGACAGTGTTCTAGAAGCGTTGCCTCGTTATCTTGGCCGGGTTGATAACGATCATATCGTTCTGTCTCCTCAGGCCTTAACGGCGCAGCCTGCAAGAATGGGATTTTTTCATCCAGGATGGACAGGTCGCCGGTTGCGTCAATGTAATGGCACAAAACATAAGGCAGCCATAACAAATCATCCGAACAACGTGTTCGCACCCCTCGGTTATAAGGCGGATGCCACCAGTGCAATACATCACCCTCCTGGAATTGTCTTTTGGCTGCTTCAATGATGTGAGAACGGACGTATTCTGGCTTTGAAAATTGCAGAGCAAGCACATCTTGCAGTTGATCACGAAAACCAAACGCTCCGCTTGATTGATACATGGCCGAACGTCCCCAAATTCTACATCCCAGGGCTTGATAGGGAAGCCAATGATTCAACATCAAATCCAGCGAAGGTTCGGGTGTTTTCACGTTTATAGTCGAAGAAATCTCATTCCAAAACTGTTTATTGCGCTCCAGTTCGGATTTTACATTGTCAAAAACTTGATACTTCGAGATGAGTTCTTCAGACTCTTTTTCGGTTTTTCCACATCCCAACAGGAAGGTGACTTCTTTTACTTCACCCGGCGCCAACCATAACAGTTGTTGAAAAGCGGCACACGGATCCATGCCAGCCTCAATCGTACTCGCCAGGCCCACCCTTCTCATTGCCGCAGGATTTTGGAAATTGCCGTTGCGCCCTAAAAATTCAACCCTGCTGCCCGTAACGCCGTGTGGTGACCGAGTCGCAGTTAAAAAGGCAACTTGCTTCTTAAAATCCGTGTTATATGGATTCCGCGCCAGAAGCGTGTGGGTGGTTGTATCAAAATCAGTTATGATGTAAGGCCGCATCAGGTCACAGTCAGGGCCTAATACCCACTCTGCATAATATGTTGCTGAAATTCTTCTGATTCGATTGGAAATATTTTGAATACGCAGTAATGCGAACTTTACCGGATCGTCTTTGGCAATGGAATAAGTTAGCGATGTGATGATTCCCGCATTGCTGTTTTCAAAAACACTGTATCCCTGTCCATGACGGATAAAATAAGTTGTCTTTGACCTGCATGGCAATGGCGACGGCGACCAGATGTGTCCTGTATCTTCATCACGAAGATAAATGGCCTCTCCCTGGTTGTCAATCAGAGGATCATTATTCCAAGTGGTAATTTTGTTTTCACCGCTGTTTTCTGCCCAGGTTGTTCCCATTCCGCTTTCAGAAATCCAATAACCGAACCGCTCATTAGCGATAACATTGATCCATGGCGCAGGTGTATTTTTCCCATCTTCCAGGATAATGCAATATTCTTTACCGTCTTTACTAAATCCACCCAACCCATTGAAGAACTGAAGTTGGTTGGCTTTGAAACTCTGCAGTTCATACTGCTCGTCTTGAACCTGCAATGCGGGTTGAAAACCAGGCAACTGAATGGGGTGTTCAAACATTTTCTGCAACTGTTCATCCAGTGGACCAGAATTGGGACGAATGATCACCCTTGCGCAGGTCTCAAAAAGAATCCGCTGTTCAATTGGAATCAATTCTGACCTCAACAAGAAAATTCCACCCCGTTGATTTAAAAACCTACCCCCACCCAGCCGGTTAATCAGTCGGAATACAAGGTTTTGCATCTCCTGGTTATACCCTGTGTCATGATCGTTGAAAATCACCAGGTCAACCATCTGATTGATGCTGCGGTAATAAAGATAAGCATTGATTAATTCGGTCAATATGGATGCATCTGTTTCGCTTTCGATTCGAATCAATAAAATTGGGTAATCACCTGATACAGCATATTGCCACAAACTGGATTGCCCCAATTCATTGGCAGCCAAAACAGATGTATTTGCCCGCAATGCCCTGTTTGGATATAACAATAATGATAATAACTGGTGATATTGTTTGAGTTCTTTGGTGGTCAGCTCTAACTGTTTCATGTTCTGCCGGGAAAGATTAAACGCTTGCGTAAACGAAACCTCAATCTGATTCCAATTCTGATATTTTAGAGCCAGCTCTTTTACCTTCAAACGGGTTTCATCGGCAATTGTCAAAAATGCCAATGAGTATGCTGTGTGTGGGTTTAACTCAATTTGCAAACCTGCACAGAATATTGGATCCAGTTGAGTCCGTAATTTATCTGGCTCAAATGGATTGTCGAATACATGCGTTTGATTTTTCAGCACTCCCGGTGATTGAATATTTCCGCCTCTTCCAATAAATTTCTCGCGATCTGAGCAGAACAGGTATTTTGCCTGGTTAGGGTTTGAGGTTGATATGCTATGGCCAAGGCAAATTAATTCATCCTCCTCAGTTCTCTGTCGCCTTTCAAAAAACAAAGTTTTCGTTTCTATATCAAAATCTGAATCAATGAAAAGTTTGTTAAAAGCCGGATGTCTACTATCGGCCATTTGAGAATGCAAAATCACCTCACCATAACTGAAAATTTGCAGGTTTCTTTTCTTGTTGCTGTGATTGGTAATTTGCATTTTTCGAATCTCAACAGGGTCATCGGGAGTAACACACACTGAAGTCTCGATAACCAGATCATCCGCTCTGTTGATGAAGTTCGCTTTATGCGGCTCAAATTGAGCAGAAAATTGGTGTGGGTTCCCGTGCAAGGGTTGGAAGGCTGCCGACCAATTTTTTCCCCGGTCAAGGTCTTTCACAAACAAGAATGTCCCATAGTTATCCAGGGTAGTATCCGGCCTCCATCGAGTCAGGTCCACACCCTGCCATTGGCTGTACCCTGTACCGGCGTTGGTAATCATCACAGAATAATCACCGTTTGACAACAAATGCACCTGTGGGACTGGTGTTTCACCGGGATAGTTCCAGCTAATGGTTGAAGCATCCTCACCACCCTCTTCAATAGCACGTGGCTCACGGATATTATGAGGGATGATCAACGGAATTTTTTGGGGGATAGTTTCATAAAGTAATAAATTGACTGTATAAAATCGTGGATCCGATTGCAATGTCAATAGCCGCCCGAAGTTTACCACCCATAGCCGGGTGATGTTTACCAGTATGATCGGGATGATGTTTACCACTAGAAGGCACAAAATCAAGACTTGGCTTTGAGCAAAGCCTCCTTTCTGCGG
>Ga0228536_1001401_pt1 | contig 23256 bp, 18 predicted proteins | sample SJ1Smetagenome_FD_168611 | JGI IMG/M metagenome (GOLD analysis project Ga0228536, IMG submission 168611) | Enriched culture of PCE-dechlorinating microbial communities from Ithaca, New York, USA - SJ1.S | ecosystem: Engineered > Modeled > Simulated communities (microbial... > Unclassified...
CAATCCAAGGTTAAATGGCCCAAATGTACATCAAAGTTCAAATCGATTATACTCATTTTTACTCGCAACATATTGTATTTCAATCAGTTATGACGCTTTCAAAGTCAAACAGTTGGACAGTAGTGATAAGGATTAATAATTATGATTGGCCATCTTCGCATTATTTGCTCAAAACGCGAAGGCGGCCAAGGGGTAGTTGACATCTTTGCGTTATTCGCTCAAAAATGCGAAGGTGCCCAATATTCCGAAGATAGCCACCCCCTTACCCCGGGTCATCTTCGACAAAAGTCGTTCCGTTTTCACAATAAAGTCAGGCTGGAGTGCAACAGGCACGGGGTGACGAGCCATGGCCAAGCATGCCACGATCACATAACCTAGGGAGGCAATAAGTGTGGCAGTCTGAGGCAGTCAGGCTGTGGGCGAGGTCGCTGTGCTGAGAATAAACATGGACGCGTATGAACTGGACAAAACCGATGCCCTGTTATATAATTTGGACCAGCCATCGGGACAAGATGATAGCTGGATTAAACAGGACGGACTATGTCGCACATGATGCGAGTCGGGCCGGACCAGAGGAAAAAGGGGACACAGATGATTCTGACAAAAACAGGAGTCGTGGCAACGATCGGACCGGCCTGCAGCAGCGAGGCGGTGCTGCTGGAGATGATTCAATCCGGCGTGACAACATTCCGCATGAATTTTTCACACGGCACCTTCGAGGAGCATCAGCAGCGGCTGAATAGGATTAACCAGATTCGCAGGCAGTTGACTTACGAAATCTGTGTGCTGGGCGATTTATGCGGCCCCAAGCTGCGTATCGGCAAGATTCAGCCGGAAGGACAGGTTCTCCAGCCCGGTGAGGAGGTGGTCATCTGTTCGGATTGTCCGGTAGGGGATTTGCATCGGTTCGGGACGAATTATCCGGCCTTTGTGCAGGATGTCCAGCCTGGCCAGCGGGTGATGATTGATGATGGTCAGCTTGTGCTGACAGCAACCGAAAAGACCGCCACCGAGGTGCACTGCAAGGTGCTGGTCGGCGGGGCGGTATTGAGCAATAAAGGTATTAACCTGCCCGATTCAAAATTAAGTATTCCCGCCATCACTGAAAAGGACTTGCGCTGGGTGGACTGGGCAATTCACAATAACCTGGATTATCTGGCGCTGAGCTTTGTGCAGACGGCGGCTGAGATTCACCATCTCAAGGAATACCTGGCCAGTCGGGATTCGTGGATACGGGTGATTGCCAAGATCGAAAAGCCGCAGGCCCTGGAGAATCTGGAGTCGATTCTGGAGGCGGCGGATGCGGCGATGGTTGCCCGCGGCGACCTGGGCGTGGAGATGGATATTGCCGAGGTGCCGCTGGCCCAGAAGCGCATCGCCCGAATGTGCCGCAGGCTGGGCAAGCCTGTAATTGTAGCTACTCAGGTGGTGCAGTCGATGATTCAGAATGCCTCGCCGACGCGGGCCGAGGCCAGCGATGTCGCCAATGCGGTGATGGATTTTACCGATGCCATTATGCTGTCCGGCGAGTCGGCGGTGGGCAAGTATCCGGTGGAGTCGGTTAAAGCCGTGGCGCATATCTGCCATCGCATTGAGGCCTGGCAGGATCAGCAGAACATTGAACGTCCGATGATTGAGACCGAACCCGGGCTGGGCGAGCTTGCGGCAGTGGCACGTGCCGTTGCCCAGATGCTGGATCATGTCAAGGCGAAACTGGCGGTCGTCTGGACCCAGGCCGGGCACAGTGTGCGTCTGTTAAGCAAGGCCCGGATGGACGTGCCGATTCTGACGGTCTGCCCGGATGCGCTGATTGCCCGGCAGATGAGTCTGCATTACGGCGTGGTCAGCATTTGTCAGGCCCGGCCTCGCAATTTTGATGATTTCATTGCGACAACCACCGGCGTCATTATGAAAAACGGCTGGGCCGCTCATGGGGACCGCTTGCTGTTCGTTCTGCCGCAGGACATTCTGAATATCCAGACGCCGCTGGCGCTGGTGCTCAGAACGCTGTAGGCGTTTTACAGGGAACCGGTCAGCCAGTTGTCGGCCAGTTGGCTTAAATCCTGAACATCGACGATATTATCCGGCTGGCCAGCGGGAGCAATATCGGCATTGGCATTCCAGTTGGCGGACTGACTGGTGGTCATCCATACGCTGCTGTAGGCGCCCAGGTCCTGCATATCCACTTTTCCATCCCCGGATGGGGCAGGGGCAATATCCCCGGCCAGCGGAGCGGTAATCCGTTCGAATTCAAGCACAGGGTCATCCTGGAGGAACATGCCGCCGCCGCGAATCACAATATTGTACTGGGTAAACAGGTTCATGCCGATGATGCCGTCCAGCTTGCCGCCTTCGGGGCTGGAGATATCCAGCAGAACCACCGGGACGTTGGTGTATTCAAGCCATTCGCCGATAGCGGGCATCTTCAGAGAATCCAGGTAAAATCCCGGCGCCATGATGGATTCGCCGGTGACGCCTTCGATTTCGACTTCAAAATCCGGGTTGGCGGGATTGAGTTTCAGCCGTGCGGCGATACGGGAACTGATGACGGAAATCTGAGCGCCGGTGTCCAGCATGAAGCGGGTTTTATCGATCGCGGTATTGCTTCCTTCGGCCAGGTCCACGCTGTGAACAAAAAACAGGCTCTGTGTGCCGGTACCGATGATGACCGAGGGCGTGGTGGGATTAAACGACATTTCTGTGCCGCCCCAGGGATCTACCAGCATTCCCATGATACCCTCCAGGTCATAGGAAATATACTGTACATACGCTGCACCCAGAGGCCGTAATTCGAGAGGCAGCTTGTTGGGATAGGATGGAATGGCCGGGTCATCCTGCGAATAGATACGCACTTCCGGGGCGGTATAGGTGGTGCCGTTCCGGGTAATTGTTACGGTATTGCCGGGTTTGATTGAGGTCGTGTAGTACACGCTCAGCGGAGTTCCGATGGCGGTAATCAGGTCGGGCATCGAGCCGGGATTGCTGCCCATCAGCACCGAGACATTGCTTTGGCCGACAAAATGAGCAGTGGAGCGAAGCACGGGGCTGGGATCGCCTGGAGTGTTGGGTTCAAGCACCCACAACCCCTGGGCAAACAACCCCAAAGGCTGGCTGACCCAGGCATCCACCTCGCCGGTGACGCCGCTGACGACGGAGACGTTATTGGTCTTATAGGTGCTGTTGAATAATTTGAGCATCTGGGCGTTTTGATACCCCAGCACGTGAGCGCTGGCACCGGTATCGAAAATCCCGATGGCATACTGGGTTCGGTATGCCGAGTTGGTCAGTGTGCCCCGTATCGACGGCTCCACAACGGCATCCAGTACCAGCTCTTCCTCGCGTTTGTTGGTGGTCAGAAGGGTGATCCACGGGACAAACCCATCCACAGGAGGAGAATCAATTAAATAGCTTGACGCCGGCGGAGCAGCGGTCGTTGTCGGCTCGGTTGCGGCCTGGGCAGCCGGGGCGGCAGTCGGCTGGTTGAAATAGCGGATTTCCTTGATTTTGCCGCCGCCCGATATACGCCAATCGACCTGGTCTGCATAGAGGTTGACGGACAAGACCAGTCCGATAAATAAATACGATGCGGTTTTGAGTGCATTCTTTGTTTTCATAATTTCACCTCAATTTCAGGCATCCCTGACTTCGACAGTCTGTTTATATACACATCTGGTTATCGCCCGGATACGAGCGAGACTTAATTTCATAAGCTCTTTGGGATCAATGATTTGGTGCTTTTATCCGGCTGCGGTCTCAAAATCCCCCGCGACACTGTAGTTTACTATAGCGATTTGGCGGGTCAAAAGCAACTAAATCCGGGCTTTAATAATCTTTGTTTGTAGAGTGAATATATCTGCAAATAGGCAAGGTATGACAAAACTTTTTTATCTGGCGGTAAATCAACGGTGCCATCCGGACGATATACCGGTCATAACGATGGTTTTATTGAATGCGGCATCGGAAGGAATGTCTTTGTGGAGTGTAACTTATGGGAATTCAAAATTGGTCTGAAAATGTGATTCTGGTCAACCTGGCCGAAGAGCCTTACCTCGGCGAAGAATTGCAGACAGTCATTGGGATGGTCTCGGAAACCGTTGGCAACAACGTGGTCATTGATTTTGCCGGGGTGAGCCTGGTGACGTCATCGAGCCTGGCCAAACTGCTCAAACTTCGCAAGGTGCTCTATGAAAACGGCCGTCAGCTTGTGCTGTGCGGGATGAAGCCGCAGACCAAGGGTATCTTCCGGCTGACGGGGCTGGATTCCGTATTCAAATTTGTAGATGACCAGTTTCTGGCTCTGGCAGGTCTTCAGATGAGTTCCACATAAGGCCGGCCGGTTATACTGAAATGAGATGAAAACCGACTTGAACCTTATGAATTGACATCCCGGCCGGACGGCTTATAATTATATCTGTCAAGTTGGTTTCAGGCATATTACGAAAACCGCTTCGGAAGCGGTCTTCGCAATCTGCCTGCATGGTTTTATAAGGAAACATAATCATGCGGTCGGAAGATATCGCACAGGTAGAAGCGGCACTCGGGTATCATTTTGAGCATCAGGAATTATTGAAGGAGGCTTTGACGCATTCCTCGCAGGCGGATGATCGCCGCAACAGCAATGAGCGTATGGAGTTTCTGGGGGATTCGGTCTTGTCGCTGGTGATTTGTCAGTTTCTGTATGAAACCTTTCCATCGTATCTGGAAGGGGAAATGACCCGGCTTAAAAGCACGGTCGTATCCCGCAAAAGCTGTTCGGAAGTGGTCGCCCGACTGAACCTGATTGATTATTTTCGCGTCGGCAAAGGCACCGATAACAGCCGGGCCATGACCGGTTCGATTGCCGCCGGGATGCTGGAGGCGCTGATCGCGGCGATTTATCTGGACGGGGGGCTGGAGGCAGCCAGGCAGTTTGTGCTGTCGGTTTTTGAGCCGGTCATTATGCAGGCCGATGCCAACGAACATCAGGGTAATTTCAAGTCCCTGCTGCAGCAGTACTGTCAGAAACATTTCAACACTACGCCATCGTACGAACTGCTGGATGAAAAAGGGCCGGATCACAATAAATGCTTCGAAATCGCCGCAGTGATTCATCATCGGCGTTATCCGAGTGCCTGGTCGATTACCAAAAAAGATGCCGAACAGCGTGCCGCCCGCAACGCCCTGGTGGAGTTGCGGCTGCTGGAGCCTTTACCGGAAGAAGAATAGTCTGCCTGACTTAGCTGGTCATCAGCCAGACCACCAGATTGAGCACCACAATCGCCAGAATCATAAATCCGCTCAATACCCCAAACAGGATTATCGTTTCCCGTACCATGGTTTTCCAGAAGAAAGCTCGCAGCTTGGTGGTCTTGTAAATAATCGCAATGGCCAGCAGCAGGGGAAACATCAGCACCATCGACAGGGCCGTGGTGCCCACCGGTTCGGGAGTGGTAAACGATGCGAGGATAGCATTCCACTCAGGCATTTTCATCCTCCTGGCCAATTAATTCGCCGCGACCGCTGTAGGCCATGTACATCGCGCTGATGATGCTCAGCAGATTCAGCAGGCCGGCTACCGCGGTATAGATCTGGCCGAGGTCGCAGGGTCTGCCGCGGCTTATATAAGTGCCGCTGCGGGTCATCCCATCCAGAATCCGCACCGCGGGCGTGGCGATCATCTGGCCCAGGTACCAGGCCCAGCCGCCGACCGAATCGATGACGCCAATCGAACCAATGTACAAGCCCAGGCAGAAGGTCAGGGTTATCGTCACAAAGATAACGATGCCGCGCTTGGGCTGCTGAATCAGAAAGTGGCCGCCGCCGGGGATAATCCACCCGGCCAGTCCCACGACCGCCAGCCACAGCAGGAAATCAGCTTTGGTTCGATAGGCCATGATGAATCCTTATTATTTGGAAGCCTGATCTGTCGGGGTGCCTGTGGTTTCCTGGGTTTCCGGGATTACCACCTGGGTATAATTCAGGCGTTTACGGATATTCTGCGGGTTGAAATGAACCAGTCCCAGTCCGGCGGTATCCGACATGTTGGTCTGCATCGCCGTGGTGCTCCTGCGGTCGAGATAATCTTCTTTGGTGGCAGGCTGGCGTTTGATGCTCTTGGTCACATACCAGGCCATGCCGGGTTTGAATTCAATCATCTCGGCAATGACGCCGGTTTCCGCCTTGTCGCCGAGGATGGCAAAGAATTTTCTGTTGAGTATGTTATTGATGGCACGTTCCTTCACAAAATTCATATAGGCCGGATTGCCTGCTGCGATCTGCCGCATTTTTGCCAGATCACTGTCGGAAATCAGCAGTTGCCGCGGCAGAGAGGTAATCGTCAGTTTTTTGAAGGCCTCGCTGCCGACGGTGTTGGGATCTTTGGGTGCGTATTTGGCATTGTACTGCTCGAAGGCCTTGTCCCAGTCGCCGGCGGCGATGAGCTGTTTAAATTCTTCAGCCCGGGCTCCGGCTTCGGCCATGGCAAGCTGTTTTTGCAGGTCTTCGGTGACTTGTTTTTTCAATTGAAAAACTTTCTGGTCTGTCTGGGTCTTGTCCAAAACGGCACCGGCAACGTTATACTCGATATCCACCGATTCAGCGGGAGCAGCCTTCTGGATGTCAATGACACGGGACAGGACGGTTATTTCCGAATATTTGGCATCCTTTTGCGAATAATAACCGCCGTTCATGGGACCGATATTTTCCCACATCCGGGGGACATAGTTTGCAATTTTGGACTTTGGCGGAAGTGAGTCCGCGGAAACAGCGAAGACAACATCGGCCAGCCGCAGATTCATAGAGGGCTGTATCTGTAAATTGCTCAGGCAATCATCCTCGGCAAAGTCCTTCTGGCTCAATTGTCCTGTCCGTCCGACAAAGACCGGGACTTTATATTTTTCCGTGATGCGGGCGGCGACCTGTGAATAATCACCGCTGGACTGCTGGAGCTGGTCGGTGGTTGCTTTTTCCATGTCCAGGTTCAGCATTTTCTCATCCAGCCAGTCCCTGGCATCTTTCATGATCAACTGCATGAGTTTCTGGGTTCGCTCCCGTTCGAGCGTCCGATAGATCTCGCTGGAGACTTCGGCAAAGGTTCTCGTTTTGGTAATCTTGTCGCCGTCGGGCTTGTTGGGATCCACCGGGATCTGTGTGCGATAGCGTTCGATGTTGGAACTGTAGTAGCTTTCCAGTGCCTCGGCATTGGGTTTCTCGATTTGTTTTTTCACATCGTCCGACAGGATGATGAAATATTCCATCTGAACCCGGTGCGGCAGCATATACCCGAATCCATACGGATTCTGATCGGAGATTTCGCCGGGAAGAACGTTTTTATAGGCTTCGAAATGGGCTTTAATCTGGTCCTCGGAGGGAGCCGCGGACGCATTGACAAACCAGTCGGCGGGGAATTTGGCACACTCGACATCGATGCGTTCCATCATGCGTCCGACGGTGGACTGGATTTGTGCGGTGGTCACATTTTCATTGTCGCAGACGGTATCGGCCCATTTGAGCACGGCCAGCAGTTTGCCGAAGGTGCGAATGATTTCAACCGGCTCGACCTTGATCTGGGAGGAGATAAAGCGGATAATGGCACCCGGGTCGCCCTGATTTTGCGACATTTGAGAAACAACCTGACGCAGCACTGCGGCGGATTGTTCATTGGAGACGACAATCCCGGCGTTTTTGGCTTCATTGGACAGCAGTATCCAGGTGACATCCGGACGGTCCATATCATGCGTGAAAAACTCATCAATTTGCGAGATGGTCAGCGGTACCTTTCCTTCCTGGACAAACTGATGCAGTTGGAGACGCAGGCGTCCGGCAATCTGTGAATCGCCGAACAGCAGGTACCCCAGCATCATGGACGTAACATCAGGTGTTCCAACGAGGGTTTGCTTGGAAAACAAGAGCTGATTGGCGCCGATGGCCTTGAGTACTTCCAGTTCCTGGGCGGAATTGGCCATGTCCTGATTGGTGATTTTTTTGCCGTCGCCATAGGTGGCAAAGGTTTGCTTGCCGGTTTGCCCCATCCGCATCAGCAGCTCTTCGAGACCGTAACCGCCGACAAATGCGACCATTAAGACGATAACGACGACGGTCATGACAGTCTGACGATTCTTACGAATCCATTTAATCCATTGCATAATTTTTCCCTGACAATTCGAAACCTGTTGTATTGTGCCTGTTTACGAAACTTTGAAGTATAGTGATATGATGTGGATTTGCAAGCAAAAACCCTGCTGGGTCGGCACTGAACGGCTTTTTATCGCCGGGGCAAGGCCGGGGAGGAATTGGAATGCCGTCGGGCCTTTTTCAATTGACAATCATCGTATTTACCGATAACATTATACCTCTTTAATCTGGATAACTGTCCTCCCGGGGCAGTTATTCCAACAATCTCAGGCGCCCGTAGCTCAGCTGGATAGAGCAACGGATTTCTAATCCGTCGGTCGGGAGTTCGAATCTCTCCGGGCGCGTTGGGTTTAACTTCTTATATGATAAGAGGTTGTGTGTTTTCAAGCAGGCAGAGTATTTCGGTAATCATTTCCAATACGCGAATAATTGTTGTTTGCCTCTGTTCTTTTCGGCATCCATTAGTATATTAATCAGCGGCTTGGCGGGTTATGTAGTGCTGGCCAGAAAAAGTCCTATAATGTGTGGTTTTAATGACAAAAAGTCAGTTAACAATCTATACGGTTTCTCAGGTCAGCAGCATGGTTGCGGCGGCAATCGAAGAACGGCTGCCGTCCAGGCTGATTATTAGTGGTCAAATCAGCGATTTTAAGGTCCACAGCAGCGGCCATTGTTATTTTTCGCTCAAGGATGCGGGAAGCGTTCTGTCGTGCGTGATGTGGGCCAGCAAAGTCAAGTCGCTCAAGTTCCGGCCGGAAAATGGGATGGCCGTATTGGCGACCGGTTCTGTCGAGGTTTACATTCAGGGGGGGCGGTACCAGTTTTATGCCGATAAACTGGACCCGGCTGGAGTGGGGGCGTTGCAGCTTGCCTTTGAGCAGATGAAACTCAAGCTTCAGGCCGAGGGGCTTTTTGCAGAAGAGCATAAAAAGCCGCTGCCGCGGTATCCCATGCATATCGGGGTGATCACCAGTGCCAGCGGAGCGGCGATTGAGGATATTCGCAATAGCATTTATAAACGCTGGCCCTGTGCGGAGTTATATCTGTTTGATGTGCCGGTTCAGGGCGAAGGGGCCGCGGCCAAAATTGCAGCGGCCATTCGCAAAGCCAATCAAATGCGAAAAAAACTGAGATTGGATGTCCTGATTGTGGGGCGGGGCGGTGGCTCCATGGAGGACCTGTGGGCATTTAATGAAGAAGTGGTTGCCCGGGCGATTTATGATTCCCAACTGCCGATTATCAGTGCGGTAGGGCATGAAGTGGATTTTACCATAGCGGATTTTGTGGCGGATGTACGGGCTTCGACGCCGACTCAGGCGGGCGTGCTGGCGGTGCCGGATATAAATGAGGTCTTGGCAGGTCTTGAATCTGCGGAAAAACGACTGGGGCAAGTGGTGAAAGGGGAGCTGCGGCATCTGAAATTGCAGTTGCAGACGATTCTGGCCAGTGCCATTTTCCGACAGCCCCGGCGGGTTCTGGAAAACAATATCCAGCGGCTGGATGAAGTGGTGGTGAACCTTGAAGATGCGCTGGAACAGAAGCTCAAACGAGCCGGCCAGGCGATTCAGCAGGCCCAGATGGCGATGGTCCGGATTGAGCCGAAGCGATTTCTGCTGGCCAGTCGAAACCGTCTTGAGCAGTTGGCGGGACGGGCGGGGTATGCCTTTCATAAGCGACTTTCGGAAAAGGTATTGCAAATTACCGCCGCGGAGAATAGATTACAGGCTCTGAATCCCAGAGGCGTGCTGGAACGGGGATACAGTATTACCGTCAACCAGCGTACCGGCAAGGTGGTCACTGCGGCGGCGGATGTGAATCCGGGCGATGTGATTCAGACGGAACTGGCCCGGCAGAATACCATTGAAAGCGTTGTACAGAAGACGCAGAGTGCATAACTATGGCAAAAAGCGAAAAAAAAGCGGACGAATTGAGTTTCGAGCAGGCGATTGACCAGCTCAATCAGATTGTATCCCGTATTGAGATGGGGCAGGTGCCGCTGCAGGAAAGCCTTGAGCAATATGAGAAGGGGATGAAGCTGATACGCTATTGTCGGGGGATTTTGCAGGATGCGGAAAAGCGGATTGAGATGATTTCGGCCAAAGAGGAGCAAAAGCCGGCCGAGTCGGATGAATCGGATTCAAAAGATAAAGACGACGACTCCAGTGACGAGTTGTTTTAACACAAAGCGAGCGTGGCGGAATTGGCAGACGCGCAAGGTTTAGGTCCTTGTATCTTAACGGATGTGGGGGTTCGACTCCCTTCGCTCGCATTATTTTAACTCTCTTAAGGAAGCATTGTTCGAGTCTGACAGCGTGATTATTTTATCTGATAATGATCCAGATACCAGTCCGGAGGGGTTACGACAATGAAACGGGAGAAATTCGAGGCAATTTCGGCAGGAGCTGAGCACCTTTACCAGCGTCATCCAAAACTCTATAAAAGTATATTGGGGGCGATGGCCATCCTTGGTTATGCCTATATCCTCATTATTCTGCTTGTTCTGTTATCTTTATTTATCCTTTTGCTGATCTCTGTGTTCAGCGGTGTAGTTAACGGGGGGACCATTAAGCTCCTTATTATCCTGGGCATTTTCAGTTGGCTGATTCTGCGGGGATTATGGATCAAATTTACGCCACCATTCGGCTTGCGTATAACTTCCAAAGAAGCCCCCCGGCTTGTTGCGATGGTAGAGGATGTGTGCCGCCGGCTTGGAGCACCCCGAGTCTCAGAAATCGTTCTTGACGGGACATTCAATGCAGGGATTTTGCAGTTACCGCGTCTGGGAATTTTCGGCTGGTACAGGAATTACCTGACTGTCGGCCTGCCCCTGCTCGATGCGTTATCACCCGAACAGTTCAAGGCGGTGGTGGCCCATGAATTCGGACATTTATCCGGCTCTCACGGCAAATTCGGCATCTGGATTTACAGAGTGCATCAGACCTGGCAGCAGGTTATCCAAAACTTTTCCGAGCATCGCAGTGTGGCGGTCTATTTGTTTTTGCCATTTTACAAGTGGTTTGTCCCGCGGTTTTCAGCCTTTGCTTATGTGCAAAACCGTCTGCATGAATTTGAAGCGGACCGGCTGTCTGCCACAATTGCGGGCAGTGAGAACACGGTTAATGCCCTGGTACGGATTCATTTCTATGGGGAAATGCTGGATGAGCGATTCTGGCCGGAGATTTATAAACTCGCCGATACGGAAGCGGCAATCCCTGCACCCTACGGGGAAATTGGGCCATTCGTGAAATCCTTCAATGATTACATCGCAGCCGATTTTGCGGTTCGCCGCAGCTTCCAGCAAAAACATGAAGGAGCTGACAGTCATCCTATGCTTGCCGAGCGGATTGCTGCTGTCGAGGGTATGGCCCCCGGGATAAGCCGGGAGCGGGTGGAGCAGTTTGTCAGGATGTGCCTGGTTCATGAACCCTCTGCCGCTGAAATATGCCTGGATGGACAAAGGGAACACCTGATCACGCAAATCGACAGTATCTGGCAGAAGATGCTGGAATCCGACTGGGCTCAGCGTCATGCCTACATGAAGCAGCAGCGTGAAGAGCTTGTCCGTCTCGAAACCATGGCCTCTTCCCAGCTTCTCGATACTCAGCAATCGCTTCATTATGCTCGATTGACTGAAGCTATTCATGGCCCGCAAAAGGCACTGACGCTCTATCAACAGCTTACGGTTTCAGATCCCGGCAATATGGAGGCACGATTTGCCGTTGGCAAAATCCTTCTGGAACAAAAAGATGCATCAGGCCTGTGCCTGATCGAGCAGGTCATGGAAAAGATCCCCGCAAGCCGACTGGCGGGATGCGAACTGCTGGCAAAATACTATTACGATATTGGAGAGCTTGAAAAAGCAAAGACATGGCGATTTAAAATAGATGATGAATACCAGACCGCCCAGGCGGTGGAGAATGAGCGGGCCAGTCTGACAAACGCCGACAAGTTTATTCCCCACGGCCTTGATGACACTGTACTGGGCAGGATTCGTGAGTGCCTTGCGACCATTTCCATCCCGATGCGTGTGTGTCTTGCGCAAAAAGTTGTCAGGCTTTCGCCGGAGACACCCTGTTATGTTCTGGTGGCATATCGTGTCGGCTCATGGTGGCGCTGGAGTGAATCCCGCAAAGCCAGGAAAAAGAATCAGGAATTGCTCGAACAGTTGGCTGAAAAAATCAGGATGCCCTTCTGCATTTATATCCATGTTGAGTCATCTCCTTTAATCTACAAAAAAGTAAATAAAATTGCAGGGGCCCAAGTGTTCATCTCTGCTGAATAAATGGAATTTGCTGCGTACGATTCAAATAGACTGACGACATGGTCGTACTGAAACAGATAATGGAAAAACCGATTAATGCAATTGGAACCATATTTCAGGAGAATCGAGATGAGTATTTTCTATAGGCTGTTTTTCAGCGTGTGCATGGTCGTGCCGTTTGTTTCCATCTCGTGGGCGCAGTCCAATGCCGTGGAATTTTATCTGGCCCCCGGCGGCAGCGACAGCAATCCCGGGACGCAGGAAAAGCCTTTTAAAAGCCTGGAAAAGGCCAAAAATGCCGTTCGTGCTCAATTAAAGCAAGTCCCCGGCCAAACGGCGGTCGTGAACATCAAAGGCGGGGTGTATTATCTTGAATCTCCGGTCGTGTTTACCGCCGAAGATTCCGGCAGTAAAGAATTGCCTGTTGTTTATCGGGCTGCGGATGGCGAAAAACCCATTTTTACAGGCAGTCGGGTGTTGAAGAACTGGCAGCCGCTTGTCAATCAGGAAAAATTGGAGCTGCTGAGTCCCGATGCAAAAGGAAAGATTTATCAAACCGATTTAAAGGCCGCGGGAATCCGTGACTTTGGCGACCCGACGGATATCGGAAAACGCCCCGATTTATATTACAGCGGACAGCTTCAGCCCCTGTCGCGCTGGCCCAATCAGGGATTTACCACCGCCGGCCAGGTCAAGGGCGCTACCGCGCTGCCCCCAACCTATGCCAATCAGCGCGGCACCGTTGAGGGCATCTTTGAATATACCAGTCCGACACAGGATCGCTGGGCAAAAGAAAACGATGTCCGGCTGGGCGGCTACTGGTATTGGGACTGGAGTGATGAGTACCAGAAAGTGGACAAAGTAGATAAGGATGCCCGGACCCTCTATCTCCGAAAACCCTATCATTCCTATGGATATAAAGACCATCTCATGTATTTTGGTCTCAATCTGTTTTGCGAAATGGACATGCCGGGAGAATGGTATCTTGACAGAACCGCCGGCGTGCTTTATTGGTTTGTTCCCGAGGGGATTAATCCCAATCAGGCCCAGGTTACATTGTCTGTCTTTAATGCCCCCTTTATGGTCGAAATGAAGGACTGTTCGCACCTGATATTGCAGGGGCTGACGTTTCAGGAGGGCAGGGGCAGTGCCATTTCAATACGGAATGGGGATAACTGCCGGATTGCAGATTGCCGGATTGAGCGTTTCGGCAAGGATGGAATTCATATTGAGGCCGGTTCAAATCATGGTATCACAGGCTGCCTGCTTGACATGTTCGGCTGCGGTGGAATTAAAATCAATGGCGGCGACCGCAAAACGCTGACGCCGGCGGGCCATTTCGTTGAAAACACCGTCGTCGAACACTTTTCGTTATTCAAACGCACGTATGAACCCGCCGTGCATGCAGCCGGCTGCGGCATACGCATCAGCCATAACCGCTTTCGTTTCTCATCCTCCTCGGCCATGCGGCTCGAAGGCAATGATATGCAGATTGAATATAATGAAATCAGCCATGTGGTTAACGAATCCGATGATCAGGGGGGAATCGATATGTGGTACAACCCGTCCTATCGGGGAATTGTAATCCGATTCAATCGCTGGTCGGATATCTCGGGAGGCACCCGCCATGGCGCCGCGGGGGTGCGGCTTGACGACATGATTTCGGGCGTCCTGATTTACGGCAATATTTTTGAACGCTGCGGAACCCGTGATTTTGGCGGTGTCCAGATTCACGGCGGCAAGGATAATATTGTCGAAAACAACCTGTTTTATCACTGTCATGCCGCCGTCAGTTTTTCATCGTGGGGAGAAAAACGCTGGCTCGAACACCTCGAATCACCGGCCATTCAAAAAAAGATATATGAGGATGTGGACATCCGCTCCGAGCTCTATCAGAACAAATACCCGGAATTGAAAACTATCCGGCTCAACGCAGATGCGAATATCATCAAAAATAATCTTCTGGCGGATTGCAAACAGGATTTCCTTCGTCGCAATGATAAACAGGTTGTTGAGAATAATCCCGCCATACAGGCCGAGGGCAAAACCCTCGAACAGATCGCTGAGCCGGAGGTTCTGAAAAAATATGGATTGCAGCCTATTCCAGTCGCCCAGATCGGTGTACAAGCGAATATGTGGTTAGAGCGATAAATATCCGGACAGCATACGAACTGTCGCAGCGGTCTGGGCGACAGGAAGATATCGCAATGCTCCTTATTCCGTATGTCTTCTGAGCACAGGTTCAAGCCACAGGCCCCAGTCCCTGCTGGTTCCATCGCCGCCGTCTTCGACGATCAGCTCCAGAGTCTCTGTGTCTGTAACGTCGATTTGGGATCGCTGTACCTGATGCTCCTTGACGATATGTGAGCGAAATGCTTCTTTTCCATCTTTGAGGATAATAAAGACGACGGAGCCGTCGAAACCATCCTTGAGACCATAGCCAAAGTTCAGCGTTTTCCATTTCCGTCCCAGGTCAAAGGCCCAGCGCGATGGCGCGTGAGCATAAAGTCCGGAAGCGAAAACCTCGCCGCCGACTTCCAGAAAACAACCCCTGTCGCTTTCGATGGGGGTTTGGCCGCGCATAGGGCGTCTCCATCCCACGGATTCGTGAATAGATATAATCGTTGACAGGTCGATTTGCTGTACTGAGTCGGGGATGGCTTTTGCTGATTCCAGCTTTATCGGCTCTGCCAGACGCCGCAGGCTGGCTGTTTTCTTTTTGACGGTCTGGATGTGGCCATATCGATTTTCGAGCGTATCAATTGCGGCCAGCATACCTTCTCTGTCCGAGGCCTGATAAGCATCAATAGCCTTATTCAGCAGCGTCGGGTATTCGAATGTCTCCAGCGGCGGCCTGCCGTCTTTATCCACCTCATAATCATAGGCAAACCTGCTCTTGGCACCATTTTCATGACAGGCAATGAGCCGGAGTTGATAGGTGCCGGTTTCCAGGTCTCCGATTTTAAGTTGAAATTGGCCCTGCGGGTCAACCGGGCAGGTCCAGCCGACCGCATCATAGTCGGACTCCCGTCTGGCCGGGTCGTTATAGGCTGCAATTCCATACACCGCCGGGGAGGCTTTTATTTTTCCGGACAAAACAAGCATTCCGTTCGCAAAAGCGGCCTGTATTTCAGTAACCTCACATACAGGCTGCTGTTTGCCGTCCGGCAGGTCTCCGGCAAAGGGACGTGTGCGGGCCAGCATCATTGCACTGGTCTGGGTGAGGAATGTCCCCGGCCCCTCGTTGCGTAACTGCTGGCCGTAGGTGTGGTTGCCGTGTCCCATCAGTGCCGCCCCCTTGTGCCGATCAGCTTTCGTCTGGCAGGCGTGAGGAAGGCCAAAGGCGTGTCCCAGTTCGTGAGCCACACCGCCGATATAATGCGAATTAAACTCGCCTATCGAACAGGGCCCGCCATACCAGCCGCCCGGTTCGGTCGAAGCAAGCAGTTTTGGATCAAGTTTCGCATCATCATAGACCCAGGCCGTACCGCTCAGATGACTGCCGGCACCCACATAGGGCCCCATTTCGTTTGCCTTGCCATCCTTCCAATCCAGCAGCACCTGGAAAATCACAACGGTTTCCTGGTCCATGTCCAGCCCGGCCGTTTTGAGCCCTGCCTTGACCTCGTTCCTGACCGCATCCCAGGCATCCCGGCCATAGGTTTTTGCGGGATAAGCCCCTCGCACCACATGAATCCGTGTTTTGCCTGCATCGTCCAGATCCAGTGCAAATCCTTTGTCTGGGTATCCCGCTGCCGCCATCCCTTCCGCGTAAAACCGCTGCACCTCCTTCATAACGCGATCCAGCCGCTCTTCATAATCCGGCAGGCAGGTCCGGTCGCTGGGCACAAAACAGACAGCGCGAACAAGTCCTTTTGCCAACGAGGTGGATGCCGTACCGCACAATGTCAGCAGGGCGGCAAGAAGGATACTCAGCGATTTGCTGTATTTGACAGGGCTGTATTTGTTTTGTCCATGACTCACGGGCATTTTCCTTATATGTTGAAAGCCGGTTTCTTGTTGAACTGGGGTGATTTTATAGAAAAAGCGATGTACGGGTCAATAAAATTAATTTCTTTTCACACCAATCAGGCTGTAATCCTGAAAAACGAGATTTCGTCTGAATGATATAGACAACACCTCCGGGTATGGTTCAGGATGTATTCAGTAGGATATCTGGTATTGTGTCGGTACAGAAAAATGAAAATTCGTGCGGATAATAAAGGGTTGCTGTATGAAACGAGTAATGCTGTTTTCGGGTTTGGTTTTGATAATGGCTGCATCTTGTCTTTGTCCGGGCGAGGGAGTCAGGCTAATGACCGATCGAAGCCTGGAATTAACCGGGTTTCAGGATGCCGGTCCGTATAATCCCTATTGCGACTTCCGCAACGATTTTGCGATGGTCTATGGGGCCGATAATCCCAAACTTCCCGAATTTATCCAGTCCTGGGCGGATAAGGGATACGTCCCCCAGTTGATGACGGGTATTGCCTGGGGAGCCTATGCGGATTTCAGAGACATCAAGGGCAATGATATCATGTCGCTGAGTCAGATGGAGGCCAACGGTTCACTAAAGCTTCACGGCCACCGTGTCCCCTACATCGTCCCTTCCATTGAATTTGCCGACTATATGTCCGAAAAGCTCAAAACCATGATTGATGCCGGTGTGGTGGCGATTCATCTGGAAGAGCCGGAATTCTGGGCTTACACCGGCTTTTCCGAGGCCTTTCAGCGCGAATGGCAGCTTTATTACGACACGCCCTTTGTGCGCCCGGACACCTCCGCGGATGCCCAATATAAAGCCAGCCAGTTGAAGTATTATCTTTTTGGCCGGACACTTCGCCGGGTGGCCGAGACCTGCAAGGAATACGCCCTCCAGAAATACAACCGAAAAGTCAGAATCTATGTCCCGACGCACAGCCTGATTAACTATACGCAATGGTGTATCGTTTCGCCCCAGTCGTCCTTGATTGACTCGGATGTGATTGACGGCTGTATCGCCCAGATCTGGACGGGCACTTCACGCACTCCCAATGTCTATCAGGGTCGCCGGGCCGAACGGACTTTTGAAACGGCATTTCTGGAGTATGGTGTGATGCAGGAACTGGTACGCAATACCAGCCGCCGGATGTGGTTTCTGCATGACCCCATCGAAGATAATCCCCGCTACGACTGGAACGATTATCAGTTTAACTATAAGGCGACTCTTATCGCCTCGCTGCTGCATCCGCATGTCTGGCATTATGAAATCTGTCCGTGGCCGCCGCGGGTCTTTCGGGGCAAATATCCTGCCGGGGCTGCCGATGCCGCCCCCATACCGGCCGACTATGCCACGATTCTCTGCACGGTCTTTAACCAGCTTCGCGATATGAATCAGCCGGATAGCCAGTGGGTCAGCAGTACCCATGGTATCGGTGTCCTGATTGCCGACTCGGGTATGTTCCAGCGTGCCGAGCCTGCGTATCGACTGGCCGAAGATAACGGCAGTGACCCGACCAAAGCTCAGAGATCGGATATTCAAGACTTTTCAGGTTTTTACGGTCTGACCCTGCCGCTGCTTAAGCACGGCGTCCCCGTCCAGCCCGTACAGTTGGATAATGCGGCCCGGTTTGCCAACTATCTGGACAGCTATCAGGTTCTTGTGGTCAGCTATGAGTTCATCAAGCCGCAGTCGCCTGCAATCAACCAGGCCCTGGCCGAATGGACCGCCAAGGGGGGGGCTTTAGTTTATGTCGGAGCCGATACCGATCCGTTCAATGCGGTCTCGGAATGGTGGAATTCCGGCAGAAATAAGTATGCAGCGCCTTCCCAGCATTTGATGGAGCTGCTGGGGCTGACCCGAACTGCCGCAGACGGAAAATACACCTTTGGCAAAGGGCATGTCTTTGTCGCCCGCAAACATCCTGCGTACTACACCCGCTCCAAATCGGCTGCCGATGAATACCGTACCCTGATAAAACAGGCTGCCGAAGCCGCTGGCCTGAAATACATTGAAAATAATTTCCTGCAGCTTAACCGCGGGCCTTACATGATCGCCGCCTGTCTGGAGGATTCGATATCGGATAAGCCGCTTGAACTCAAGGGCCTGTTTGTCGATATCTTTAGTGCACAATTGCCGGTGTGCGAAGCAGTTACCCTCAAGCCCGGCCAGTGCGCCTGGCTGCTCGACCTGAATAAGGTTTCATCCGACAAAGCTGAACCTGTGGCTTCTGCCGCTCGCATCGAGACATGGAAAGAGATCGATAACGGCATCGAATTTACCCTCACCAGCCCCAAAGCGGTAAACATTGTTTCCAGACTGCGTTTGCCCAAACCACCCGCCAAAATGACTGTTGATGGCAGGGAGTTTGGCAGTTACACCTGGGATGAGAAAAGCAAAACACTATTTTTTAAATCCCCGGCGATTGAGGATGTTCAGAATATCAGAATTACCTGGTGAAACCATAGCAAAACAGTTCCCCCAAAAGTGAGGCTATGTTCTGGCAGAATTTCTATACAACTGCAAAAACAGGGTATTGAGTTTCTATCGTATATACTGTCGATCCGGAAGGAGAAATTGGGATTTCCATCGCAAACTTTCGGCTGTTTTCATCGTATAAAAGAATGTTACAAAGGACAGTAGTACTATGAAGTTGGGAGGTAAGACGATGCGTGAACTCCATTACCCTCATTTTCACAGACCCGATTGGCATGCTGTGGAAAGGCGTTTTGAGCAGATGATACGTGCCCCATGGTTCTGGCCCACACTCGTGTTGCTGTCGATGATTCTGTTGTTGATTGTTCTGAGCATCCTGGCCGGCGGCGGTACGGGGCGGGCATCACCTTTACCGATACGCTATCCATTTATGCCGTAATGTAAAAACCTTAGTCTCTCTAAGGCTGTCGTGAAGGATTAAGAGCACTTTTCGTAAGCAGGAGACATAACGATGAGGCAATTCGGAAAATCTCGCGGTCATCAACAGCCCAGAAAACAATCCAGAAGGCTGCCGATGGTTCTTATCAAACATAAAGGAGCGATGCATTAATATGTAGACAAAATGACTCCTGGATAACTTTTCAAACAGTAAAAAAATAAGCAGAATTCTTTCTTCAGAATAACAGGAGCAGTATTTGTATCAGGGCGCAGGCTGTTTGCCGTCTTTGAGGGCCTCATCTGCAGACGCATACCCGATATACTGATCGGCTCTGATGAGTATGGCGCGTCGGTCTTCTATGGAATAGAAGTATCGGCCGGATTGACTGGCGACAAATTGGACACCCGAAGTGTCCACTTTGCCTTTCCAGGAGAAACCGGGCACCTCGATCAGCGGAGCAGGGGTGGGCGGGATGCCGGTATTCCGAGTGCCGAAACTTTCGGGGGCGTTAGGGAATAGTTTTCCAACAGCCCGGCGGTTCTGCGTGGGGGTTCCATCGCTGCTCAATAATAAGATCATGGCGATAGTCACAAGAATCAGTGCAGACGCAATCACAATGCGCCACATCGTGCTGATTTTTGAAATGAATTGTCCAAATCGCTTCTGTACAGGCTGTCTCAGGCTCGTTTGAGTAAGCGAGCCGGGGATTGCGGTTCGTGTTTTCTGCAGTACACCCTGCCAATCCATGGCCAGTGTGGAGCCGCCGGGACCACCCGTCGCCTGGGAGTCGGAAGAAAAAGTAATGGATTCTGCATGAAGAATGGCGGCCACTTCCGCCGCGGAGGGACGCACTCCCGGCTCCTTGGCCATCATCCGCTGGATCAGAGATGCCAGTTCCGGCGAACCGTTGGGCATATATTGCAGAATATCCGGCGGGTCAGAATGCAGATGCTGCCTGAGAATCTCCTCCATTTTCCCCCCGGCGAACGGAGGGCGGCCGGCCAGCACATAATACAACGTCGCCCCCAGACTGTAAATATCAACGGCCGGGGTTAGCGGCTCCCGCCGAATCACTTCCGGCGCCATATAGTGCGGCGTGCCGATGGATTGCTGGGCGTAGGTATCAAATGGATCGTTGGGGTCATCCACCCGGACCAGCCCGAAGTCGCTGATTTTTCCATGGCCGTTACGCGTTACCAGAATATTGCTGGGCTTGATATCGCGATGAATCATACCCAGTTCGTGAGCCACTTGCAGTCCAATGGCCGCATCGGCAATAATCGGACACGCCCGGGACACCGGCAGGGCGCCGGCGGCCTTGACAATCTCCTGCAGGCTGTTGCCTGAGACCATTTCCATCGCAATGTACCACCAGCCTGCGTGCTGGTTAATCTCATAGACGCGGACGATATTGGGATGCTCAATGGAAGCGGCTGCACGGGCTTCGCGAAGAAACTGCTCAACGGCATCTTTGCCCTTTTCACCTTCGGACAGCTTTTTTCGCAGGACCTTTAATGCCACAATTCGTTTTAAATGTGTGTCTTCCGCCTGAATGACAAGCCCCATGGCGCCTTCCCCAATCAGACGCAGCAATTTAAAATGCCCCATCACTTTGCCGACCCACGGTTGTGGCTTGGTGCTGGTTTTATCGGCTGAGGAGGGGATGCCGGTGTCTGAACTCTGCGGCTTGCCGCCGGAGTCATGATGGGTCACCAGCGATTCCGCAAAGACCTTCTGGTCGTCGGGACTGAACTGTGGGCTGTGTTTTGACTCTTCCATTATGCTTGTCCGGCTATCGGGGTATTCCCGTAAATTCCATGATCGTCAAAATGCTTTGTCGGGCTCCGCGTCCTTCGCTGATATCCCCTTCGTCGCTGCCCAATGCAATATAACGACTGTCACCCAGTCGGCAGACCGCTTCGATGGTCATATCCGGGATTCGGGCCGCCAGAATCGGACTGTCTTTTTTATTTCCGCTCCACCAGAACAGGGCGCTGTCCAGCGTATTGGGCGGATACGGGCTATTGGGATTGAGCCGGGGGCCATTGCTTTTGGCCGCGGTAATCAGGTATCCCTGGGTGATGGGATCCCAGCACAGATCGCTGATTCCCCGTCCCTCCAGGTCCAGTAAAAACAGGTCCGCCACCTTGAGAGAATCCGGCTGGACAGGCTGCCCCATCTCAGGCATGCCCGACACCGCAAACAGCATCGCGGCGTTATCAAATAAAGGATTGCGCATCCCGCAAAGCAGCGTCTGTCCATCGGGTGTGAACGCAATTCCCTCCACATTCGCCCAGCGGTAGGTATTCTTGTTTTCACCGGGGTCTGCGTTAAAAGTATAATAAGGCAGGACTCCAATCGTCTCAAAGCAGCTTTCCAACTGCTGACGCAGCGTTCCAGCCGAGACCACTATGGTGCGTTCCAGCATCAGCGGCCGGACGGACTTGATCTTTCCGTGGAACAAATGGCGGCGCTGCGGCAGAGGCTGGGCGTTCGGGGCGTTGCTCAGAGAACACATCACAAAGATAGACGATTGACCGCCTTTTGTCAGAATGGTCAGTGACTCTGCATCATCGAGCAGAAATTGCTCGTTATGTATCAGGACATGATGTTCCGGTGTTCCTATCTCCATTTTATTCAAATCCACCGGGCAGGTAAACAGCAGGTGCTCATGTCGATCACTGGCAATTATCAGAACTCCATCCACCCAGGCCAGCCCGCTGCATTCAAGGGCTTTGGGTTCTGTTTGCTGGTTGGACATCGGCGCCTTGACAGTAATATCTTTCTGGGCGACCACCGGCGGTTCTATCACGTCAAAGCGGATTTCATAGACCCTACCCGGCTCCTCTGCCTGTGCACAGAACAAGCCCAATGGGCATACCACTGCCGCAAGTAACATAATAGATATTCGAATTGAACCCAACCTGTAAGCCATTATTTTTCCATTCGTCTCCTGTAAATTTTACGAAAACCGCCTTGCAGTGTCAAGAATATCCTCTTTATGCGATAAAATGTTGCTTAATTTATTAGAAAATATGGCGGTTTCTGGAGTCTTATAGTATAGTACTAAAACGAAATGCAAAGGTTGAAATAGTGATAACTATGGTCTCATAAGTTTTAGCAAAAGGAGGCGTGCAGGTGCGACTGCAGTTTCGACATCACAGGACATGCGGCTGCGACTTACATAAGCGGGATTCGGTTGCCGGCAGACTATTTGCCTCCGTTTTTTTTCTGTTCTTTGGGGGGATGGGATTGTTGTTTGAGGTCTTTCTCGTCCGAGAAGTCGTTTCCGTAATCCACCGACGAAACTGGTCTGTCGTCAGTTGCCGCATTCTGGAAAGCTCCGTCCGTCAGGAAGCCAATTCTGAAAATCCCTATCGGTTTGCCGTCAAGTACGAATATCAGGTCAACGGGGCGGTGTATCAATCCACACGCTATCAATTCAAAGATTCCGGCTCCGGCGATTACGCCAGGGTGCAGAAACTGGCTGATCGTTACCAGACCGGCCTCCAAACACCATGTTATGTCAATCCCCAAAATCCTTCCCAGGCGATCCTTGAACAGGATAGTCTCGGTACGGCCTGCTTTATCCTGATTCCCACCGTGTTTGTCATCATCGGCGCAGGAGGTCTCTATGGTACGTGGTTCTATAAACCAAAACCGAAAACCCAGAAAGCCGCTTTGCCCGAAGCGAAGGGAAAAACCGGAAAAAGCCAATGGGGATTGCTTCTGTTTGGATTTGTATTCTTCGCAGCGGGGTCGGGATTCAGTTATATCTTTTTGATTCGGCCCATGCTGGATATAGTCCGTGCCAGAACATGGATTGAAATGCCCTGCACCATCCTTTCCGGACAGGTCCTCAGTCATGACTCGGATGATGGCACCACTTACAGTATTGATATCTTACTAAACTTTTGCAAAATTGAAAAATTGGAGTCCGAATGGGCTTTTTGACGACAAATACAGGTAGTAAAGTGTCCGATAATATCATGGAGGATATTACGATGCCGGCTATCGTCCAATTTCCGA
>Ga0228536_1001402_pt1 | contig 23252 bp, 20 predicted proteins | sample SJ1Smetagenome_FD_168611 | JGI IMG/M metagenome (GOLD analysis project Ga0228536, IMG submission 168611) | Enriched culture of PCE-dechlorinating microbial communities from Ithaca, New York, USA - SJ1.S | ecosystem: Engineered > Modeled > Simulated communities (microbial... > Unclassified...
ACAGTGGAGGCCACCTGTTCTTTAGGTGGTTAACACCGGGCGGCGATGCGTGGTAAACATCGCCCGATCATCTCTGGTAAATACCGCGCGGCTATCCCTGGTAAAGTCTAACCCGGTCAATGACATTTTCCCCGGAAAATGGGGGAGGTGAACAGCAAAAGATCATCACCTGACATGAGATAAAGAGGGCTTGATGCTATTGTCGTTTGTAAGAAAATGTGTTCTGTGGATTGCCAAACCAGCATCTCCCCCAAAATCCAGAACTTTGGATTTTGGGAGAGACCGAAAGGGGGTGTTTTGATACAATAATGCAAATCAAAACAAAGCGAGGCAGCCCGTGACCGACCAATCTAAAACCTTCCTGTTCACCGCCCGCCAGGTGCTGGAGGACGAGATTAGAGAACTGCAAAACTTGAATGCTGTTCTGGACGAGCGTTTTGCGGCCGCCTGCCGCATGATTTTGGACTGCCGCGGCAGGGTGATTTTTTGCGGAGTGGGACATTCGGGGCACGTGGCCAGCAAGTCGGCGGCCAACCTGGCCAGCCTGACCCGCCCGGCCTTTTTTTTGCACGCCGGCGAGGCTGCCCACGGCGACCTGGGGGCGGTAAGCGGCGATGACCTGGTGATCTTCATCTCCAACAGCGGCGAGACCGCCGAAATTTTGAACATCATCCCGCAAATTAAAACCGTGGGGGCAAAAACCATCGCCATTGTGGGCAACCTGGGTTCGAGCATGGCGCAGGCCTGCGACCTGGCTTTGCCGCACGGCGCCAAAGAGGAAGCCGGGCCGATCAAATTTGCCGGTTCGAGCACTGCCCTGAACTGCATGGCCCTGTGCGACGCCCTGGTGATGGCAACCGCTGTGGCCAGTGGAATGACCGAAGAAAAATACCTGCATTTTCATCCCGGCGGCGCGGTGGGCAAAAAGCTCAGCGAGAAATACCCCCAATCCAGACCGTGATTTCATCTAACCTTTTCCAGTAATCCGGCGCAATTTTATTTCCAAAAACACAGCAATACCTGTTGGAAATTGGTTGAATAGTTTTTTTGACCAACAGGTGTTGCTTTTTTTGTTAAAATTTCTTGCATTTCGCCAATTATGTTGTAATATAAACATGTATTCTGTATCGAATAAACATAAACGAACATCCAAAATGGGAGCGCCGCGAATTGCTGCCAAACCAGAGGCATCAAAAAATCCTTGAGTTGCTCGAGAAGAATGGATCAGCCACCGTGGCCGAGTTGGTGGCTGAATTTGGCACATCTGAGATGACCATTCGCCGGGACCTCGACATACTCGAGAAGCGTTATTTGCTGCGCAGGGTGCACGGAGGGGCCATGAGCGCGCGCGGCAGCAGCTACGAACCGCCCTATATCACCCGCCGCATGGAGAACATTGAAAAGAAACAACGCATTGGCAAAGCAGCGGCCGCGTTGATTAAAAACGGCGACAGCATCAGCCTGGACACCGGCACCACCACCCTTGAAGTGGCGCGCAATATCATCAACATCCATGATTTGACGGTCATCACCCATAGTTTCCCAATCGCCAACCTGCTGGCCGAAACGCTGCGCAACCGGCTAATTTGCACGGGGGGCATCCTTCGAACGGGAGAATTATCGATGACCGGCGACCTGGCCATCCGCGCCTACCAGGAATTTTTTGTGGATAAGTTGTTCCTGGGAGTGGGCGGCATTGATATCAAGTTCGGGTTAACCGAGTTTAACCTGGATGATACATTGATTAAACGAGCGATGATTCGCTTTGCCAAAGAAGTGATTGTGGTGGCCGATTCGACAAAATTCAATCAAATTGCCTTCACCAGTGTGGCGCCGTTGAATGCTGTGTCAAAAATTGTCACCGATACCTCGCTGGATTCCCCAACCCTTTCGTCATTTGAAAAGGAAGGTGTCGAAATCATCCAGGTCTAAACCAGTTTTATTTGCGAAACGATCAATATGAGGCATCTTTTTAATGGTTTTGTTTCAAAAGGAGGTGGTTGCTCCAAAATTGTTGTGTGTTTGCAAACGATCTGTTTTGATTAACCCTAAAGGAGAAAAAGAATGAAAAAGTTGAGCCTGATCGTTGTATCCCTGATGTTAATTGTGGCCATGTTGAGCGCCTGCGCCCCTGCCGCCCCGGCCCCAGCTGCTGAAGAAGCTGCCCCCGCCGAAGAAGCTGCCCCCGCCGAAGAAGCTGCTCCTGCTGAAGAAGCTGCCCCTGCCATCGATGTTAAAGACCTGGTGTTCGCTTCGGTGGTGAAATCCATCGGCGATACCTGGTTCATCCGCTATGAGACCGGCATCAAAGAATTTGAAGCCGACTACGGCATCAAATCCTTCATGGAAGGCCCGTCACAGCCTGATTCGGCTGCCCAGGTGGCCGTGATTGAGGACCTGATTGCCCAGGGTGTCGATGTGATCATCAATGTGCCCTACGGTGTGCCCGAGAACGAGCCTGCCCAGAAGAAAGCCATGGATGCCGGCATCATTGTGATGGGTCACGAAGCCGAAACCGCCAAAGAAGGCACCCTCAACTATGATGTGGAAGCCTTTGACAACTGCTCGTACGGCGAAGAAATGATGCGCGAATTGGCCACCCGCATGGGCGAAGAAGGCAAATATATCCAGTTTGTTGGTTCATTGACCAACGCCTCGCACAACACCTGGACTGAATGCGCCAAAGCCTACCAGGAAGCCAACTATCCCAATATGGAATTCGTGGCCAAATACGAATCCAAAGAGAACCAGGAAAACGCCTACAACATCATGAAAGACGCCCTCAAAACCAACCCCGACATCAAGGGTGTGCAGGGTTCTGATTCGGGCGACATTCTGGGCGCTGGCCGTGCAGTGGAAGAAGCCGGCCTGGCTGACAGCATTGTTGTGGTTGGCACCGGCATCGCCTCAGACGCCGGCGAACTGCTCAAGACCGGCGCGGTTGACCTGGCGATGGCCTGGGATCCGGGTATGGCCGGCTACGCCTGCTCGGTAATTGCCTACAAGATGCTGCAAGGTGAAGAAATTGTGGAAGGCATGGACCTGGAAACACCCGGTTTTGAGAGCATCAAAATCGGAAAGGGCCCCAACGGTGTTCCGGTGATCTACGGCTCAGCCTGGATCAAGATCACGGTTGAAACCATGGATCAATATCCGTTCTAAATTGAGTTAAACTAGTGTATGAATGGGCGGTTGAACCTCTCAGCCGCCCAATTTTCAATCATATAGAAGATAGAGTATTAATCGATGACAAAAGAAATCCTGCGGGTAGAAAACGTCAGCAAATCATTTGCGGGAGTGAGAGCTCTTGACCAGGTTAGCTTAACGGTGCATGAAGGTGAAATTTTGTGCCTGGTTGGCGAAAACGGATCGGGTAAATCGACCATGATCAAAATCATTTCGGGCGTTTACCATCCTGACCAGGGCGACATCATTATTAATGATCATTCCTATAAGAAATTAACACCCATTGAATCAATGCGCGAGGGGGTGCAGGTCATTTACCAGGATTTTTCCCTGTTCCCAAACCTGTCAGTTGCTGAAAACCTGGTGATTAATGAACAACTTTCCAGCGGCAAGCAATTTGTCAACTGGAAAGAATTTGACCGGATTGCCGCCAGAGGGCTGGAAGAGATTCATGTATCCATTCCGCTGGATGCCATGGTTAGCGAACTTTCAACCGCCGACCGCCAATTGATTGCCATTACCAAGGCGATTTTGGCTGAAGCCAAAATCATTATCATGGATGAACCGACTACCGCGCTGACACAAAAGGAAATTCAGTCATTGTTCAGCGTGATTAATAACCTGAAAAAGCAGGGCATTTCCACCATTTTTGTCAGCCACAAATTGAACGAGGTCACCGAAATTGCCGACCGCACGGTCATCTTCCGCAACGGCAAAAAGGTGATGGACCAGGACGCCAAAAGCCTGGACATCAAAACAATGGAATTTTATATGACCGGGCGCGAGCTGGATTTGAGCCATGTGGAACTTCAACAGGTGAACCCTGAAGCCGCCCCGTTGCTGGAGGTGGAGAACCTGACCCTGCACGGGAAATTTAAGGATGTGTCGTTCGACCTGAAGCCCGGCGAGGTGCTGGGCATCACCGGCCTGCTGGGTTCGGGGCGCACCGAACTGGCGCTGTCGCTGTTTGGCGAAATGCCGGCCAATTCGGGAACCATTCGCATTGAGGGCAGGGAAGTTCGCATCCAATCCATTCAAGACGCCATGGACAACCGCATTGGGTACGTGCCGGAAGACCGCATCCTGGAAGGCTTGTTCCTGGAACAATCGATCCAGGATAATATCGTGGTGCGTATCATTGACCGGCTGGTGAATCAAGTGAAATTGATCAGCACGCGCAATGCGGTCAAGATATCAGACGATTGGATTTCAAAATTGGAGATAAAAACACCTTCGGGCAGCCTGCCTGCTAAAAGCCTTTCGGGCGGCAACCAGCAACGCCTGGTGCTGGCCAAGTGGCTGGCCAGCGAACCCAAAATTTTGATATTGAACAGCCCAACGGTGGGCGTGGATGTGGGCTCGAAGGCAGCCATTCACGAATTGGTTCGCAACCTGGCAAGTCAGGGCATGGGCATTCTATTGATCTCCGATGATATCCCGGAATTAATGCAGACCTGCAACCGGTTTATCTTGATGCGCCGCGGAAAAATTTCGAATGAATTCAAGCGCGAAGAAATTAGCGAAGACGAGCTGAACCAGGAAATGGTGGCCGACCGCAGCGTTGCAGTTCAATGAAAGAGAAGCAGGTAAGGTATGTTGAAAAAAATTATTAAGAGTAGCGAGTTTATTACTTTTTCCATCATCGTGCTTTTGTCACTGGTGATCGGTTTCATCAATCCGGCTTTCTTCTCGCTGGCGACCCTGTTTGATGTGCTGCGCGCTTCGATTGTGCTCAGCATCATGGCATTTGGCCTGCTGCTGGTGATTATTGCCGGGGGTATTGATATTTCCTTTGTGGCCTTTTCGGCGCTGGCGGCCTATGGCACGCACATGTTCCTGTTATCGCGCGGCTACCAGGGCGGCATCTTTCTTTACTATTTGATCGCCTGCACCATCGGCCTGCTGGCCGGCTTGTTGAGCGGCTGGATCATCACCCGCTTTAACCTGCCCATTTTTGATGTGTCGCTGGCCATGATGACCATGTGGTATGGCTTTATCCGCTTTTTCATCGGCTCGACCAAGAATTTCAAGCTGCCGGAAGGCGCGGTGGGTTATTATTCCAAATTCCTGGTGACGGTGAAAGACCCCTTTGTGGGCGAGGCCGGGCTGCATCAATCGGTGTTGTTTGTGTTGATTATCGGTGTGTTGATTCACTGCCTGCTGACATACACCACCCTGGGGCGCGGCATCTATGCCATGGGCGGCAACCGCGAGGTGGCCATTCGTTCGGGTTTCAACGTCAAACAAATATTGATGGTGGTCTTCGGCATCCTGGGTGTGCTTTCAGCCTTTGCCGGGGTAACGCACAGCTTCTTGAGCCGCCATTTTGAACCCACCCTGTTTATGACCCAGAACCTGGATGTGATTGCGGCGGTCATTTTGGGCGGCGCGTCGGTCACCGGCGGCAGGGGCTCGGTGCCGGGCACCTTCATGGGCGTCATCCTGATCCAGTTGATCAACCGAGCCATGATTTTGACCGGCATCTCTGTGGAATGGCAGCAGTTGATGATCGGCCTGGTGCTGACCCTGTTCATCTCGATCCCGGCCATCCGCGATCTTCTCAACAAAAGAGCCAGCCGCCTGGCTGAAGTTCCCGAAGAAATCTAAGCAGGCCAAATTGGAATAAATTATGAATACTACGAACGTTAAACCCAAAATTCGTTTTGAAATGCAAACCCTGCTGCTGACCGGAATTTTTGTTTTCCTGATGATTTTCTTCGGGGTTACCGAAAAGGGCTTTCTGACCGGCCGCAGCATTTCATCGATGGCCATTCAACTTCCCGAGATCGGCATTCTCAGCCTGGCCATGATGATCACGGTGATGATCGGCGGCATCAACCTGTCAATCAATGCCACGGCCAACCTGGCGGCGGTGCTTTCGGGATTATTTATTTTGCGCTTTATGCCCGACAGCCAGGGACCAGTTGTTGTGTTGGCGATGATTGGCATTTCGCTGCTGGTCGGCGTCATCACCGGGGTGATCAACGGCTTCCTGGTGGGTTATGTGGGGGCACCGGCCATCCTGGCCACGCTGGCGACCATGAGCGTTTTCACCGGCATTGGTGTGGGCTTGACCAAGGGGCAAACAGTCACCGGTTTCCCCGAAGTGTTGGGCAGCATGGCCAGCCAGACCCCTGCAGGAATTCCCATGCCTTTCCTGGTGTTCATCGGCGTCACGGTTTTTGCCTACATTTTGTTGAGCCACACCACCTTTGGTTTTAAAACCCGCATGCTAGGCACCAACCCCACGGCTGCCAAATTTTCGGGAATCGACAACAAAGCCGTCATCATGCAAATCTTCATCTTTAGCGGCGTGCTGTCTTCCATTGCCGGGATGTTGATCATGAGCCGCACCATGTCGGCTTCCAATGCTTACGGCACCGCCACCTATGTGATGCTGACCATTTTGATCGGCGTGCTGGCGGGCGTCATTTCGGGCAAGGGCAGTGTGCTGAATATTTTTATCACGGTGCTCATTCTGCAAATCATCTCCACCGGTTCGCACATGCTGCTGGCGGGTGTGCGCGGCAGTTCGTTCTTTAAGGATTTCGCCTGGGGTGTTCTGCTGATCATCATCTTCATCATCAACTACTTCAGCCACGGGCGCAAGAAAGAATAGACTTTAACCACAGATAAACACAGATGGACACAGATCAGGAAACAGGATAATCCTATCCGTGTTTATCAGTGTTCATCTGTGGTTTTATTTAACATTTTTTGCATAATTCTGTAGAATAGAAATAATGATTCCATTGCCTGGAGAGAAAGCATGAGTATGGAAAAACAATATTTGTTGGGCGTTGATATTGGTACCTATTCATCCAAAGGCGTGCTGGTTGAAGCCGCCTCCGGGCAGGCCGTGGCCGAACATTCCATTGAACACGGGTTGGAGATGCCCAGACCCGGTTGGGCGGAACACGACGCTGATGCGGTTTGGTGGGACGAATTTTGCGCCATTTGCCGGGCGTTGCTGGAAGACAGCGGCGTGAAAGCTGAAGAGGTGAAGGCGGTGGGAACCAGCGGGCTGGGTGCCTGCGCCCTGCCCATTGGCGCCGACGGCAAACCGCTGCGCAAAGCCATTTTGTACGGCATCGACACGCGCGCCCAGGCGGAGATTGACGAACTGGAGCGCGTGTTCACCCGCGAGAAGATCTTCGCGATCAGCGGCATGCGGCTTTCGGCGCAGTCAACCGGGCCGAAGATTTTATGGATCAAGAACCACGAGCCGCAGATCTACGAAGCGGCGCGTTATTTCCTTACCAGCCAGGCCTACCTGGTCTATCGCATGACCGGCAAGGCCACCCTGGATATCTTCACCGCGGCCGATTTCACGCCGCTGGTCGATTTGCACCACAACCGCTGGCACCCCGAAACCACGCGCTACGTGGTTCCGCTGGAGAAATTGCCCGTGCCTACCTGGAGCTGCGAGATTGCCGGGACGGTGACCCCGGCAGCCGCCCGCGAGACCGGCCTGGCGGCCGGCACGCCGGTGATTGTGGGTACCACCGACGCCGGGGCTGAGGTGGTGAGCACGGGCGCCAACCAGCCAGGCGACCTGATGATCATGTTCGGCAGCAGTTGTTTCTGCATCCTGTTGGCAGAAAAACTGATGCCCTCCGAACGATTGTGGGCCACCGCCTGGCTGGATTCCAGCGCCTACACCCTGCAGGGTGGCACCTCCACTTCGGGCAGCATTACGCGCTGGTTCCGCGACCAACTGGCGCCGCTGGAATTGGCCGCGCAGGCAGGCGGCGGTGAAGCGGCTTACGCCGCCCTGGCGCGCCTGCTGGATGATTCGCAGCCCGGCGCGCGCGGGCTGTTGGCGTTGCCCTATTTTGAGGGGGAACGCACGCCCATCTATGACGCGGAAGCCAAGGGCGTGCTGTTTGGCCTGACCCTCAGCCACACCCGCGCCGACATCTACCGCGCGCTGTTGGAAGGCATTGCCTTTGGCATTCGTCACATGATCGATGCCATGCGCGAAGAGGGCGCCGACATTCGCCGCATCATCGGCGCGGCGGGCGGCACCAAGAACCGCGCCTGGATGCAGATCGTCAGCGACGTGGCGAATATTGATATGGACATTTTGGAGCAGGAGAGCAGCGCTTCTTACGGCGACGCCCTGATGGCAGGTGTGGGGGTGGGAATCTATGCGAGCTTGAAAGACTGCGCCAGCTCGGTGCGCAACATCTCGACGATTAAGCCGGACGCCGAACGACACCGCCTGTACGAGCCGTACTACAGGCTGTTCAGGCAGTTGTATGAACGGAATAAGGAGTTGATGCACACGCTGACTGCGCTGCAAAGAGGCGGGTGATGCGCCTCCTCCCAGCCTCCCCCGTTTTTCTGCGAAAAACAGGGGAGGAATGTATATACTGAATCAGAAGGTGGATTCCACTACGGTGTGAACCCATCTTTTTTAATCTGTGCTAGAATACCTTCCACTCACTTTATTCGTATGAATCACTCTCAGGAATTGCCATGAAAATCTCCACGTTGTTAGCCGAAAACAAAACCACCTTCAGCTTTGAGTTCTCGCCGCCGCGCACGCCCGAAGCGGCGCAGACATTGTTCGAGACCATCCGCGAGCTGACCCCGCTGGAGCCGTCTTACGTAAGCGTGACCTACGGCGCGGGCGGCTCGACGCGCGACCTGACGCGCGAGCTGGTGGTGCGCTTGCAGCGCGAAAGCGGGCTGACCGTGGCGGCGCATCTCACCTGCGTCAACGCCAGCCGGGATGAGATTCTCCACATTCTTGACAGCTATCACGAGCAGGGCATTCAAAACATCATGGCGCTGCGCGGCGACCCGGCTGGCGGGACTGAACAATTTGTGCCGCACGAACACGGTTTTGCTCATGCCGGCGAACTGGTGGGCTTCATCAAGCAGCACTACCCCGATATGTGCGTGGGCGTGGCGGGCTACCCCGAAGGACACCCGGCAACCCCCAACCGCCTGATCGAACTGGACAACCTGAAAGCCAAAGTGGACCAAGGCGCCGATTTCATCTGCACGCAATTGTTCTTCGACAACCGCGATTTCTACGACTTCTGCGAGCGCTGCGAACTGGCAGGCATTCGCATTCCGATCATTGCCGGCATCATGCCCATCACGTCACGCGCCACCATGGTACGCATGGCCGACCTGGCCAAGGGAGCGCGTTACCCGGCCAAGCTGCTGCGCGCCCTGGCGAGGGCTGAAAACGATGAAGGATTTCTTAAGATTGGGGCGCACTGGGCAACCCAACAGGTGCTCGATTTGCTGGATCACGGTGTGCGCGGCATCCATTTCTATACGCTCAACAGGTCGCGCATCACGCGTATGATCTACGAACAACTGGGCGTCAGCCGGTCATCCAATTTGATCTAATCTAACGTGAGCCGGGATCATTAAGTCATTGTGAATAAGCGCAGCGAGCGAAGCAATCTCAACTTTTTTACTTAGTGTGAGATTGCTTCGTCGGTTGAAATAATAAAAAGCGTCATTTCAATCTCTTCGCAATGACAGGTTTCTTTATCCCAAATTGATGTTAATTTATTATTCCGCGTGCTATACTGGAATTTGAGATTTCATACGTGATTTAAAACCGCTAAGTCGCAAAGCACGCGAAGAAATTTTAAGGGCAAAGCACTGCTTTGTCCCTTCGGTGATCTCTACGATTTAGCGGCGACGCTTTGCATGAGATGTTTTTTTCATGGGGAGGGAAGGGCATGTCAGACAGCATCAGGTTTTCACGTTGGACTGTTATCTTCATGTTGCTGGCTGCGGTTGGGGTGTTGTTAAGTTGCAATTGGGCTTTTCAGGCGCCTCCCACAGCAACACCGCCAATCACCTACATCCTCATCACTGCCACGCATTATCCCACTGCCACACGTTCAGCCAATTTTGAAGTGACTCCACCTGTGAGCCAGGCCGAAATTGTTTTTTGCAACGACCCGCAGGTGCTGGCGGCGGTGGAGGGCTTTATGAATGCCGTGCGCAGCCAGAATGGAGAAGAACTGGCTTACTGGGTGCATCCTGATAAAGGGCTGGTCATTCGGCACGATTGGTGGAACCCCGAAGTAGTTTTCAGCCAGGCCGAGACCGCCAGCCTGTTCAGCAGCCCGCAGCAGTATAACTGGGGTATCCAGGACGGCAGCGGGCTGCCCATCAGCGGCACCTTTCAAGAAATTATTTTGCCCGGTTTGCTGGATGTTTTCAACCGCGAATATACGCGCCAGTGCAACACGCTGGAGTACGGCCTGGCTACCGGCAGCACCACTGGTCAGCCGCAGATGCCGAGCGAGTTTATAGGTGAGGGTTATTTTGCACTGTACCGCCCGGCGCCGTCCGGGGTGGAAATGGACTGGCGCACCTGGGCGGTGGGGGTGGAATACGGCGACGACGGTCTGCCGTATATTTCCTACCTGGTGCAATATCGCTGGGAGATATAGAACAGTGCGCCCGGGCGTTGGATAATAACACCTCAAAAGTCACCAGTTTTTTGCCAGGTGGGTTTTTTTTCACCGCCAAGACGCCAAGGCCGCAAAGTTTTGTGATTTGCATCCCTCCGCGATCTCAGCGGCTCTGCGTGAAGATGTTCCCAGGCGCACCCTGCGAAACAATACACCTCACAGGTCGCCAAAAGACCTGTGAGGTGTTGATGTCTAAATGAGATAAACTCTTAGAATCCCTGGTGCTCGGTGCGGGCGATGATCTCATCTTGCAGGGCTTCGCTCAAGTCGCAGAAATAATCGCTGTAACCCGCCACGCGCACGATCAGGTCGCGGTAGTCTTCGGGGTGCTGTTTGGCTTTGCGCAGGGTGTCGGCGTCGACCACGTTGAACTGGATGTGATGACCGTCGAGCTTGAAGTAGGAGCGCACCAGCGAGGTGAGTTTGTCGAGCCCTTCATCATCTTGCAGCAACTGCGGGGTGAACTTCTGGTTGAGCAGCGTGCCGCCAGTGCGCACGTGGTCCATCTTGGCGGCGGAGCGCAGCACGGCGGTGGGCCCGTGCCGGTCGGCGCCCTGCACGGGTGAAATGCCCTCTGAGAGCGGCTGCCATGCTTTGCGCCCGTCGGGGGTGGCGCCGATCACCGAGCCGAAGTACACATGCACGGTGGTGGGCAGCATGTTGATGTGATATTCACCGCCTTTGGTGTTCTTGCGCCCGTCCACGGCGCTCCAATAGGTGTTGAACACGCGGCGCATCAGGTTGTCGGCGCGGTCGTCGTCATTGCCATATTTGGGAACCTTGTTGAGCAGGGTCTGGCGCACCTTTTCGTGCCCTTCAAAATTCTTTTCCAGCACTTCCAACAATTTGCTGAGGCTCATGGATTTCTGGTCAAACACCAGGGTTTGAATGGCCGCCAGCGAGTCAGTGATGGTGCCAATGCCCACGCCCTGGATGTAGGTGGTGTTGTAGCGCGCCCCGCCGTCGTGATAGTCTTTGCCTTTGGCAATGCAGTCATCGATCAGCAGGGAGAGGAACGGTGCGGGCATGTGCGCGGCGAACAGGCGCTCGATCACCTGGCTGCCGCGAATTTTGACATCGACCAGGTAGTTCAACTGCTTTTTAAAGGCTTCAAACAACTCCTCAAAACTATCGAAACTGGCTGCGTCGCCGGTGGAAATGCCGATGCGTTTGCCGGTGCGCGGATCGATGCCGTTGTGCAGGGTGAGTTCCAGCACTTTGGGCAGGTTGAAATAGCCGCTGAGGATGTAGCTTTCTTTGCCGAAAACACCCACCTCCACGCAGCCGCTGGAACCGGCGCAGCGCGCATCATCGAGGGCTTTGCCCTGGCGCACCATTTCCTGCACAATCAGGTCGGAGTTGAACACAGACGGCTGCCCAAAACCGGTGCGAATGATCTTGCCGGCACGCTTGATGAAACGGTCGGGATTCTTTTTGCTGACCTGGATGGACGAACTGGGCTGCAACAGGCGCATCTCTTCGATCACGTCCAGCAGCAGGTAGCTGACCTCATTCACGGCGTCGGAGCCGTCGGGAAGGATGCCGCCCACGTTGATCTGGGCAAAGTCGGTGTAGGTGCCGCTTTCAGCCGCGGTGACGCCCACTTTGGGCGGAGCGGGCTGGTTGTTGAACTTGATCCAGAAACACTGCAACAGTTCTTCAGCCTTTTCACGGGTCAGGCTGCCGTCAGCCAACCCCTGCTGATAAAAGGGGGTGAGGTGATGGTCGAGATGGCCGGGATTGAAGGCGTCCCAGGTGTTTAATTCGGTAGTCACACCCAGATGCACAAACCAGTAGTATTGCAGCGCCTCCCACAAGTTGCACGGGGCGTGCGCAGGAACATGGCTGCACACATCGGCAATCTGCTCCAGTTCGGCTTTGCGCTGCGGGTCGCTTTCACGGGCGGCCAGTTTGCGGGCTTTTTCGGCGTGGCGCGCGGCAAAGCGCATCAACGCTTCAGCGCTGATGTGCATGGCGGTGAGTTGCTCTTTCTTTTGATAGGCTTGGGGGTCGTTGATGAAATCTAACTTTTCAAGCGATGCTTCAATGTCGTGTTGAAAATCGAGCATGCCCTTGTGATAAATCTTGTCGTCAAGCACCGTGTGCCCCGGTGCGCGCTGTTCCATGAACTCGGTATAGACGCCGGCTTCATAGGCCGCCAGCCATTCGGGGGTCATTTCGCGCAGGATGAGGTCGCGCATGGAATGTCCCTGCCAGAAGGGGATGATCTTGTCAGCATAGACGGTGCGGGCTTCATCGCTCACTTTGAAGGAGATTTTGGGACGTGAATCGAGAATTTCAAGGTCTTGCAGGGTGTGACAGCACAATTCAGGATAGGTGGGAGTGGCTTTGGGGGCGGGGCCCTTTTCACCCACGATCAGTTCGCCGTCGTTGATGCAGATGGTTTTGTGTTCCATCAGGTGTTTAAAAGCCAGGGCGCGCCGCACCGGGGCGGAAACCAACCCCAGGTTTTGCTGGTAGAAATCGGTCATCAGCTCGGCGCGTTCGGTCGAGATGGTGGGCACGGCATCCAGGCTTTGCTGGCGCAGGCGGGCAACACGATCGGTTTTGGACATGGCACTATCCTCCAATTTTTACCGGTATTTGAAAGGGCTCAAACAGGGCAGCCAACTGCTGCATGCGCTCGTCGGAGGGGGGGCGCACATCCGGCAGGGCATAGCTGCGCTGTAAACGTTCGTATTTGGCAGCGGCGGAATGATGGTAGGGCAGGATGTCGATCCGCTCGATGCCCAGTTGCTGCGCGGTTTGGGCAATGCCGCGCAGGTTGTCGTCGCCGTCGGTGATGCCAGGCACAATGGGGGTGCGCAAAATGACGCGCGCGCCGCTTTCGCGCAGCCGGTGCAGGTTGTCCAGGATCAGGCGGTTGGGAACGCCGGTGTACTTGCGGTGCAGAGTATCATCCATCAATTTTAAATCAAAAAGGAAGAGGTTGACATGGGGTCGGATGCTGTCGAGTGTTTCCCAGCGGGCATAACCGGCGGTGTCGAGCGCGGTGTGAATGTCGCGCTGGCGGCAGGCTTGCAGCACGGCGCGGGTGAAAGCGGGCTGCATCAGCGGTTCACCGCCCGACAGGGTGACCCCGCCCCCCGATTCGTCGTAGAAAGGCACATCGCGTTCAACCTTAGCCAGCACCTGGTCAACGCTCATCCAGCGCCCCAGCACCTCGCGCGCATCAGCCGGGCAGGCGTCGGCGCACAGGCCGCACCAGTTGCAATCGGCTTCACTGAATGAAAAACGTCCCTGGTCAATGGTCAGGGCGCCGGTGGGGCAGGCTTCCACGCAGGACATGCAGCCAATGCAGCGTGCGGAGCGCAGGGTCATCTCGGGTTTGGCAGACTGGCTTTCGGGGTTGTGACACCACCAGCAGCTCAGCGGGCAGCCTTTGAGGAACACGGTGGTGCGAATGCCGGGGCCGTCGTGGACGGAATATTTGCGCAGGTCAAACACCAGCCCGCGCGGTTCGGTTGATGCGGCTTGTTCGAGGTGAAGGTTTTGTGCGAGATTTGCACCCATAGAATGCGCTGCCAGTAAGATGGAAACCCGGCCCGGATAGGGTTTTATCTACGGGGGGAGGGATGGATTAATGAACAAGTTTATCAGAAGTTGGGGATGTTGGCAATAATATGTTTTAGTTGGTCTAATATGTCTGATAAATTCCGCTTTTTTTACCCCCTCCCTAACCCTCCCCCGAAAAAAATGACGATGATAACAATAAGTATTGTGTTTCGGGGGAGGAATGAAGAACGCATGGTGAGGCAGCTTTTCTGCCTCACCATGCGTGATCTCGTGTAAAAATTTATTAAACCCGGCGAATGCCCCGTACCATGTTCTGCGCGGCTTCGGCCATCAACCAGATATCCATGCCGTTGGCGATCAGGGTGAAGCCCTGTGCCATGTAGCGGCGGGCGCTTTCAACCCCGTTGGCGAAAACAGACAGCGGCATGCCGCGCTGCTGGCAGGCTGCCTGCACGCGCTCGATGGCGGCCAGCACTTCGGGGTCTTCCACCTGGCCGGGTTTGCCCAGGCTGGCAGAAAGGTCCCAAGGACCCACAAACACCCCGTCCACCCCCGGCACGTTGATAATCTCTTCCACGTTTTCCACGGCGCGGATGTGCTCGATCTGCACGATGACGGCGCAGGCTTCATTGGCGTTTTGAATGTATTCGGCGGCGTTCAGGCCGTAACCGTGCGCGCGCGCCAGGCCCAGGCTGCGTGCACCGACGGGCGGGTACTTGCTCCAGCGCACGGCGCGTTCGGCTTCAGCTTTGGAATTGACCTGCGGGATGATGATGCCGGCGCAGCCGGTATCCAGCGCCTTCTTGATCCAGATTTCATCATTGAGCGGAAGGCGCAGCACCCCAGCGGCGTGGCTGCCCACGGCCTGCAAAATGTTTTGCGCCTGCGGAATGCCCAATGGAGAATGTTCCAGGTCGATAAACAGCCAGTCGAGCCCGCTGTGCGCCAGGGCTTCAGCGGTTTCCAGGCTGTTAAGGGTGACCGAGGCGCCGATCATCACCTCTCTGGCCAGCAAGCGGGAACGGAAAGATGCAGTCATGTGAAATCCTCATGCAATAGAATTGCCTGGTTGGTATTTCAACGATTCTATCATGCTCTCATCCAACAAAAATTCTTTTTGTACGATATACTTCCATACGGTCGCAGAATAACCAATCCATACTTTACTAATAAGGAAGGTTTTTACCAATGAACTACTCAGATATCAAGCAGCAGGTTTATGACACCACAATGAAACTCGTCGAGACGGGTTTGATCCGCCTGTCAGCAGGCAACATCAGCGCGCGCACCCCCGACGGAAATGTGGTTATCACCCCCTCGGCTGTGCAGTATGACGTGCTGCGTCCCGAAGACATGGTTGTGATTGACATGAATAACATGAGACTGGAAGGCGAACACCGGCCGTCATCGGAGAGGGCGCTGCATACCGCCATCTATAAAGCGCGTCCTCAGGTCAATGCGGTGGTGCACACCCACCCGGTTTATTCGATTGCGTTTGCCGTTTGCAATGTGGAACTCCCCGTGATCAACCTGGAGATTTTTGCCATTGGCGGCCCCATCCCGGTGGTGCCATTCAGCACCCCCGGTTTGCCTGGCTTGGGAGACGCCGTGGCTGATGTGTTGAAAGCCAGACCGAACCTGATGGGTGCTTTGATGCAAAACCACGGCATGGTGACGGTGGGCACTGACTTGCGACAGGCTTTCACCCACGCGGTTGACCTGGAAACCGGCGCGCAAATTTATCACCTGGCGCTGCAAACCGGCGCAAAACCGATTGTGCTGACACCGGAACAACTCGAAGAAACCATGCGTGTTTATCTCAACCCGAAATCGGCAGGATAGCGCATCAACGTCAGCGTACGTTTACGGTAACGTCAAAGGTCTCGATGGGCGGCACATCCGGCTCGAATGAGCGGTAGTAGATGCAATGAACGGTTGTGCTGCCCGCCGCTTTGGCTTTGAAGCGAAAGGTAAACATGCCGCCCGCGCCCACCAGGTCGCTTTCTGATTTGTATTCGGGTTCGCCGCCGGCCAGTTCCAGCACGGCACTGTCAAAGTCGCGGGCTTCCCAGGCAAAGCCGGTGGTGATGTTGCCTTCCAGCTTCACTTCCAGTTCGTCGCCGGGTTTCAGGTCAACGGTTTTGCCGGTGTCAGCATTGGTGAGCGAGACGGTTTGATTGCCCGAGCAGGCTGCGAGGAAAAGGGTGGTTAGAAGCAGGCTAGCTATGACCATTGTATGTATTTTCATAGTTTCTTCTTCCTTATAGAAAAATCATACCAATTCAACTCTTCAACATGATTATATGCTTCCACTGAGAAAGTTCAAGCATTGACTATCTTTGCTTGAATTCTACCTTCCCTGCATATACAATTAATGCATGCCTTCCCAAACAATTACAGATCTGCGCCAGGTGAACCTGTTCGCCGGCCTTTCGGATGCAACCCTGCAGCAAATTGCTGCTCGCGTCATTCAACGCACCTACCCGGCGGGAGACGCCATTTTGCAGGACGGCGATCCGTGCAGCGGCGTTTACTTCATCCTCAGCGGGCAGGTGCGCATTTATCGCCTGAACGCCGATGGGCGCGAGCAGGTGCTGGTGCGCATGGGCGCCGGGCAGGCTTTCAACACGGTGCCGCCGCTGCAAAGCCAGGCCTGCAACCATTCCTACGCCAGCGCGGAGGGCGAGGTCAGCGCGGCCATCCTGCGCAATGTCGATTACGTGGAACTGCTGCAAACCTGTCCTGATTTTGCGCTGACCATTTTGCACGATTTTGCCGACCGGTTGGATCACCTCACCAACCTGGTGGAAGACCTGGGGCTTCGATCGGTGCGCGCACGCCTGGCGCGTTTTTTGATTGAACAGGCCGACGCCGGCACCCTGTCGCGCGGGTGGACGCAGGATGAAATTGCCGCCCATCTGGGCACCGTGCGCGACATGGTCAGCCGCACGCTGCGTGTTTTCAACGACGCCGGGCTCATCCGCAGCCAGCGCCAGAGCATCCTCCTGCTCGACCGGGGCGGGTTGGAACAAGAAGCAAAAATGTAGTTGTGCGACTTTTGTCTTAGACTCGCCACCGCCTTTCTGCTATCTTAAGTCAAGCAGGCAGAGAGGCTTGAAATGAGCGACTGGACTTTACCGGTAATTGATTTGACGAAATGCAACCGCTGCGGCGTGTGTGTGCAAATTTGCCCCACCCGGGCGCTGGCATTAACTCCCCAGGGACCCATTTTCGAAAACCCCGACGCCTGCTCTTATTGTACAGAATGTGAAAAAATGTGCCCGCAGGGCGCAATTGCCTGTCCATTCCAGATTGGCTGGGCGTCAGAAAGCTAACTTATCTCATATTCATTTTTTCCTGAAGGAGGAATTTGATGAGCGAATACATTAACAATTCAGCCAGGCGCAAAGAACTGATTAAAGAAATCTTACGCCAGCTAAACAGCGGTGAGCAAGTGGATGAAATGCGCAAGAAATATTCGGATGTGCTGGCGCAATTCACCTCGCAAGAAATTGTGGAAGTGGAGCAAATGCTGATTGATGAGGGCATGCCTGTGGAAGAGGTGATGCGCCTGTGCGATGTGCATGTGTCTGTTTATCGCGATTCACTCGATCAGCAGCCCAGCCCTGAATCGCTGCCCGGTCACCCGGTGCACACCATGCGCGCTGAAAATGACGCGGCGGCTCGCCTGTTGGATGAACTGCACGCGGCGGTGGGCGAGGTGGTGAAATCACCCACGCAGAGCGTCTTAAGCAAGGCGCGCGGTCTGGTTGAGCGGTTGCATGCCTTTGAACGCCATTACCTGCGTAAAGAGAATTTGCTGTTTCCCTACCTGGAAAAATATAAATTTTCGGGACCTTCCACGGTGATGTGGGGCATTCACGATGAGGCGCGCAGCGACTGGAAAGCCCTGCTGGCGCTGCTGCAAAGCGGGCCGGGGAGCGACACCGTGACGTTCACCTTCAAATTGAACACCCTGTTCAATAAACTGGAAACCAATATCCGCGAGATGTTTTACAAGGAAGATAAGATCCTGTTCCCGGCGGCTTTGGAACGCTTGAGCGAAGAAGACTGGTCAACCCTGCGCGCGCACGAAGATGAATTTGGCTATTTTGAAGTGCAGCCCGGCAGCCAGTGGCAGCCGAAGTTGTTCCAGGCTGTGCAGGCGCAAGCGCAGCCTGCACCCGCACCGGCGCCAACGGCGACGCCAGCAACAACCCAGCCGGCTTCTGCCGGCGGAGGCGATTTACCCCTCAAAGTGGGCGCCATGACCCTGGAACAGATTCAGATGATGCTCACGCATTTGCCGGTGGATATCACCTTCGTGGACGAAAATGACACCGTGCGGTTTTATTCTGAAACTCCTGAGCGTATTTTCAAGCGCACCCCGGCGATCATCGGCCGCAAAGTGGAAAAATGCCATCCGCCAAACAGCGTGGACAAAGTGGTGCGCATTGTAGACGATTTTCGCGCCGGCCGGCGCGACACCGCTGAATTCTGGATCCAGATGGGCGGCAAGTTCATTCACATCCAGTATTATGCTGTGCACGATGAACGGGGCGCCTACCGCGGCACATTGGAAGTTTCACAAGATTTAACCCATTTGCGCGAAATTCAGGGTGAGAAACGCCTGCTGGACGATTAGTCCGGGGTGGGTATCACCAAAGAAAAAACGGGATGGAGCCCTACCATCCCGTTTTATTCTATTCGCCGGGTGTTAATCCCAATTTTTGGGCCTGTTCGTAGGTGAGCGCGTCGGGACGGTCGGCTTCGAGCAGGGTATTTTCGGCAGCCTGCCAGAACTGCTCGGCATTGGCGGCTGTCTGGCTGAGGGCGGCTTCAAAAGCTCGCAAATCGGCGCTGGCGGCCTGGTCCAGGTCGGCTGGAGGTGCTGCCTCTTGAATCGCAGCCTGCAGCGGGGTTGCCTTGCGGGCAACCAACGCAGAAAACAAAGCCTGCAAGGTTGCACGGGCGGTTTTGATGCCTGCCGCAAGCTTCTCGTCATCGGTATCGGCAGGCAGCGCCAGCAGGAGAATATTCTCTTTTACCAGCACGATTAACAGGCGCGCCTGCGCGTTGGAAAGCAGCAGGATGGTTTCGGTGTTGCCCAGGGTGTTCAGCGCTGATGCAGCGGCAACCAGTGTGGGGTGCAGAAGGCTGATTTTTTCGGGGGGGAAGCCGGCCTGTTCCAGGTCGCCAGCCGCGGCGGCGATTTCTCTGACATCATCCAGCACCCAGGCGGCCAGCGCCCCGCTTTTGGCGCGAATTTCTTCCACCAAAAGGGATAGTGAATCGGAGGGCGGCTGCGTGTTTTTCTCGTCCAATGCGCTGGCGGCGCCTTCGGGCAGCAGTGAAAGCACCGACTGTTGGAAGGCGCTCATTTCGACGGGCTTTTGCAGGAATACATCCACTTCCAACTGCTGTGTTCTGTGCTGAATTTCATCAGCGGGTAAACCGGTGATGATGACAGTTTTGATGTTGGGAGACTTCACCCGCAGCCGCTCAACCAGTTCAAGCCCTGAAATGCCCGGCAGGCGCACATCGGCCACCAGCAGGTCAAACGGGCGGCGGCCAGACAGGAGAATGGCTTCTTCAGCCGAAGGAACTACAGCTACTTCGATGGTTGGATCAACAGCAATAATGGCTGCTTTGAGCAGTTTACCCAGGTCAAGGGCATCATCGACAATCAACACACGGCTCATGGGCTTATCCTATCTATTGACAGCCTTCGCCATAATCAAAGGCTTCAATATTCCACAGGTTGCTGCGCGCGGTGGTGTCCATTTCAAGGCCGCAGAAGTCGGGACGGGCGGCTGCGGCACGCACGCGGAAAAACAGGGGAACGACAGGCAGTTCTTCGGCAAACAGGCGCTGTACTTCAGTATAGCGCTGTTGATAATTTTGCGTATCAGCAGGATGCGTCTGGCGGGCAGCCTGGCAGGCGGCATCATACTGCTGGTTGTTATAGCCTGCAATGTTGGCGCCCAGCCAGTTGTTTTGCGAGTTTGGAATCTGACTGCTTTCGTAGAACTGGCAGGGTGGAATGCGCCCGCTGCTCCAGGCAAATTGCGCCAGGTCAAACTGCCGGCCGAACAGGGGACCCTGTGGGCCGGGTGCGTATAATTCGCCCTGCGGCAGGGTTTGAACATTGACCTGAATGCCGCACTGCGCCATCGATTCGGCCAGCTTTTGCGCCACTTCAACACGCAATGAGGCTTCACTGGTGATGTAATTCACGGCCAGGGGGGTGCCTTCAAGGATATCGACCACACCCGACGCGGTGCGCGGTGTGGCGGGGTCGCCGTCCAGATCGAGCCAGCCCACTTCTTCCAGCAGCCGAATGCCTTCCTGTGGATTAAACGGGAAGGCAGGCAAATCCTTGCTGTACAGGGGATGGTCGGGAGGCAAAAAGCTGGTTGGGATGGAGGTCTGGTTATACAACAATTTTTGCAAAATCCCTGTGCGGTCCATGCAAGACGCAAAGGCTTTGCGCATGCGCACATCGCTGAAGAAATTGGGGCGCTCTCCGCCGTAAGCGTTATAACCGTCGTCGTAGGCGGTGGGCGTAATGCCGAAATCGACATGCTCCCATTCGGGGCCTTGCACAATGAAGGCTTTAGCCTTGCCGCTTTCTTGCAGGGCAAGGATGGTTTCCAGTTCGTGTTTGGTGAGTTGGGCGGGGGGTTCGTCCATCAAGTCGCATTCGCCGGTTTGCACGGCGATCAGGTTGTTGTCGGCCTGCTCGCCCAGGAAGCGAAATACCAGTTTATCAAACCTGGGAAGCCCCTCAGAGGCGCGAAAATAAGATGGATTTTTGCTGAGGGTGATATGGTCGCCCTTTACCCATTCGTCAATAACATAGGGTCCCCAGCCCATCGGTTTGACAGCCGATACATCTGCATTGACCAAATCGGCGGCTGAAAGATTTTCCCAAACGTGCAGTGGCAGCGGCATGCGGAACATGGTTTCGTAGGTGTGGGGAACATAACCGGGTTTGCCCACCCACTGCACGGTGCGTTCATCCAAAGCCTGGTAGCTGGAGGTGCGGTCAGAGGCAACTTTGATTACCGGGGTGTCGGGATCCGATTCCAATTGGAAGGTGTAAATCGAATCAGCAGCGGTCAAAGGCGAGCCGTCGGACCACAACAGGTTTTCTTTTAAGGTGAATTTCACAGATAACTGGTCAAGTTGCAAAGGGGATGCGCCGTCCCACACCACAGCGCAGTCGGGGCTGCTGCAGCCGCTGGGCAGCACCTGAACGCCTGAGGCAGCGGTAACCAGGTCGCCGTTGATATCCACAATGTTTTCACCGGCTGTCACTTCAACCGGGGCCAGCAAGGCATCGCCGTCAGCCAGGCTGGGTAGTTTGCTCAAAATGACTGGCTGCACCTGGTACTGGCGCGTGTCGAAAGGTCCGTCATACACGGCTTCCAGCACACTCCAGGCGCTGCGTGAAGCGGCTCCCAGCGGGTAGAGCGTGGAAGGTTCCTGCCCCAGGCAGATGGTGAGGACGCGCTCTGGCGTTTCAGTGGGAACAGGTGCAACAGTGGGAACAACAGGTTCAACGGTGCTGATGGGTGTTTCGGCAGCCGGTTGACAGGCTGCCAGGGTGGTTATGATTACAAGCAGGCAGATCGCCTGGATTTTACGAGAAAGCATCTTCCCTCCTCAGGAATGGTCATTGGTCTTTATTATAACGAAGAAATTGTTCCGAAACTGGCTATTGTTTTGGGGTATTCCACATTTTCAGCTTTACGGTAAAATAGAAAAATTAATCAATATCGGTATCATTCCGATTATTTCCCGGCACAAGAAACAAGTCTGTTTCACAAGCAATAAATGTGCTTCCGGCATGATGCCGCCGGGATTAATTTTATGCAACAAGGACGCTGTTATGCCTGTAAAAATACCTGACGATTTACCCGCTTATGAGATTTTAAACCAGGAAAATATCTTTGTGATGGGCGAAGAACGCGCTATGCACCAGGACATTCGCCCGTTAAAAATTGCCATCCTCAACCTGATGCCGACCAAGATTGTGACGGAAACACAAATATTGCGCCTGATCGGTAACTCACCTTTGCAGGTCGATATTACCCTGCTGGCCATGGATACGCATGAATCCAAAAATACACCGCGCGAACACTTGCTGACGTTTTATCAAACTTTTAACGATGTAAAAGATCAAAAATTTGACGGTCTGATCATCACCGGTGCGCCGGTTGAACAGATGCCTTTTGAAGAGGTGGACTACTGGGAGGAATTAACCCGGGTGATGGATTGGAGCCGGACGAATGTCTATTCGACCATGCACATTTGCTGGGGAGCGCAGGCGGGACTGTACTATCACTACGGCGTGCCGAAATATCCCCTGCCTGAAAAGATGTTTGGCGTTTTTCCACATAATGTGCTGGACAGGCGCGAGAAGTTGATGCGCGGATTCGATGATATTTTTTACGCACCGCACTCGCGGCATACGGAAGTGCGCCGCGAAGATATCTTAATTGTTCCCGAATTGCGTCTCATTTCCGAGTCGGAACAGGCGGGAGTGTATATTGCCCTGGCTCGCAATGAACGCCAGATTTTTGTGACCGGGCATTCAGAATACGACCCGCTTACTCTCAAGAGCGAATATGACCGGGATGTGAGCAAAGGATTGCCCATTCATGTTCCGTTGAATTACTATCCCAATAACGACCCGTCCAAAATGCCAGTGGTGCGCTGGCGTGGGCACTCCAATTTGCTGTTTGTGAACTGGTTGAACTATTATGTTTACCAGGAGACGCCGTACGATTTGAGCCAGTTGCAGTAGAGCAACCTTGTTCAGGTAAGAAAACCCTGACACTGACACTGGTTATGGGTAAAAAACCTTTAAAGAGGGGTAGATGCCGTCTACCCCTGCTTTTTTGTATTCTTTGCAACCTTGCGGCGGTTTCTTCGTTATATCTATTGTTGAATCAAGGATTTAGTGCAACGGATGAGGAGATAAAATCATTCGTATGCCAAAAAATAGATACAAAAGGTTAACGAACAAAGAACGAGAAAGTATTAGTCGAGGGCTGGCACAAAAGAGAA
>Ga0228536_1001406_pt1 | contig 23207 bp, 19 predicted proteins | sample SJ1Smetagenome_FD_168611 | JGI IMG/M metagenome (GOLD analysis project Ga0228536, IMG submission 168611) | Enriched culture of PCE-dechlorinating microbial communities from Ithaca, New York, USA - SJ1.S | ecosystem: Engineered > Modeled > Simulated communities (microbial... > Unclassified...
TTCCTCTTCCCTGAGCAGTTCGAGCACAACTTTTGCCTTGAATTCCGCTGAAAAGTTCCGACGCGCTCCCATGGTTTAGAGCTTAACCTCCCCCCGTTTTTTTGTCTTAATTTCGGGGTCCATTATAACGTGACCATGGTTGAGAAGAATCAGCAGGGGCTGGTTATCCTGGCAAAACACTCAGTCAGGAAGCTGATCCTCACAAAATGGCTAATTCATTAAGATCTGAAATGGGCTTCCTGGATTTGAAGGGAGTGAAGAACATCAAGGCAAGCATCAACAACAGAGGCTATTGAGACAAACTGACCGGCGGGAGGAAAACGCTGGCCAGCAAGATATTTGATGCAATTGAAAGGCAATTGGCGAAGATTGCGCAAATTGACTAAAAAACTGCCTGCGCCATTCGGGACGACACAATATGCATTCATGACTCTTTCATGGATCAGCTGGCCGCTCCCTCCCGAGTTGTTCACAATGCCGATGAAAAAACGGGCAGGGACAATTTCTTCCCTGCCCGATGGTACTCATTCATCACAAAACTTGCTCCATGCGGCCCAGCTTTTCAGGTTTTCCCCCCCGCAGCCTGCGCAGCACAGGATGTACCGGTTTATTCTGCTTTTTCAAGCTCCTGCAGAACCTGCCCGGTGGTCATGCCTCTGCAGTAAACGCCGACGCACGTGGCCATTGTCGCTCTGTAGCGTTCAACAGTTGCGGTTGATGTTGCGTCGGTCACCAGGGTGACATCATAGCCGAGGTCGTGAAGATCCCTGATCGTCGTTTCGACGCACTGGTCGGTGTAATACCCTACGGTTATAACATATCTTGTTTTCAGGTTGCGGAGAACTTTGTCGAGAGAACTGCCGATGACAGCCCCTGAACATGTCTTGGATAGTATTATCTCGCCCTCCAGAGGCCTGACTTCCTCAATGAAGTCGGACCATCCGCATCCCGGCGGGAACCTGTACCCTACCCGCAGATGCGAGGGGCCTGTGTCCCTTGCGTCCCCGGCATAGGATTCTATCCGGACATGGACCGGAGTCATGCCGCGGGCGCGGAAAGCCTGCAGCAGAATTCCGCTCTGCCTGGTGCAGGCATCAAATCGGGCATCGTATTCTGCGCACGCTGCTTTTGCAAGTACAGGATCAATCCCCTTCTGTTCCGCTTCCCAGACGAGGAAGTCACTCAGCGCGAGCTTCTGCATGTCAATGAGAAGCAGAACCGTGTTTTCCCTGATCAGCTGCATCGGCTGCCGCGGTACAGAGAGTGATTTGAGCAGTTCTTCTATCTGCATGATTTTCTCCTTTTACTCCCGGGATTAATCATTTCCAGCTGTAGAGGTAGAACTTGTCGTATTGAGCGCAGTTCGGCTCCACTTTCAGTGCGGACGAGTATGCGCGGCTGGATTTCGCGAAGTACAGGGGCACTGAAGGAACATCCCCGGCAAAGAGGTCGAGAACTTTCTGATAGGCTTCCTTTCTCTTCTCAGGATCCGTAATTACTTTTGCCTCGAGTATACGCCTGTCCATTTCGCTGCTGCGGTACCTGCCGTAGTTCCCTGACATGCCTGCCTTCGAGGTATGGAGCTGGGCACTGATGGCCACATCCATATCTTTTGCCGGAAAATTATTGAAGCAAATGGCTATCTCAAACTTCCCGTTCTTGCAGATATCATTGACATAGGCACTGTTTTCCATCTGGACTATGCTGCTCTTCAGCCCGATCTTGGACAGAAAATCCTGCAGCTTGGTCGCAAGCTTTGGATAGGGATCCACAGTAAGTGTATAGACTACGACCTCCCTGCCCTCATTCCCCGCTTCCTTTACGAGCTGTGCCGCCTTTCCCGCATCCAGGGCGAAGGGCCACTTTTCAAAACCCGGGTTTGCCGTAAAGTCCGGCCCGGCAGGACTGTTCACAAGGAAACCGTTCTCAAGGTCTTCACAGCCGATTATGAGCATCTCTTCCCTGTCAACGGCATACGCAACAGCATGGCGCATGCGCACATCCGAGAACATTCCGGATTCCGCGTTGAAGAGCACGTAGTTGTATCTCGGCGAGGAGAAATAATCCACCTGTACATTCCTGGCGCTCTCGAGGTCAGCCAGGGAAATATAGGGAACATCGTTGAGGTAGAGGTCAACTTCCCCGGTCTGGAGCGCTATCACTGCGGCATTGGTATCGCTGATCACCTTCAGCAGGATTGACTTCACCGGCGGCGGCCCCGCGACAAAATCCTCGAAGGCCTCGAACACCATGTATTCACCGAACTTCCATTCCTTAACCATGTACGGGCCGCTTCCCATGATCTTGTCCACGTCCGTGCCGTACTCTTTGCCGCATGCCTCGGTGAAATCGGCCGACATGATCGGGATGACTGTAAGGTATTCCAGAAGAGCCACGTTGGGGTTGCCCATTACAATTTTGAAGGTGTGATCATCGATCACTTCCGCGTGGCTGATATCGCTGCAGTATCCCTTTACGCTCCCGGTAGCGGTCTTTGCACGGGCAATGGTGTACTGCACGTCTTTCGCCGTCATTCCGGTGCCGTCCCAGAACTTGATGCCTTTTTTCAGCTTCATGGTGCAGGAGGAGGCATCTTCCGCGAATTCATAGGATTCGACGAGGTGGGGCTGTATTTTACCCTCTCCGTCTTTTCTCAGGAGGTAGTCATAGATTTGCTGGTTGAGCCCGATGCGGTTGTAAACAGACGATGTGTTCTGGCAGTCCGCATTGTCCGGGAGCCCGGGGATCCCTATTACCATCTGCCTCTCCGCACCATGGGCAGGAACAGCTGCAGCACCGCAGCAAAAAATCATCATGAAGGCAAGACATATGGAATAAAAAGCTGGCATGGTTCTTCTCATAATTTTATCCCCTCTCTTTTCCGGTACATTCACAAAGAAGCCTTACTTCCTGCACATGCAGCGCTTCCGGGGCTTTGCCCCTGAAAAAGGGTGCAGGCGACAAAATGTCCGCTGTTCACTTCTTTCAGTTCAATATCTTTCGTGCATACCCCGGTGAAAAAATCGCACCGGGGAGCAAACCGGCATCCCGGCTTCGGGTTGACAGGATCAGACACTTCACCGCGGATGATCTCTTTCTTCAGGCTTTCATCGAGCCTCGGCCTCGGCACAGCTGCAAGCAGGGCTTTTGTATAGGGGTGCAGGGGGTTTTTGAAGACCTCCCTCGAAGGCCCCCTCTCGATGCACTGCCCAAGGTACATTACGGCGATCTCCCGGGAAATGTGTTTCACAACGCTCAGATCATGGGTAATGAACATGTAGGTGAGCCCCAGCTCGTCCTGCAGATCCATGAGCAGATTAAGTATCTGCGCCTGGATTGATACGTCAAGGGCAGACACAGGCTCGTCGCACACGACGAATTTCGGGTTGAGAGCAAGGGCCCGCGCCACTCCGATGCGCTGCCTGCGGCCTCCGTCCAGCTCATGGGGAAATGAATTCGCAAAGCGTCGCGCAAGACCGACCATATCCATCATTGACAGGATCCGGTCAGCCATCTCCCGATAGGTCGGATAGACCTTGTTCATTACCAGAGGTTCAGATATGAGTTCGAAAACTGACATCCTCGGATTCAGGCTTGAATAGGGGTCCTGGAAAATCATCTGCATCTCCCTGCGGAGCATCTGCACTTTTTTTTTCTCAAACTCCATTATGTTTCTGCCCTCAAAAAACACCTGCCCTTCCGTTGCATCCAGCAGGCGAACCGCCAGCCGTCCCAGGGTTGATTTTCCGCATCCTGATTCACCTACCACCCCAAGATTTCGTCCCTTTGAAATGCTCAGGTTTACATTATCCACGGCATGCAGCACTCCGCCGGCAACCCTGAAATATTTTTTCAGTCCAACTGTCTTCAGCAGTGGTTCCACGATCTATACACCCTCTTCGCGCATCAGATGACAGGCAATCGAATGCGTTCCCCATTGCCTCGCTTCGGGGATCACCGTTCTGCAGATGTCCATGGCATGCCTGCACCTCGGGTGAAATTTGCATCCCCGGGGCAGATTCACGGGGTCAGGCATAAGACCTTCGATGGGGGTAAGTCTTCCGACCTCCACATCCATATCGGGAATAGACCCGAAAAGGCCTTCCGTGTAGGGGTGATGCCTGGGGCTTAGGAAAATATCCCGCACTGTGCCCTGTTCCACTATCTCCCCTGCGTACATGATGGCCACCTTGTCGCAGGTTTGTGCGACAATTCCGAGGTCATGGGTAATGAGGATCATTGACGTACCGAGCTTTTCCTTCAATTCGCTGATCATTGCAAGAACCTGCGCCTGGATGGTCACGTCAAGGGCCGTGGTAGGCTCATCTGCGATCACCAGTTCGGGATCACAGGCCAGGGCTATGGCAATAACCGCCCGCTGCTTCATCCCTCCGGAAAACTGGTGTGGATAGTCACGCTTCCTTGACGGAACGATGCCCACCAGCTGCAGAAGCTCGTCGACCCTCTCCTGCAGACGTCGTTCCTGCTGCTTCCCGCCATTGTGAATCCTCAGTGATTCCAGTATCTGGTCGCCGATTGTCGTAACTGGATTGAGGGCTGTCATCGGGTCCTGAAAAATCATGGAGATCTTGGCGCCCCGTATCCTCCGCATTTCCTGCTCGCTCTTTTTCAGCAGGTCCTCGCCCTTGTAGATGATGTGCCCTCCCACGACTTTCCCCGTTCGGGAGGGGAGAAGCTGCAGAACCGCGAGGGCGGTGGTCGTCTTCCCGGCGCCCGTCTCTCCGACAATGCCGAGAGTCTCCCCCTGCATTACCTCAAGCCGTATGCCATTCACTGCACGGACGACGGAGCCGGCCGTCGTGTATACCACTTTCAGATCATTTATGGCCAACAGCGGATTCGTCATAAGAATATCCTAATCCTTGAGGCGCGGGTCGAGAGCATCCCGCAGGCCGTCCCCCATGAGGTTCAGGGACAATACGCACAGGACAATGGCCATGCCCGGAAATATAACCAGGTGAGGACTTTTCATCATGTACGCCTTGCCTTCCGCGAGCATTGACCCCCATTCGGGAATGGGAGGCTGGATACCCATGCCTATATAGCTGAGAGCGGCGGCCCATGTGATCATCGTCCCTACGGATGTAGTGGCCTGAACAATTATTGTGCCGATAGCGTTCGGGAGAATGTGCTTCAGAATGATAAACCTGTCCGGAGTGCCGCAGCATCGGGCCGCTTCCACAAAATCAGACTCCACGACTGTCAGGATCGAGGAACGGATCACCCTCACATAAATCGGAATAGAAGCGACCACCAGCGCCAGCAGAAGGTTCCTGAGCCCGCTGCCCAGGGACGCCACCATTGCAAGTGCCAGCAGCATGAAGGGAATGCACAGAATAGTGTCCATAAGCCACACGATAATCCCGTCAGTCCTGCCGCCCCTGTACCCTGCCAGGGCCGCAATGGCGCTCCCGATAATTATGCCCGCCGCTACCGAAACAATTCCCATGAAGAGGGAGTACCTGGTCGCATGCACTATCCTGGCGAAGATGTCCCTCCCGTAGATATCCGTGCCGAACCAGTGTGCCGCTGAGGGGGGCTGCATACGGATCCTCAGATTCTGCTCAAGGGCCTTTCCATAGGGGACGATAACATCGGCAAATATGAGACAGAAGATGAACACTGAAAAAATACATAACCCCAAGAGCGCGGACTTGTTTTTATAGAACCTCCCCCATGTATCCCTGTTAAGGAAGGCATTTCGCTTTTTATAGACGAATTCCCCGGGGTGTCGGTCCAGTTGCCTGCCGTTCATCACAACATCCCCCCCATGGATGCCTTTCTCTGGTACCTTGCCTTGACCCTTGGGTCAATGAATGCGTAAAGCACATCGACCATGAGGAGAACAAGCATGTAAAGCCCCGCAAAAATAATGGCGCACCCGGTAACCAGGGGTATATCCTTTACCTGGATCGCGTCGAGGATCAGCAGCCCTATTCCGTTGATAGAAAAAACGCGCTCCACCACTATGGTCCCTCCCAGGATAAAACCGAAGTCCACTCCCAGTATGGTAATGATGGGCATCAGGGCATTCTTGAGGGCATGGTTCAAAATAACCTTGAATTCTCCCTGCCCCTTTGCGCGGGCAGTCCGTATATAGTCCTGCCGGATCGTCTCAAGCACCGTGGTGCGGGTGAGCCTCATGGAACGGGCGCTCTGGGGTATCGCCTGGGTGAAGGCCGGAAGAATGAAATGAGCCCAGGTATCGGTGCCGAAGGAAGGCAAAAGGCCAAGTTTGAGCGAGAAAACCAGGATCAGCATCAGCCCGAGCCAGAACGCCGGAATACAGGCAAAAAACAATGCGGTCATGGTGCCGACGGTATCAAAGGTGCTGTACTGCCTGACAGCCGAGAAAGTCCCTATGGGGATCGCTATGAGGACAACAAGGATGATGACCGAAACACTCAGCTTCACGGTAGTGGGCAGCCGGGACTCTATTTCCGTGAACACCGGCCTTTTGGTCCGGTAGGATCTTCCCATATCTCCGCTGAAAAGGCTCGAGACATAGGTAATGTACCGCATGAAAAAAGGCTGATCGTAGCCCAGTTCCCGATTGAGCTGCTCCACCATCTCTGGAGTCGCATCCTGGCCGAGAATCATCAGTGCAGGGCTGCCGGGCGTCAGGTTCATAAGGCCAAGCACAATGAAAATAACAAAAAACATCGTAGGTATCATGATCAAAACGCGCCGAAAACAGTACCGGAACATATCGCCCTCCTGAAGCCATCCGCGGAAACGACAAAAAGCTTCTTTTTTCTGCTTCCCGGAAAAATCACAACCTGTCCGCCCTTACATCCGGAGATATCATAAAAAAAATAAGGGACTGAATTCCAGTCCAATCCGGCGTGTTTATGCAAAATACGCCTTTCCGGACAAAAAAACGCTTTTGCATAGTAATGTAATATCCAGTTTTCTGCAACCTTTTTCTGCGCCTGTCCATGGTCCATGAAACCAGGGCTATTGCGGCATGCTTTCAAGCTCTTTTTTAAAATCCTCTCCTATTCTCCGGCGGACATCATCATCAAGCAAAACGACAAGAGCCGTTTTGGCCAGTGCCTTTGCTCCCCGCACAATTGCCCGGTGGGCCCCCGGCCTGGCTGTGGCTTCCGCGAATTCATGGGTATGAAGGGGGATCGCCTCGTCAACGATGCTCAGCTTGGGCTGGACAGCGGGGCAGCGGTGGGACACATTGCCGACATCGGTGGATCCGCTGGCGCCCGGGCATGGGGCGACGGCCACTCCCAGTTCCCTGAATACCCCTTCAACGAGCTCTTCAGCAGACCTGTTTTGCAGCATATCGTCAAAGCTGAATTCAAAATTACGCCACTCCACCTCTGTCTCTGAAGCCATGGCGGCTCCGGCTGCGCATTTTCTGGCTCTTTCCACGACCCCGTTCAGAATGTGCCGTTTGGGAGCGCGAAAATAAAACCGTGCCGCGGCATGCTCAGGAACGATGTTAGGGGCAAGGCCGCCTTCCGAAATGACGCCATGAATCCGGACCTCGGGAATTACGTGCTGCCGGAGCATGTCCAGAGAGTGGAATAACAGCTGAACGCCGTTGAGGGCGTTTCTCCCTGACCACGGCTCCGACGATGCATGGGCCGGCCTGCCTCTGAAGCGGAACTCCAGCGCGTCCATGGCCAGGCTCCTGTACCCCGCGTAGGAATTCCTGTCGCTGCAGTGGATCATCATGGCAAGATCAATTCCGTCAAAGACTCCTTGCTCCGCAAAGAAAACCTTGCTGCCGCTGCACTCCTCCGCAGGAGTCCCAAGGAGGGTAAGTTCACCGGGAACACGTTCCATCACCCTGGAAAGGCCTGCAGCAGCCAGAGCTGACATGGCCCCGGAGACATTGTGCCCGCACCCGTGGCCGACCCCGGGCAGGGCGTCATACTCGAAGAGAAGGCAGACCTTGCTTTCCCCGCCATTCCCTTTTTTTGCATAAAATGATGCGGGCACATCCAGAAAGGGGGTCTCAACATCATAGCCTGCCTTTCCAAGAAATGATGCGTGCCTTCTGCAGGCCTGGAACTCCTCTCCGGAAACTTCAGGGTGTTTCGCAAGCCAGTCGCTCAGTTCTATGGCATCTTCCGCAAAAAAGGCGATTTCGTTTTGCACTTCTTCCCAAAGTGAGTCTAAAACCATTCATGATCCCCCGTTTCCGTCCCTGAATATTTCCGGGATGGACAATAAAAGGATGCTTCAGGTTCGGCACCGCCGCATCCCTTCACGTCGGAAAAACAATTCCCGAAAAAGCTGATGCTGCAATGCTCTTAAGGTATTCTTACCACCAGGTCCTTTACGAGATGCTTTTCCGATACCGGTTCCAGAACCATATCTCGGGAACAGTCAACCACGGTTGTGCATGCAAGAACGTTTTTTTCGTTCATTTTCACGGCGCACCTCCCGCAGATCCCATGATCGCAGGCGCTATGCTTGAAATAAGCCAGAGTGGGGTCAATGTTCACGCTGATGTAGTCCAGGACGTCGGTGACCGTATATTCATCATCATCGCTGAAGGGGACCTGAAAGCTCTGGTAGTAAGGGCTGGAGTCATTTTCACTGTTATACCTCAATATTTTTACTTTCAAAGTGATCCCCTCCCGTCATCTCATTTTGGGCCTCAGGTACTTGTGATCCTCGTTGAACAGATACGCCATGATGTTTTCATCCCTGCCTTTCGGCAGGGGAAATTTTTCAGCCACAGGAGCCCGCATCGTGTGCACCATGCTGTCGTCCTCCATCCTGAAAATGATCCTCTTCAGAAAGTCGTCGTGATTCACTTCCGGGTAATCTGCCCTGATGTGACAGCCCCTGCTTTCCTTCCTCAGAATGGCTGCCCGCACACCAGCCTTCATGCACAGCAGCAGATTTCGGACTGCATGGCAATGTATCAGCTCCAGGTTATAAACGGTGGACCGGTCTGATATTTTCATGTCGGGAAAAATGTCCTTTTCTATTCGTTCAATGGTATTCAGACAGCGGGTCAGTCCATCCTCATCTCTTATGAAACCAAACCCCTCGTCGGCTGCAGCTTCCATGATCTCCCTGATTTTTATGGGAGACAGGCCGTCGCCCCTTGTCTCCAGGGGGCTGAAGACTTTGTTTACCTCTTCCGGCGGCAGGTGATCCGGAAGCGGCGCATCATAGCTTTCCCGGACGAAGGAGGAGGCGCTTTTACCCGCACGATACCCCTGGACGACCATCTCGGTAAGTCCGTCACCGGCCCTCATGGCCCCGAAGGTACCGCTTCCTGCTTCCCCGGCGGCATACAGACCGGGAACGCCTGTCTCCATATGTTCGTCGATCACAATGCCGCCATTGCTGTATTCGTAGCCAAGCCCCACTTCGATGGGTCCGTTGTTGAGCACTTTGTCATAAATGGAGCTGATGTCGTCCCCCATGTAATAGCCCTTCCGGTGCCACGAAGACATGTAGTTTTTGTATTTCTCTAGGTTGGCTTCTTTCACTTCATAAGGGACATTGGAATAGTCCAGGAATACTCCTCCGTTTTTGCTGCCTCTTCCCCGGTAGATCCGATGTCCCCAGAAATAGTGGCTTACGAGCTTCATCATCTTGCTTCCCTTCACAAGGGCGGCAAGATCTTCAGGGACTTCGATCAGGTCACCCCGCCCGTCCCTCACAAGGGGAAGGACCCCCCATTTCCCGAGGAGGCTCTCGAAAAGATACGGGTAGATGGATCCGCGGATTCTCTTCGGCGACAGGGCGGTCGGGAAACAGAGCAGAAATTCCATGTCGGCAATAGATGCCCCTGCCCTGAAGGCCATGGCTATCCCGTCCCCGGTCATATCTGTGACCGTAGTTTTGAGCGTGTAGGGCTGAAAACCCCCAGTGGCGATAACCACGGCCTTCGCCTTTATAAAGACAGGACGTCCGCCGTATATGTCGTAACCCACTGCTCCGCAGACCCGTCCTTCGTTTTTCACCAGGTCCACGATCATGACGTCTTCCATGATCCGGATATCCGGGTGTTCGAGAGCCGCCTGTTTTATGGCGGTCCCCCACGCCCTGCCCACGGAAAACCACTTTGCCGGCGGAAGGAAGTCAAATTTCTGGCCCGCCTTCTCCCCGTACTTCACGAGCCTGTGGACAACCTCAGGGCTTTCTTCCACGAACTGGCGCACGATGTTCTGGTCGTTTAAAAAATACCCTTCCTTGACGAGGTTGTCGAATACCACGTCCTGGGTCACTTTTTCATTGGCCTTTTCGTAACCGAATTTCTTCGCCGATACCCCGTCGATGGAAAAACTGCCTCCGGCCATGATCGCGTTACCGCTTTTCCCGACCTTTCCCCTGGAGGCCACCAGGACCCGGCATTTTGCTTCGACCGCTGCAACGGCCGCAAAAATACCGGCCCCGGACCCTCCCGCAACCAGGATGTCAGTTTCATGAAAGACCATATTTTTGTCCATTTCGTCACGCTCCAAAGGACTCGCTCTCTTTCGCACACCTTCCGAAAATTTCCAGGGGCGAAAACGGATTTGCTGCCACAGTCTATTCTTTCACCACGCGGACGATGCACTTGGCGTCGCCGTCGAGCACGTTGAGATCATGGAAGCAGGCGAACCCCTCGTTGTACCCCTTGTACTTCGCCTGGTCGATGTTGCAGTACAGGCGCCCCCATTTTTCGAAACCAAGCTTTTTCCAGGTATCCGCATAGGGGCAGAATGTAACCTCGGCGGCCTTTTCGTTTTCCTTTCCCGTCTCCAGCTTTCTTTTCCTGAAGGTCAGCGAAGGAAGGTCCTTTCCGAGGTGATGGTTTTCCAGGGTCGGTTCATGGCCGAGGCTTTCCACTCTTTCCCTGGTCATTTTTCCGCACTCCATGCCAAAGTCCTTCACGATTTTCCTGATCATTTTTTCGGCCTGCTCCTCCCCGTATTCGCTGATCAGGTTTTGAACGACATGATAATAAAAGTGCGCAAAACGGTCGATCACGATCCTGACTTCCGCTTCCGCCTCCGATACGCTCATCATTTTTTCTTCCATTTCCATAAGCCTCCTCCCATGATCATTCCATGTATTCGTGGGAAATCCTTTTCGAAAACCCCTCTAAAACAGTGAAATATGTATCCTTTGCAAGGGGGATTGTGTTTTCCCCCGTAATGCGCCTTGCCTCCGATGCCCCGTTCTTCAGGAGCTCATAAATAGTCAGGAAGAGGACTTTTGCAGGCAGGACACAGGCCGTCCCGAGGTCGGAAAGCCTGAAGTCCCTGGTGTGCAGGTCTCCCTCCACTCCCCCGGTAAAAATCTTGAGAGCCGTCATCAACTGGGAAACGTCGCCGAAGTCGTTGGCGCTTCCTGACACGCTTCCGAACCCTATTTTTTCCTCCGGCAGAATGCTGGCGCACACTTTTCCGCATAGGGCATTGATGTTGGGATAATCGACGCTTGGCAGATATCCGGGGCTTTCCGAGATGAGCACATTGCAGCCCGTCGCCAGGGCTCCGGCCTGGAGACAGTTGTTGATCTTTCTGTTGACTTCGTGCAGATCTTCAAGGTATTTCCCCCGTATGTGCATTTCAAGGGAGCATTTTGAGGGGATCAGGTTCACTGCCTCGCCGCCCTCGGTGAGAATGGAGTGGACCCGAATGCCCTTTCCCTCACGGAAAGTTTCCCGCAGGGCGTTTATATTGACGAGGGACAGCATCACCGCGTTCAGTGCGTTGATCCCCCTGTCAGGGGCCGTTCCCGCATGGGACTCCTTTCCGAGGAACGTAACCTTCTTGGCGATGAAGCCTATTCCGAGGCCGCCGATAAGGACATCAAATCCTTTCATGGAAGATCCGGGGAGGTTGTGTGTCATGAGGGCCATATCCACTCCATCGAAATAGCCTTTCCTGACGAGCTCCTGCTTTCCTCCGAAATATTCTATTGCCCCCCTGTTTTTCAGCTCTTCCTTCCCGGACAGGTCAATATATTCTTCTGAAGGGACCCCTAAAATGGCAACGCTGCCCGACAGGGTGCCCCTGTCCTGCTCTTCCCTGAGGAGTGCTGCCGCCAAAAAGGCAGCCCCTACCTGCAGGTTGTGCCCGCAGGCATGAGCATATCCCTCCTGTCCTTCTCCGGGATGGCCAGGACATTTGATGGCATCGAGCTCCGCAAGAAGGGCGATGCGGGGGCCTGGCTGTCCGAAATCTATGGACGAAATGCATCCGGTCCTCGCGATGTTTTTTTCTGCATGGAGTCCGAGATGCTCCAGAGATTCGGCGAAAAGCCCGGTCGATTGAAACTCGAAAAATCCTTTCTCCGGCCTGGCATAAATTTCGCTGACGAGCCGCTCCGCCCGGGGCAGATTTCTCCGGATTACCCTGTCGAGTTCAGCCTCTTGAACAGACATTTCCCCTCACCTCTCAATAAAGGTACGGAATCCCTTTTTTCCTTGCGCTTGCGATCCACCTCGGGACCGGGGGCACAAGTTCGTCCTGGGCTTTGACTGGCATCTCGATGAGAACGGGCCCCTGGTGCTGAAAGGCCGCTGAGAGAATTTCCCCTGTTTTTTCGGGGTCATCGATCCTGAAGGACATGAGGCCGAAACCCTCTGCTATTTTGCAGTAATCCACCCGGCCAAAGTCAGTGGCGAAGGGCTTTGCGTTGTAGACGTGCTCGATCTCGCCCCTGATCCAGCCGAAGACGTTATTGTTGAAGAGGACGAACTTGATGTTCAGCCCGAGACGGCTGTATGTCTCAAGTTCACCGCAGTTGAAATGAAAACTCCCGTCCCCGCCGAGGGCTATAACCGTGTGATCCGGCCTGGCCACTGCCGCCCCGACGGCGGCAGGGAGCACATAGCCCAGGGCACCCATGGAGTAATTGGAAAGGAAAAGGCGCCCCGCTTTTTTCTGTACCAGGTATGCCGCAGAATAAATGCTTCCCACACTCGGCTCCACAAGTATGAGGGATTTTTCGGGGAGAATTTTTTCGAGCTCCTTGACAAAGCGGACAGGATGAACGGGGAACTCCCCCGAACGGGCCGCGGCCGCGATGGAACGATCCAGGGCGGCCATTGCCTCTGCTGCCCCGGCACCGTTCGAAGCTCTTCCGCGGAGCCCCCTTTCCCGGATTTCCTTCGCCATCGAGGCAAGAGTGGACTTCGCATCGCCAATGAGGCTTACGTCGGTGCGGTAGTTGTTTCCCGCCTCCTGGCGGCTTATGTCCAGGTGGATGATCCTGGGAGGTCTGACCGATGAAGGCATCTTCCATGCATCGGTCCCCGCGGAGTCGGTGTTCGAACCAACGAAAAACACCAGGTCCGCTTCCTCAAGAAAGGCGTTTGCGTAGCTGGTCCCTCCCCTGGCTCCTACAAGACGTATGGACAGGGGATGGATCTCCGGAATGCACCCTTTCCCTGTCATGGTTGTTCCTACGGGAATGGAAAGCATTTCCGCGACCTCGAGCACTTCGTCTCCCGCTCCTGATACGAGAGCTCCCTGGCCGCATACGATGACGGGGCGCTCCGCCTGCACCAAAAGGTTTACTGCTTCGCTGACTTTCCCTGCATCGGCGGTGGGACGGTCCTGCGGCCACTCACTACTTCCGCCGTAGAGTTCGTTCCGGCTTAATTCAATTTCCTCTTCGTGCACATCAAGGGGAATTCGCACGTGGACGGCCCCCGGCCGATCTGAAAGGGCGGTCCGGAATGCCCTCCTGACGAGGTGTGGGATGTCCCTGGCCCTTGTTATGGTTATGCTCTCCTTGGTGATCGCCTCGTATAAACGGCCCTGGTCGAAACCGGAGAGCATGTTCCTTTTGTCGTTGTTGAAAGGGACGTCGGAGGTGAAACAGATAGTGGGGACTGATCCCTTGAATGATTCCAGCACTCCCGGCGCGGGGTGGGCTCCACCGGGGCTCGGAGCCTCGCTTATTCCCACTCTTCCCGTGCATTTTGCATAGGCTTCCGCCATAAATGCAGCTGCACGCTCATCGTGGGTCAATATATGCCTGACATCCGGAAATTTCTCCCATTCCCTGTACAGGGCCAGAGTAGTTTCTCCGGGAAGGCCGAAGACATCCTTCACTCCGTGGGCCCTGAGCATTTCGAGAAAAATCCTGGCTCCGTTCAACTTCATGATGCTGCCTCCTTAAAAAGTGCTTTTTGGTTGTCGCAGTGAGCATTCTTGCTGCAGTACCGCGAATTGACGTAAATACTTACTGAGCAGCCTGTTCTGGCTCCAAAGCTCCCTAAAACCCTGCTGTTACCGGTAAAGAGTGCATGCAACATAATGGCCGTCCGAAACTTCTTTCAGCGGGATATCCTCTCCAGTGCACCCGGTTTTCGCCGCCGGACATCTGCTGTAAAATCTGCATCCCGGTTCCGGGTTAATCGGGCTGGTGACTTCCCCCCTGATGATCTGGGCCATTTCCCTGCTCTTGAGGTTCGGCAGGGGAATAGCGTTCAAAAGAGCCCGGGTGTAAGGATGGAGCGGTGTAGAAAACAATTCCGCGGAAGACGCCCGTTCGACGCACTGCCCCAGGTACATCACCATGATTTCGTTGCTGATATGCTTGACGACGCTCAGATTGTGGGTAATAAACATGTAGGTGAGCCCAAGGTCTTCCTGAAGATCCATCATCAGGTTCAAAATCTGGGCCTGTATTGAGACGTCCAGTGCAGAGACCGGTTCATCGCACACGATGAACCGGGGATCCAGGGCCAGAGCCCGCGCAATGCCTATTCTCTGGCGCCTTCCCCCGTCGAGTTCATGGGGATAGGTATTGACGAATCTTTCCGCAAGCCCGACGACGTCCATGAGCTCGTAGACCCTGTCGTCGATTTCTTTTTTCGTCTTCAGCGTTCCGCACACCCGAATGGGGTCAGAGATAATCTCGCTAACAGTCATTCGCGGGTTCAGGGAAGAATAGGGATCCTGGAAAATGATCTGCATCTGCTTGCGGATTCCGAGCATCTCTTCGTCGGAATATGCAAAAATATCTTTCCCCTCGAATAAAACCTGCCCCCCCGTAGCTTTCAGAAGCCTCAGGACAAGCCTGCCCAGCGTCGACTTTCCGCAGCCGGATTCGCCGACCACCCCTAGGGTTTTGCCCTTCATGATCGTGAAATTTACATGGTCTACGGCGTGCAGATTTCCTTTTCGGGTCCTGAAATATTTCTTTAAGTCGATGGCCTGTATCAACGGCTGTTCCATTACTGCATACCCTCCTGCAATTGCCCTTCGGTTTTCGTGTACAGGTGGCATTTGATCATGTGCGAGTCAGCCGGGCTTTCGCCCGGTTTTTTTGTTTCGCATATTTCCAGCCTCTCAGGACACCGGGCATAGAACGGGCATCCTCTGTGCAGTTTTGTCGGATCGGGCATCAGCCCTTCAATAGGTTTCAACCGTCTTTCAATCTTCGTCAGGTCCGGTATGGAACCAAACAAGCCGACTGTATAGGGGTGATGATTGTCTCCTTCGAAAATCTGTTCGACAGTGCCCATTTCTATCACTTCGCCGGCGTACATTATGGCCACCCTGTCGCATGTCTTGGCGACAACGCCGAGGTCATGGGTGATGAGCAGCATGGAGGTATGAAGCTTCTCCTTGAGTTTTTTCATCATGTCCAGGACCTGTGCCTGTATGGTCACATCCAGTGCCGTCGTGGGCTCGTCGGCGAGGAGCAGTTTCGGTTCGCAGGCAAGGGCCATGGCTATAACCACCCTCTGCTTCATGCCTCCGGAGAACTGGTGGGGATAGTCCGTTTTCCGTTCCGGGGAGAGGCCGACAAGCTCCAGGATTTCGTCCACCCTTCCTGAAATGGAAGCCTTTGCCTTGTCTATGTAATGGAACTCCAGAACTTCAGCGATCTGGTCGCCCACAGTGATCACGGGGTTCAAGCTGGTCATGGGGTCCTGGAATATCATGGAGATTTCCTTTCCTCTCAGCAGTCTCATTTGCTCCTTTGAAGCCCCGCCTATATCATAACTTCCGAATGTGAGGCAATCGCTTTTCATCACCCCGACTTTCTCGGGAAGCAATTTCATTATGCTCAATGCAGTGGTTGTTTTGCCCGCGCCGGTTTCACCAACGAGCCCCAGGGTTTCGCCTTTATTCATGGTCAGGTTCAGCCCGTTGACTGCATAAACCGTTCCCTCGTCGGTTTCGTAGATCACGTGCAGGTTTTTTATTTCCAGCAGTTTTTCTGTCATTTTCGTACTCCTGTCCGGGGTCCGGGTCAATTTTTCAGTCTCGGGTCGAGAGCATCCCTAAGCCCGTCACCGATAAGGTTCAGAGACAGGACGGCGGTCATTATGGCCAGCCCGGGAAAAATAACGAGATGAGGGAAATACCTCATTTTGCTTTTTCCCTCCGAGAGCATGGAACCCCATTCAGGGGTGGGAGGCTGGATTCCCAGCCCCACGAAGCTCAGTGAGGATACCGTGAGAATGGTAGTCCCCACGGTCAATGTGGCCTGGACTATGATCGGGCCGATGGCGTTGGGAAGTATGTGCCTCAGAATGATCCTGCTGTCCTTCGTACCATACGCGGCGGCAGCTTCGATGAATTCCTGCCCCTTTATGGAGAGGATGGAAGACCTGACTATCCTGGCAAAGCGGGGTATCTGGGATATGCTCATGGCTATAAGCAGATTGAAAAGCCCCGTCCCCAGCGCCGCAACGATCGAAATGGCCAGCAGCATGGAGGGGATGGCGAGAAAGACGTCCATGATCCTCATGAGGACATTATCGACCCTGCCGCCGTAATACCCTGCAGTCGCTCCGATGACCGCACCGAAGGTCAGGGCCACCGCAACGGTCAGGATTCCAACGAAAAGCGATATTCTCGTTCCGAAGACGATTCGGGCGAAGAGATCCCTCCCGAAGGCATCGGTACCGAAAACGTGGCCCCTGCCGGGAGCCTGGAGCCGTTCACCCATGTTCATGCTTATGGCGTCCTTGTAATAATCCAGCATAAAATCAGCAAAGACCGCTACGAGAACAAGAATAGCCAGCAGGACAAGCCCGAACATTGCCAGTTTGTTTTTTCTGTATCTCAACCAGATCGATTTTGTTCTGCTCCTTTTTTTTATTGCCGTTTCCCGTGCCATTTTACAATCCCCCTCTTAATGCCTTGCGTATTCCGACCTGATCCGAGGATCGATATACCCGTAGACAATATCGATAACCAGGTTGACAAAGCTGATCAGGATAGCAACAAAGAGCACCGAGGCCATCACCATCGGCGTGTCCTTCATTCTGACGGATGAGATCAGCAGGGTGCCGAGGCCGGGAATGGCGAAGACCGTTTCAGCGATCATTGCTCCGCCTATAAGAAAGCCGAAGTTGATGCCGATCACCGTAACGATGGGGAGAAGGGCATTTCGGAGCGCGTGTCTCAATACCACAATCCGTTCGGTAGCCCCCTTGGCCCTGGCTGTGCGGATATAGTCCTGACGTATGACCTCAAGCATCGTGGAGCGCGTCATACGGATCAGGATAGACACGGTAGGGGCCGCAGCGGTTATGGAAGGCAGAACGAAATGAAGCCATGAATCCACTCCGGTAGCTGGCAGAAGATCAAGTTTGAGGGAAAAAAGCAGAACCAGCATGAGTCCAAGCCAGAAAGACGGCATTGACGTCAGCAGAAGCGCAGTGACAAGGCTGGCCTTGTCCACGAAACTATATTGCTTTATTGCCGAAATGACACCAATGGGAAGACTGATGAGAATGGAAAAAAGAGTTCCCCAGACCGCGAGCTGCACGGTATTCGGGAACCTGGCAAAAATTTCGTTGTATACCGGCACTTTTGACCTGTAGGATTCCCCGAAGTCCCCCTGGAGCGCATTTTTCACATATCGGAAATACCGGACGAAAAACGGGTCGTTGAGCCCCATTTCATCCCTTATTTTCTGCACTTCCTCATTTGTCGCGCTGTCGCCGACCATCAGGCGCACAGGATCTCCCGGGGTGAGACTCATAATTGAAAAGACTATCAGGGAAATACCAAGCAGAACAGGTATGAGCATGAAAATCCTTTTAAGAATATATCTGTACATGTGTTCCTCCAGGCAGACCCGAAAATAATAACGTCTTAAAATCCGATGAACGCAGGCCCAGGATCAATGAACAGGCTGAAGCAGACATTCCTGGGTTTCCGAAAAAAGAAGATAAATCTTGTTTTCTTTTCTTTCACCGCATGTGCAGTTATATGATGCAGATCAGGCCGCACGAAAATGCGCGGCCTGATCGTTCTAAGAAATCTCTACCAGGAATAGTCGAACACGTAGTACTTCTGAACCGCATCCGCTGCAATGCCTTTCAGGTTCACATCGGCACAGACGGTGTTCATTCCCGAGTAAAGGGGGATCATTACAGCCCTGTCCCTTACCATTTCACTGATCGTGTTGTAAAGAGCAAGCCTTTCCTCTTTTGACTCCGAAATCCTGGACTTCTCAAGAAGCTCGTCCATACCGGGGATGGTTGCTCGCATGAAGTTGTTTCCTCCGGAGAACATTTTGCTGTGGAACCTGGAATACACCGTGTAATCCGCGTCAGGGATCATTGAAATGATGGCCCAGACGCACATTTCAAAATCGCCTTTCTCGTATATGTCGGCTAGGAACGCCCCTTTTTCCATGACAACCATTTCCACATTGATCCCGATCTGACGAAGCTGTTCCTGGATAATTTCAGCCGGCTTGGAGTAGGTCGGGCTTTCGGTGCATTTGAGCGTTACGGTAAACCCATTGGGATACCCGGCTTCGACAAGAAGCTTTTTGGCTTTCTCGAGATCATAGGGATTATTTTTAAATTCGGCAGGATAACCGAATGCTGAAGGAGAAATCGGGCTCTCCAGGGGTACCCCGATTCCATCCGCCGCCCCCATAATTATCATGTCCCTGTCAATCGCATGGCTGACCGCAAGCCGCAATTTTTCGCTGCTGAAAGTTCCTTTTTCGTTATTAAACGCCAGGAAGATGAACATGCTGGACGCAGTTTCATGAAAGGCCAGCGCTTTATTGGACTTGAGGTTGTCTCTGTCCCCCGTCGGAGGAGAGTCCAGCACATCGATTTCCCCTTTTTCAAGGGCGATCACTGCGGTGTTTGTGTCGGTAAAGATCCTGAAGGTAAGGTTTTTGATAGGCGCTTTGCCCCGGTAGTATTCATCGAATCTTTCAAACACCAGCTTTTCTCCGTTTACCCATTGAACAAACTTATAGGGACCTGTACCTACCGGATTCCTTCCGAAGGCCTTCGGATCTGCTTCCATGGCCTTTTTGCTGACAATGGAAGCGTTGGCACGGGACAAAGAACTGAATATCGGCTCATAGGGATTTTTGAGCACCAGTTTTACCGTATAGGTATCGATTTTCTCTGCCTTGCTGATTGCCCCCGTGATTTTGGCTGTCTTCGGGGATTTGATGGCCTTGTTGATTGAGAATTCCACGTCGTCTGCTGTCATTACGTCACCGTTGTGAAATTTCACGTTTTCTCGGAGTTTGAAGACGATTTCTTTTCTGTCCTGTGACAGAGTCCAGCTCTCGGCAAGCCCGGGAACCAGGGATCCGTCCTTTTCCTCCCTGACAAGGGTATCAAATACCTGAAGTATGGGCATAAAGGAATAAACGTCAATTACGTCAGCCGGATCAAGTCCGATGGGCTCTGCGCTTATACCGAACACCAGACTGTCCCTGGTCTGGGCAGACGCATTCGAGCCAAAAGATAAAAGAACGATGAGCATTACAAATGCAATTACTAAAACACGATTACTCTTTTTCATTAGCAGCCATCTCCTTAGACCTTAGTTTTTCATACACATTCCGAGGTGCCTCAAAACGGCTATTCCATAAGATTCTCAAACACTTTTTGTCTAACAATCCAAGGATCTTCCTATCCCCCCATTCAACAGGCCATGGCAATGAGCCTCAGTTCAGACAACATGTACGTCCCTTCTCGCTTTTTTATCTCGCTCCACTCTGCTGGACTTGAAATACTCCTTGGAAGCCTCTATTGTATGATCTATATGATTTGCCATATCCTGGGCGGCCTTGACTGGGTCACGGGATGAAATCGCTTCAAAGACTTTCAAATGATCTATTCCGAGACGGCTGCCTTTTCTTATCCGAACTTCCTCAAAGAATTTCGATAATTCTTCGTTCATGCCTATCAGCTGATACATAGACTGCAAAAGAGAATTGCCAGCCGCTTCCAGAATAAGCGCATGAAACTGCCGGTCCAGTTCTGCGTTGCTCATTCCCACGTCAAGCAGTTTTTTCTGGCTGTCCAGGTTATTCCTCATCTCTGCAACCTGTTCATCGGTGGCCCGTTCTGCCGCGAGACCTGCCGCTTCCGTCTCTATCGCGCGCCGCGCATGGAGAATCTCGTCCATCAATGATTCTTCCTCCGAATTAATCTGCGAATAAAAGGATCTGAACACACTGGACTGCTTGCGGTATTCTCTCTGGGATTCAAGAAACTCCATTCCTTCAACCGTTATTACGTGGCCTCGAAATCCGTCTTTGCGGACGTAATTTTTAGTCTGGAGATCCCTCAGAATTATTCCGATTCCGGCCTCACTGCGCTGAATGCCCTGTTTTCTTATTATGGTACGGATAGCTCCTGCACCAATGGATGATTCTGCACTTTCAAGCGCCTCAAGTATGTAAAATTCAATGCCCGCAGCTTTATTCATTTCGAACCTCAATTCGTCTAATATCACCACCACTAATAGAGTGGTGGTGATATGGTATGCTTTATCTCCCCTCTTGTCAAGGTTACGAAATGGGCCGTGAGTTGCTGTCATCATCGATGAAAGTCTTGCTCCCTGACGTTGATCAGGAGCCGGGATGGTTGTTGTTCTGAGATCCCGCAAAAGACATGAGGTTACTTGCCCTCCTTAACAAAGGAAAGACCCGGGGTTGCTTTTCCTCTAAACCCACCCCGGATCCTTCGCCAAAAAACAGCCCTCAGGATGACAGCCTCTGCTTGTCGTCCTGAGCGCCAGCGAAGGACCAGGGGTGAGTTTCAGGGCTCCTTGGCACGGATTCTTCAGTCCGTCAGAATGACATGGTGCAGACCTTCCGGTCTGATGAAGCCGGGAACCGTGAACCTTCTGCAGATGAGCGTTTCAATGCCGGGAAAGCCTGTCTTCAGCAGGTAAAAACCGCTCCATCATAGTCTTCATCTCTTCGATCCCATTCTGACCGGAAGCTCCTCTTGCCTCAAAGGCTTAACATAAAAGGCCTGTTCTGAAGGGCTGCAATTGCCTTCCGGATAACCGGTTCCGGACGGTCATGAATTTTTTGTGGTATTATAAGAAATCTTTTAACTCCAGGAACCGTGATCTGGCATTCTGCAGCACAGGTTAGGACCGAAGAAACAAAAATCGGAGGGCAAAAACGTGGAAAACTCAGTTGCAATTATTTCTCTTTCAATGCTTATCGCTGTTATCGTCATCAGTATCGTCACAAAAAAGAATGCCGGTCTTCTCGGAATTATAGGTGCATTCATTGTTGCACTCATTGCTCAAAAGAACGGCATGAAAATCGATTACGCAAATATCGTCACTGCAAACTGGCCGGTCGCACTGTTCTTCCTTATCATGTCCACGACCCTGCTGTTCGGCATTGCGACAGTCAATGGAACAACAAAGGTACTCTCACAAAACATTGTCTGTGTTGCCGGAGGACGAAAATGGCTCATTCCGATCGTCTTCTTCGTATTCGGAGCAGTGGTGTCCGGTGCGGGCGGCGGCGGTCTGATAGTAGCCGCAATTGCTCCCATAGCCCTGCAGGTGGCGGTCCAGAATAATCTTTCGGTTCTTATGATGAGCCTTGTTACAATGGGGGGCATCATGGCAGGCGGGCTCTCCCCGGTGGCCATAAATGGAGTCGTCGGCTCAGCGCTCATTGCGAAAGAAGGAATCCAGAATTACTCTCCTTTCTGGATTTCTTACGCCGTTAGCATGACGATATTTTCCTTTGGCGCTTACCTCATCTTCGGCGGATTGAAATCCGGAAAGACTGAAAATAAGACAGGTTTCGAAAAGTTCAATACCCAGCAGTTAATTACGATCATCACCATTGGCATCGTCATAGGGGGCAGCATCATCATCGGCCGCTGGTTCAAAAGCAGCGCGGGGTTGCTCGGCCTCCTCTTTTTCATCTGTGCAAGCCTTCTCATAATTTTCGGGGCTGTGGACCAGAACAAAGCAATTTCCTCCGTTCCCTGGGGAACCATACTCCTCATCTGCGGAATGGCAGTTCTCATTTCCGTGATCAAGAGCGTTGGAGCTATTTCATTTCTCACCAGCAGGCTTGAACCTTTAATGACCTCTGAGAATATCGCCCAGCCGATTTTTGTTATCATGGGTGGACTGCTGGGTGCGGTTTCTTCCGGCACCGGGGTCGTAATGCCCACCCTTATTCCCATCGCTTCAGGGATCGCCGCATCATCAGGAGGTTCCCTGTCTGCACTGGCCCTTATTATCGGTGTAATGATCGGAACAAACGGAGTGGTCATCAGCCCCCTCTCGACCGTAGGAGGCATTTGCCTTGCCAGTGCCCCGGAATCTGTGAACAGGTATAAGCTGTTCAATCAGCTGCTTCTGTCTGCTATTATGTTCATAATTCTCAACGTGGCGGCGTCTGCTGCAGGCCTGTTTGCTGTTTTTTACAACTGACATGCTTGTTTTTTTGCGGGGAACATATTCCCTGCCTGAAAGCGGCGTAAAATTCCTGCTATTCTGAAGACCACATCGCCGAAGGATCCCGGATTTGAGCCGGCTCTGAATCATAGACGGGATCTTTCGGCCAAAAACCCACTTCAGGATGACAGGTTTTTTTGTCGTCCTGAGCGCCAGTGAAGGATCTGGTTCTGATTGTCATTCTGATCGTTAGGAAGAATCTGATTTTACTTTTGAAAGGTCTTTACCCCGGATTCTTCAGGCCTTTGGCCTTCAGAAGAATATTCTAAACCCATACCAGATTCTTCGCGCGTTGCTCCTCAGAATGACAGCCTCAGGTCGTTCCCCGCCTGCGGCTCCTCAGGATGACAGGGGCAGGGATAATGAAAAAAGCCCCCATCAATGATGGAGGCTTTTTATAGTTGGTGGAGCCGGGGGGAATCGAACCCCCGTCCGACAAGGGCCAGCCGTGGAAGCGCTACGGGCGTAGTTCCCGATTTAGTGTCGGCTCAAAACTCCCGGGAACAGGATTTTCTCGCCCAAGCCCCC